>Ga0302319_10009314_pt1 | contig 18912 bp, 12 predicted proteins | sample Bog_T0_2_FD_203319 | JGI IMG/M metagenome (GOLD analysis project Ga0302319, IMG submission 203319) | Peat permafrost microbial communities from Stordalen Mire near Abisko, Sweden - Bog_T0_2 | ecosystem: Environmental > Terrestrial > Soil > Wetlands > Peat | place: Sweden: Abisko, Stordalen Mire... | reverse complement strand
CGAGGTCGGATTGGTAACGCGCATGCCATGCTTCCGGCAGGTCGCGGATTGCCAGTTTGCCTTCGAGCATCTGCAACTCGAAATCGAAACGGATCATCACGTGCAAGTTGTAGGTTACCTCGTCAGAATCGGTGCGGATAAGCGAGCGTTCGACCTTGTTGATCGCGGGATAGAAAGTGTCGAGCGGAACTTTGCCAAGTTGTGCCGGGAACGCAGCCTGCAAATTCGGGTAAAAATGCTGCCAGAAACCTCGGCTGCGCCCGACGACGTTTTCCCAGAGCCGGGATTGGCTCTCGTGAATGCCAGCTGACGTGCCGCGAGCCAGCGGCGTCGCTTCTAGGTCCATTCGGATGCCTTGCTCGTACATCGCGTGACCAGCCTCGTGCATCGTGCTGAACAGCGCGTCGCCGAACTTGTTATCCGTCACGCGCGTAGTGATCCGCACGTCACCGAGCGAGGATTTTGTGCAGAACGGATGATGAGTCTTGTCCTGCCTGCCGCGGTTGAAGTCGTAGCCGAACGCCCGGATGACTTGTTCTCCGAAAGCGAGTTGCGCCGCCTCGGGAAAGTTTTGACGGAGACACACATCATCGACTACTGGCTGCGCCGTGATCTCCTGAACAAGCGGGACAAGTTGCTCGCGCAGCTTCGCGAACAACGTGCGGATGCTCGACGCCTTCTTGCCGTAATCGGCGTAGTCAATCAGCGGATCGGCGATGTGCTCGTAACCTGAAAAACAGTCCGCGAGTTGCCGGCTGAGGTCGAGCATTTTCTCCAGCGGGGCTTGCAGAGACTTGAAATCATTGGCGGGTCGCGCCTTCGTCCACAGTTCATAGGTCGAGGATTGATGCGCCGAGAGTTCGGCGACAAGTTTGCCGGGCACTTTGACTTCACGTTCATAATCACGGCGGGTGACGCGCAGCAGCGCGGCATCGTCGTGATCGTATGGCAGCGTCTTCTCGTAGTCGGCAAGCTGATCGAGAAGATTGCCGATGGCAGGGTCGGTGGACTTGTCGTGAGCGATCTTAGCCAGAGTCGCCATTTGCCGGCCACGCGCCGCCGCGCCCCCCGGCGGCATGTAGGTGCATTGGTCCCAGTTCAAAACAGCGCCGGCAGACGCAATGTCATTGAGTTCAGCGAGACGGTTCTTGAGATCGGCGAGGGCGGAGTTCATCCCAGCATTTGTTTAACCGGACACCTTTCATATGACTTCATGTTTGAAACCAACGTGGGCCTTTTTTGTGATTTTCTCCACCCTCCACAGTTCCTCAAGGCATTTCCAGATCCAAGACCCCATATCCCTTTGCAGTCGGGGTTTGCCGGTATTCACGACCGGATGCCGGTGATCGTCCGGCATGACGACTGGGAGGAATGGTTTTCACCCGGGGAACTGGCTGCTGAGAGCTTCCTGCGCATTACGACTCCGTACCGGGCCGAGGAGAGGTCGGCGCTCGCGGTCTCACCGCTGGTCAACAGGTGCTAGGGTTGATGATCCCGCTGACTCTGTGAGGCCGGGGACTCGGCACCAGAGGGCCAGCAGAAACTCAAGGTCACACGCCGGAAAACCCGCTGTGAAATACGTGCGAGGCCGACGGTCTACGGCTTGGCCGGCGTGCGGATCGAAAGACCCGCGTCGACATACTGGCCGCCTGCTTCGTTGCTGCCCTCAACCGCCAGGACGTTGTCCGCGCTGGGAACGATGGCTCGGCGGGCCTCGGACGAGAGCAGCTTACTCTCGTAGTCGACCTGGTAACCAAGCGCGGTGTAGCCGGGGACGCCGTTGAGGTAAACGCTGATGTCGTCATCGTGATAGTCGGTGACGCAAAGCTGATCCAACTGGTCGGGCGTGAGCGCGCCGGGATTGAAGTGGCGGCGCAGCCAGATGTGATGCGTGCGCCAGGGCGTGCCGAGGATGCCGTGATTCGGCACCTCCCCGCCAAAGCCGCTCTTCCCGTTCTGCCACTTGGAATCGTCGAAATCCTTCTTCAACCAATCCTTGCCCGGTTCCTGCAGCGTGTACTTCCAGCTTTGCGACTCGGATTCGGAGGTTGGGACCACCACGCGATAATCGTAACGCGGCACCGTGAGAAGAATGTCGGGACGGAGCACCACAGGATCGACCTTGGGCAGCCGGTCGTATGTCAGCAGGCCGTTTTGCTCACCCTCGACATCTGTGAGCTGGACGAGGTCGACTCCGCTCAAGCCGTACTTGTCGCGCCGCTCTTCAATCTGCGGTGCGAAATGGTCCATGGCACCGACCAGCGCGCTGGCGGCGGCTGGATCGATCGGGCCGCCCTTGCCGTCGTGCCACCTATGACCCGGCTCGCTTACGCCCACACTGCCGAACTCACCAATCACCGACGCTTGGGTCGCGCTGGGCACCCAGCTTCTGCCTGATATCGGGGGTCCGTGTGAATCCACCACGTCGCCGATGCCGGGATGATTCCCGCCGCTTTCCGGGTCGACCAGCCGCGTGGGGTCGATTGCCTTGACGAGCGAGACAAGGCGCGCGGAATCGAACTCGCCCTGGCCTTCGTTGAAGATTTCCCACTGCACGATGGACGGAACATTGCGCAGAATTTCCACCATGCGCACCAGCTCGCTCTGGAACTCGGCCTTGTCCACTGGCGGCACCGGCTCGGTCGGGCTCATGTAGGTGTTGGGCGACGGCATGTCCTGCCAGACGATCATGCCCAGATGATCGGTCCAATAGTACCAGCGAGCCGGCTCGACCTTGATGTGTTTGCGCAGCAGGTTAAGGCCGAAAGCCTTCGCCATCTGGATGTCGTTGCGCATGGCGTCGTCGCTCGGTGGCGTGTAGACCCCATCCGGCCAGAATCCCTGGTCGAGAGCGCCGAATTGAAAAACAAACTTCCCATTGAGAAGGATCCGTTTCATGCCGCCGACAGCCGCCACCTCGACCTTCCGCATGCCGAAATAACTCGTGACGGCGTCGACCGGCGCATTGTGCCGCGTCACGGAAATGGCCAGGTCGTAGAGAAACGGGCTGTCGGGCGACCAGAGCTTGGCGTCGGGGACGGGCACGCTGATCTCCACGTTCGGCGCGCCGCTCCCGCTGCCAATGACTGTCCCACCGTCCTTGACCTGGACGGTCACCTGTTCATTCGCCATGTCGCGATAGGTCTGCACGGTGACGTTCACGCGCCCGTGATCGACATCGGGCGCGATGTTCAGGTTCTTCACGCCGTCGGGTGCAACCGGTTCGATCCACACGGTCTGCCAGATTCCGGTCGTGCAGGTGTAATCGACACCGTGCGGGATGAGCGTTTGCTTGCCGCGAGGCTCGCCGGCGGCGTCGGTCGCGTCGAAAACGCGTACTATGAGTTCCTGACTGCCGGAGTCCTTCAGGAACGGTGTGATGTCGAAGCAGAATGGATCGTACCCGCCGCGATGGACGCCAGCGCTCTTGCCGTTGACGAAGACCTCGCTCTCAAAATCGACCGCGCCGAAATTGAGGATGACGTTGCGCCCCTTCCAGTGGGCCGGCACCTCGAACGTGCGCCGGTACCAGAGGCGATCGTGATGCTCCATTACGCCGGAGAGCGCCGACTCGACCGGGAACGGCACCAGGATTTTGCTCGCGAGTTTCGTCCCGACCGGAACCGCATCCTCCTCGGCACCCGGCTGATATTCCCAGATGCCGTTAAGATTGAGCCAGTCCTTCCGTACCAGCTGCGGCCGCGGATATTCGGGCAATGGATGCGCCGGATCGACCTTCGCCGCCCAGCGCGTCATCAACGGAGCCTTCTTCATGGTCCAAGCCTGGAGGTCTGGACTGCCGACGGCTCCCAGTGCGATCGCCAAGCCAAGGATGGCATAGACTTTCAGCAAACGAGGACTGGCATAAAGAGATCGGCCCTGCGGATCGAAAACGTATGCAAAATCATCCGTCGTCGAAAGGTTCGTTTTGTATCGGGATTTCCCATTTGGGTTCAAGTTCATCGTGAGTTGGGGTGGGTTCCTACGATTTTCTTTCCGACTAGCGGCTTCACGAGACCGTAGCGTCCCCCGCAACGCCGGTCACCAGCGATCAGAGGTCAATTCAGCGCGACCGAGGACGTTACCCAGTAGCTCCCGTGGTAATCACTGCCCATTGCTCGATCCCCGGTGACGGCAGGGGTGACCTATACCGTCTTGCTCATGATCAGCTTCTGCAGGACGTGACGGTGCCAGTGCTGCTCCTCCAGACGCCCCGCGTTGTCGCGGAGTTCGGGGACGCCACCGCGGGATCACGCCGCGGCGGCTTGTTTCTTCAAATCGGATTACGGAGTCGCAGAAGGCTGACTTGGGCAATACTGGGTCCTCAATGCTGCAAGCTGCTGCTGTTGTGCAGGGGTGAGAAGCCCGTTCATCTGGTTGTTCGTGGCGTCACACGCATCCCGGAATTTTGCCACTTTCTGCTCCTTGGTGAGGGAGTTGTCGCCCCAGATCGCCTTCATCTGGGTCTGGAACGCTTCCACGACGGGCTTGACAGCCGTTTGCTGATCCGCCGTGAGGTTGAGGGTCGTGGCCAGCTTTTGAAGCAGGTCTCCGGAGCCGCATTCCCAATGAGGTGCTTCGGGTCCAGCTTGGCCTTGCGTGCACTGGGGACAGGAGCCTGAGATCGTAGGCGCCGGGCAGGCGGATTGGGCTTGGAGGGCGGGACTCAGGACGAGGCCGGCGCCGCAGACGATGAGATGAAGTTTCATAGGTGGCGTTTTTTGTCAGCTCCTCAATGGGAAGCACTGTACAGGAACGACAGCTGCTGACGGTGAAAGGTTACACCCGGGGCGGTTTATACCAAGGCCTACGTTCACCGGAGGTCGGCTGGGGTCAGCCATTAGCGATTACTTGCCGCGACCGAGAGCGTCATTCCCCGGGCTGGGCATGATGACTGGTCCACTCCCCCGGGGATACTGGCGACGGCAATCGTCATCCGCCCGGTCTGGGGAAAAAACCTTGCGGACCTGCGGAAGGGGTAGAACATCACGAGCGAAGTCCCGTGTACGTTGTGGGCGAGAACCCAAAAGGGAAATTCCGATTTATTACCCCTCCACCACCCTATGAAACCATTAAGAATGCGCATCCTTCTCCCGGTAGCGCTTGCAATGGCTGTCGTCGCGCTGCATGCGCAATCGCCGAAACCAACCCCAACCCAGCCCGCCGTTCCGCCGACACGTCCCCTGAAAGCACAAGGGCCAGCATTGAATCTTCGTTTTACCGTCGAAGTCTATACGCTGGGCCAGAGCGACGCCAACCGGCTTCTGGAGGCAAGCACTGATGATGCGTCACGCCACAGTCGCGTGCTGGAACTGGCCGCCAAAGGCAAGGCGCACTTTGAGACGCTGATAACCGATGTAACCAGGAACGGGCAACGCTCGGTCGTGGAGCAGGTTCATGAAGTACGCTATCCAACCGGCTTTAAACAAGCGGCGGACAAAGGCACGCCAAACATTACATTCGGTTATGAAACCCGGAACATTGGAGGCACGTTGGAATGGGAGCCAATCTTCTCCGCCTCCAGCAAGTCCTGCGAGATGAACATGGTGCTGCAATTAATCCAGTTGGCGGGGTTCCGCGATGAGGGGACGCAAGACTTTCCAAAGGGTCAACCCACATTTGCGACTCAGAAGCTTACTGCCACCCAGGCGCTTTCTCCTGGAAGAATGGCGTTCCTTGGCACACTTAGCAAAGCGCCGCAAATTGAGGAGCCCGGCCTTAAACCTCCACAGGATCAGGAAGTGCGATTGGCGTTCGGTCATCTCGATCTCATGGAAGTCGCATCCGCGAATCCCGGAGGGCAAGCGGTGCCAGCCGCGTTCCTTGAACATAGGTTGAGCCTTTATTCGCTGAATCGGGAAGTCGCCCGAGAGATTCTTGCTGCTGCAGAAACAAAGCCGGGCGGATGCTACGCCGCCGTACGGACACTGGCCGATCATGGACAAGCCCGACTCGAGCGTTTTGCCAGTTTAAGGACCAAGTCGGGTCAAAGAGCAGTAGTCGAGGAGATAAAAGAGATTCGCTCCCAGACTTACAACTCGAAAGCTGGGATGTTTGAAACGCGCAACAGCGGACTCACGTTGGAGATAGAGCCCCTGCTGGAACCCGGGAACATCGTGGACATTAATCTCGTTCCCCAGTTGGTGCTTTTCCTCGGCGACATGCAAGGTACTGGACCAAGCGGCGTGATCGCAAAATATCCTGGCACCCCCTTATACGAGACCCGGAAGGTTACTACTTCACTTACCGCCAACGTCGGAGAACAGGCGCTCATCGGCACCTTCAACCCGCCTGGCGATGACGGTTTGAGCGGGCAAAAAGATGCTGGCCGGGTCTGGCTGGGCTTTATCCTGACTACTGTAGTGAAACCATAGCTGCTTCGGACCTAAAGCACCGCCCCAGACCAACGTGACAGCCGTCGCCGGCGACTACGGCACCGCCACCGGGGGAACTGCTGTATCTGGGATCGGAGGATCGTCTGAGAACCTACGGTACGGAATGGCCATTGCTGACGCCGATGGCGGCGACGTCAACCGGGACCTCCTGGAGATCCACGATGGCCCATTGACCCGGGCTTTGCAGGATACCGATGGCAAGCGGATCGCTTCACCGCCGGCCACGGTGCATCGGCCGAACCTGGAATTCCTGGCCTTCCGGTTCGAGCAGTTCCGGAAGGCGGCTTAAACAAAGTAAATCGGCCCCGGCTTGGAAGGGTTGATTCTTTGATCCCTGCCGAGTGGGATGGAGAACAGGCTTCTCCAGGCCGTTTTTTTGCGATTTACTCACACACCATCGGATGTCGCACCGAATCGCGGCGCCCGTCACAGCGCTTCCAGATCAACCCGCAAAACTACGGCCTCACTCCAATGTTCAACCTTCTCCTCCGGCTCCGCCCTAGCGTTCCCCTCCTTCTGTTCGCACTCCTCTCCGGCAGCTTATCAGCCGGCACGTGGAGTCCCGTGACCGCAAAGGCTCCCGCCCCAATCGGTCTCATCCTCCTCCTATCCGATGGCACCGTCATGGCCCTCAACGCCGGCGATGGCAGCGACCTCGAAGCCAGCTCCACCCTTTGGTACCGCCTCACCCCCGACATCCACGGCAGCTACGTCCACGGCACATGGACCTCGCTTGCACACATGCACGACACGCGCCGCTTTGGCTCCTCCCAAATCCTCAATTCCGGCGACGTCTTTATTGCCGGAGGAGAGTACGGCAGCGGTCGCGACTCCGCTGAGGTTTACGATCCCATCGCGGACCATTGGACCCTGGCTCCCAACTCCGATCAGGGCTTTTCAGACTCCGTCTCGGAAATGCTTCCCGACGGCTCCGTTATAATCGCCCCCGTCAGCGCCAATCCCACTTTGACCTCCATCATCTACACTGGCTCCTCCAACTCATGGTCCACCGGCGCCGAATACCTCGGCATTCAGGACGAAGCCAGTTGGGTCAAACTCCCGGACGAAAGCATTCTCACCATCGACCGCGGCACCACCAACTCCGAGCGCTACATCCCGTCGCAGAATAAGTGGATCGCCGACTCCACCGCCCCCGAACAACTCTACAGCGCCGAAAACGAAATCGGCGCCGCTTTCCTACTACCGGATGGCCGCGCATTTATCCTCGGCTCCACCGGCCACACCGCCTTCTATACTCCCTCGGGCAGCACCGCACCCGGCGTCTGGGTCGCCGGCCCGGATCTTCCCAACGGCCAGGGGACATCCGATGCACCCGCCGCCATGCTTGCCACCGGCAAAATCCTCTGCTGCGTCAACGCCGCCAACGACCAGGACGCCACCCCAACCACCTTCTACGAATTCGACCCCACCGTCTCCGGGTCCGCAGCCTATACCGCCGAGCCAACCCCTTCCGGCGGCACGGACAACATCATCCCGGACTTCAATGTCTTTCTCGACCTGCCTGACGGAACCGTTCTCTGCTCCCAATTCAACAATCAGCTCTACGTCTATCAGCCTTCAGGCACAGCCGTGGCATCCGGTAAGCCCGCCATCACCTCCGTTGCTGCCAACTCCGACGGCTCCTACACCCTCACCGGTACGCTTCTCGATGGCATCAGCGAAGGCGCGGCATTCGGCGACGACCTCCAAATGTCCACGAACCGGCCCATCGTCCGTCTCACGGACAACTCTAGTAACATCTACTACGCCCGCACTTACAATTGGAGCAGCACTGCCGTCATGACCGGCACCACCCCGCAGACCACCAACTTCACACTCCCGCCAGGCCTGCTTTCCGGCACTTACTCGCTCTCTGTTTCGGCCAATGGCATTAGCTCAAATTCCATTCCATTTACCGCCCCGGCCACTGAGCCGTACGCGCCCAACCTCGTGCTCTCCGCCACAGGCGCTTCTCCCATTACCATTACCCCGCTCGACCACGCCCTCGGTGCCGCCGGCTACCCGCTCACCATCGAGAGCGTCAGCGCTCCGGCCGATGGCCACGTCGTCATCGACGGCTCCTCGATCATTTACACACCTCACGCCAATTTTGCCCACATCTCCGGCACAGACTCCTTCACCTACACCCTGATTGACAGCGAGGGCGCCACTACCTCCGGCACCGTCCAAATCAGCGATGCCTTCCGTGCCGGTGCGGGCTCCTACGAAGGCCTCGTAACAGACGATGGCGGCAAGTCCTCAAACGTGGGCTACATCACCCTCCATGTCTCCTCCTCGGCCGCCTTCACCGGCAAGCTTCTCTTCGGTGGACTGACCTTCCCCATCCGCGGCGCCTTCGATGCCGCTGGCTTCTTTGTCGGACGCTCCAATACTCCCGACAGGGCTAACCCGCTCAAAATCACCCTCCAGCTCGACTTCCCCTACAGCGCTTCCGATCCGGACAACTACAAAGTTGTCGGCGCGGTCATCGGCGCCACGGATCACGCCTCCGTCAACGCCTTCCGCGATCAGCCATACGTGGCGGCACATCCCGCCGTCGACGCCGGCCTCTACACCGTCCTCCTTCCCTATACCACCTCCACCAGTTCCACGATTTCCGCCATCATATCCGGTACCGGTTACGCCTCGCTCTCAATCGGCAAAACCGGCCTTGCCACCCTCAAGGGCCGCCTGGCCGATGGCACCCCATTCAGCCAGGGCGGTGCGCTCCGCTCCGGCGGCCTCGACACAGATCCCCTCACGCTCGGCATTTTCGTCCAGCTTCCCTACGCAGCATCCGGAGTCCTCGACGGCCTTCTGACATTCCAGGAAAACACCGGCGTCAGCGACGCCTCAGGCACATGGACATGGCTCAAAGCCGGCCCCGGCATTGGTGAACTCCTCCGCAACGGCTTCTCCACGCGCCTTGGTGCAATCGCCGCCCGCTACACGCCACCCGCACGCGGCGATCTCCCACTCGCAACCGGCACCGGCAACGCTCTGCTCACCCTCAGCGAGCCCAACTTCACCAACTCCCAGGTCATCTCCCAACTCGTCACTGTCACTCGCACCGGCATCACGGGTACCCTCCCGGAGGACCTCACCCTCGCCATCAACCCCGCCACCGGTTCACTCACCGGCTCATTCTTCAACCCCCAGCTCCAGGCTAAGCAGAAAATCAACGGCATCCTCTACCAGAAACAATCAGAGGCCGCCGGCTTCTTCGTCGGCCCCTACGAGAGCGGCTTCATTACCCTAACACCGCCCCCTCCCTAACCTCTGCGAGGAATTCTCGACCAGATGCCGGTGATCATCCCCCGTGAGGACTGGGAGGAATGGTTCTCACCCTGGGAGTTGGCTGCCGAGAGCTTCCTGCGCATCACGACCCCGTAAGCGTCAATTCTATTTCTGGAAACTGAGGCACTCAAAGAGATCCTCGTTCTTTTCATCCAGGCACTACCGGCTGAACAGCGGCACTTTGCAAATATTGCCCATCAAAACGCAAGAACCGTGTCGTCTGGAACCCTAAAGAGGGCAAGTTTGATTGCCATGCACCAGCGATTCAACTGCGCCATCCCTAGGAAAAGCAGGTGTAACGGACTCCTGGGATATTTCTTCACCATGATGCTGCTCGCTACGGGGATGGGTGTCTTTGGGCAATTGCCCTGCCAGAGCAGCGAGGACTTTGCGCGGTATGCAATGAAACTGAGGGAAAACGCAATGTTGAAAATCGAGCCGCAGGCCTTTGTGGCCCCGACGAGCCAGCCAAGCCAGCCGAGCCACTTTGGGGTCGCTGGGCGGTATCCTTGGAAGATGGACATCATGACGACGGTGTTTTGGGTGGGGGAAAAGCCGACGCGCAATAATCCGGTTCCGAATACCAAGAGCGCGTGGGACGCGAACTGGGTGTTGAGTTACGGAGGATTCGATAATCCGGACCCGTTGGCGCGCAGGAATTATATCCCGACCAATTTCACCCCCCGGCAAAACCCGTTTTATTGCGCGCTGCCTTACAATGACGTGACGAATAGCACCACCAAGCCGGAAGCGCCGATGGTGATCCCGTGGTTCAAGGAAGCGTATCGGAAGTATGGCGAGAGCGTCTGCCGCAACCGCTGGATCGAGATCTACTGCAAGCACAACCTGCGGACATGCTACGCGCAGTGGTCGGATTGCGGCCCGTTTCGCACCGATCACTGGGAATATGTATTTGGAGATGAAAAACCGGCGTGGAATATCAACCAGGGGGCCGGGCTTGATGTGTCGCCGGCGGTGCGGGATTTTCTCGGATTGAGCGGGATGGATGTGACCTCGTGGCGGTTTGTCGATTATCGGGATGTGCCGCCGGGTCCATGGGCGTATTACGGGGATAACAATGACTTTGTAATCAATTCGCGGGCCAATACGGAGCGGGTGGCGAGCCGGAGCGCGGAAGATAGCGGAGTGGAGACGGTGACTACGCGGTGACAGCGCCGCACAAGATGCGGCTCCATGCACATTTTAAAAAATCCGGCTACCGAACCGCATTTCACGTTTCTTCACGTAAGGAGCCTTACGCGTTTCCGCGGCTCCTTATGAGATTCATCGTTGAGATCACCGGGATTTGGGGAAACTGCCGATGACCTCTCCCCGATGCTGCCTGCTCGCCCCGCTGCGCGAGTCGTCCCAGCGGTAGGTGACGCCCGGCCAACACGGCGCCGATGCCTCCTACCCTCACGTTGGCCACGGCCAAATCCTCTGTGGCGGCGGTTACCGGGACGGCGGCGCTCTCGAAGATTACCCTGGCGGATCCCACCGGGCAATAAGCACCCGGTATTTCCTGCCGTGAATATTGCAATACCGGGTGGTGGTCGGTGATGCGACGCCGGTGCCCCCGCGAAAACTCGAGATCACGCGCCCGGAAGGAGCCCGTGAAGCCAAATCAGCAAACGTTGGGGTTTTGATGACTCATCTGGCAATTGAGGGCCGTCATCATTTTCAGTGGCGCCGTCCATTGACATTCCCCTGATAAGGACGAGCGTAGAGTTGCTCCAACGAATTCCCGGAATTCTCACGGGTACAAATCGTTGGAGTTGCTTTTTTAGACAAGGAACCGGTTGAGGTGTTGATTGGTAGGACGATTTTATTAAGCTGATAGAATCTCGCATGATGTCACATCCTAAAATCATTCAGGGCGGTATGGGGGTAGGAGTCTCCGGATGGGCTTTGGCTTTGGCGGTTTCCTTGCGTGGCGAGCTCGGCGTCGTCTCCGGGACCGCCATTGAAACTGTCCTGGCGCGGCGCCTGCAACTCGGTGATCGCGACGGGGCCATGCGCCGGGCCTGCAAAAATTTCCCCTTTCCGAAAGTTTCCGAGCGTGTAATCGCACAATATTTCATCGCAGGCGGAAAGCCCGTGGATAAGCCGTTCACGCCCGTTCCTTTTTTTTCCGAACAGCCGCCGCATAGCCTGACTGAGCTCACGGTGCTCGCAAACTTCGCCGAAGTCTTTTTGGCCAAAGAAGGGCACGACGGCGTGGTCGGAATCAACTTGCTGGAGAAAATCCAGATGCCGACGCTGCCTTCACTCTTTGGAGCGATGCTCGCGGATGTTGATTACGTGCTCATGGGCGCGGGTATCCCGAGGGCCATCCCTGGAATTCTCGATGATCTCGCCAGCGGCAGGCCGGTAAAATTGAAGCTCGACGTGGAAGATGTGGAGCCCGGCCGGGAGTTCGCCTGCTCGTTTGATCCGCAGGCCTTCTGCGGGGGGCCGCCGCCCGCACTGAAGCGGCCAAAGTTCATTGCCATCGTTTCCTCCTCAACTCTCGCGATCACGCTCGCACGAAAATCCACGGGGCGCGTCGATGGTTTCGTCGTGGAGGGCTCATCGGCCGGAGGCCACAATGCGCCGCCCCGTGGACCGATGCTACTGAACGCGAAGGGGGAACCCGTTTACGGTGAACGCGATCCAGCTGACCTTGCTAAAATCAAAGCGATCGGTCTTCCGTTCTGGCTGGCCGGTTCATTTGGTAAATCCGGAAAGCTCGCCGAAGCGCTCCGCATGGGGGCGGCGGGGATCCAAGTCGGAACCCCCTTCGCGTTCTGCCGGGAATCCGCGATCGATCCGCAATGGAAAAAACGTGTTATTGCGAAATCCCGCGCGGGGCAGATCGAAGTTTTCACTGATCCCGTGGCTTCGCCCACCGGCTTTCCGTTCAAAGTCGTGCAAATGGAGGGCACGGTGTCCGAGTCTTCGGTCCAGGCGCGCCGGGCGCGCATCTGCGACCTCGGGTATCTGCGGCATCCTTATCAAAAATCCGACGGAAGTCTTGGTTACCGATGCCCAGGTGAACCGGTGGACAGCTATCTCCGAAAGGGAAGGGCCGCAGCCGATACCGTGGGTCGCAAGTGCATCTGCAACGGCCTGCTGGCGACAATCGGACTCGGCCAAATCCGGCCCGGAGATCACGAGGAAGAAGCGTTGCTGACGGCTGGAGACGATGTCGCCCTGATCGCGGAGTTTTTGCCGGCGGGCTCTGAAACCTACAGCGCCGATGACGTGATCAACCGCCTTCTTGGAGAGCCAAGCCATGAATGAGAGTTGCATCGATTCCAGTGGCCAGTCCGTCTGCGAGCAGGTCCGTTTCCTTTACACCGAGTTGGCGCAACGTCCTGATCAGGATTTCGGTTGGGGCAAGGGCAGGGATAACGCACACACGCTCGGCTACGATCCGGCGTGGCTCAGACGGTTGCCTGAGCAGGTATGGGAATCGGCGGCGGCGGTCGGTAATCCGTTTGCCCTCGGTCCGATTCGACCGGACGAAACCATCGTCGACTTCGGTTGCGGCGCCGGCGCTGATACCTGTATTGCAGCGCTGATCGTGGGCAGTAGCGGACGTGTCATCGGCGTGGACCTGACGCCGGCGATGGTTGAGAAAGCGCGGGCGAATGCCGAGCTGCTCGGGCTCGTCAACGTCACAATCTACGAGGCGGACATGGGAGAGACCTCGCTGCCAGAAGCTTCAGCTGACGTCATAATCTCCAATGGTTCCATCAACCTCTCGCCAAGCAAGGCGTGCGTGTTAAAGGAGGCGCTACGCGTGCTAAAGCCGGCTGGGAGGCTATACATAGCGGACATGGTGCGCGATCCTGCGGTGGGCGACCACCCAACCCTCCCGGAACCAGATGCCGAACAAACATCCGCGTTATGGGCGCACTGTGTGGCCGGCACACTGGCGCCCGCTTGTTTCATGCAGATGCTCGTAGAAGCCGGGTTCGTGGATGCTGAGTTTGTCGCGACCACTGGCTATCGCACCGCGCCGGAAACTGTGGGAGCCCTCTTTCGAGCTAGAAAACCAGCGTGATAAACGAATCAGAATTACACTACCCCGTACCAAGCCGAGGAGATCTGCGTAGCGGCGGTATCGCCGCTGGTCAACAACGCCCGAGTTGATGATCCACGGTGCTGTGAAGCCGGGGAGTCTCCGGGTTGAGGCGCCGCGAAAACTCGAGATCATACGCCGGGAACCTGCGCAGCCGGACGGGCAGTAGACGTTGGGGATTTTTAGAATCGGGTCGATGCACTTCGGCAGGCGGGTCTCGTGATCCAAAGTCCATCAAAACTTTGGCGACCGCGCCAGCTCGTCTCCAATGAGTCTTGCCGCGTCAGGATAGGACATTTTTACGGTAACCTCGCTTTCATTCCGGTGCGGCGCGGTGGGGGTATGGGTAATGTCGTTGATATATTGAGGACGCCCCGCTACGACGTCCCATACATTGCCGGGACCGCGTACTGCCAGCCACGCTGCGGTCAAATCCCAGCTTTGGCGACCTGTGTGGAGCACACCGAAAAGATCATAGGCCATGCGAACCGGGTTGTTCTCAGGCGTTTTGAGGAGGGACGGTCCGGTTCCGATGCCGTTACCGACATAGGTGGTCCACATAATCTTCGTCGGCCATTTGCTCAGGAGGTAGTGATCCTGGGGCACGGTGTTGGCCATGATGACCAGTTCCCTGACTTTTTTGCGAACGAGATCGAGGCCGCTCAGATTGCTGACCGAATCGGGCTGGGAAAGGATCAGGTCCTGCACGTTTTCCATCGTACCGATACTGCAAATGACCACCGTCCCATCGGCAGCGGAGGCGAGTGCCTTGCGGTAAACATCGACCCCGGCGGGAAGTTTGTCGTCGTTGGAAAAATCAGGATCGAAACGTTGATGTATCTGAAGCGTGTAACTGCTGTTGAAGGGGCCGGGAACTCCATGGTATCCCTCCGGCGGAGCCGGCAATAACACGGATTTCATAGGAGTAGCGGGACCTTTTTCTCCATAGGATTGGCCGATGAGAATCGACGGATGCCCGTAGTAAGCATTGATGGCGTGAATGGTTGCGCAAGACGATAATTGTACGTTGCTGGTATTGTGGACGCAGGCGATCAGCTTCGCTTCGCCCTGGTCCATGAAGTCATTGAGTAGTGCGACGGCGCCCACATCGTCCACGTCGCCGTCAAGATCGGTATCGACGATGACTGGGATCGGGCCGGGCGGCTGCTTTTCCACCTCAGCCAAAGGTTGTATGGCAATTATCTGACGCTGCGAGTGCCTGATGACGTGAATGAGTCTCGCAATCGTGGATTGGACCAGCGAGTTCCACGGGGCGGCGGACTGGGAGTCTTTTTCGTGATCGGTCGAGGACTGAGCGGAAGTCTGGGCCAATTGCTGTTGGTCGAACAGGCAATGGGTGACGATATCAAAAAAATCGCTGAACGGGGTGCGGGCATATTCCCTCGAGAGATTGATTCCGACCGCAAGCTGTTCGGCGGAAAAGTCATGATCTTCATTGCCCCAGGTAATCTTGGCGCGGGCGGTGGGAAGATTCTTTACGATCAACAGATATCGATTGAGTTCGTCATCGAACGGGATGCATTTCAGGATGGTAGGCGATGTGGAATTGCCACGATACCACCAGAAGGGAAACCGAGTACTTTCCACACTGAGGGTGTGATCCATATAGGTAATCCACTGTCCCGGGCTGCATCTGGCTCTGTTCGTGGCGAAGTCTGTTACCGTGAGGGATCCGATGTCCCCGGAACATTCGAGAGCATTCAGGAAAGCATAGGCCATGACAAGGCTGCATGGATTCCCGGGATGGCCATTATCGAAGACGTACTGGTCTCCGTAAAGCGCCCTGGCTTTTGTCATCGCCGCCATGGTGGCGCCGAAGACGTCGGCATATATGACGCCTTCCCTGGCGGCGACGTCCCTGTCTATGTCGGCAAGCACGCCCAGGTTCTTATTGCGGATGGCGACCTGCGCTGGACTCTGATGATAGCCAGTGGAATCGGCACACTTGGGCGATCCGACAATGATGGTGCGCACGCCATCCTTTTTGAGGGTGTCGATCAGATCCGTTTGGGTCTTGCGCCAGGCATTGGCAGCAGCGTCATCGAGAGGCATGTCACCGGTTTCGCTCGCGCCAAAGTTGGTCATGACCACCGTCGGCTTGAAGGGAAACAAGTCCGTATCGAGACGGTCGCAAAATTCCCGCGCAGTTCCGGCGTTCAATCCAAACTCCGCGATATCGCCCATATCGACGGGCTGACATGCGAGAAGGTACTCCTCGATAAAGACTGAGTAGCCGAGTCTCGAGGACGCCGTGTCGCCACAGATCGCCAGCCGGTCGTGAGACTGGAGAACCGGATCGGCGGCAACTGTGAGCGCACGGTAGAAGAGGAATAAGGAAAGCAGGAGGCGAAAACAGTTTTTCATGATTTAACCGGTCTTAAGGAGACGAGGGAAGCTGGTTGATGCGCGAAGAATGAACTCCAAATCACGGATGGCGTTGCATAATTAGGGTGGAAAAGGCATTCACTGCCTGGCATCGGTCATCTCTAAAGGTTCAATTTCACGACCCCGTACCAGGCCGAGGGGTGTCGGCGCTGGCGGTCTCACCGCTGATCAACAGTGGCCGGATCGATCATCCAACGAACCTCCGCATTGTTGCCCGAGGGCTTGGCTTGGATTCCCCGATCCTTATGGCACAACCCGTGCTCGCTTCGCATCTCGAACCATCCCCTCTCACTTCAACTTCCTCTCCCTATGAACTTCCTCGTTGTTGACGATAATCGCCTTCTGAATCGGTTCCTCGCTACTTACTTGCGCAGCAAAGGCTGCACGTGCTCCTCCCTCACCGATGGTTCGCAGGTCGAGTCCTGGCTCAACCTCAACTCCTGCGATGCCGTCATCCTTGACCTCGGCTTGCCGAAGATCGATGGAATCTCACTAATTTCCGTCATCCGCGCTCAACACACCGATCTCCCTATTATTATTTTTACCGGCATGGGTTACGACGAGGAAATGATGAATGCCGCACAGCATGCCGGCGCCAATGGCTACGTCAGCAAGGGCCTTGGACCGAGCGAGATTTACTCCGCCGTCATGCGCGTCTTCGACACGGTGGGCAATCTGCCTGCCCAAGCTGCCTAGCAGCCTGTTGAAATAACCCCACTTCTCGGTCGGCGATAATTTGGAGGAGTGGGCCGCAAAAATGAGGCCGACTGGCTGAGGAAAGGCGACTGGATAACGGGAGCAAGGACGAAAAACGCGAAAAAAGCAGATAGCTCTTCCAGACAGGCCAAAAGCAACTCGATGAGACCCCGCAAGACGCTCGCAGCCGCCTGTTTGGAGGTTCCTATCCCGAAGAGATTCCGCATCAATTGCGATAGGTTGTAAGTGGCTGCGGCAATTTTGTATCGCTTGTCCAGATTCACCTGCCCCCGCAATGTCGCCCGTCTCATCCCACCGCTGTCGAGGATATGCGCAAAGCCGCGCTCAATGTGCATCCCGCGCCGCCTCAATAACTCCTTGCCTTCCGTGCTCTTGACCGAGAGCAGCGCGTTGCCCACCGCTGTTTGCCCGCCGCAATCCAGTTTATCCACGCGCCTGTGGCTCAATGGATCGCTGATAATTGTCGCGACTCCGCCTTGTTGGATGGATTCCAACTCCTCCACGCAGTAGTATCCTTTGTCTCCGGTCAACGTCTCGGTGGCCGCAGGCACGGGCTCTTGTCCCGCAGAGGTTTCCTCCCGGATCGCCTCCACCAGTTCGACCGCGCCTATGGCCCGTTCAGCCAACCCTTCGGTGTCTGCCTCGTCCGCCTTGCGAACCTCGGCGTTCAGGATTACCCCGGTGTCCAGGTCCACGATGTTCTCCGGCTTGTAGAGCATGTCGGTGGCCCCATCCTTGGCCTTGCTCACCTTCGCATCGCGATCATAGGGATTGACCCATTCCTGATTGCTCGTTTTGCGCCCGGGCCTTTGTTTGTCAAAGCGTCGCACCGCCGCAGCGTCCTGCGCGTCCACTCCGGCCTCGGCGGCCAGTCGTCTCACGTACTCCCAGTAAGCTTCCCCGGTATTGCGATTCTCCAGCGCACGCAGGCTGGCATTGGCTTCCATGACCGAGGAGTCGATGCCCAGATTCTTGCCGCGCAAGAGCCCATGGCGGCGCAGCCCTTCCAAGATAATGTCGAAGATGCTCTGATACACCTCTTGGGAAAGCCGCTGCCGGATCACCGTGAAACTGGAATGATCCGGCGTGTCCTCATTCAAATCGTAACCCAAAAAACGCCGGATCATCAGCGAGTCCCCGCACCGCGCGGCGATGGCGCGTTCACTGGGCAGGTTTTCAAGGAAGCCAACCATTAGCATCTTGAAGTACACCACCGGGTCAATGGGGGGCCGGCCCTTCTCGCCGCTGCTGTAGAGCGGGGCGCACACTCCATGGACCTTCGCGGTGAACTCCATCTCCTCCAAAGTCTCATCCAGCTTGTCGTAGAATCGGCTGGCTTGGGCTCGCGCCAGTTCATTGCGGGCTATCCAAAATTCGCCTTGGTGGCTTTTTCGTTGGGGACGAATCATGCTGGCCCCAGCGTGCCCGATTTCATTCCTCCCAGCAATTCTGTTCCGTCGCGATCAGGGGATTATTTCAACAGGCTGCTAGAGCGGTTTACCTAAAACTGTGGCCATTTATGATGCGGCGTCTTCCCCCGCCTGGGCCACCGGCCCAGGGCTACAACGCAAGCGTGATGAGACCAAGTTTCCCTGCGCGCGCGGCAGCGCGCTGTAGCCCTTGGCCGGTGGCCCAGGCGGGGGTAAACAGCGCATCCGGATGGCTACGTTAAAAATCACGCGATAACCTGTGACGCTCAACCGGCTGTAACCCGCCAGGTTTCCCTCGAGCGATTTGATGTCTCCACGTCCGTACTCCAGCCCCCTGATGGCCAGACGCAAGCGTCGTCGCGGAACCGGGGCGAGCGATTTGACGAATGACTCCACCTGCGATTCGACCCTAATCTTAGTCTTCATCCAGGCACGCCACGTCCTTGAATCTGGCTTTACCCGTCTCGTAAGCGCGAATGGCTTTCATGGCCTTGGGATTACCCATGATCTCGAGCGTTTCAATGATCGCTTCCATCCGTTCGCGTGAAACCAGGAATGCCACGGCCCGGCCATGCCGGGCACTCGAGTTTGACCCTGACTA
>Ga0302319_10009312_pt1 | contig 18916 bp, 30 predicted proteins | sample Bog_T0_2_FD_203319 | JGI IMG/M metagenome (GOLD analysis project Ga0302319, IMG submission 203319) | Peat permafrost microbial communities from Stordalen Mire near Abisko, Sweden - Bog_T0_2 | ecosystem: Environmental > Terrestrial > Soil > Wetlands > Peat | place: Sweden: Abisko, Stordalen Mire... | reverse complement strand
CCGCGAGATCCAGGTCGACGTTCGCCTCTCGGACCTTCAGGCGCTCAAGACCCTCATTCACGAGACGGCCCACAGCATCCTCCACAACGACGTGGACAGCGACGCTCGGGCGACGAAGGAAGTCGAAGCGGAGTCCACGGCGTTCGTGGTCATGCACGCCCTCGGGTTCGACAGCGCGGAGTATAGCCTGGGCTACGTGGCCCATTGGGCGAAGGGCGACGCGAAGCTCATCCAGGACGTCGCGATTCGCGTCCAGAAATGCGCCAAGGCGATTCTCGAAGACGTGTTCGTCGTCCGCCAGACGGCGTGGGAGAAGGTCAGCAAGAACGCGGACGCGGACGAAGAGCGCGCGGCCTGAGACGACGAGTCCCGCAGGGAACGAACCCTGCGGGACTCGGTTGATCGGCCCCAAGCCAGCGGCCTAGTAACCCTCAAGAGAGGCATCATGCTCCGTGACGATCTCAAGATTCGACTGAATTCAGCGTTCCGCGCATTGCGGAAGGACGGCCTCGTGGCCCGGCAAGCGTTCATGTGCTGCCAGAACTGCGCGGGGACGAAGATCGCCAACGACATCACCGTGATGCCCGAAGAGAAGCGCAAGGCGATCAAGGGCACCGTCTTCTACACGAAGCAAGACGCCGAGCCGCAGCGCGAGGGCCTCTACCTCGCGTTCGGCCCGATCGAGACCTCCGCGCACGGGACCATCGGCGAGGACACCGTGGCGGTCGGGAAGCGCACCGTGAAGGCCCTTCAGGACGCGGGGCTCACCGTTGAATGGGACGGGACCGCGAACAAGCGTATCTTCGTCGAAGACGTGGGTTGATCCGGCTCGAGGAGACGCCTAGTACCGTTCATGGCCAAGTACATCGGGTACCACGAAAGCCACTTGCTCCCGCTGAAGGGTGGCGAGACGGTCACGATCCTGAAGGGGACGCCGATCAAAACCACGCACCCGACGAAGAAGCAGCGGGTGGCCGGACGGACCTACAAGGTCAAGGTCAACCACGTCCTGAACGGGACCACGGTCACCGTGCTGAACCGCTACCGCGACGAAGAGCTTGGCCCCAAGCAGAACCCCTCGATCCGCTGGCCGGGCGAGGGCGGATACTGGTTCGAGGTGGACATAAACCTCATTCCCGAGGCGAACGCCCCGTAACCCGTCGCTGATGATGCTTTTGTGCGTTGTGGAGGTGAGCCATGACCTACGACCGCCGATCCGCTGCTGCCCCCGATGACGTGGCCTATGACCGCCGAACCGCGGCGGAGAGCCCGACTGACAAGGCCAAGACGCTCGCCGCCGAGCTACTCCAGGAGTTCGGCCAGTACGAACTTGGAGCGCTGAACGGCGCGATCGGTGAACGGGTCGCGGGTGTGGTCGAGCGGGTCAAGCACCACGCCGCGACGCTCGAGGCCGCACTCAAGGCTGCCGCCAATCAGCCCAACGAGAAAGCGGGCAGGCTCGTCAACGACGCCATCTTCGTCCTGAACGGTCAGGTCGACCTCCTCCACAAGGATCTCCTCGACTGGACGGAGAAACTCGGCGCGGTCAACGGCAAGATCAATGGGAGCTACAAGTCGTACAAGAAGCTCGCCGAGCTTTGCCAGGACGCCCACGACTGGAGCCAGCCCAAGGTCAAGGAGCTGGGGACCAAGAGCCTCAGCGGGATCAAGTTCGAGGTCGCCGAGGTCTCGCGCGGGGATGTTTCGTTCAAGTCGTACCGCACCAAGCTCCAGCAGGGAACGTTCCGCATCGCGCCAGCGGATCTCAGCGCCCCCGGTAACGCCTGGGTCGTCGACAGCGGCGGCATGGCCGGATGGGAGAAGTTCATCCCCGAGACGTTCCGATCGCCCGCCGCCGCTGCCTCCGCACTCGCCGCGGAGTTGCCCTTCACGACTTGATCGAACGGTGTAGACCGGGCGGGTGCAACCCTACGGCATCCTCCCCGACAACCTGATCCGAGCCGCCGTCGCCGCTGGTGACATCGAGATCGATCCCTACAACCCCGCTCACGTGAACCCCGTGAGCTACGACCTCACGCTTGGCGAGGAAGTCGCCGTCTACAAGCGCTGGGTCTACTACGATGCGGAGTACGATGTCCGGCCCTCCCTCCCAGGGAGTCCGCACATCCAGCTCGGGATCTCGCGCGCAGAGATCACGGGCAAGCCTCGCGACGGCTCGGACATGTATCCGTTCAAAGACGAGGTCCAGGACGTCCGCCACGAGCCCGAGATCGCGACGTTCAAGATCGACCCCGAGCGAGGATGGCTCCTTCGGCCCGGCATCGGGTACCTGATGCACACTCGTGAGCGCATCCTCACGAAGAAGTTCGTGCCCGTCCTCGACGGCAAGTCCAGCATCGGGCGCCTCTTCATGGTCGTGCACGTGACGGCGGGCTACGGGGACCCCGGCTTCAACGGCCAGTACACGCTCGAAGTCGTGGTCACCCATCCGCTTCGGGTCTACGCCGGCATGCGCATCGCTCAGATGCGGTTCCACACGATCGCCTCGGAGTACGGCGTCGAGAAGCCCTACGAGGGCAACTACGTCGGAACCGACGCGCGCGGGCCCGTGGCCTCCAAGGCGTTCCGCCAGTTCAAGAAGTAGGCGAAAACCTACATACGGCTCAGGTTGATCGCCGCCCTGCCCGCGCCTAGTACGGTTGGAAGGCAGGAACGACCATGGAATTCGGCAGCTTCAACAACCTCATGATGGCCAACAGCAAGCCGGTCGAGACCCCCAAGGTAGGCGACGGTGCGACGATCCTGAGCTGGAGTGACCGCACCCCGGCGACCGTGGTGTTCGTCAGCGAGAACGGCAAGACGATCCATATCCAGGAGGACCACGCGGTCCGCACGGACAGCAACGGGATGTCGGAGTGCCAGAGCTACTCGTTCACCGCGAACCCCAGCGCGCCCGTCCAGGTCGCCCGCCTGACCAAGAAGGGCTGGAAGATCGTCAAGGGGAGCCGGATTCTCGTCGGCAGCCGCTCGAAGTATCACGACTACAGCTTCTGAGTTCCGCCTACACGAGGGCCCGCGAAAGCGGGCCTTTCTCGTTGATCAGTCTCGAGCCCCGGCCTAGTACGACCATGGACACGATGACGAAGACCATCACGGTTCGTGGCAGGGAGTACGCGGTCACGACGAAGGGTCAGGACTACGTGCTCACCGGCAAGCGGGGCGCGACCTACCGCACGATGCGGAACAAGCCGAACCCCCACATGATGTTCCTCGTGTCGGAGAAAAAGTTCACCACGACGACGATGAACGACGTCTGGCTGACCGACAAGAACGACAAGCTGATCGCGCTCGGCTGAGCGGGTCAGGCGCCGGCGGGGAAGCTCGCCGTGGTCGTGGGGACCCAGAGATCATCGGTGTCGGGCGAAGTGACGTAGTCTGGAGTGAATAGGCAGAACCCGTTGTTGCCCCACCCAGTGCCCCAACTATTTTTCACGACATACGAACCGCCGACGAATCCCACGATGACGAGGGCGTGGCCGCCGAGCGAGGTTGCCGGTGGGCCGAGCGGTCCTGTCGTCGCGTTGGCGTTCTCGAAATCGGCACCGACGTCGGTGCCGATGACAACGGGGAGCTTGTTGTAGAGCGCCGTCTGGATGTCGGCGAGCCGCTGATCCCCCATCGACGTGATGCGGTAGTAGCCGTCGACCTTGTGCCCGACCGCCTGTTGCTGCGCGAGCATGGAAGGGCTCACGCAGACCTGGGTGAGGTCGTAAGGCCAGAGAGCCTCCTCGCATACGCCCATGAGGCTGAGGGTCTCGAAGCACGTGCGGACGTGGCTCCCGGCGTCCTGGTTGAGCGTTCCCTCGATCGTGCGCGCCATCGCGTAGGTGAAGAGTCGCGAGAGCAACGTCGAGCGACCTGTCGCGATGTTCTCGAGAATCTCGAGGCCCTCGCATGTCGCGTTGCCGGTACAGCTCTCGAGCGAGTACTGGTTCATCGCCACGCAGTACTGGGAGAGATCGACGTCGCCCGTTCCGAGCTTGAGGTTTTTGGCCGAGACCAGCTCCTCAAACTTTCTGTCGAGCGCGAGGAGATCGACGGTAGTGCCGTCCGTCGCAACCTTGAACCGCGGATCCTTCAGCCAACTGTATTTCGGCATCTTGCTGAAGCGGGGACATGAGAGAAAAACGGAAGTATCTATCGCGACGATCTTGGTAAGACCATGCGCGCAACCTTCCTCCTCGCGTTTCTACTCGCATGCACGCCGGCGGTTCCCCCGAGCCCCAACCCGATCCCGGCGCCCGATTCGACTTTCTGTGCCGCCATGTGCGTGCATATCGGGCCGGGCGGTCTGAATTGCCCGGAGGGTCAGCCGGTCTACGACTCGTCACTCCCCGGTGACGCAGGCGTTCCAAACGAGTCGTGCACGGACTTCTGCACGCGCCAGCAAACGGTCGGTGTATTCATCAACCCGAGGTGCGTGGCAGAGGTCACGTCATGCGCCGGTATCGAAGCGGCCCGCAAACAGAACTGTGACAGCAACTGAAATGGATCCTCTCGCTCCCGTAGTGGCTCGGAACTTCGTCGCGGCCAACGTGACGTACACGGGCGTATTCCTCGACGAGGCCAGCCATCACGCGCTCCTCGACTGGTGGAAGAATCACACGGACGCGCCCGTGCTCCCGAAGATCTGGGCGCACCACATGACGATGAAGTTCAAGCCGACCGCCGAGGAACTCGAAGCAACGCCTTTCGGTGAGAAGGTCAAGCTGAGGGTCATTGGGTGGGCGGCGGATGAGAAGGGTCAGGCCGTTCTTGTCGAGCCCGTGGGGGTTTCGAGCGCGAACGCGCACCCCCACATCACGGTCGCCACGGCGCCCGGTACGGGGCCGGTCTACTCGAACGAGCTTCTCGCCAAGGGTGTCAACCGGGTCACGGGACCGACCCTCCACGGCGTCGTAACCGCGGGGTAGCGTCCGGTTCGGCCATCTGCTAGAACCTCCGCATCTATCCCAGTTCCGACGCCCACGGTGGAGCCCCAGCTCCCGAAGTGGCGATGGACGACATCCTGAAACTACATGGCTACCCGGTTGATCCGGCGTGGTCAGACAACCTAGTACGTTTCGAATGCCCACGAAGTTCACAAGGGCCCAAAAGACCGAGGCTGTGGCCCTGTACGTTCAGGGGCTTGCGGTACAGGTGGATCGGATGGGAGGTTGACTTGCGCACCGTTTTTGTCGGAGATGTACACGGCTGCCTCGACGAACTGAGGGAGCTGATGGCCAAACTTGGCTTGGTCCGGGGCGACACACTGGTCTTCGTCGGCGACCTCATCGACCGTGGCCCTGACCCGGTGGGGGTCGTCCGCTACGTGCGCGAGATGAGCGCCCTGGATTTCGTAACCAAGGTTAACAAGGGCAACCACGAGGAGAAAGCTCTCCGGTGGCTCCGCCATGAGGACAAGATCGCAGCGGGCAAACAGACGAAGAACCCGATGAAACCCGTTCCTGACGTTCGGATGGCCGAGTGGCGGGCCCTCAACGCCGAGGACCGCGCGTTCCTCCAAGCTCTTCCTCTCGTGCACGAGTTCGACGTCGGCGGGCAGCCGTGGGTTTCGGTCCACGGAGGGCTCCTCCCTGGGCGACCGCTTGCCGACCAGGTTCGAAAGCATCCTGATGAGCTGATCCGGTGCCGCTGGGTCAACGAAGCAGGTCAACACGTCGGGATGCTCGAAGGTTCGCGCGAAATGCCACCTGGGGCGGCCCCGTGGATGGAGCGCTTCGATGGCCAGTTCAACGTGGTCTGTGGTCACGCAGTTCACCGCGAGGCCGAGATCAAAGCTCAGGTGCGCGCGGGAGCGCCGTCCCCAGGTTTCCCCCCGCGTGTGGACAAAACAACGGCTGGGTTCGAGGTCTGGAGCATCGACACGGGCTGTTTCGGTGGAGGTCGCCTCACGGCGCTCGTCCTCGACCACGATCGACCTGACGCGAGGGAGGTCGTTCAAGTTCAAGCGCGTGCAGCCTACTTCGACTTCAAAGGCGACTCCGAAGGCAGTTGATCGCGTAGTCGTGGCTTTTCTAGTAGGGCCATGACTACGCCGATCAAGGTCGAAGCCGAACAGCTCGCTCAGATGCGTGAGCGGGGCGGAACGTGGGCCGCCTACCAGAACGTCGCGATGGACAGTTCCGACCTTGGTCGGCTTCAGTTCCTCAAGTTCGGCCCTGGCTGCACCTACGAGACACGCCCCGAGAAATGCCCTGACACGGCGGCGGGGCTCGGGTGGAAGTACAAGCTCGTGGGCACGGTCGACCTGGAGACCGGAGAAATTCTGTAACGCAGGGTGGGTTGCGGCTCATAAGGGAGAGGTCGGGCTGTAACGGGCCGACACCTCAAAGGGTGCAACGCCTCGGGTCAACAGCCTGAGACGATCAGCACAGCCTTATGGAGGACCCGCCCATGCGCATCATCGGACCGCCCGAGTACAAGCCCGACGTCACGTGCCTTCACGGCCCGCCGTGGCGTACAAATCCCGAATGGCCCACGCCCAGGCACTTCGACTACAGAACGCCCGGTGGAAGCGTGAAGCCCAACTCCGATGCCCCGAATGCGGGGACGGAATGAAGGTGCGCCTGTTTGGGCGATGGTTTTGTCGCCACTGCCTGATGGAGATGACGCGCCACGGGCGCTTGTAGCCCGTCGAGGAGAGCACAGAACTGCGGGTTCCGAAGCGCGCCCTTGCGTCGGGTCTGAACGATCCGCGCGGCGGCTTTGCCTGAGATCCCAAGGTGGAGGTGGAGCCCGATGGCCGAAACGAGGCCGGAACGGTTCCTCCCCTGCCAACATGTGACGAGCACCTTGCTTCGCTCGGCGAGTCGCTGGGCCACCATCCGCCCAGCGTAGACAGCACCACGAAGGACGTCTCGCGGCGGCGGCTCTTCGAAGTCGTCGTCGAGGGGCGCGTAGATGACCTCGACCCCTGGCCACGGGTCAGCATCACGGAGACCCGGCTGCGCCTCGATCATGGACGGGAACACGCGCGGGGGCTGGTACTCATGCGCGCATAGAACGAGGGTGGAAAAGCCCTGGCTAGCGAGCCATTCCCCAGGGGGAGGCCAACCGCCCTGCCATAGGCCGGCGTAGATTTCTGTCGATTTCATCAGGTCTTGACGGTCCTACCGTCAGCGAACATCGGAACGAGCGCCGGCTTGAGCGCTCTCCGTGTCGCTGACTCTTCCTCCTCGAACTTGACGACGAGGTTCTCTTCGAGAGGGATGGGTGTGTCGAGCTGGGCGACCGCGGCGTAAAGCGACTGCGTGAGGGCGACGGTTTCATCCGCCTCGCCGGCAAGGGCTCTCATCGAGTCTTGCTCCTCACGCGAGAGGCACACGGATTTCTCCTCCATGATTTACCGTCCTGGTCGAGGTGGCAGTTTTGGCGGGCGCACGATCGGAATCGAAGGAGAAGAAGGTTTCCCGGTGGCCGGGTCGATGAGTCCGAGAGCGGACATCGCCCCTCGTAGCAAACCGTTGACCGTCGCGAGCTGCTCGCGCAGCTTCAGCATCTCCTCGGCCCGCGTCCGCGAGTCCTTGAGATACTCCTCCCGTGAGACCAGCTTCACGCCGGTCGAATCTTCCGAGAGCTTCTCCTCGACATCGTCCTTGATCCTGCGAGTCTTCGACTCGAGATCGTCCTCCGCGCGCGAGAGCCGCTCGTTGAATGAACGTAGCGACCGTTCGATACGCTCCTCGAACTGCACATGCGTGGAGAGGTCGCTCGAACTCGACTGTCGGGCCCGGCCCAGTAGGCGCTCGGCCCACTTCGGGGGATTGTCCTCCCAGGACTCGATCTCCCGCTTCAGCCTCTTGGTTGTCTCCTCCAAAGCTTGGATGGAGAGGAAGATGCCTGTCTTGACCGGACCTTCGGACCCGTCCTGACCGATAAGCTCCTCGAGAGTTTTCAGTCGCTCTTTGGTCTTGCGGAAGACCCCGAGCAGAGTCGTAGTCGCACCCGCGCCGCCGGTGAGAATTCCGGCGATGATCTGCGGGATGATCTGGTTCGGCTCTCCCATGGTCGTCTATCCAAGACGCCGTATAAGTTTGCATGCGGTCAGAGAAGATCACGCCCCTTCTCCTCCGCGTGGATCGAAACACGCGACGCATCGCGGTTCGTAGGTTCCGGCACCCCCGACGAGTACAGTGTCTCCCGTAACCCCTCGCGGGGTCGAGATGAGCCGCTGACTTCGCGAGGCCGGCTGATGGCATTTGCTGCATCTGCTCGTGAGCTTCGTGACCCCATCTGCAAGCGCCAGGAGCGCCGGCATAGGGCCGAAAGGCTCGGCGCGGTAGGTGAGGTCCAAGCCAGCAGCGAACACGTTCACGCCCGCGCTGAGGGCCTCGACGATTCGGGGTACAGCGTCGAACGAGAAGAACTGCACCTCGTCGAGGGCGATCAAGTCCACGTCGTGCGGAAGATCACGGGCATCCCGCTCGAGCCATTTGGCAGGAATCTTCCTGCCATCATGGCTAATGATGGCCGACTCACTGTGGCGCGTGTCTGTGACCGGCTTGAATACCGCGATCTTCCCGCCCCGCTCGAGCGCCCACTCCGAGACGCGAGCGATGAGCGTGGTCGTCTTTCCACTGAACATCGGACCCGCTATGATTTCTAACCGGCCAGGCATCACACGACCTCCTGACGAGCCAACTCCCGACCCCGATCGGACGTTGAGATGATGTCGAAGGCAACCCGGTGCTCGCGGCACCAATCGGCCACGGCCGTGAACTTTTCGCTCGTTTTGTACCGGGCGAGTAGATGAGGCCCCTTTCCTTCGATTACCTTCTGAGAACCATCCGTGAAGGTGACAAAGAAGTCAGGGAGTGCGTGTTTGATCGTCCCGTCCACCCCTTTGTACGCAATGCAAAGGGGTGACTCCCACGAAAGAACCGCCGGGTCGGCATCCAGCTCGAGCATCAACCGAAGTTCGATGCTTTTAGAGCGATACGGAACCGGAGAACTCGGGGTCTTCGACGAAAAGTGGTAACCCTTCACCAGAAAACCTTTGCCCTCAAGGTTCTGTCTAACGTTTCGTCGCGACGTGGCCTCATTGCGTCGTCGATTGCCAGGTAGTGATTTATCCTTTCTCGAGTCAGACATGCGTTGCCGAGTCGTCGAGGTTTTGGGAACACCCCGACGTGAATCGGACATTTTCAACCGCGTCTCGAGACGAGGATGCTTTCCTGTCAAGGTTGCACTGATCTTGCTCTTGACGTCCTCGGCAATGTAGGTCTGCCACGGTCGAGACCGGAAGGGCTTCTTTCGACCCTTGCGGACAGCCGACATATTAGCGCGTGCCTCAGGGCTCGCTTTCTTCCCTAGCTTCGATTGCCTGATCTTGGCTTTCGTCGCTTCTGAACAAGGCTTACCCATCGGTCCCTCTTCAGCAGCCCACAAGAAGATCGGGGCTGCTGGCAGACCTACACCAGCTCAGGCGGCGCGACGGAGCATGTCCTCGAAGACGATGTCCTGGCAGAGCTTGTCGACCATCTCGCGGTCGGGCTCGCTCGGGAGCTTCGAGAGCAGCATCAGCCGACCCATCTCCTTGTCCTCCGCGATGGCCCACTTGACGAGCTGCTCGTAAGTCCACGCGCCCGCGCGAATCTCCAGTAGCTCGGCGAAGTCCGGTCGCCACACGTTGACGACCCCTTCGGTGAGAATCTCCCGGCACATGCGGAGAAGCCTCACGAGGTGGAGTGCGTGCTTCGTGTCGTAGCCGAACTGGGCTTCGAGAGCGGCCCGCTCGACATTCCGATCCTTCTTCCACTTCTGATAGGACTCCCAGTCCTTCTGCTTGGAGCCATACCGTCGCTCCATGTCGAGCAGCTCGATGAAGTTCGTGTCGTAGCCGAGGCTCGCCGCGGTCCCGCGCCACACCTTGTGCTCGACGTCCTCATCGCTCCACGCCATGATCTCGGCGAGCTTCTCTTCGAACTCGCTCTTGATCGCCTGACGTTGCGACGGGGAGAGCGTGTTCATCTCGTGCCACGCCGTCTGGTCGAGCTTCTTCTGGATCTGGCTCTTGCACGCCGCGAGCTGGTCAGCGGGAATCACCGTCCGCTCAGGGAGCCCGAACTCGGCACGTGTCGGCGGGCCAGACGGCGGGTTCCTCAGCCACCTGTAATGGGTCTCGATCCTCTTGAGCTGTGAGAGCGCGTACTTCGAGAACCGGAACCGCGCCTGCTTCGAGAGGAACGTGTCCCGCACAGCTTGAATGCGTTGCCACGCGGGGCTCGTGATCACGTGGTGCTTGGGGTCTGTGTAGAGCAACTCGATGACGTTCGGGTTCACCTCGACGGCAAGCGAGAGGAACTTGCGAAGGTCGTAGACCGTCAAGTCATCCAGCGGTGGCTCTTGCACCTCTTGCTCGAACTCGCCCATGAACCCGAGGTAGAACTCTTTCGGAGCGATGCAGACGCCACGCCAATCAGTGTCGCTCGATGGGAGGTTCGTGCCGTAGGCCCTCGACCCGTGAACGGTCATGTAGATCGTCCGCTCGGGGAGCCACTTCGCGTCCCCTTTGTAGATGCTCCAGTCGAAGGTCATGTTTGAAACTACACCGCGAACCGCCGGCGGTGTAGAGTCAGGCCGTACCCCAAAGGGAGGTGTGCCATGTTCACGAACAAGCGTCCCGAGAACCTCTCGTGCTTTCGAGACCACTAGCAAGCGCCGTGAACGCGGAGCGGGCTCGCCGGGGCCTCCCTCCCGTGGACCTCAAGCCCATCGACCGGGCCGAGCGGCTCGCGTGCGGACACGTCGACTACGCCCTCAAGTACACGCTCTACTGCACCGAGATCGCGCTCGGGGAGAACGAACCGCGGGCGTGACCGTCACCTTCTCAAGCCCTCACGGGTTCAGGCGCGGCCAGTTCATCGCCACGAACGGTAAGACCTACCGGATCGTGGCGGTTCCTTCTTCGACAACGATCATCGTCGCGCGCCCGTGGTGGATAGGGCTCCACCCCATATGGATTCACGGCCAGAGGCCGTTCGTGTGGCTGTGGGGCCGATGGATCGACTTCTGGTACCGCCTTCGCTACGGCTGGGACGACGATAGCTGACCAGGGAGCGGCCTCTTCTTCCAGTGCGTGATGCGTTCCGTGAGGTCGGCGATCTCCGCCTTGAGCCCACGGATATGCTCCTCAACGTCCCCGATCTTGCGTCCGAGGTGGTGGTCGTATTTCGAGACGTACTTTGACGTCGTGTAGTCGTAGTGCTTTTCGGTCGTGTCGCGGGGGATCGTGTGCGGGGCACCATCCTTTTCGATGGTGATGGTCTCCGGTCGCCCCCTCAGACCGGGAGTTCGAAGGTCGTCGAGAAATTTAATCGTCGGGCAGGATCTCATCCCCAAGAAGCTTGACCCACCCCGAGCGCTTCGGCGGGACAAGAGAGCGATCTTCCGCGAGATTTTGAACGTCTTTCATCGCGAGAGGTCGCCCAACGATGGCCTCGAAGTCGAGAATGACCTGATCGAGAAGGACGTCATCGGGCCGCATCTCTCGTGCCCTCATAAGGGCTTGGCGAAGAGCCTCACGCGCGGTATCTCGGGTCTCAAGCGAGCCCGGAGCGGGGCTTGGGGCACCGAGGGGATCGTATCCCGCGATCGAGCTGTAGAAGCTCTGCGTGTAGAACTGGTCCAAGCCTCCGAGGGATGTGGGAGCAAGGAACTCCTCCCACATCATGGTCGGAGAGAACTCGACCACGGCGCCGGGGTTGTCGATCCACACCGCCCCGGCGTTCACGATCCGCGTGATTCGCCACGTGCCGTTATTGGACGGGTTCGGTGAGCCGGTGAGCCGCAGGTAGTTCCCGACGCTCGCGGACGTCATGTCTCTGAGGCTGTTGACGAGCGCTTCGCCCTCACTCGCTTGGATGAGGGTCGCTCCGAACCCGCTGCGCGCGAGGGCTCCAAACGGACCGTCTACGGCGACGGGCGGAGCCAAGATGTTCACCCCAACAGGGCCCACGCGCTCGGTACGGAGAATTTCGAGCGGCGTCACCGCGTGGGCAACGGCGTCTCCTACCTGATCGTTGCCCATGGGAGCAGGCAGCTCCAAGTTTTCGAGAGTCTCCCTGGAGTGCGAGGGCGTGTAGAAGGGCAACGCACCCTCCGGTAGCTGCTGAACTCCGAGAATCTGTCGGGAAAGCGTGGCGAAGTTCATGTTCCGACGTATCGGATTGATCATCGCCTGAGCGAGTCGAGTACGGCCCTCTTGGCTGGTGAGCGCTCGAGTGATGAGCGCCTCCTTGTCCTGATCAGTCAGCGGAAGAGGCTGCGGATTCGGCCCGACATCCCACTGACGGATCGGCAAACCGATTCGATGAAGGGCGTGGATGCGCACAAGGGAGGGATCATCCGTTCGTTCGAATTCATCGTGGAACCGAACGAACACCTCGAGCAACGAGTCCCGACGCGAAGTCGTGATCGACTCCACATCGGGGCTCGCGCGGAGCAGCTCAGCGTCTGAATCGAGCTGAGGCTGCTCCGAGGGGAGGTAGACGAGCGTCCAAGGCACGGCGCCCGTCTACACCAACGTCACTTCGGCCAGCTAGCCGAGAGTCCTGCGAGAGCGTGGGACACGGCCATGCTGCGCGTCATCAAGGACGGCGCGCTGCTGAGCCCCGCCTGAGCCCACTCCTGGGCCTGGATGAGCGTGACCGCCGCAGGTGGTGCCGGAGCGGGGCTCGGCGAAGGGGACGGGGAGGGCGACGGGCTCGGCGAAGGGGAGGGTGCGGGCACCTTTCCACCGATCGCATCGAAGTCCGCTACGAGCTGAGCCCAGTCGAGGCCGCTCGGGGAAGCGTTCTTCTGCTTGTTGACCCACTCGGGATCGACGACCGCGAACACCTGGCCGCCGTTCGCGTCGGAGCACAGCTCCTTGATGGCCGCCCACGTGAGCGTTCCGATGAGGCCCCAGGAGTTGATCACGATCCCCTGTGCGTTGGCGCCGACGCCCACGATGCAGTGACCGTTGTTCGGGTCCGGCGTGCCCACGTCCCACACGAACCCGTTGCTCGAGGGGAACGGGGTCACATACGTGTCCGGCAGCTCGATGCCGAAGTAGAGACCGCCGAAGTAGTAGCAAGCAGACGCGAGCTGGGCCTGGTTCGACGGATCGACCGCGATGAACCCGGCGATGGCGTGACCACCCTTGCCGTCGTAGCCCTTCTTCTGCCACGACGTGAGAACCGTGACCTCGTCGCCACCCTGATCGGTGGAAGGGTCACCGGGCACGTAGCCCGTCGACTGGGAGTAGAACGCGATGGCCTGCGCCGCCGAGATCGCAACCGGGCTCCCACCGCCAGCGGTGAAGATGTCGATGAGGTGGCCGGCGCCGGCGGACGTGCAGTCCCCGAGCGAGTCGTTGGCGAGGACGTCAGCCTCTGCCGTTGCGCACATGGTCGCGTAGTCGAAGTTGACCGGCGGGGCAGGGAGGGCCGCCATGTAGCGGGCCATCGTCCGGTAACCCGTCCGAAGATGTGCGGGCGGGCGGTTACGCCCAAACTTGACGTTGTGCCCGAGATGCGGGGCGAAGATCTCCTTGACGGCCATGTGAGCCTCCTCTTTCGAGGAGGCCGGCGCAAAGGGAGATTAACCGCCCATCGCGATCGGAATCATTCGCAACTTCGTGGCGGCGTTCGAGATGTACATGCCTCGGAAAGTCCCGTCCCCGGCTGCCATGTGAACGTGCCCACATAGATACGCCTTCGGCAACTTCTCGGGCGGAGTCGTCGCGAGGGCCTTGAGCATCCAAGGGTTACCGCACTCGGTCCCGCTCTTGGCCTTGTCGAGGATCTTGTAGGGCGGGCAGTGGGCCACAAGAACGTCGATCGCCCCTTCGTTCAGGAGTTGGATGACTTTCGCCATCTTGGCCTCCATCTGCGGCGGCATCAGCTCGAAATGCGTGCTCCCCCCGGCCCACGGGATGTACGGGAACCCGTAGAACCGGAGCCCCACAGACTCGACGAGGCGATCCGTGAGGTCGTGCGCATCAACCCCGGCCTCGCGGAGGATCGGCACCATGTTGAAACTGTCGTGGTTGCCGGGGACTGACAGGAAAGGCTTGTCGCGCGCGAGGGCCACGATATTGTCGAGCTGCGTCCTCAGCCACTGTTCCTGAAAGGCGGGGGTGCCCAACAGCACGTGCGGGAGGTTCAAGCGAGTCCGCTCTTCCTTGCGTGGATACCTGTCGGGGAGAAAGTCGCCGGAGCACACGACGGCGTCGAAGCTCGTGGTCGCGGAAACGACCGGGACCCGCCCGTGGTTGTCGCTGAAATGGAAGAGTGAGGTCACGACCCCCAAGAATCTTGAGGGTGTGGCGTGATTCAAGATCCGTGCTACACTCAAGCGTTACGCGCAGGAGACCTCATGGCTGAGATCCGACTGAAGTTCGGCAAAGGTGACACGCCGACCGAGGCGATGGCGATCGATCCCACCGGCACGGAAGATCCGCGCCGGATGACCGAGCTGCTCAACATGGCGGCGGGTCGCGCGGCCATGGCGCGGATCGGACAACGGCTCTTCGGCCACTCGCTCGTCACGGCGACCAAAGAAGGTCTCATGCGCTCCGGCCAATCCTGGTGGGAGCACTCCTATAAGGGTGCGAAGACCGACAAAGAGGCTCGGGAGAATTTCGTAACCTTCGCTCAAGAGCAAGGCGACCCGTTTTTCACCATCTCGTGTCAGCCGCCCGACTCCTACATCTACTTCGGCGCCGCCAGATGGGCCGATCAGGGGTTCCCGACAATCACGATGGGCGAGCGCCTTTGCGCCGCCCTGTGCGGAACCGAGATCCCCGAAGACTGGTACGAAGAGATACGCGCGCCGTGGAAGGCGTTCGTGATCGAGATTCCACAGGGGACCCCACCCCTGATCACGGTCTACGATCCCGAGCAACAGAAACGGACGAGAGCTACGCGCATCCTTGTTCAGCAAGTCGTCACCGATGGGGGGACGCCCGAGGAAGACATCGAGTGGTGGTGGATGCTCTACAGCGAGTGCGATCAGCACTTCTGGCGACAGGGCACGACGCGCCAAATCCTCAAGCCAGTCGAGTTCGGCGATACGGAGACGGCCCGTTACCGAATACACAACCCCGAGGCGTTCGGCGAGGAGATCGCTCAGGACGAGCGGATCTACCACCTTGTTTCGCGCCTTGTATTCAACTCGATCCTGACCCTTACGGACCCCGAGCGCGTCAAGCCCACCGGGTCGAGCCACAAGCGATGGGAGGGGACTCCGAATCGTCGACCGGGGCAGGTGCCCGAACAGCGCGTGTTCATCATCGGCAAGCCGATCAAGATCGACCTCCGGCAGAACATGCGGGACTACCTCGAAGGGCGGTCCAAGAAGTCGTTCAAAGTCACGACCCAGTTCCCGGTTCACGGTCACTGGCGTTGGCAGCCCTACGGGCCGAAGTCCTCGCTGCGACGTCGTCAGTGGATCGAGCCGCACTGGCGTGGTCCAACGGATGGTGTAATACCCGTCCGTCAGCATGATCTCAAAGGACCAGAGTGAGTTTGGACACTGGTTGACGGGATTTTTCGACGGTGAGTCGTGTTTCAACCTGAACCACCGCTTCAGGAAGGGTCTGTTGAAGCTGGGGTTCGTCGAGGCGCCGAACTACCCGACCTGTTATTTCAAGATACGCGCGCCCTAAAAGCGAAAGGGGACGGCACCAGCGATGGTGCCGTCCCCTCTCTGACCCGACTGGACGGGTCAGCTTACGTGGGGCTGCGAGCTGCGCTCCTGGCGGCTCACGTTGTTCTGCCCCTGCGGCTGAACGCGGAGTCGGTTGTCGACGTCGTTCACGCCGTGGATGTTCGACGCGATGAACTCGGCAAGGAGCTTCTGCTGCTTGTCCTCGACGATGCCCGTGAGGGTCACGATGCCACGCTGGATCTCGACGTTGATCTCGCTGGCGTCCACGTCGTCGTGCTGCGTGAGAAACTCGATGACGTCCTCACGAATGCGATCGTCATTGCGCTGCGAACCCTTCGGACCCACACCGCGAAAGCCGAGACCACGCTGCGGGATGTCGACGTTGTTCGAGCGAAACTGACCTTGGCCCTGACCTTGGCCCTGACCCTGGCCCTGGCCCTGACCGAAGCGTGTCTCGCGTCCGCCGCCGTTCTGCTGCGAACCGTACTGCTGCTCACGCCCCTGGCCGTACTGCTGCTCACGCCCTTGCGTTCCATACTGCTCTCGGCTGCGCAGCTCGCGCGTAGCCGACCGATTGATCTGTTCGATGTCGATCCCGAGGCGATCGGCCATCCGAAGGATGGTGACCTGATTGGTCACCAGCTCATCGTAGAGCCGATCGAAGCTGCGCTGATCGTCGTCGCGTCCACCACCCCAAGCGCGTTCACGGTTCATCATCAGACCTCCAGTCGTTCTCGGATCATTTCCGAGAGGGAGGCCCCTTTTGCTCTCCGTGAATTCGAAGAGCAACGCCTTTTTTCTCCACAGGAATTCGTGTCCTGAATTCAACGGACTACCATCTCGACCGTTGTACGACACGAACCCTCAAGATAAACCGGCTGAGCCGAAAAGTTGTCAGAACCGAGGCCCTCCGCGCGTCGTCCGGTTGAGCGCCACGAACCAGGGCGCTAGTAGGAGAGACCCCCATGAAGATCGCGTTCTCGAACATTTGCTCAGCCAACGCCTCGGAAACCATCGGATCCAAGATCACGAACGACGCCGGATTCACCGACGTCACCCTCAAGGCCGTAGAAGCCTACGACTTTGCGGCAGCCCGCATTCCCGGCCAGGGGTTCATCGTGTGCCCCGAGCTGGTCCCGTTCGTCTCGGCTGGCGTCGGCCCGCGGTCCTCGGACCCCTCCCGCTACGTGTGCCGCGAGCACCGGGGCCACGTCACGGCCTACCTGAAGCGTGAGTTTGCGGCCCCCGTGACCGGCTGCGCTCTCGTGGTCTACACGCGGGAAGCCTACGTTCGGGACCCCGACGTCACGCCCGAAGAGGTCGCACGCCTCGGGGACGCCACGCACATCATCGTGGCCGTGCTCGCGTTCACGTCGGACGCCCCGAGCCCTCTCCCGCCCTACAGGCTCGTCTGGAACCTCGCCGGGGGTAACCGCGAGGCCGCCCTGTACACGGCGGATGAGATTCGGGCCAAGGCCAAGGCCGCGATCGATTTCGACAACGCCTGGAGCCCCGTCGCCGACTGACGGGCGGTGTAGGATCATCCATGAAGATCGAATTTTGGACCGACCCCATACACCCGCCCGAGGGGTTCGAGATGGCTCCGGCCCCCTCGGATTTCGGGGTCGGTCGATCCGCCCACTGCGGCGCGGTCCTCATTCAGCGGGGCGATGCGGTCATCACCCACGCGGACGGGCGCAAAGAGCGTCTCGGGATGTTCAAGTCCTTCGAACCTGAGCAAGTCCTCGCTCTCCTCAAGGAAGTGGCGCGCGACGGGCTCGAAATCATCGGCGGCGGTTGATCAACCTAGGGTCCGGTCCCTAGTAAGCGTTACCGGGAGATCAGAAATGAAAATCGAGCTGACCATCAAGACCGACTACCTGCCCGGCTGGAAGACCTTCGAGGCTCTCCGCGAGGCCCTTCAGAACGCCAAGGACGCCGAAGTTGAGTACAGCGCACCGATGACGGTCCGGTACCGCAAGGAGACCGAGACGCTGGTCATCGAGAACGACGGCTGCACGATCCCGCACGAGGCCCTCCTCTTCGGCCACACGTCGAAGACCGGACGCGGGGACATGATCGGCAAGTTCGGCGAGGGGCTCAAGCTCGCGATGCTCGTCCTCGCCCGGTCGGGCCACGACGTGAAGATCCGATCGGGCTCCGAAGTCTGGGTCCCGAAGATCGAGCGGTCGTCGAAGTTCGCCGCAGACGTGCTCGTGGTCTACATCGACGCGGGCCGGGCGGAGAAGGACCGCGTGCAGTTCGAGATCGGCGGAATCTCCGAGGCGGACTTCAAGAGCCTCGACGACTGTTTCCTGTTCCTTGGCAAGGTCCCTGCCGAGAGCATGGTGAAGACGGGCGCCGGCACGCTCCTCGTCGGGGATCGATTCAAGGGCCGGATCTACGTGAAGGGCATCTTTGTGCAGAACTCGCCCGAGCACCAGTTCGGCTACGACTTCGCCGACGCGGCGGTGGACCGTGACCGCAAGATGGTCGAGAGCTACGACCTCGGCTACAAGGGCCAGCAGATCTGGCGTGAGGCGATGGTGACCCGCCCCGACCTCATCGCGAACTTCATCGACCTGTTGGAGCGCGAGACCGCCGATGTCTCGGGCCTGAACGAGTACAACGCGCCGTACCTGCCCGACTCGGTCAAGGACAAGGTCGCCGCCCACTTCACGGAGCGCCACGGCGCTTCGGCTCTCCCCGTCCCGTCCCTCGCCGACAGCGCCGACGTCGAGCACCTGGGCAAGATGGGGATCGTCTGCCCGAAGCCGCTCCGCAACGTCCTGGAGCAGAAGCTCGGGACCGTGGCCGACAACAAGGTCAAGCTCGCCAAGGAGACCGTCAAGCTCTACGGGTGGCACGAGTTGGAGCCGAACGACAAGGCACACCTGGAGCGCGCTCTCTTCCTGGTCAACGGGGTCGCTCCCGTCTCGCTCTCGGACGTGGACATCGCGAGCTACCGCGACGAAGGGTTGCTCGGCCTCTACAAGGATGGACGCATTCAGCTCGCCAAGAGAGTCCTGGCGGACCGCGACCAGACGCTCAGCGTCCTCGTTCACGAGACCGCGCACAAGATCGGCGGCGGGGACGGCGAGAAGAGCCATGTCGCCAACATCGAACGGATCTGGTCGGGCATCGTCGCGCGCCTGACGGACAAGACGCCGGAGAGCTGAGCCATGCTCAACAAGAAGCGTCGGGATTGGCGCGCGCGGGCGACGGACGCCGATCTCAAAGA
>Ga0302319_10009311_pt1 | contig 18916 bp, 20 predicted proteins | sample Bog_T0_2_FD_203319 | JGI IMG/M metagenome (GOLD analysis project Ga0302319, IMG submission 203319) | Peat permafrost microbial communities from Stordalen Mire near Abisko, Sweden - Bog_T0_2 | ecosystem: Environmental > Terrestrial > Soil > Wetlands > Peat | place: Sweden: Abisko, Stordalen Mire... | reverse complement strand
ATCCTCCTCGGCCAAATGAGCCTTCGCCGCTGACACTTTAAACGTCACCCCGAGGCCGGGGCGGTCCCAAACGTCAACAAACCCTTTTTTGACGATGGGGTTCGGCAGGCCGTCAACGATGTCGTACCACCAATCGGGTTGGCCGAAGGGGTATTCAAACGCGATGTAGTTTTGCGGAAGCGCGGCCGCCATGTGGACGTGGGCGGCGAGGCCGATGAGGCCGTCGAAGATGCCATGCGGGGCGACGAGGATGCCGTGGATGTCGGCGTATTCGGCGATCCATTTCAACTCGGCGATGCCGCCGACGTCTTCGGGATCGGGGCCGATGACATCGACGGCTTGCTTCTCAATCAGGTCCTTAAAATTCTGGCGCAGATAGATTTCTTCGCCGGTATGGATGGGGACCGACGTTGCTTGCTTCAGATCGCGGAAAAGTTCGGCGTTTGGATACGGCGTGTAGTCGCCGGTGAGGATGTCCTCAATCCACGTGATGTGCATGGGCTCGCAGGCGCGGGCGAAGGTGATGGCGTCCTTCATCATCCAGCCCGGGCCGCAGTCGAGGGCGAGACCGATCTCGTCGCCCAGCACCTTCTTCATGGCTTCAACGCAAGCGATGACGTGCTTCAGTCCTCGTTCGGTCATGAGGCCGCGGTTGGGGTGGGAGGCACCTTTGCGGGGGTCGTCGTACCACATATCGGGGATGGCGCCCATCATGGCCGGATTGTGGAAGCCGACGGCCATTTTGATTAGCGTAAACCCTTCTTTGGCTTCCTTCATCTGCTGGACGTTTTCGGCGTAGTCTTGCGGCATCTGGCCGGACATGGGCGGGCGGAAACCACCGTTATATATCCGCACGCGGTCGCGGATCTTACCGCCAAGTAACTTATAGACCGGCACGCCGGCAACCTGACCGGCGATATCCCAGAGCGCGATTTCGATGGCGCTGACAGCGGCGCCCCAGGGCTTGAATGCACCCAGCCGGCGGATTTTCAGCATGACGCGCTCGACATCGGTAGGGTCCTCGCCGATTAGGTAATCCTTGTAAAAAAGGACCATGGGCTTGAGGTACTGCTTCGTCGATTCAGCTTGGCCATAGCCGGAAACTCCTTGATCGGTGACAATCCGGACGACGGGGTTGCGGCCGATGATGGCGCAACGAAGGTCAGTGATTTTGATTTTCGGTTGGCCGGGTCGAGATTGTTGGGCAAAAGCAAGGGAGCCAGTTACCGCGGCTGTAGCAGATAGAAAGTGGCGGCGCGTCGGATTAGTCATGATCACCTCAAGGGCGACATCATTCTATACCCAGCGGCCCGTTACTACTTAGGCGCTTGGATTTTCTGCTGCGTATCGACGGAGAAGAGATGGCAGCGGCTTGTCTCTTCATGGAAGCGAAAAACGTGCTTGGTGAAAAGAGCGCGCGCATCGCCGTTCCCTTCGGCCAGTTTCTGGAGCCACACACCATCAGGCTGGCGCTGTTGGACGACATGCAGCTGGAAACCTTTGTGTAAATTGGCCAAGCCCATGCCGATTTTCAAGTCGCGGTCAGTTTGCAGTTTCATTTCTTGCAGCACGCCGAGTTCTTCATCAATCCAGATACGGCCCGAGAGAGACTGCATCATGCGTTCTTCGAGTTTCTGCGGGTGAAAATTCGGATCGCCGGAGAGATCGTAAACCACAATGCTGCGGCCGTCGCGCTGCTCGCGATGACCGTTGGTGAAGCGCTGGGCTTTCAGAAAAGTGTCCAACTGGCGTTGCATATCCTGCTCCGCTTTTTCGGCGTGTTTGGCGCTGCTGTACTTCTTAACTAGTTTGTCGACGCGCTCTTGTTCTTTCTTGGCCTCATCGGGTTTGAGCGGCTTACCGTCCTTTTCAATCACGTGCCCGATGCCCCAACCGTTCACAAAAAAACGGTCGCGCAGGGTGACTTCTTTCTTTTTCACGGAGCCGTCGTTATTGAATTCGTACTCTTCCTGGCGGACCATACACGAATAATTTTCGCGGTCTTTCTCCTGTTTCTCAGCGCTGGCGATGGCGCGCTGCCGCAGCGCTTGCGGGTTCGGTAAAGGCGTATCCGCGGGGGCCTTCACTGGCAGATACAAAACAGCAAGCAGAGGCAGCCACTTCAATTGCTTGCTCCACGTAAGATTTAGCAGCGGCCATGCATCAAGAATGGAACGCGCTGCCACGCTAACACTCGCAGAACGATAACTCGATGAGTCTAAGGACAACAACGGCAATAGCACCCCTGTTTCTATTATCTTTTCGTGAGAGAATAAAGCGTACCGAAAAAAACAAAGGTTTGACGCGCCAATATAAAAATGTTTATAGGTAGCATCACCAGATTGATGGCTTAAATAGCTAGAACTTCTGCTATCTGGACACACTTCCTTGTTTTAAGGACTACTGCGTAGTATTCCATGGCTTATCAAATCCACCCTCTTAAAGAATTTCTTGTTCGTCCGGCACTGCCCCAAAATTTGACGCGTTTAGCCGAAATTGGCTACAACCTGTCGTGGAGTTGGGATCACAACTTGCGGGCGCTGTTCCGCCGGCTTGATCCTCAGCTATGGAAAGAATCGAACCACAATCCAGTGGAACTGCTCGGGCGCATACCGCAAGACAAGTTGGATCGGGCCGCTGCAGATCCGCGCTTCATCCTTCTCTATAAGCGCGCCTGTGAACGCTACGACGCCTACTTGCATTCCAGCGTGCCGACAGAAGCGACGCCGCGCATTGCCTACTTTTCCATGGAGTATGGCTTGCTCGATTGCATGCAGATTTATTCAGGCGGTTTAGGGCTGCTTTCGGGCGACCACATGAAAGGCGCCAGCGACAGCGATTTCGCGCTGACCGGCGTAGGTTTGCTCTACCAGCGTGGCTATTTGCAGCAGCATTTGAACCCCGATGGCTGGCAGCAAGAGCGCACGCCCTTGAATGATTTCTACACGTTGCCGGTGCGCCCGGCGTTGGATGAAACGGGTAACGAAGTTATTGTCAGCGTGATGCTGCCCACTGGCGAACTGTTCATCAAAGTCTGGCGGATTGATGTTGGCCGCGTTCGGCTGTTTGTGTTGGACACGAATATCCCGCAGAACAAATCGATTGAACATCGCGAGATCACCGATCAGTTGTATGGCGGCGACATTCTGAAGCGCATCAGGCAAGAGATTGTGCTAGGTATTGGGGGTCTGCGCGCGCTGGCAAAATTGGGCGTGAAACCCACGGTCCATCACATGAACGAAGGGCATTCGGCCTTTCTCGCCATTGAGCGCATCCGCGTGCTGATGCAAGAGAATGGGCTGTCGTTTGACCAAGCGTTGGAAGCAACGCGTGTGGGTAACGTATTTACGACGCACACCTCTGTGCCGGCAGGTATCGACCTATTCGATGCGAGCCTGCTGTATGAGCACTTCAACAGTTATTGCCAACAGGCGGGCTTCTCGTTCGAGACGCTGCTGTCGCTCGGTCGAACGGATATGCAGGACCATTCGGAGCGCTTCTCTATGGCGGTCTTGGCGTTGAAGACGTCGGCATTCCGCAATGCAGTGAGCGTGCTGCATCGCACGGTTTCGCAAGAAATGTTCCAAGCGCTTTGGCCCAAGCTGCCGCTGGAAGAAGTGCCGATTACGTCGGTCACCAATGGCGTACACCAACCCACCTGGATCAACGGCGATCTGGCCAGTATTTACGACCAATACCTGCAGCCCGACTGGCGCGAACGGCTGGACGACGTGAAGATGTGGGAGGCCGTTTCCGAGATTCCCGCGCAGGAGCTTTGGGAATTGCACCGCAAGCGTAAGCGCCGCATGGTGGCGTATGTGCGGGAGCGGTCGGTGAATTCCGCCATACAGCGCAAGGCATCGGCGGCGGAAGTCCGACGCTTGCAGGAAGTGCTTGACCCCGACGTTTTCACTATTGGCTTCGCGCGGCGTTTTGCTACTTACAAACGGGCGACGCTGCTGTTCCGCGATGTGGCCCGGCTTAAGAAGATTTTGAATAACCCGAAGATGCCGGTGCAGATTGTGATCGCCGGCAAAGCGCATCCGAAAGATCATCCGGGTAAAACATTAATCCGGGAAATTGTGACGTTGTCGCGCGATCCGGAAATTTCGAAGCGGCTGATTTTCGTGGAAGACTACAGCATCCAAGTAGCGCGCGAAATGGTGCAGGGCGTGGATCTGTGGCTTAACAATCCACGGCGCGGCGAGGAAGCATGCGGCACCAGCGGCATGAAGGCAGCCATGAATGGCGTGCTGAATTTGAGCGTGCTCGATGGCTGGTTTGATGAAGCCTATGAAATGTCGGGCGGCTGGGCGATCGGCGACCGGCAAGCTTATGCGGAAGATCAAGATGACTTACACGCCAGCGCCATGTATTCGACCTTAGAAAATGAGATTGTGCCGCTGTACTACCAGAACCAGGATGCCGACGACGACGTTCCCAGCGAATGGGTACGGCGCATGAAAACGTGCATTGCGAATTTGACGCCGCGTTTTGGCTGTGGCCGAATGCTGGCAGAATACATGTCGGAGCTCTACCAGCCGGCGCATAACTTATGGCAGAACGTTTCGAAAAACTCGTTTGAACTGGCGCGCAACCGTACCGGCTGGGACGCACGCATCAACAGCAATTGGAACAGCATTCGCTTCTTGCAAGTGGCCGACGGGCCAGCCGACCAAGTGATGAGCGGGGCGGCCGTCCCCATCAAGGCGCTCATTGAATTAGGTGGCTTGGAACCATCGGAAGTACGGGTGGAAGCGGTGGTGGGGCAGATTGGGGTAAACGGCCAGTTAGAAGAAACGTTCACGCTGCCACTTAAGGCGGGCGAGACACGCGGGTCGGCGGTATTATTCGCTAATGAGTTTACGGTGCAACAAACCGGGCGTCTTGGGTATTCGGTGCGCATCAGTCCTAATCACTTTGACAACCCGCTTACCCGGCCTTGCAATGCGCTTTTGAAGTGGGTTTCTGACTAAGAATGTGCCAGAAAAAGCGCTCGGATTAGTACCATTTGGTTATTTGAATCGGCAAGAATGGCAAATTTTCATCGAATCTCTCTGGTAAGCCAAACCGATCCGTGGTAAATACAAGGTAGGAGCAAGCGGGGATTCATTCGCACCTTCTACCTTCCGATATCCCCGTCACCTGTTCGAAACTTTTAGCTTCAACCCGTCGGTGTAAGTTAAAGGTTCCAGGTTTGCGCCTAATGTAACTTTTCCCGTCCGCAATATTAAATCACTTTGAAAAAATTTTCTAATTGCGGTTCCGGATCCCCTAAGGAGTCGATCAACGTATATGGACGGAGATCGCAAGTACCGCCAAAACGGCTATCATGATTCAGACCGCGGCAATGGTAACGGTTCATTCCGTACCGACCGGCCGAAGCCGCAAGGGCAAAAGCTACCGCTAGACATTACCGGGCCTAAGCTGCCAAGGCTAGTGCAGAACGTGGTGGCTTCGCGCTGCTTCAGCTGTGCAGTGGCGCTGGCAGCCGACACAGATTTCCGTGGAAATTGCCCGAAATGCGGAGCTGCGCTGCATTGCTGTAAACAATGCGTACATTTTGATTCCTCTACCCGGTTCCAATGCAACAAGCCCGTGCCTGTGCGGATTCCGATTAAGGATCAGGCCAATACGTGCGAATTCTTTTCGCCGATGGTCACGGTGGCGCGCGATTCGCAGACGATTCCGCCTTCGGCCAATCGAATGGTGGAGAATACACCGGCGCCGCGGAATGCTAACGATGCGCGTGCTGCTTTCGATAGCTTGTTCAAGAAGTAGTTTCAGCGCGCAAACATGGGTTCTCCAAGGATAAAGAAGAAGTCTGCCGATTCAACCCCTGCCTCAATGATGCCGCGCCAAGGCGCGATTCCCTGCTTGATATTGATTGGGCTCATTGGTTTGGGACTGGCGTTAGTTGTGTTTTTTTCCTTTCGTTCCGCCGGTTGAGCGGCTCTTTCGGTACGCGTCCATTACCATGGTGAGTTCATGCGTAAAGACGGCAGACAGAATAACGAACTCCGCTCGACTAAAATCACCACCGATTATTTGATGACCGCCGAAGGGTCGGCGCTAATTGAGGTAGGTAACACGCGCGTGCTCTGCGCCGCCACCGTGGAAGATTCCATTCCCCCGTTTCTGCGAGGCAGCGGTAAGGGTTGGGTCACGGCGGAATATTCAATGTTGCCGCGCGCCACGTCCACCCGGACGACGCGCGAACTCACTAAGGGCCGGCCGTCTGGGCGCACACACGAAATACAGCGCTTAATCGGGAGATCTTTGCGCTCGGTTGTCGATTTGGCAGCACTGGGAGAACGCAGCATCATTATCGATTGCGACGTTCTGCAAGCCGATGGCGGCACGCGCACGGCAGCCATCACCGGCGCCTATGTCGCGCTGGCCATTGCCATGCAGACGCTGGTGAAATTCAAGGCGGTCGCAAAGAGTCCGTTGCTCGATTCCGTGGCAGCCACCAGTGTCGGTTTGGTGGGCGGCGCACCCATGTTGGATTTGGCGTATGAAGAAGATTCGCGCGCCGATGTGGACATGAACGTGGTGATGACGGGTTCAGACAAATTTGTAGAGATGCAGGCGACCGCGGAACATACGCCTTTTGCCGATGATCAACTGGCGGCGATGGTGGCGCTGGCGCGCAGCGGTATGGCGGAATTGCGTGCACTGCAACAGCAAGCGCTCGCGGCACGCCCGGCTTGAGTTTGCTTATGGCTACCGTTCTTTACGCGTGTTCGAGCAATCCCGGAAAACTGCGCGAGTTTGTGTTCACGGTTGAACATTCACCCACGCGTGGTTTCGCCATCGAGCCTTTGCCCCGCTTAGCCGAATTGACGCCGCCTGAAGAAGACGGCAGCACGTACGAAGAGAATGCGGCCATCAAAGCGGTCTATTATTCGGGCTTCAGTGACGAACTGGTGTTCGCGGACGATTCGGGTCTGGAAGTGGAGGCTTTGGCGGGAGCGCCCGGCGTTCACTCTGCTCGCTTTGCCGGCCCAGAGGCCACGGGCATTCTAAATAACGCGCTGCTGCTGGCCAAAATGGCGCGAACTTCCCAACGCCGCGCGCGCTTTGTTACGGCCATTTCACTAGCGCAGAAGGGCAAGATATTGCATACGGCCGTTGGGACGGCGGAAGGTGAGATCTTAAAGAGTCCCCGCGGATCATTGGGTTTCGGCTACGACTCCTTATTCTTGTTTCCGCCCTTAGGCCGCACTTTTGCAGAACTAGGCGAGGCCGAAAAGTTCGCGGTGAGCGCCAGGGGCGAGGCCTTTCGAAAGCTTTTGGATTGGCTGGCCACAGTTCAAGGCTAGAGCGTTTGCCGATCGTTTCCGATAAGATACAAGAAAGTGCACCGCTATCTACTTCACAATGGTGACATCCGGGACACCCGAGATGCCGTGCTGTCCCCTGGCCAAGTCGGTTTTATGAACGGTTGGGGTGTGTTCAGCACGCTGCGGGTATCTGACGGAGTCTTGTTTGCCTATGCGCGGCACTATGCCCGCATGCAGAACGACGCGGCTCTAATGCGCGTTCCCTTTACGTTTAGTTCTACGGACCTGCATAAGCAACTCGTTTCGCTGGTTGACGCGAATCACGCCTTTAACGCTACGTTGCGGGTGGCGGTGGTGCGCAACAAAGGCGGACTATTCGAAGCGCCGCAAATTCCTTGCGATGCCGATCTGATCGCATTTACGGCCGATCTGACGAATTGGGGCAGCGGCGTTAATCTAAATTACGTGCCGCAAGGGCGGCATGGCGCGAGTCCGTTTAGCGGCTTGAAAATAACCTCGTGGGCGCAAAATCTCACATGGCATGAAAAAGCGCATCAGGACGGCTATGACGAAGTGCTGCTTTTGAATGAGCACGGCCAGGTTTCCGAGTGCACGTCGGCGAATGTGTTTGTGCTGCGCGGCAACGAAGTGCTGACGCCTCCGTTGGCCACTTCGGGCTGCTTGCCCGGCGTAACACGCGCCATTCTGCTGGAAGAGATTCACTTGGCGGATTTGACCATTCGCGAAGAAAGTCTTTCGCCGGAAGAATTGGAGTCGGCGGATGGCGTTTTCATCACCTCCACCACGCGAGACCTGTTACCGGTCTTGAGCGTGGATAAGCGCCCGCTGAAACAGTCTCCCGAGGTTCTAAACCGCCTACTCGGTGCGTTTCGCGGCTATCGTTCAGCTTACGTTTTGGAGCACTCCCGCAAGAAAGAGATGTTTGCCTTATGAGCGAGAGCGACGCCGCGCTGAGTTGTCCTAATTGCGGCGCATCCACTGTGCGGCGGTCGCGCCGCGTCAACTCCAGCGAGATGGTACGCATGATGCTGGGTGTCTACCCCTTTCGATGCACCACCTGTGGCGACCGGTTCTGGGCCAATGTCTGGCTGTTTAACAGCTGGCGCTGGGCTAAGTGCCCGCGCTGCCTCAATTTGAATTTGACGGATTGGCCCAAACGCCACTATCACGTCACAACTTGGGCGCAAATTCTATCGACTTTGGGCGCTAAAAAGCATCGTTGCTCCCGCTGCCGGAACAACTTCATGAGCTTCCGTCCGCGCTTACCCGAGTATCAGGGGACAGAAGCGGACGCGGATGATCTGGACTTCGATGCCGACCGGTCTGTGCCTTCGGCCGCCAAGAGATCGGACAAGGCGCAATCGGGCGCCGAAGAAAAAACACGGACCGAGCAAGGCGAATGAGTGAGTGCAGCTAACTCGCCACCGTCGGGCTGGGCTGTTTCTGCCTGGATAGAACCAGCAGGCAGCCAATCTGTTCGCCCAACGTGCTCAACATCTCCATGTCGCCGCCAGTATGGATCCGTTGCTCTTTGTGCTGCACGTTGATGACGCCCACGACCTTGTTCTGCGAAATGATAGGAACCGACAAAAAGGCTTCAAACGTATCTTGCGGCAAATCTTTGAAGTATTTGAAGCGCGGGTCGCTATAAGCTTCGCGCGAAATGGCCAATAGGCGCCGTTCCCGCGCCACCCAACCCGTCAAACCTTCACTCAGCCGCAGCCGGACGTTGCCAATGGTTTTGCGATTCTGATCGCTCGAGGCGAACAAAACGAGTTGGTCATCTTCCACCAAGTAAATTAAGCAGGAATCGCAACTCAGAAAATCCTTAACCAGGCTAACAATCTCCTGCAAGACCCCGTCTAGCTCCAAATCGCGGGTCATTAAGCGGCTAACCCGCTGAAAAAGCCGCAATTGCTGTTCGGCGCGTTCTAATCGAAGTTCTAAATCTTTTGCCTTAGACACCTTGCGCTATTATCCCAAAGAAGTAAGTTTTTGGGTTTTATAAACTCAAATATCAAGAAGAATTCGGCGCGCAGCCACTTTACTACATGTAGGGCTTGCCGGGAGTAGTACCATAAATGGAGCATTCTTAAGGAGAATACCTTTGCATGTGGAGTAAACGAAAAGAAGACGAACTGCCACAACGGCCAGAAAAACCGGCAATCTCGCCGGCGCCCGCGGTGGAACCACAGAGGAAAGAAACAACCATGTCATCGCCAAGTAGAACATTCGAACCTGAGCCTTTGACGCCTTCGCGCAGCAGCGGTTCTGCCGCTCTGGGGAAGAACGTTACGGTAAAGGGGCAGATCTTCGCTCGCGAAGATCTGACAATTGACGGTGAGGTCGAAGGTACCGTGGAATGCCACGAGCATCGGCTCACCATTGGACCCAACGCTCGTGTACAGGCTGGGTTAAAGGCTCGTGAAATCATTATTCAGGGCTCTATACAAGGTAATGTCGATGCTACTGACAAGATCGACATCAAAAAAGAGGCGAAGCTTGTCGGTGATATCAAGACAAGTCGTATCGTCATAGAAGATGGCGCTTATTTCAAGGGCAGTATCGATATTTCGAAGCCCCAAGCCAGAGCGCAAGCGCAGCCCGGTGGAGCGTCTACTCCAGCAGCGCAGCCCGCTGCGGCTGCCGCCTCCAGCCAAGCAGGGACCCCCAGCCGTTAGGCCGTTTTCCAGCAGCGCCGGCGGGCTCTTGGTGCCCTTAAACGTCGTTGCGCTGATTTAGTAGTAAAGGAGAGGCCACACAAATGTGGCTCATCTAGTTTCCAGGCTGCGTGCCGGTCTCTCCTCACGCTTTTGTTGCGTTCTTATGAAATTCGCCGTTCCGAAAGGAACATTCGCCAAACATTCGTCCGCCGATCATCCGGCAGCTTTGGCACGCCATAGCAGCGGTTTCGATCAATTCCAGGCCTTGCTGAAAGGCACTGAGAACCTCTCTGTTCTTGATTTGTCCGGAGCCAGCCAAGCCAATGTCAGCTTTGTGACCGAAGCCGGCCACCGGATTTCCTCCGACGACATCGTCGGCGCCATGCTCGACTCTTTTGGCGATCACTTCAGCGAGCCGACCGAGACAAGCACGGCCCGTTTCTTAAACCAGACCCTCAATTTCCCTCCTGAATCTTTTGACGGCGCCTTAGTCTGGGACGCTTTTCAGTTTCTCGCGCCCCCGCTGATTAATCAGGTTGTCGATAAGTTACTGCGCGTGATGCGCCCCGGTGGATTGATTCTGGCGTTCTTTAATGCGAACGAGAAGATCAAGGAAATTCCGCTTTATAGTTACCGGATTCAGGATTCGAAGAACTTGCTGCAGGTGCCGCGCGGGGTGCCGCAACATGTGCAGAATTTCAACAACCGGACGATTGAGAAGCTGTTTGAATCGGCGGCATCGGTTAAGTTTTTCCTGACGCGCGATAATTTACGGGAAGTGATTGTGAGGCGTTGATAGGTGCTTAACCCAGGGAGACCCTTGTGCAGTCGTTTGCCTGTATGCGTTCCCTCCGGTTAGGAAACCAACAACGATGCCCTCGCACAAAAAGGCCAAATGAGGCCCTTAGCAGTAACAACCAAATTGCCAGTACCACTCAGGCGCAATACGACTTGGCTGGGAACCAAACTTTTGTAAACGGAAACAGCGTCACTTACAACGGCGACAATCTGGTAACGGCCGTTACCGGCTTGGGAATCAGCGACACAATTCTCTACGATGGCCTCGGCCAACGCGTTCAGAGGACGCATAACGGAACCGCCACCACCTACGTCTACGACGCGCTTGGCGTAGCGCAAGAGTACGTGAGCGGGGCCTGGTCGCGGGACTACATCGCCGACGGCACGGGAACTATCGTCGCAACCGAAAACGCTTCGGCAATACCGTGTAAAACCTGCTACTTCGCCTCCGATCACTTGGGCAGCGTCAGGGTAGTGATGGATCAGAACGCGAACGTTGTTGCGCGCCACGATTTCCTGCCGTTCGGCGAGGAAATCGCCTCCGGAAGCGCGGGGCGCACGGCCGCGCTAGGGTTCAACGGCATAACATCCGATGCAGCTCAAAAGTTCACGGGCCAAGTCCGGGATCAGGAGCCGGGCATGGACTACTTCAACGCACGCTATTTCACAGCCACCATGGGGCGGTTTAATAGTCCAGATCCCGGGAACGCCGGGGCAGACCTTCTCAGCTCGCAAAGCTGGAATGGCTACGGTTATGTGAACGGCAATCCGCTGAACTCGACGGATCCAGATGGGACGGATACAATCTCTTGGTCGTCTCCGACAGTCGACGTTAGCGGCAGCAGTAACTTCACATTCAGCTTCAGCAGTTCGAACTTCAATCCGTTTGCCTCGGGGCCAAATCCATTTGCTTATTGGGGTGCTTCCACGTCGAGAGTCTTCAGCTCGCCGTTGGGACCGAAAGCTGGATTGTTCGGAGAGAACATGTCTGATCCTCTGTTCGGCGCGCCTACCGGGAGTTGTTCGGGCGATCTCGTAAGGAACATCGACAACTTTCTGTCCAGCGTTCTGCCAAAGGGGAATCCCTTTTTAAACACCGGCGCAACGATGGCTCAAAACGGCTCGACTTACCACGTTGATCCCAGAGTCGCGTCTTCAATTCTGGCGCTTGAGTCTGGAAATGGCAGGTCGTACAAGGGGAACAAACCATTCGGCATCCGAGGTGGGCGCGCATCTTACAAATCTCCCGCGCTAGCAATCCGGGACGAGTTCTTTATTTTGAATCTGCATATCAAAACTGATCAACAGACTTCCATCAACGCGCTTTACTCCGGTCAATCCTGGGTCTGGGCCGACCCAACGAAACCACACTGGCCGAACAATGTCTTGAGTTACCCAGGGTACTGCGGGTCCGACTCTGGGCCGACTGCATGTGGCGCAGGGGGCGGAGCAGTCTCGAAGTTCCTAGTCAAACAGGGCGGCAACCCCATCTCGGTTGAAATATCCATGTGGCGGCTAATGTCAGTTTCCGTAGTACTTGCGTTTTGTCCCTCCTTCATTTCCGCGTTCGGATCTGAGGGAAGCTATCGGATCACTTCCGGGAGGGAGATCGTCAGCGAATACTATGACTACTCGTTTCGAGTGCCAAGGGGTTGGACGATCGTTCCCAATGCCGTGCCGCTGCTTTCCACGATGTCCTTGACCGAGATACGCGGCGACGAATTGATACCTCGCGGGAAGGCAAGTATTTCATTTGTGCCCTCGCCTTCGGATGATCGCATCGTCACCATCCCACAGGCGATCGCCGCAGATAGACGGATGGGATATCCGCATCCAATAGCGACCAGATCTGTAGTCATGCCTTTAGCGGCACACGTAGCAAATGCGATCGCCGTATCGTTCTATTCAGACACCGGTGACGAAGAATGGCCGATACATGAATCAAACGTCTATATGGATTTCGGCGGGCGAGTCGCGGCGTTCACGCTTAATTACAGGAAGGGGGATCCCAAATCCGCGCAATATGAGCGCGACCTCAGGTCCATTCTCAGCAGCTTCGGTCGATTAGGAGGGCCGAGCGCGCCAGACGCGCAATGTCCGCCATTACGATGAAAGCCGATCCCGTTCGGGGACTAAGTTTCTATTTTACGTTGACACATTGATCTGGCCCAGCTTGACACATAACCCGTGTCCACGTATACTAGGACCATGAACCTCACCCTGGCCATCGCCGACGAAACCATCCTTGAGGCCCGTCGCCGTGCCGAGTCTATGGGCACCAGCGTCAATCAACTCGTCCGCGATTACCTGGAGCAGTTCGCCGGAAAATCCAATCCTGAACAGGACGCCGCCGAATTCGCGCGTCTTTCCCTTTTCTCTAAAGGAGCAGCCGCCGGCTGGAAATTCAACCGCGAAGAGCTTCACGAGCGTAGATGACGGGCGGTCTGGCCTTTTTCGATACCAATATCCTGATCTACACGGACGATAAATCCTCGCCCGAGAAACACGAAAAGGCTGTTGCCCTTTTCACCTCGCACATCGCCGCAGGTACGGCCGTGGTCTCACTGCAAGTCTTGCAAGAGTATTTCTCCGCTGCCACACGCAAACTAAAGATCTCCGCAGAAAATGCCCAACGCAAGGTCGAGATCATGGCGCGCTGCCGCGTTGTCCGCCTAGAACCTAACGATGTCATTCGTGCCATCGAACTGCACCGCCTCTCGCACATCTCGTCCTGGGACGCGCTCATCGTGCAAGCGGCCCGCCTGTCTGGCGCCGCCACCTTGTATAGCGAAGACATGCAGAGCGATGCCGTCATCGGCGGCATAAAAGTGGTCAACCCGTTCGCCCGCCCCAGCGCCAAAAAATAGTTACACACGTTAACCTAAATGCGAGGACTTCCGTTTGGCATTAGAAGACGATCTATGGCGTCAGCGCCACGAGCGATTGACGCAAATCCGCAACCTGGGCTTTGAGCCTTATGGCCAAGCCTTTGATTTCAGTCACACCATTCCGCAAATCGTGGAATCGTACGGCGCGAAAACCGCAGAAGAACTAGCCGATAAACCGCAAGTCAAAGTGGCCGGACGCATCCTAACCGTGCGCCGCATGGGCAAGGCTGGCTTTCTCACGCTCCTGCAAAACGGTGAAAAGTTGCAGATCTATGTACGCAAAGACGCAGTCAGCGAAAATGCCTACAAGCTCTACGAGTTACTGGATATCGGCGACATCATCGGCGTCAACGGCTATCTATTTCGCACCAAGACGAACGAACTCAGTATCCACGTCGAAGACTTAACTTTTCTTTCGAAGATCATGCTCGTTCTGCCGGAGAAGTGGCATGGCCTGGAAGACGTGGAGACCCGCTACCGCCAGCGCTATCTCGATCTCATTTCGAATACCGACGTCCGCAAGACATTCGTCACGCGTTCGAAAATTATTAGTTCGCTGCGCCGTCAGCTCGATGCGCACGGCTTTCTGGAAGTCGAAACACCCATGATGCAGCCGCTCTACGGTGGTGCGGCCGCGCGCCCGTTTAAGACGCATCACAACGCGCTGGATATAGATCTTTACCTGCGCATCGCACCCGAACTTTATTTGAAGCGCTTAGTTGTAGGTGGCCTGGAACGCGTGTACGAAATAAACCGCAACTTCCGCAACGAAGGCATCTCGGTCCGCCACAATCCGGAATTCACCATGCTCGAGTTTTATCAAGCCTACACGGATTACCGCGGCATGATCAAACTCTCCAAAGAACTGCTGCAACAAACGGCGCTCGAAGCCACTGGTACCACTAAAGTGACTTATGCTGGCCGGGAAATTGATTTCGCCAATATCCGCCAGTTCAGCATGCGCGAGGCGTTGATCGAATTCTGGCAAGGCCCCGATAAGCCCACCATGGATAACGTGAAAGATCCCGAATGGCTGCTAAGCCACGCGCGCGAATCGTCACCCGGCGCAGCTCTCGTGCAGCTCTTCGAACGGCACGCGGAAGAGCATCTCTTCGACCCCACCATCATCTACGATTTCCCGGTGGAAGTTTCGCCTTTGTCTAAAAATAAGGCTGACGAACCTGCCTTCACCGAGCGCTTCGAAATCTATGCGGCCGGTTTTGAAATCGCCAACGCCTTTACCGAACTCAACGATCCGCAAGAACAACGCCGGCGCTTCGATCAGCAACTTTCGCGCAAAGAAGGCGGCGACGCTGAAGCCCACATGATGGACGAAGACTATGTGCGCGCTCTCGCCTACGGCATGCCTCCCGCGGGCGGCGAAGGCATCGGTATTGACCGGCTCACCATGATCCTCACCGATTCCAAATCCATTCGCGACGTCATTCTTTTCCCGCTGCTCCGGCCCGAGGGTGAAATCGGCATCGCCGCTAAACTCCGCGAGCTGGACGGTCAGTAAGCTCACGTCATGTCGCGCTTTGAATGGATGGTGGCGCTGCGTTACTTACGCGCTAAGCGCAAGCAAGCGGCCATCTCAGTCATTACCGTCATCTCAATCATTGGCGTGGCCGCCGGTGTGGCCGCGCTCATCATCGTGCTCGCCGTTAACAATGGCTTTCAAAGCACCTTGGAAGCAAGCTTGCTCAGCGCCACCGCGCATGTCAATATTCTGGAACGCAACCCGCAATACGGCATCGATAACTGGCAAGCCTTGGTGCCTAAGCTGCAACGCATTCCCCATGTGGTGAGCGCCACGCCGGGGCTCTATGGAGGCGTCGCGCTCAAAGGGCCTATGGTGGGCAGCAACACGATTTTGAAAGGCGTTCCCCTCGGTCACGGCGCGTCCGTTCCGGAAATGTTAAGCCATCTGAAAGCCGGTTCGCTGGCGGCCTTTGATCAGCCAGTGCAGAACCACATTTATAGCATCGTTGTGGGCTCAAGGTTGGCTGAACAAACAGGTCTTCAACTGAACAGCCCAGTTACTCTCATCAGTTATCAAGGAGAACTCACGCCCGTCGGCGTCGTCCCCAGCCTGTTCCATTTCAAAGTGGTGGGCATCTTCGAATCAGGCTTGTACGATCTCGATTCTGCGTGGGCCTTCACTTCCCTGCCAGTCGCGCAACGGGTGCTCGATCTGACCGATGTCGTCAATACCGTCGAGCTGCGTCTCGACAATATTTTCACCGCGGCGGAAGTGGCGCGCACGGCCGAGGCTCTGTCCGGACCGAAGCTCACCGCTTCCACTTGGATGGATCAAAACCGTTCGATGCTTAACGCACTCAAGCTTGAAAAAACGGTGAGCATCATCACAGTCAGCCTCATTGAACTGGTGGCCGCGCTCAACATTCTGGCGGTGCTGGTAATGCTCGTCATGGAGAAGCAGCGCGACGTCGCCATTCTCATGTCACTCGGAACGCGCCGTCAGCAAATCCAGCGTATCTTCGTTTTGCAAGGGATGATCATCGGGGGCGTGGGCTGCTTCTTCGGTTTGATCGCCGGCTATACCGTGGCCATTTTGTTCAACCACTACCACTGGCTCAAACTGGACGAGCAAATCTACGCCATTAGCTATGTACCGTTCCAAAGTCATTGGATCGATGGTATCTGGGTCACCGGCCTAGCCCTGCTGATGAGCCTGCTAGCCACGCTCCATCCGTCCTACAAAGCGGCCCAAACGCTCCCCGCCGAATCCTTGCGATACGAGTAAAAATTCCAGGCGATTTTTTTCCGGCCCGGCGCACTCATTTATTGAATGCTCAACCAACTACTCTATTTGTGCACCGGCGCCATTGCTATAGCCTTCCTCGGCCGCTGGAGCAAACAAAGTAGGACTACAGTCCTTGTGCTGTGCTGCGTCTGGGGTGGCGTGGTCAGCAGCTTGCATTAAACGGCTAGCTGTTCCCTGTCCTCCCCGGCATTTTTGGTTTCTCGTCACTCGCCCCCGCTACATCTCCGCCTTTTCTTTTTTGTACGGCTACCCGCAATAGATATTCAATCTGTCCGTTAACGCTACGCAGCTCATCCTGCGCCCAGCCTTCCAAATCAGCCCAGAGCGCAGGATCAATCCGCAGCAGAAATGATTTCTTCTCCGCCATTCACGCCTGTTTTAGTGGTAGAGTGTCCCTGTGTTGACCACCGGATGAACTTCAGATTCACTACACAACACAACCATTAAGTTGCTCACCATCGCCGCCCTGCGTTCGCCGTCGAGATGCACCACATCCTTTTCAGCTAACTCTTTCAGCGCCAAATCAACCATGCTCACGGCGCCGTGTACGATCTTCTGGCGTGCCGCAATCACAGCTTCCGCTTGCTGACGGCGTAGCATCACCTGTGCAATTTCAGGAGCATAGGCAAGGTGAGTCAAGCGTGCTTCATCAACCCGTACCCCCGCTTTGGCGAGCCGATCTTCCAACTCTGTCCGCAGCGATTTCGACACTTCATCTACGTTGCTGCGGAGCGAGATCTCGTTTTCGCCGTCACCGTCGTACGAATATAGACTCGCCAGGTGTCGCAGGGCAGATTCGCTTTGTGTGGTGACATAAGTTTCGAAGTTTTGGACGTCGAACATTGCTTGCGCCGTGTCTTCTACCCGCCACACTACGACCGCTGCAATTTCAATCGGGTTCCCACCCTTGTCGTTCACCTTGATTCGGTCGCCATTCAGCGTACGCGCGCGTAAAGATATTTTGTTGCGGCTGGCTAACTTGAGTGGCGCTGAGCTCTTCCCTGTAAACTGCATCTCTCCGTTTGAGTAGAAAGGATTAGCCCAATGCAGACCGCTATCGCGCACCGTGCCTTTGTACTTACCAAACAGAATTAATACGCGAGCCTCATTCGGTTGCAGACTGAACAAACCGCCGAATGAAAGCACGGTTACCGCAACTAAAACCGATGCTCCGATTAAGATGAGCGGCCGAGCTTGCATGGCCCCGTAAAAGAGGCTGGCGGCGGCCAAGGCCAATAACAATAGAAATAGCCCAACCATCGGCCAACCACTTGCAGCTTTGACGACAACTTCCCGATTCGCAATTCTTTGCTGATTGATTTCCATAGCAGTACCCTCCTATTTCGAATCTGCTATTGGAATGATATCACTACAATATCACTATTGCAAGCTGATTTTTAAACTTCAAATCCGTGATAGTGACCACATACGGTCACGGTGACCATCGATGATCGGCAATTGCCGTATCGCTGCCACCAACAAATTGCAAATATCGGCCGATGCAATCGAATCTGTCGATTACGAACGGGCAGAAGTAAAGGCCCATGACGTGCTTTCTACTTAGAGGCTGCGCAGGATCACTATGCCGACGAAACCTCATTCACCAGTTTCAGAAGAAGCTAACGTCACCCTTTGGGTTGATTCGGAAGATCCCTTCCGAGCGACAACCTGTGAGTGTGGCCATGATTTGTCGGCTCACCAAATCACCCAAAGCGACCCCAACAACCCCTCGCCTTGCGCTGGTTGTGCAGAGCAATATCATCACGGTGGCTGTAGAGCGGGAGGCTTTCAGAACGCCGAGACGCGCTCTGAACGCCTAACTTATCTCTTCTCGACTTTAGAGTCGGAGATGCTCGAGGCCAAACACATCCAGGCTTAGCAGCTGTCTGCAATGCGCACTTGGGTCACGCTCGACGGCCGTGAATGCTCATAACGACATACCGAGTTAGCATCACTGGTTTCGTAGCTTCTCTGTACCATCCAGCTGTTCCCTCGGCAATGAGCGCAAGGCTCGATATTTGGGCTCACACGTGCTCTTTGACCCTTTGAAAAGGAGCATTCATATGAAACCAAGTAGCGAAGATCAGCTCAAAGGCGCTGTCCACGAAGTCAAAGGCACAGTCAAGGAGAAGGTCGGCCAAGTCGTTCACAATCCTGACTTGGTGGCCGAGGGTCAGGACGAGAAGCTCGCTGGAAAGGTTCAACAAAAAATTGGCCAAATCGAGAAGGTGCTTGAGAAATAGGCAAAACGCGGACCGATTGCGCCAACAGTCTGGCAAAAAACGAGGAAAAACACAATGCTGTTATTGATTATTGTTCTATTGCTGCTCTTTGGAGGCGGCGGTGGCTATTACGGTTACGGTCGATGGGGCTCTCGCGGCGGCGCGGGCATCGGACTCGGCGGAGTTTTGTTGATTCTGCTCGTCGTCTTTATGTTGGGTGGCCTGCACATGTAGAGCCCGGTGGCAGTGC
>Ga0302319_10009310_pt1 | contig 18917 bp, 15 predicted proteins | sample Bog_T0_2_FD_203319 | JGI IMG/M metagenome (GOLD analysis project Ga0302319, IMG submission 203319) | Peat permafrost microbial communities from Stordalen Mire near Abisko, Sweden - Bog_T0_2 | ecosystem: Environmental > Terrestrial > Soil > Wetlands > Peat | place: Sweden: Abisko, Stordalen Mire... | reverse complement strand
TGCTGGACGAGCCGGATGACGTTGGGCCCAATGCGCTCGATATCGTGGCCGCGGACGGCGTTGATCAAGTCCCAGGGCAGGCCGCTCCAGATCGCGACGCAGAGGAAGCCGGCGGCCATGGCGATGAGGTTGCCGCGCTCGGTGCCGCGATGCTTCGTGGTGAGGCCGAGCAGGAAGATGCCGAGGAGTGAGCCGTAGGTGTAGCCGAAGATGCCGAGCACGACGGGGATGATGCGCGCGTGGGGCGAGTAGACCACGACCGCCGCGGTGATCGTCCCGACCGCCGCCAACAGCAACGCGAAGACGACCGTGCTCCAACGGACGGCGCGGACGATGTGATGCTGGTCGGCCCCCCTGCCCCAGAACGGCACCCAGAAATCCTGGGTAAAGCTCGTCGCCAGCGCGTTGAGCGCCGTGCTGAGCGACCCCATCGCCGTGGCCAGTACACCCGCGATGAGCAGCCCGCGCGCGCCCGCCGGAAGCTGGTGCAGGATGTAGTAGGAGAAAATCTCCGGGTTCTTCGTCGGCAGATTCGGGTCGGGATGGAGCTGGTAAAAGACGTAGATGAGAATGCCGATGAAGAGAAAGCCCATCGCGACTGGAATATCGACCAGCCCCGAAAGCACCAGCGCCAGCCGCGCCTTGTGAAAGTCCTTCGCGGTCAGCATCCGCTGCACCATGTCCTGATCCGTGCCGTGCGTGGCCATGGTGGTGAAAACGGAGCCGAGCAGCGCGGCCCAGATCGTATATTCAGTGCCGAAGATGCCGCTAATCGTGCCGAGAGTCCCGCCCGGCGGATTGGGTTTGACCAGGGTGGAAGAGCCGAAGCCCGGGTCAAAAAACTGAAGGTCATGTGGCCCGGTCAACACGCTGTGCGCACCCGTCCAGCCGCCAACACCGAACCAGAGAGAGAAAAGCGCGTAAATGACCGCGCCGCCCATGACCGTCGCCTGGATGACATCGGTCCAGACAACCGCGCGGATGCCGCCTGCCGCGGTGTAGACTGTGGTCAGCGCGGTCACCAGCAGCACGGCGCCGCCGTAAATCCAGACCGCCTGCACGTTGGTCGCCGCCGCGCCGTTGAACATCTCGTAGCCGACGACGACGATCACCGCCGCGACGTAGAGCCGCGTGCCGCTGGCCAGCAAGCGCGTGATGAGAAAGACCGCGCTGGCCGCGTTGCGCGTGGCGACGCCAAAGCGAATCTGGAGAAATTCATAAATCGAGACGACGTTGTTATCGTAAAACGGGCGGATGAAGAGATAGGCGACGATGATGCGCGCGATGACCGTCCCGATGGCCAGTTGCGCGTAGAGGAAGTTGCGCTCGTGGTAGCCCTCCGCCGGCGTGCCGAGAAAAGTCGCCGCACTCAACTCCGCCGCAACGATGGAGGCGAGCACCGCCCACCAGGGCAACTGGCGGCTGCCCACGCTGAACTCGCGCATGTTGTCGCCGCGGTGCCGCGCCGAGGCCAGCCCCACGCCGATGACGAGCGCGAAGTAAGCGACAATGGCGAACGCATCCCAGAAATAACCCATCCCGAAGCTTAATAAACGGTAATGCGCCCGGCGCAAAAGGAATTCCTGTTTTTTTAATGTTCCCTAGTATGATTGGAGATGCCGATCAGCATGCGTAACCCCTACGACGCCCCGGAGCGCCGAAACAGAGACCTCTTCATCAATGTCGTGCTGCTGTCGCTGCTGGCCCATGCCGCCGTCATCACGCTGCTCCTGCTGGCGAATATCTTCACGCCGATGCTCAAGTTCCCGGCGGAGAAATCGGACAATCCGACGGTGGACATCTCGCTCGTCCCGCCGCCACCGCCGAAGCAGCTTTTCATCCCGACCACGCCGCAGGCCGATGCGCAGCACAAGATCCAACCGGTGATTTCGGCGAACGACACTCAGTTGCAAAGCAACAGCAAGGTCGCGCGCGACACCACCGCGATCATGCCCGACATCACCGGCAAACCGCACGCGCCCGATCTCAACTCCACGCCCGCCGTCCAGGCTCCGCAAAAACCGGAAGTCTCCACCACGCAGCCCACGCCGAAACAGGCCAAGCCGGAAAAACCGACACCGCCCCATCCCAATCCCGCACAGGCGCAGACTCCGCCGCGACCGCAGCAGCCCCCGGCCAAGCCGACCCCGCCCACGCCGCCGGTCAAGGCGCAGCCTCTCGTCGACGAAAATGGCCTGCCCGTGCTGCCGCCGATCAACGCTCCCACGCTCGCGCCGCCAAATTCAGCCGCGCCCCAAGCCACGCCGACCCCGTCGCAGCAGCAGGTCGCCGGGAGCGTCCACGGTGCGTTGGGACGCAGGGGCGACAACTCCGCCGCCGCCATGGCCACGGCGCTGGGCCGGTACAAGCAGGCGGTCTACCAGGCGGTGGGCTCGCGCTGGTACCCGAAGATCGACAATTCCATGCAGGTCATCGGTGTTGGCCAGGTTCACATTCAATTCACCATCAGCTCCGATGGAACGGTCACGACCAAGTTGCTCGACGGGGATGCGGCCACGATGCAAATTCTGCGCTCGATCAGCATCAACTCCATCGTGGAATCGGCGCCTTTTCCACCCTTTCCGCCCGAAATGGTCAAGGAGCTCATCGCCGAACAGGGCGGCGACGGCACGAGCTACACGGACGATTTCACCTTCAGCGTTTATTAGTTGGAGGGTAGACGGCACCCACCAAAATCAGCCGCGTTGTGCTCGAATTTTTCACGGGAGCGATGTAGCGTCAGCCATGAGTCGCTCTTCTGTGCCGGTTATTGGGGGAATTTTGGCGGCGTTGGTTCTCATCGTCGGGGCCGTCGGCGCTTTGGTCTGGTGGAAGCTCGCCGCGCTGAAAGTAACGCTGGTCAGCGATCTCGGCAAAGCACTCGGCGCCGACGTGCAGGTCACCTCTATCGACATCGACCTTTGGAAAGGCGAACTGCACGCCGCCGGCATCACCCTGGTCAACCAGCGATCCTCAGCGCCGTGGGAAAAGGGCGACATCAGCCAGGCCACGGTCAAGTTCAGCCTCACGGATGTCTTTACCTCCCACTTGCCGGTGACCGTCGAGGTTTCCTCCTGGAACGTGGTGCTCCACTCCCCGCTGCGCACCGCCGAGGCGCCTCCCTCTTTCGCGGCTTCGGACATGGGCTCCGCGCCGGAGCAAAGTCGCATTCAGGTGACTGCGATCGAGGCGCAGGGAGGCACGGTCGATTTCGATTTTTCCGATGACCGCAAGGTCGTGCTGCAGGGTGTTGCCTTTCATGCTTCCAATAATGGCGTGGGCGTCTGGACCACGCATCTCCAGGCGAGTTCGATGACCGCGGGCTCGTTCGTGGCCAGCACGAGTTCGGTCGATATCCTGGGCGAGCAGGATAAAATCACCTTCTCCGCTCTGCGGCTGCAATGCGATCCGGGCGGCGTCACGGGCGAGGGAGAAATCGAGAGCGGCGGAAACCATGACGCGAAAATCTCCCTTAAGGCGGTCGACGTGCCGGTCACGATGCTCGTCGCCATTCAGTGGCAGATGAAGCTCTCCGGGCTGGCCAGCGGCGATCTCGTCTACACCGGCAACGATCAGGGCGGCAGCGCCAAGGGGCAGCTTTCCGTGAATCATGGCAAATTCAACCTCCTGCCGTGGCTGGGAAAAGTCACCTCATTCGTCGGCCTGGCCGATATTTCCGATGTGGAGCTCGACAAGGCAACGACCGATTTCGAGTGGAAGGACCGCGCCCTGCACCTATCCAATCTCGATGTCCGCAAAAACGAGGTCACCCGCATTGCCGGGGAAGTCGATGTGGATGCCAACAGCCAGGTCGACGGGCGGATCAAACTCGGATTGCCTTCGGGCGTCATTTCGAAATGGCCGCAGTTGCAGGAAAAGGTTTTTCCCGTCCAACTGGAGGATTTCAACTGGGCCGAGGTGCACCTGACCGGCACGCCCGATCATCTTCAGGAAGACCTCACCTCCCGCCTGCTGACCGTCGGCGTGGGCCAGGGGAGTGACCTCCTGAATCAAGGCGTGCAGAAGGCGACCGACCTGTTCAATAGCTTCCTAGGCACGACGCCGCAGACGCCGCAGACTCCCGCTCCCCAATCGCCAACTCCGCCCACTCCCTCCCCACAGCCGCCGCCTTCGCCTCAACCGCCTTCTCCACCGCCCCCCACCTCGCAATAACGGGGGTTTCTCCTGTTCGTTGCGAACGTTGCGCCGTGGCGTGAGAGCTATCCTTCACCAGGGGGGGCAGAAGCAAGAAACGATTACATTCGCGCAACTTGTTCTGCCCGCAGTGGTTTAACTTGTAGAACCCCCCGATGTCTTTTAAACTCACATTAGCGTGCCAGCGGTAAACCCTAATCTCGAAGACGAAGGCGAGAGTCCCCGCGTCATCTCCCCGTTCGCGCAAACGACCTCCACGGTGCAGCCGAAAGGCGGCAGAGGCTCGGGGTCGTGGGCGCTTTGGCTCGTCTCGAGTCTTCTTATCTTGGTTCTGGTCGGGATCATCGGCTTTTTTGCCTATAAGTATCTCAGCGATCCCTACCGTACGCTGGAGCCCTTCCCGATGGACAAGTACCTGTCCGATTATCGCTCGCTGTCCGGCGCCACCTTCAAGGCCGACCTGAAGGTTTCCGCCGTGCTTGGCTCGAAGGACGAAACGGGCCGGCTCATGGTATTCGGCTTCCAGAACGACAGCCGGACCCTCGTCGTCCTGATGCCGCCCAAGTTCAACGGCCTGTTTTTTGAGAAGGGACAAAACTATCTCGTATCGCTCAGGGTGGAAGACGGAGGGCTCGTTTATGCTGACTCATGTGAAAAAGAATAGTCTTCTCGCCGTTGCGCTTGGCCTGACCTGCCATTTCGGTTTGGCCCAGGGCGCTCCGCCTGCCGGCGGTGGCGCAGCTGCAGCGCCCGCCAATAATAACGCCACCGAAATCGACAGCAGCACGTCCGAGGCGCTCCGTCGTTTCTTCGAATCAAAACCCGCCGAAGGCACCGGGGCCAAGGCCACGGCTGACCTCGCCAGCGCGCTGGCCGACAAGATCAAGGCCCTCGACGTCCTCAAGACTCCCGGGCTGGACAACCCCGAAGTGCGGGCCCGTTTCGAGACCTACTTGAGCCTCAAGGAAGTTCCGCAAGCGCGGATCGACGAATATTTCGGCAAAATGACCCAGGTGAGCGCCCTCCTGAAACAGGGCGACGCCTTTGGCGCGTGGAAACTTCTCTACTCGCTCGGCGAATACAAGGATCTCGATGCCGGGATCAGCCGCGAGTTGGCCGCGCGGGTCGAAAATTTCTGGAACACCGACCGCACCAAGAATGGACTCGAGCTGGCCAACAACAAATTGCGCGGCGATATTGAGACCGCCAATCACAACGCCGACCTCGATGCCGAGGACCTCGCGTATGACCAATCCCAGACGGTGGGGAAAAATAAGCCGACTTCCAGCTCCAGCGGCTCCAATGCCAGCAACTCCAACACCACCAACTCGCCGTTGCTCAATCCGGACGCCGACCCGGTTGCCGCCGAAGCCGCCCTCATGCCGACCATGGGTGCCGCTCTGCAGAACAAGATGGAGATGACGTCGGAATACCTGAACATGCTCGAAGCCCGGGCCAAGATTAAGCTCAACGAAATCCGCGAAAACAAGATGAGCGACCAGGACCGGATGGATTTCGCCGATTACATCACGACGCTCTACAAGACCCATCGCTACTTCCACGTCATCATCGCCGCCGATTTTTACCGCGCACTCTTCAATGAGGGCGATTACCCGTCCGACCTCGGCAACCAGGCCGTGGCCGCAGCCGGGAGTAACGCCCAGCAGGCGGCTCAATCCGCCCATCTTGCCATCAAGACGCTCGGCCTCAATGCCAGCGGCCCCGCCAGCGCGCTCAACCAACTCGGGGGCCTCGCTTCAGGCAGCCCGATGGGCCAGACCGCGGACGAGGCCCCGACCAGCATGGCCGACCAGGTGACCTCCGCGCTGGAAATCAACAACCGCGTGAGTCAGGCCGTCGAGGTTTTCAAGTACAAAGCCGACCAGGGACAGATCGCCAACTCCGCCGACATCCTGCAGGACGCCTTCATCGCCAACGAATTCCACCCCGCCCTCCAGGGATTGAGCCGTGATGAAAAAGCGAAAGTCGACCAATACCTGGCCAAGGTCGAGGTGCTGAAACATCAGCTCGAAGTGCGCGCGTTCGAGCAGGTGGAAGGTCAGATCGCCGATATCAAAAAAATCGCCAACGATTTCGATTCCACCGAACCGATGGCTCTGGTCAACGACACCAAGCTGGAAGCCAGGCTCCACCTGGGCCAGGCCCAAATGCTGGTCCAGGGAGGCGCGATGCCGCAGGCGATGGGCGAATTCCAAACCGCCACGGAACTCTGGCCCGGTAATCCCGATCTCACCACCGACTCCAACGCCGTCTTCAAAATGAAGGACTCCCAGAATGCGGCAACGACCGACTTCGACCGCATGGTCCAGGAACAAAATTTTCGCGGAATATTCGACCGCCAGCTTGAATTCGCCCTGGCCGTCAAGGGCGACACGACGCGCGAGCAGCAACTCAAGGACGCGCTGGAGAAAGTCGCCAAGGCCAAGATGGCCGAGGAAAAAGCCAACGCCCTCATCATGAACAACGACGTCGATGGCGCGTGGGAGACCGTCGAACTGGCGACCAAAGATTTGCCGGACGATATGAAGCTCAACAAGCTCCTCGCCGACCTCTCCGGCCGCAGCGCCGATTTTGTCAGCGCCCTCAACAAGGCGCGCGATGCCGAGGCCAAGAAGGAGTACGGCTACAGCCTCACCTGGTACGTGAATGCCCAGGGCTATTATCCCCCCAGCCAAATCGCCAATGAGGGCATCGACCGCGTCAGCAAAATGATCCTTTCTCCCGAGCCCCCCGCGCCCGCCGCGGGAACGAATTAGCCTGGACGCCGGGCAGACAACCACGGACTCGGTTGCCAAGTCAGACGCGGCCTTTTTTTTGCCGCATCCCTCCCGGTAATCGTCGGAACAGGCCACGATCCTGTTTTATTTTGAAAAAAATACTGGCATAGTCCGCAGCCATCACGTGCCATGAAACTTTTTCTCCGCAAACTCCGAGACGAGATGGTGGTCCTGCGCAACTGGCTCGTGCCCCGCATCCACGACCTCCTCGCCGTCAAAAAAGCGCTCTCACAGTGGCTACGGGCCCGCCCCTTTTGGCGCCGCGCCCTCAACCTGCCCGCGCCCCGCACGCTCTCCGTGCAGGAATGGATGGACCGCCGGCCCGCAGGCGATGAGTATCACCTGCTCGACGCCGGCCTGACGGTGGACAGAAAAATCCCCCCCACCAATGACCCGGGCAATCTTTGGTACTACGAGGAAAAGCGGCACGCCGAAATCGATCCCGCGTTCGTTTTGAAATTGCAGGAAGGATACGTTCACGGCCACGCAGGCGCGCAAGTGCTCACACGCGATGGAAATTATCTGTGGGACGCCAACATCGAAGACTGGCTCTATTTCAAGCACGGTTTCTATATGGACTCCGTCCTCCGCCTCCCCGCCGCGACCCGCCTTGATGGCACCGTCGCCGTCCTGTCTCATCGCAACGCCCTCAACAATTTTTCCCACTGGGTCTTCGATGTCCTGCCGCGAATCGGCCTGCTCGAACGCACCGTCGGCCTCAGGAACATCGACCATTTTCTCGTCTGCCATCGCCACAAGCGATACGAATGGGAAACCCTGCAGCAGCTCGGCATCCCCCGTGAAAATGTGGTCCAACTCCTCCCCAACTCCTATTTTCAGGCCTCGACCGTCATTTTCCCCTCCATCTCGCGCTACAACAACTTCAGCCATCAACCTTCCACCCTGGAATTCTTGAAAAAAAGCTTCCTGCCGAAAAGCCCGAGCGGGAAAAAGCGCCGGCTTTTTATTTCCCGCGCCGACGCCTCCTTCCGCCGCCTGATCGGCGAAGCCAAACTCTGCCGCCGCCTGGCCGCGCACGGTTTCGAGGTCATCACCCTCGCCGGCGTTTCACTCTCCGACACGGCCGCCTTGTTTTCCTCGGCCGAGATGATCGTGGGCCCCTTCGGCAGCGGCCTGATGAACATCTGCTTCTGCCCGCCCGGCTGCCTCGTGGTCGATATATCGGCGCCTGAATTCTATAATCCCCATCACTGGTATCTCAGTGAAGAATCCGGCCTCATTTACAGCGCCTATTTCGGCAATGGCGGCGTGATGCGTCCCGACCGCCCCCTCGTCTCGTTGACCAAGGACATCGTGATCGATGTCGACGACTGTTTTCGGTTCATTGAAAACCGGATCAACGAGCTCGCGCCCGTCGCCTGACGACCATTAGCGGAAACACGTCGCGTCTGGCACTTGCCCAACAACGCCCTTGACACCTTAGCCGTCCGAATTATGCTTCTTCACAGAATCATTCGTATTCAAACTAATAGCATCGCAATGAAAAACGCCGTCCCGCCGCCCACGAAAGAATCTCCGACACCCAATATCCGCCAGATCTTCGGCTCGCGGCTGGGCCATACCGCGCGGCGCTGGCGGCGAGCCATGGACGAGCAACTGCTCCCGTTCGGCCTGACCGAGGCCACCTGGCTGCCTCTCCTCTATGTCTCGCGAGCCGGTGCGCCGCTGCGGCAAAAGGATTTGGCCGAGATCATCGGCATCGAAGGTTCCACTCTAGTCCGCTTGATCGACGCCCTCGACAAGGCCAGGCTCATCGAGCGCCAGACCGACGAGGACCGGCGCGCCAAGCTCATCAGCCTCACCTCGCGTGGCCGTGCGGTCGTCAAACGGGTCGAAGCCGCCGCCGTCACCATCCGCCAGCGGACGCTCGCCGGCATCAACGACGCGGAACTGGCCGTTACCCTCAAAGTGCTCGAGCGAGTCTGCGCCGCGCTCGCCTCCTCCTCCTCCCTGCCCGACTCGGAGGACGAACCATGAGCGCACGCACCCTTCCTCCACCCGCGCCGGCGGCCCACAAACCGTCCCGCAAAGAAAAAGTCGCGCAGGCGATTGCCCCGCGCCGTTCCCATCTGCACAAAATCGCGATCGGCCTGCTGGTCATCGCCCTGGTTCCCACCGCCTGGGCCGTCGGAAACTGGCTCGCCCAGCGGTTCACGCATGTCAGCGAGAACGACGCCCAGGTCGCGAGCGAGGTCGTCACGATTTCCAGCCGTTGCGATGGCTGGTTGCTCACCCGGCCAGTCATCGAGGGCGACCACGTCAGCAAAGGTCAGGTGCTGGGGGAACTCGACACCCGCGACGCCCATCTGCGCCTCAAGAACCTCGAAGCCGGCGCGGCAGCGCACGACGCCCAGATCGGCGAGACCACCATCCAGCGCGACACGTTGCAGAAGACCAGCGACGCGCAAATTGCCGACGCCAAAGCCCAGCTCGAATCCGCCCAGGCCGCGGAGGCGATGATCGAGCCGCAGGTGGAAATTGCCAAAAGCGATTTCGACCGCGTCGATGCCCTCATCGGCTCGGGCGCGATGTCGCATCAGGATTGGGATCGCTCGCACGACCTCTTACTTCAGCAAACCGCTTCGCTCAAGCAGGCGCAGGCCAACATCGCCACCCGCCAGGCCGCCCTCGTCCAGGCGACCGCCGAGCTTGGGCAGGTCTCCGTCCTGGGTCAGCACATCGAGGTGCTCCGCAGCGAACTCGCCGCTCTCATCGCGCAAGCCGATCAGGTCCGCCAGGAGATCGACGACCGCACGCTGCGCGCTCCCTTCGACGGCATCGTCGACCGCACCTTCATCCATGCCGGCGATTATGTGCAGGCCGGGCAGTGGCTGATGATGATCCACGACCCGAACAACGTCTGGGCCGAAGCCGACGTGAAGGAGACGGAGATCGGACGCGTCCGCGTCGGCCAGCCGGTGGACGTAACCGTCGACGCCTACCCGGGCCTGAAAGTACATGGCCGGGTTTGGCGCGTCGGAAATGCCGCCACCAACCAATTCGCCCTGCTGCCCAGCCCGAATCCCTCCGGCAATTTTACGAAAATCACCCAGCGGGTCCCTGTCCGCATTGCCATCGACAAGACCGGGCAGCCCTTGCAACCCGGTTTGATGGTCGAGGTGTCGATCGATGTCGCCCATTGAAGTCTATTCCGTGCGCTTCGGTGCCGGATACAAATGGTACGCGACCGTCACGGTGATGCTCGCCGCCATCGTCTCCACCGCGGCCTCCACCATGGTCAACGTCGCCCTGCCCGACATCATGGGCGCCTTCGGGTTGGGCCTCGACCAGGTGCAATGGCTCTCCACCGGCTTTCTCGCCGCCATGACCGCGACCATGCTGCTCACCGCCTGGGCGTTGGGCCGGCTCGGCTATCGCCTCTGCTTCGTCAGCGCCCTCGCCGTCTTCACCATCGGCTCCATCCTCGGCGCGGTCAGCACCACCGGCAGTGAAGTCATCCTCGCGCGTGTGTTGCAGGGCATGGCTGCCGGGCTCATCCAACCCTCCGCGATGGTCGTCCTGTCCCAGGTTTTTCCCCACGAACAGCGCGGCCGCGCCATGGGAATTTACGGCATCGGCATCGTGCTCTCTCCCGCGGTCGGCCCCGCCCTCGGCGGCTTTCTGGTGGACCAATACAATTGGCGCGACGTGTTTCTCGTTATCGTGCCGGTCTGCCTGCTCGCGATGGCGGCGGCGGCCATCCTCCTGCCGGGGCGCGACACCCGCCGGGACAAAGCCTCGTTCCGCTTCGACGGCCTCGGCTTCTTCTTCCTCGCCAGTTTTCTGGTCTGCCTGCTCAGCGCGCTCTCCAACGGCCAGCGCGAAGGTTGGTACTCCGATTTCATCCTGGTCCTGTTTGCCGCCGCGCTCGTCTCGTTCGTCGCCTTCCTCTTCTGGGAACTCAACTGCCGCACGCCGTTGCTCAACCTGCGCGTCTTCGCCAATGGCCGCTTTGCCGCGAGTTGCCTCGTCTCCTTCGCGCTCGGCGTGGGAATTTTCGGTTCGACCTACATCGTGCCGCTCTTCCTCCAGCTCGTGCAGGGTTACACGCCGACCCGCGCCGGGCTTCTACTCATGCCCGCCGGTCTAATCCTGGCGGTGGTCTTCCCGCTCTCCGGCCATTTGGGCGACCGCATCCCTCCCTGGGTGCCGATCACGGCCGGGCTGACTTTATTCGGCATCTCCAACTGGCTCTGCGGCGGCATCGATGTCGACACGTCGTTCTGGTCCCTGGCCGGGTGGATGGTGTTGGGCCGCATCGGGCTTGGCCTGATCACCCCTTCGTTGAATGCCGGGGCCCTGCGCGCCTTGTCCCGCGAGCAGTTGGCCCAAGGCTCCGGCACAGTGAATTTCGTGCGCCAGTTCGGCGGCGCGCTCGGCGTCAACCTGCTCTCCGTCATCGTCGACCGGCAGACCGCCTTTCATGGTGACGCGCTCGCCCGGCAGCTCACGCCCGCAACTCCAGCCGCCGGCGAAGCTCTCCGCCAACTCAACATCCTCGCGGGACATTGGGGCAATCCGTTCGGCACCCGCCTGCCCACCGGTGTAATGCCCGCTTCGATGACCTACCTCGAAAGCGTCCTCGCGCCAAAAGCCGAGTTACTCGCTTACCGGGACGGATTTCTCGTCGTAACCGCGGTCTTCTTCGCCGCCCTGCTACCGGCCCTCTTGATGCGGCGAACCCAGCGCACCGCGCGCCCCATCGCCAGTACCCTCACCCCCGCCGACATCTGATACTAGCCTGCGCAAACCATCGGGCCTACCGCCGCCAATTCTGCCACGCCCCCCAGGCCCAGCCCGCACCGAGCGTCACCTCTTTCCAGCTCCACAAATACGACTTCCCCACCCGATCCAAAAATAACTTCCCCGCCCCCTCCATCGTCAGGTTGTGCGCAAGAATCCCGAACAAAAACAGAAAGAAAACCAGGTTGATCAGCAAAATAATCACGATGGAAAAAAACAGGCCCTGACTCCAAAGATCCGTCTGCCTCAGATGAATCATACTCGTCGTAAAAGTCAGGTGAAAACACCAGAGCGCCCCCAGCCCGAAATAGAGCACCGGCTGGTAAGCCTTCAGCGGATACCAAAAATCGACGCATAGCCACAGTCCCATCCAGATCAACGCGTAAAGCGGAACGAAATAGGGTGAAAGCGTGATCCACCAATTCACCCGGTCGGTAATCACATGCCCGCCCTTCGCCGTGACCTGAAACGACGAAATTTTGCCGCCCGCGATCATCGCCGCCAGCGCATGTGTGAACTCATGCCCCAGCACATAAAGCCACATCGTCCGCGGCAAAATAAAGAAAATCAACAACCAGGTCACCAGGCCCGCGCCGAAACTGATCGCCCAACTCTCCCGCCACGGCCCCGCTGCCGCCGCCGCCCGCGCCAGATCGATCAGCGTCCAGACTTCCCCCGCCACCAGCGGCGCCAGCCCCAGCGCAATGACGAATTTGAGGAACTTCACGGCCATCGGGACTAGGTAAGCGCGGCGTGGGCGGGTTGTCACGCGCGGCGTCTATTTGGGCTAAATGGGCTATATTTTTAGGCGACGCAGTGGACGGAGGCGATATAGCGGAATTAGAGCAGGTCGACGGGGTCGACGTCGAGGGTGAGGCGGATGTCGTCGGGCCAGGCGCGGTCCATGAAGAAGGGGCGCAAGCGCGGGGTGACGGCCATGATCCGGCGCGTGCGCAGGAAGACCTGGAACCGGTAGCGGCCCTCGATGCGCGCGATGGGCGCGGGCGCAGGGCCGGTGACTTCGGTCTCGGGCAGATCGAGACGCGTTATTTCCTTGGCCAGATTTTCGAGGACGAATTGCGTCTTCTCTTCGCTGCGGCCGCGCGCGGTGATGAGGACGAAGCGTTCGTAGGGCGGGTAGTGGAGGCTGCGGCGGAACTCGAGTTCCTGGTCGACGAAGCCGCGGTAATCGTGATGCCGTGCGAACTGGATGGCGGGGTGAAACGGCGCGCGCGTCTGGACGAAGACTTCGCCCCTCACCTGCCCGCGCCCGCTGCGACCGGAGACCTGCATGAGGAGCTGGAAGACCCGCTCGCTCGCTCGGAAGTCGGGGATTTGCAGCGCGAGGTCGGCGTTGATGACGCCGACGCAGGTGACGCGCGGAAAGTGAAGTCCCTTGGCGATCATTTGCGTGCCGACGAGGATGTCGATTTTGCCGCTGGCGAAATCGCCGAGCGTGCGCGCATAGGCGTCGCGGCCCCGCATGCTGTCGGCGTCCATCCGCTCGATGCGCGCCTTGGGGAAGGCATCGGCCAGGGCGTGCTCGACTTTTTCGGTGCCGCTGCCGGCGTACTTGAACGGCGCGAAGCCGCACGAGGGGCAGGCGTGGGGCACGCCGCTGGAGAAATCGCAGAGATGGCACCGGAGCTTGTCCGCGCCGCGATGGAAGGTGAGCGCGACGCTGCAATTCGGGCACATTTCGACGTGGCCGCATTGCGGGCACTGGAGCGAAGAGGAGTAGCCGCGGCGGTTGAGGAAGATGATGGACTGCTCGTGGATATCGAGGCGCGCCTGGATGGCCTCGACGAGGCGCGGGGCGAGGAGCACGAGCGCCTCGCCTTTTTTCGTGGAGCGAATATCGAGAACGTGGGTGACGGGCATCTGGCCTTCCTCGACGCGCTGGAGTAATTCGGCGAGGCGATATTTCCCGCCCTCCCTGGCGTGATGGTACGACTCGAGCGACGGCGTGGCCGAGCCGAGCACGACGGTGACGCGTTCGAGATGGCCGCGCATGACGGCGACATCGCGCGCGTGATAATGGGGCGACTCCTCCTGCTTGTAGGAGTGCTCGTGCTCCTCGTCGACGACGATGATGCCGAGGTCGTCGAGCGGGGCGAAGACGGCGGAGCGCGCGCCGATGACGATGCGGGCGCGGCCGCTGCGGATCTGCTGCCATTGGTCGTGGCGTTCGCCGGAGGAGAGATGGCTGTGGAGGACGGCGACGCCGACTTTCTTGCCGATGAAGCGGGCGCGAAAATGCTCGACGGTCTGCGGCGTGAGGGCGATCTCCGGCACGAGGACGAGCGCGCTTTTGCCCTGGGCGAGCACCCGCGCGATGGCCTGAAGGTAAACCTCCGTTTTGCCGCTTCCGGTGACGCCGTGGAGGAGCACGACGCGCGGCTTTTCCGCGGCGATTTCCTCGCTGATCGCCTTCAGCGCGGCCTCCTGCTCGGCGTTCAACACGTGGGGAGTCGATTCGGCCACGGGGCTGTGGAGGAAGGGATCGCGTTCCTGCGTGCGCGCCTCGATGGAGATGAGGTTGCGTTCGGCCAGTCCGCGCCACACGGCGGCACCGCAAATTTCGGTGAGGTCGGCGAGCCAGCCGGGGCCGTTTTTCTGGAGGTGTTCCCAGGCGGTCATTTGGGCGCGGGCTTTCTTCAGCGCGAGGGCGGCTTCTTCGGGGAGCGTGGCGGCGAGCGGTTCGACCCAGAGGCGTTGCTTGAAGGCGGCATCGGCGCGGCGCACGGCTTTGGGCAGGACGCTGAGCAGGGCGACGGTGAGCGGCGCGCAATAATATTGCGCCATCCATTGGGCCAGCTCGATGAGGACGGTCGGGAGAAACGCGCTTTTGCTGAGGACTTCGAGGATGGGCTTGAGGGCTCCCTTGAATTCGGTCGAGGCGGTCGGCAGCTCGACGACGTAACCGACCAATTCCCTCGATTTGAAGGGAACGCGGACTTTGGCGCCGAGGGTGACCTGTTCGCCGAGTGCGTCGGGAATGGCGTAGTCGAAGGCGCGGTCGAGGGAGACTTCGGGAACAACGCGGGCGATGCGGGCCATGGTGGTTTCCCATTCTAACTTGATTCCCTCACGGCGGTCTATGTTCGTTGCTCGCCTGATTTTGACGGAGTCAGTGACCTCCGGCAGAACCGGAGGCTTTGAGCGGTTTTGGCCTCCTCGTTCCCAAGTGCAACTTGGGAACGAGGAAAAAAGGGCGACCTAATTTGACCGCCAGGATTAGGTCGCCCTTTCAGGGCTTTAGCTGACTTTATCGCTTAACCCAGGGCGTTGCCCTGGGCTGGGGTTAGATTCGCCCCGTTGGGGCTCACGACGTTCCGATCGTTGACTCTCGATTTAGTGTGAACAGACCCTAGGCGACGGAGGGACTCGCGTCCCTACCCAAGCACAAGAAAAGTCGTGTCGCGCTCGGGCAACCCGGCGTAAATTTGTTTCATGTCGACTGTTTCATGGCTCCGTCCCCTCACCGCTTTATTTCCTAAAGGCGTCGTTGTCTCCGACGCCGAGACTTTGACCGCCCATGCCGGGGACGCCTGGTTTGCGAGCACGCTGCCGCAGGCCGTGGTTTTTCCGCGCAAGGCCAAGGAGGTCGCGGCGGTCCTCCGTTTCGCCAACAAGCGGAATATTCCCGTCACGGCGCGCGGCGCGGGTCGTGGCTACGTCGGCGGCTGCGTGCCGAAGAAGCACGGCATCGTCGTCTCGTTCGCGCGGATGAATCGCATCCTCGAAATCAACGCCGTGGACGGCGTCGCTGTGGTGCAGCCGGGCGTGATCACGGGCGAGTTCCAGGCGCAGACGCTCCGGCACGGTCTGCTCTATCCGCCCGATCCGGCCAGCCTGAAGGAATGCGCGCTCGGCGGCAACGTGGCCACGAACGCGGGCGGACCGCGCTGCCTGAAGTATGGCGTGACGCGGAACTATGTGCTGGGCCTGCAGGTCGCCCTGGCCGATGGCACGCTGGTGCGTGTCGGCGGCCGCACGATGAAGAACAAAAGCGGGTTTGATCTCGTCGGCATCTTTGTCGGCTCGGAGGGACTGCTCGGGCTCGTGACCGAGATCACCCTGCGCCTGATTCCCGCGCCGCCCGCGCGCGCCGCTCTCTCCGCGTCGTTCGCGAATGCCTCCGCCGCCGCGGCGTGCGTGCAGCATCTTTTTCGCGAAGGCTTTCTTCCCTCGGCTCTTGAGCTGGCGGACCGTTTCACCCTCGAGGCGGCGCGGCGGCATCTCGGGGCGGAGCATCTGCCCCGGGGCGATGCCCATCTCCTGATTGAGATCGACGGGCAGCCGGCTTCGGTCCGCTCGGAGGCGCGCATCCTCGCCGAGCTGCTCAAGGACGGCGGCGCACTGGAAATCACGCTGGCCACGACGGAGGCGGCTTGCGAACGGCTCTGGGATTTGCGGCGCGGGTTCTCCGGCTCGCTGAAGGCGACGGGGCTGACGAAGCTGAACGAGGACATCTGCGTGCCTCGCAGCCGGTTGGTCGATCTGTTCGATTTCACCGCGCGGCTGCAGAAGAAATACAGGATTGCTGTCGCTTCGTTCGGGCACGCGGGCGACGGCAATATTCACGTGAACATCATGGCGGACATGACGAAGCCGGGCGTGAAGGAGCGGGCGGACCGCGCGCTGGACGAGCTTTTCCGCCAGATCATCGCGTGGGGCGGAGCGATTACCGGGGAGCACGGGATCGGCCTGGCCAAGCTGCCGTGGTGGACCGAGGCGGCTTCGCCGGAGTTGCGGCGGTTGCACCGGCTGGTGAAGGAGGCGCTGGATCCGCGGCGCATCCTGAATCCGGGAAAGTTTGTTTAAAATCTGCCCGGTTAGCTCACTTTAAGGTGCCGGCGCGTTCGTCTGGCTCGCAGCGTCCTTGATCTGCTCGTTACGCTTGATTTTGTCGGCCAATTCTATCTCGGCCTGCAACGCTTTGGCGTTTTCCGCGTCGGCTTTGGACCGGGCTTCGGCGGCAGCTTTGGCCTTCACCGGATCGTAATCGAACCGGTCCTGCAGATCGTGAGGGAGCTTGAAGAGCGGCACGAGGGCGCCGCCGTCCCTGTAAATGATGGTGATGGCGTCGGCCTCGACCCGGATAACCCGTACGTCTTTGTACACCATGCCGTCGGTGGTTTTCCAATCCTCGGCCAATAGGGCAGTGGGAAGGAGAGCTAACGCAAAGACGGTGAGAAATAGTTTCACAAACGCCAACCTAGCGCCATTACCGCGCACAATCAATAAACATCCGTACATATTTTATGTATCTAGTGAGGCAAGGGAAGTTGGTAACCCGAGCCGAGGCTGGGTCAAACGATGTCGTCTCCAAAAAGGGGTCCGGGAGGCTGGCCCTTCTTTTCGCGAAGCGCCTGCTTGATTTTTTCGAGTTCCTCGGTGCGATCTTCCGTTTCTTCCCACACTTCCTGGCTGACAAAAATCGGCGCTTTGGCCTGGGTGGCGAGCACAATGCAATCGCTGGGGCGCGCATCGATCTCGATGACCTTGGAGTGAACTTCGTTCTGGGCCCGAAGAATGATGCGCGCAAAATAGGTGTTGCTGCGCAAGGCGTTGATGACGATGCGCTCAACCTTGACATCGAAGGCGTTGAAGATGTAACCGATCAGTTCGTGCGTGAGGGGCCGTTCGTTGTGTTCACCGCGCATCGACATGGCGATGGCCCGGCCAACGCTGGGCTCGACATGTATGACGAAACTTTTTTCTTCATTACCGATAAAAATAGCCAGCGTGTGCTGATCGGTGGGAAATACCCCGAAAACTTCCACGCGGACGACATCCGTGTTCACAACTAAGAAGTACCACCGCCTGGCAGGAATGACAATGTCGTAACCGATAGAGTTACACATTTAATGCACGGGGAAGAGCCTGCCCGATTACCCGCAGACCTCGGTTGTCGCGAAGGTACTCTACGTGCGATGCAGGAAGACCGGACTTGTGGCCGGCTTGCCAAATGCCTTGCAATCGTTCAAATCGCCGCTGTAGGCGAATAGGGTGGAGCCCTTTTCGTCACAGACAGTAAGCGAACTCTGCGCCGTCGTGCGGGTGAAATGATCCAAAGCCGCATCGACGCCCGCCGCGAGGAGAAAAAGGCTGATCATCAGGAGAGCAAATACTTTGAGGAATCGTTTCACGTTCGTGAGGGGGTTAGGACTTACAAACCTGCAATGATTATGTCAGAAAACCGGTCAAAGGGCTAGTAGCATTTGCGTGACGAGTCGGGGCACCCAAACCGACCTCCCATGCCGTGCGCCCGGCTTCCACTGCGTCGCGAAAGGCACGGGCCATGCGCGCCGGGTCGCGAGCCGCGGCCAGTGCGGTGTTGATGAGCACGCCGTCCGCTCCAAGTTCCAGCGCCGCAGCGGCATGCGATGGGGCACCCAAGCCGGCGTCAATGATGACTGGGACGGTCGCCTGCTCGATAATGATCTCGATCTGGCCGCGTGTCTCGATGCCGCGATTGGAGCCAATGGGCGACCCGAGCGGCATGACCGTTGCCGCGCCGATATCTTGAAGTCGTTTTGCCAGAACAGGATCAGCGTTGATATACGGCAAGACGGTGAATCCTTCCTTCACCAAAATCTCGGCGGCGGCCAGGGTCTCGATCGGATCGGGCAGGAGATAGCGCGGGTCGGGGTGAATTTCGAGCTTTACCCATTTGGGCAGCCCCGCCGCCGCTGCGAGGCGGGCGAGTCGCACCGCTTCGGCGGCGTTCATCGCGCCGCTGGTGTTGGGCAATAACAGGTATTTCTTGGGGTCGATAAATTTCAGGATGTCGGCGTAGGGATCGTCCTTGCCGGTGAGATCGGCCCGGCGCAAGGCCACGGTGACGATTTCCGTGCCACTGGCTTCGAGGCATTCGGCCATGGCCTGGTTGGAGGAAAACTTGCCGGTGCCCACGAGCAGCCGTGAGCCAAAGGTGCGTCCTGCGATCGTGAGTCCTGTCATAGCCAGCCAATGTAGCTGTGGTCGGTACCTGTCGCACCTTAAAAATCAAGCTTCCGCGAGCCCGAGTTTGTCGCAGGCCGCCGAGATTCGCGGGTTCAGTTCTAGCCGATCTTGCCGGCCAGATAGGAACGCAGGGAATCGGGCTTGGGATTTTCGACGAGGTCCTTGGTCTGGCCGAACTCGTGGAGCCGGTCGTAACGGGAATGCCTGTCATGCTCTAGATCGATGACT
>Ga0302319_10009307_pt1 | contig 18919 bp, 16 predicted proteins | sample Bog_T0_2_FD_203319 | JGI IMG/M metagenome (GOLD analysis project Ga0302319, IMG submission 203319) | Peat permafrost microbial communities from Stordalen Mire near Abisko, Sweden - Bog_T0_2 | ecosystem: Environmental > Terrestrial > Soil > Wetlands > Peat | place: Sweden: Abisko, Stordalen Mire... | reverse complement strand
TTGCGCTCAATGATCCGCACACTGGCAGCGCGGCCGGCGCGCAGGCGCATTCTGGTGGCGGGCGAGATGCTGGAGCAGGGCGAGCACGGGCCTGCGCTGCACGCAGAATGCGGACGCGCGGCGGCGGAAGCGGGCCTGGACTTGGTGGCCGGCGTGCTAGGCAACGCGGAGCACCTGGCTACGGCCGCATGCGCCGGGGGCGTGAGTGCCGTGTTTTTGCCGGATGCCGAAACTGCCGGCCAATGGTTGGCCAAGAACCTTGTCGCGGGCGACGTGGTGCTCGTCAAGGGCTCCCGCGGAGTTCACCTGGAGCGCGCGATAGAGGTCCTGAAAGAGCGCGTAGCTGCGGCGGAGGCCGAATAGGGCGCTCGCGTGACCAAGAGTTAGTGATATGCATCACAATTCCCGAGTAACTCCAGATGTCATTATCTTGCTTGTTCCTCTTTTCCGGAATCTCACCGGAACTGTGATTCCTTCCCTGGAAGGGTGTTGACTTGCATCTCGATCCAACAGCGTTTCAAGCCGATGCCAGCCTTCTGCAGGCACTGGAGAAGCATACCTCGCCGCTCCTTTGCTACGAAGACCTGGTTCTGTTTCATCAGGGAGACAGTCCGAAGGGTCTTCATATCCTGTGGGAGGGAAATGCGACCATCTCCATGGACTCCGAGGATCATCGCAGCTTGTTTTCGTGCGAGGCCACGGCGGGGTCGTTGTTGGGGCTTCCGGGGCTGATCGGCAACCAGCCTTATTCTCTGTCGGCAGTTGCGCACAAGGGCGCGCGGGTTGGGTTTATCACCCAGAAGGACTTTCAGACCTTGATGCAGTCGGAAACAGGGCTGATGGTGAAGGTTCTGCAGGTGCTGGCGGCCGAGGTGCGGTCGGCGCGGCTGGCGATTACACAGAAATAGCGGGCCTGCCCGGACGTGAGCACAATGCGCCACTCTATACGCCGCCTCACCTGCTAAACTCTCAATCGACATGGTCGTTGGAACTCTCCTGATTGCAGTTCTCGCTTATCTTTTCGGGTCGATCCCGACGGGATACCTGCTGATGCGTTTTTTTCGGCACGAGGATATTCGCGCCATCGGCAGCGGAAACATTGGAGCGACAAACGTGCTGCGCTCGGGCGGCAAAGGCCTGGGCGCTGCCACCTTTGCGCTGGACGTGCTGAAGGGCTGCGCGTCAGTGTGGTTGGGCGGCGCGCTGGGCGCAGTGCTGCTGGCGGGGGTTCCGCTGCGGACGGCCGAGGCGCTGGGCGCGTTTTGCGCGGTGCTGGGCCACATGTTTCCCATCTGGCTTAAGTTTCGCGGCGGCAAGGGCGTGTCCACGGCGTTCGGCGTGTTTCTGGTTGCCGCGCCGCTGGGAGCGCTGGCTTCGATCACGCTGTTCGCGGTGGTTCTGTTTATCACCCGCTACGTTTCGGTGGCTTCGATTCTGGGGGCTGCGAGCTTTCCGTTGTTCGCGTGGTTTCTGGTGCGCGGCCCGCGTCCGCCGCTGTACGTGGCGGCAGAGTGCGGCGTGTCCCTGCTCATCATCGTGAAACACCACCAGAATATTCGCCGCCTGCTGGCCGGCACAGAATCCCGCATTGGAGCAGCAAAAAACAAATGAGCAGAATCGCCGTTCTTGGTTCCGGAGCTTGGGGAACTTCAATTGCACTTGCACTCAGCCGCCACGGCGGCCACGAGATATGCCTGTGGTGCCACTCCGACGAGGAGGCGCGCATTATCGCAACGGCGGGGGAGAACACGCTCTTCCTTCCCGGCTTCCCTTTGCACGGTTCAATCGATGTAACCGCGGATGCGAGTGCCGTGTCGCGGGCGGAGATTGTGGTTTCGGTCATTCCTTCGGAGTTTTTGCGGGGCACCATCACGCGTCTGCGGCCGCACTTCAAGCCGGGGCAGATTATTGTATCGGCCACCAAGGGCATTGAGAACAAAAGCTGCCTGCGCATGTCGCAGGTGATCTGTTCCACGCTCGAGGCGTGCAACACACCGGCGCTTTCAGTGGCTAAGGCAGCCAAGAATAGCGACACGAATCTGGAAGTATTTACCGAAGACGATGCGCCGCAGGTAAGCTCCTCGGGCATTGAGGCGTGGCCGCAACTGGGCCGGTCGAATATGGAGTTTGGCGCGCTGTCGGGCCCGAGCTTTGCGCTGGAAGTGGCGCAGGGACAGCCGACCGCGATTACCGTGGCTTTTGAGAACGCTGAGACCGCGGCGCGCATTCAAAACGAGTTTTCGTCGGAGACGCTGCGACTCTACACCTCAGCCGATGTGGTTGGCGTGGAGCTCGGCGGCGCGCTGAAAAACGTGATTGCGATAGCCGCCGGCGTGGCCGTAGGGATGGGCCTGGGCTACAACTCGACGGCGGCGCTGATTACGCGCGGCATTGCGGAGATTACGCGTCTGGCAGTGGCGTGCGGAGCGCGGCGCGAGACTCTGGCTGGCCTTTCCGGCGTGGGCGACCTGGTGCTGACCTGCACGGGCACGCTGAGCCGCAACCGCACCGTGGGCGCGGCGCTGGGCCAGGGACGCAAGCTGCCGGAGATTCTGGAGAGCCTGGGCGGCAAAGTGGCGGAAGGCGTACACACAACGCGCGCGGCGCTGGAGCTGGCGCGGCGGTGCGACGTTGAAATGCCGATCACCACGCAGATGGAACTGATTTTAAACGAGGGCAAGAACCCCCACGAGGCAATCCGCGAACTGATGATGCGGCCGGGCAAGGACGAGCAGTAGCGGAAAACCGCAGCGCTCAGCGGCTGGTAATGAAACTGAACAACAGAATCACAAGAACGATTGCGCTGATAGCGGTGTAAAGCCGGTCGCGCAGCATCGCGAAGCCAACGACGCCGAACAGAACGCGGCAGATGGGCGTGGCAATGAGCAGCAGAATGCCAAACTCGACGATGCCCGCGGGGTTAAGGCTTAGAGCCTGCGCCACAATGCCATGCACGGTGGTGAGCTGAGCCGTGGCAGACTGAAAATGCTGGTAGCTGGGCCGCGCTCCGCGCGTTTGCGCCAGATAGAGAATGCCGCCAATTGACACGACAAGCGCGGAAGCGGTGACGCCGATCTGCAATATGCGCCCCATTGCCTGTTCAAGTCCGTGCTCGGCTTCTTCGGCCATTTAGAGCCTCCCCGTAACGCCGTTGTAGATCATCTCAATGCCAAGCGCGACAATGACCACCACAAACGCAAGACGGATGGTTTTGACGCGCGTGCGGGTAAGCGCTCGCGCGCCCAGGAGCGAGCCCGCCAGCACTCCAAGCACCACCGGCCAGGTAAGCGACGGCAGAATGTAGCCGCGGGCCAGATAGATGCCGGCGCTGGCGGCCGCGGTTACGCCGATCATAAAATTGCTGGTGGTGGTTGAGACTTTGAAGGGCAGCTTCATTGCGCCATCCATGGCCAGCACCTTGACTGCGCCAGAGCCGATGCCGAGCAGACCGGAGAGAGTGCCCGCGCCGAACATGATGGCGAAGGCCTGCGGCACATGCGCGGCGACGTAAGATTGACGGCCTTCACCCACAGGATAGCTGCCTTTGAGATTCAAGCGCAGGGCGAGAGGATCGGGCGGACCGGCCGGTGGCGCATCGTGCATTTTATGCAAGGAGGACCACGCCGAATACAAGAGCACGACACCGAAGATGATGCCGATCCAGTTGCCGGCAACTTTGGCGGTGAGATAGGCGCCGAGCAATGCGCCGAGCGTTGTGGCCACCTCAAGAAACATGCCGATGCGGATGTTGGAGTAGCCCTCGCGCACGAAGGCCGCGGCCGCGCCGGAAGATGTGGCGATGACCGAAACCAGCGATGCGCCGAGCGCGTAGTGAACGTCGACGTTGAACAGAAGACAAAGCGCGGGAACGATAACTACGCCGCCGCCAAGCCCCGTCATTGCGCCAAGAAAGCCCGCTACGAGCGAAGTGGCAAATAAGGCCAGAGAAAAGAGAGAAACGCTCATGCTGGGATGAAAGGGCTCCAGCAACTAGGATAACGTCCCCGGCTATAAAGGCCTGTGTTGCTCCGGACTCTGCTTCAAGAATTCAGCTTGCCGCGGTTCTCATCCACCGGCGATTGCGCCGACGATCAGCAAGGGCTCGCGGGCCTCAATCACCGCAGCGGGCAACGGGATGTCCATCTCCTCGTGAGACAGATCTTGTTCGCAGGCAAAGAAACGCAAAAAAGGGCGGCGCTTCCCGGTTTCAAATTCGCGGATGGTTCCGCGCAGCATGGGATAACGCGCCTCAAGCGTGTCGAGCACGCGCGCCAGGGTAACGGGCGAGGCGACCTCAAGAGAAACCTCAGCGCCAACGCCGGCAAGAGTGCGCAGGTGATACGGCAGCTCGACGCGGATGGAGGATGCGCTTACGCAAAGGCTGCCGGTCAGCGGACTGCTCATGCGAGTGTTTGCACCTCGACCGACAGAACGCCGGGAAGGTCGCGCACAATCGGCGACCAACTATCGCCGCCATCGGGTGAAGCGTAGACCTGGCCTCCGCTGGTGCCGAAGTAGATGCCGCACTCGTCGAGCGAGTCGACGGCCATGGCGTCTCGCAGGACATTCACGTAGCAATCTGTCTGCGGCAGGCCCTTCTCAAGCGGCTCCCACTCGTTGCCGCCGGTGCGGCTACGGAAGACGCGCAGCTTGCCGTCGGGAACAAAGTGCTCGGAGTCGCTCTTGATGGGCACCACGTAAATTGTTTCGGGCTCATGCGCGTGCACATCGATGACGAAGCCGAAATCGGTGGGCAGGTTGCCGCTGACCTCGCGCCAGTTTTCGCCGGCGTCGTCGCTGCGCATCACGTCCCAGTGCTTTTGCATGTAGAGCACATCGGGGCGCGCTTTGTGCATGGCTACATGATGCACGCAGTGGCCAACCTCGGCCGTTGGATCGGGCATGAACTGCGAGCGGAGCCCCTTGTTGATGGGCTTCCAGGTATTTCCGCCATCGCTCGATCGGAACGCGCCGGCGGCGGAGATGGCGATGTAAATTCGCTGGGGATCGGCGGGGTCGAGAATCACGGTGTGCAGACACATTCCGCCTGCGCCGGGCTGCCATTGCGGGCCCGTGCCGTGGCCGCGCAGGCCAGAGAGCTCGTGCCAGCTCTCGCCGCCATCGGTCGACTTAAAGAGCGCTGCATCTTCAACGCCGGCATACACTGTGTCGGGATCGGTGAGCGAGGGCTCGATGTGCCAGACGCGTTTGAACTCCCAGGGATGCTGCGTGCCGTCGTACCACTGGTGCGTGGTGAGCGGCTTGCCGGTTTCAGGCGACTGATCGTAGACAAACCTGTTGCCGATCTTGGGAGGCCATCCGCTGGCCGCTTCTCCGGGCGCTGCGCCGGGCTGAATCCAGGTGCTGCCGCCATCGTCGGAGCGCTGGATGAGTTGTCCGAACCAGCCGCTGGATTGCGAAACGTAGATGCGATTTGGATCGATGGCGGAACCCTTGAGATGGTAGATCTCCCAACCTGAAAAGAACGGACCGCTGACCGTCCAGTCTTTGCGTTTGCCGTCGGCGCTAAGGATGAACGCGCCTTTGCGCGTGCCTACGAGAACTCGCACACTGCTCATTGTGCAGGCCTCCTGCTGCTGATTGAGTTTGCGGCAAATGGGCGGCCCTGCATGACGCGTGGAGCAGCCTGGGGAAATGCCGTTTTGCGATTGTTTCCGATTTTACTTGCGCATTGCAAGTGAATTTTTCAGCAAGTTCTGGAATTGAAATCCAGGCCGCCCAAGCCTTGACGGAGGCCAAGGCTTGATGCGGGCGGACTATTGCGGCGAAGACGACGTGATCCGGACAGGGCCGAGCAGGCCTGACGGGAGCAGCGGCGAATCGGCTTTGTACGGAGCGAAATCAGTGAATGTGTACTTGCGAACCGCGTAAGGCTGCTGATCACCGATGATGCGATTGACCCAGAGATTGGTGACTTGCACGAGGATCTCGTTGTTGCCGGGCTTGAGGGCAGCGGTTATGTCCGCTTTGTATGGCGTCTTCCAGAGAATGCCGAGATAGTTTCCGTTGACCGCGACCTCAGCCAGATCGCGCACATCGCCGAGGTCGAGCAAGTAGTGCGCGCCGGGAGTGAGTGCGACGGCGGGAATATCGATTGTCTTGGTATAGGTTGCGGTGCCGGAAAAATACTTGATGCCGTCGATGGCGCTTTCGCTCCACGAAGCGAGACTGTCGAAGTCGGCTGATTCAGGCGCGCCACGTCCGGGCTGAAAGCTCACGCTCCAGTGATGGTTGAGCGCATCGGTCAATCCGGGAAGCTCAATCTCGGCAGGCTCAGGAAGACTGAGCGAGGGCGCGGTTGCAGGCTTGCGAAAGACAACGAACGCCGAGCCCCAGGGATCGAGCTTGAGCGGAACGGTGGTGCTGCCGTTGGCGATGGAGTACGCGAGCGGTTTGATTGCGCCGGTAGCCGCATCCCACAGCTCAGGCGCTTTGCCTTCGATGCGGAAGAGCGCATCGACGCTCTCATCGCTGCCGCTGCGGTTGCTGACAAAGTAGATGTCGCCATCGCCGAGCGTGCGATGCACGAACATGAGCGAGACGCTTGGATCGGGCTTGGAGTAATCGAAGTCCTGGCTCACGTTGAGCACCTTGAGAACATCGTTGGCCGACATGCCGACGTAGACGCGGCCTTTGCCAACAGTGCGCACGGTGCCTGCGGGCGGCGTTCCCCTGCCCCAGATGCGGCCGGCAAGCCAGACAAATCTGTTCTGGTCGTCGGCTAGGCTGGGCGAGTCAATGGGCTTGTCGCCAACAACGATTGCGCCCTGGCGAACCAGGTCGCGAATCTTCTCAAGCACCGGCACGGTGATGCGACGGCTTCTTCCGCCGAGATAGAGGATGCGGTAACTTGCGCCGCCGGGAGTAACGAGCCGGCCATCCTTGAACGAGAGCTGATTGAGAATTACGTCGCTGTTGACGAAGTCAAAGCCGTAACCCTGGGGCGCATCCTGCTGCGGGCTCCAGCCGAAGACCCCGGTTAACGGGCCCTCTTCGCCGTAGAAGTACGCGACGTCTGCGTTGAAGCGGCCCTGCTGCAGCAGATAGGAGCAGCGCGCGAGGTAGTTGACCCACGGCCCTGCTTCGCCGGCCCAGGTATCGTTGCGATTGAACCACAGACCGTAGGGGCCGAGAGTAAGCCCTGGCGCCATGTCGGGCAGCGGTTGATGAGACGACTCGTGAATCTGAAAGCGGTTGACGCCCAGCGCGAATTCGAGATCGGCGACTTTCTTGAGCGAGTTGGGCGAGAAGGACCACGCCGGGCCAGTCGATGTCATGGACTCCGCGCCAACCAGATTCTGCCCGTAAATGTGGGCGACCGAAGCTGCTCCGCGCAGATCGGCGATGTAGTCGATGTCCGGGCCGGACCTGCCGGCCCACGTCCACATTGCTCCCATGGGCACGTCGGCTTTGCTGCGCATCTCCATGTCGTCGCCGAGCGAAGGGCGATGATACTCGAGCGCCTCACTGTAGTAGCCCATGCCGTGCGCGTGCAGTTCGCTGGCGATTGTGCCGTAGTGATTCTCGGCAAGCAGCTGGCCGATGGTGCGGCGGAAGTCCCAGAGAAAACGATCGGTGCCTGCCGTGCTGCCGAGCACGACGCCGGTGAGCGCAGGCAGCCAGGGGCGTGCATCGTAGCCGCGGCGCTTCTTAAACTCATCGAGCATGTTGTCGGTCCAGTTTTGCGGACCTACCTCAATGCTGTCGGTGAGCAGGAACGAGATTCCGTCTTTGCCGATCTTGTCCGCGCCAACTGTATCGGCATACATCTTCAAATATCCATCGACGTAATTCTTCACATACTCGCTGTTGAACTTGTCGACTTCAAGGCCCGTAGCCTCAGCCGGGGCAGGTCCGTTGAGATGCCCGGTGAGCGAGGAGCCGATGCGCAGCACCATCCAATTGCCGGCAGGCGGCGTCCAGTCGAGCGAGCCGTCGGGCTTCATCATCGCGGTTAGGTCGATGACGTCCTGGCGCGGAACGATGAACTCGGGAGCGACTTTTGGATCGGCGATGGCGTAGTAGTCGCGGGCGCTTGAGTATCCCGCGCGCTTTTCAAACTCGTTGACGCGCGCGCCGCTGGCGAGCACCAGCTCCGTGATGCGCTGGTGCGCTTGGCCGCTGGGAAAAACGATGCGGAAGGAACGCGCAATGACCGCGTCGAATGCTGCGGTGCGCTCGACGATGCTGCTTGAAGGGATCTCGGCAATCTTGCGGAAGTCCGTGCCGTCGTCGCTTGCTTCAACACACGGAGAGCTATCGCCGCAGGGCGTTGCGTTGCTGCCGGCGGCATCGAAGACTCCGTTCAATCCGTCGAACGAGGCCAGCGTAACCGCCTGAATGCTCTGCGGCTTTTCATAATCGAATTGCACCCACGACTCGCCACCTTGTGGAGCGGCAGGCAGGTCAAGCGCTACGGTGTTTACGTCGCCATCGGACAACGCAGGCACGTTGGCCTGGCCGCCGCTGGAAGTGACCTGGGGACTCAACTCCGTCTGCGACTTGTCGCTGCCGGGAATCTTGTAGGCGATGACGGCGACATCGGTATAGAACTCGGGCAGCGGCGCGGGCTTGCCGTCAGCACCGCGCGGCGACGGAGCAGCAAGATTCTGAAATGTGCCATCGACTTGCGGAGGGTGCGCAAGGAGTCCGGTGTAGGGCTGGCCGCCCTGAACGCGCGTGGCGCTCCACACCATCTTCTTCATGCCTTGGGAGGCGGGAACCCACGGCCCGCCGGTTTCGCTCCATCCGGGCGAGCTTGCGATGGCGACTTCCAAGCCCATGCCTCGCGCCTCGGTTACGGCGTAGTTGAAGGCCTGCTTCCACGGCGGGGTCATGTAGATCAGCCGCTGGGGCACTACCTGCGGCGTAGAGACTGCGCCCTCGAAGATGGTGACTCCGCCGAGGCCGACCGAGTGCATCCAGTCGAGATCGAGCTTGATGCCTTCCTGGGAGATGTTGCCGTTCATCCAGTGCCACCAGACACGGGGGCGCGCGCCATTGGGCGGGGTCTGGAATCCGCTGACGAGATCGTCTTTTGCGGAGTTGTCGGCTGGAGGGCTGCTATGCGCGGAGGAAGCGGACGTCTGCGCCGCCGCGGGTGTGTTTGAGTAATTGAGGAAGAGGGCAAGAAAAAAGACAGCAAGAGCAAGTGCGCTCGATCTGCGAATGGTCATCTCCGTCCGTCCATGATGGATTCCGATGGTTGCAAATGTGGAGAAGGAGAAATACAGAAAAACTAGAAGGTGAAGGCGAGGCCGCCACGGATGCCGCGCTGCTGCTGGGCAAAGATTAACACCGAACCGTCGTTGACTATGTAAGGGCGATATCCCTGCGCAAGCAGGTTCTGCACATCGAGCAGGGCTTCAAAGCCGCCCACTCCGTCGCGGGCTGGGCGGATAACCTGCCGCAGGTTCAGATTCATGTATGGTTCGCGGGCATCCAGGGCGTAGGGCGCCACTTCAGTGACTGTATCGTCTGGTTGCCAGCGGTAGCTTGCATGCCAGGTAGTTCCTGTACCCTCAAGCGTGCCCGAGAGGGAGATGGCGTAGGTTTGCGAGCGGCGGGCGCGCACAGCAGCCAGAACATCGCTGGCGGCCATGGCGCGCGGCAGCGCCGGCATCACCAGCGCCGTACCGTTGGCATAGCTAACGCGGATCTGATTGCCATGCGGCAGGTCATGCTGCATGCTGGCCGCTACGCCCATGGTGGAGAAACCGGGCCCGGCGGCGCGCATAATGCCAGAGGCCGTGTCATAAAGAGCGCTGCCGGCCTGCGCGTTGGCCATGTTGCCCATCGCCTCAACTACCGGATTGCGCATGTTGTCCGCGAAGACCACAACCGCCATTTCAGAGGTATTGGTAATCCGCTGCCAGGCGATCTCCTGATGCAGGCCGTGCTCGATCGCCAGTTTGCCGCTGCGGACGGCGAGCGCAGGCATCCAAGCGCCAGCCTCGGTCTCATCGCTGGCGGCGGGATTGGTGGTCATGGTGGCCACGCGATAGCCCACGGTGGTGTCGCCGCCATGCCAGGCTACAGAAGCGTTGGGCAGGCCAAGAACCACGGTGTCGGCGGACTGATCGGCGAAGCGGCCGATGATCTCAGTAGAACCGGCTTCGATGTCGAACTCATCGCCAAGCCGCATGGTCTCCGCAGTGCGGAAAACTGCTTCTTCAAGGCCCTGCTGGCCGGCGGGACCGTCGACCTCAGGATGCATGGAAACCGCGGCCACAGACTGCACCGAGCCGGCAAAGCCAAGATCCTGGCGGAAGCCGAGCATGGATTCCATTCCCGCATCGGAGTCGGGCGCAAAGTCAACCCGCGCCAGCAGTTCGCGGCTATCGGACGGCGTGTCCTCAACGGCCGCGGAGAAGCGCTCGCCGCTCTCGCCGAAGGTTCCTGCCTGCCCGGTGGCGATGAGGCGCGCTTTGAGCCTGGGCGCCGATCCAGAGCCGTCGGAGACTACGACCAGCGGGCCATCCTGAAGCCAGCGCAGCAAGGGCCGGTTGGCAGCCGAACGCAGCGTCCACTTCCAGTCATCGCCTGGGGAACTGGCGGAGCGAGGCTCGGAGGGAAGCCACTGAACCACTTCGTACAGCGTATTGAGAGTGAGATTGACGATCGTGGCAGTGCGGACGCGCACGTCTTCACGAAGCGAGGGCAGGTACATCTCGCCCATCGCTTTCACGGCGTAGCGGCCCGGCAGGACGGAGTTGAAATTGAAGTGTCCGTTGCCGTTGGTCAAGACGGTGGCTACGACGGTGAGATCGGGGCGGAGCAACTGAACCCGCGCGCCGATTTGCGGAATGCCGGCCGAATCGCGCACCAATCCAGACACAGATGCGGGAGCCGCCCCGCAGGCGGGGATCGACAGTGATGCCATCAGCATCACAAATCCGGCGAAATGGGGTCTACGCATCACTCGTGTCTGTGATCCTGCGTCGTCCCTGGCAAGCCCTTGGCAAATGTGAAGCCCGCGCAGTTTTGCAGGATTCTAGAGTCCTGCTGCCGGCCGCGCGGGAGATTATTCCTATTCGACGACAAAAGGCGCCGATTGTGCAATCTCTTGTTTTGAAATTGCGTCATTTATTTTCACCGTCACTTTGTACTTGCCGGGCTGCAAACCTGCGATGGGCAGCGTCTTTTCGACGGTCAACTCGTCGCTATGCGCGCCCAAGTCTTTTGATTCCAATTGCTTTTCGAGAATTACGGTTCCAGTAGCGGCATCGGAAATCTGATAAGTAATGGTCGCGGAGTTACTCCTGGTAGCCTCGTTGATGCCTAGATTGTAGAACTGCATCCAGAAGCTCAGGCTCTGGGTCCGCTTGAAACTGACCGGAGTGGCGGGGTTGGCGCTGACGCGCGGCCGCACATAGTCGCCTCCGATGATGAAGTTACCGTTGCCGATTTGACGGGAAGACACCGGATGAATGTCGTCGGCAAGGATCAGCGAGGACGCGCCCAGCTTCATGTCGTCGTAGACGGGAACATTGAGGCCGCGCCCGTAGATGCCAATGTGATCGGGATTATTCACATCCTTGATGGCGATATCGAGGCGGTAGAGGCCGGGCACCAGAGGCAGCGCCTTCCAGTAAACCTTCTGCTGATCGAGTGTCTTTTCCAGCAGTTCGGCCGGCTCGCTTACCTCCACCGTGTCTTCCTGGGTCTGCACCGTCTTGCCGGTAATGGTAGTGACCTTGATGAGAATATTAACGACGCCTTTTGAGACGCCATCCTTCGTCTGGAAGGTGATGTCGCGGTTCTTGATCTGCAAGGTGATCGGGACCATGTCCATGCTTTCGGTCACCTTGATGAAGTCGGTGCGGACGTCGAACGGGAAGATTGGGCCGGAGAGCAGCCTGTGCTCGGAGACAAATGCATTCAGGTCGGCAAACTTGATAGGCGGCGGAGCAAAGAGCTTGGCGGCCATTTCAATTCTGTCGAATTCCTTGGCCTGCTGCTCTGTGCCCTGCAGCGGCATGCCATTGGGCTGATACCGGTCGGTCTTGTCCTTCTTGCCGCTCCATTCCTCAGCCTGGGTAAGGCCAAGGCCGGGGGTGTGCAGCAAGGCGTCCTTCTCCGCGGGATCGATGGTGTAGTGATAGTCGCCGCACTGGCAGGGATCCACGAACTCCAACTCTACGTTTTCGCCGATACCCTCAAGATACCGGTAACGCCACACCTCAAAGGGATAGGTGCTGGTTTGTCCGCCGCCTTCGCTCGACGGGCGCTGATATTCGCCGCCGGAGGGATGCGAGTCAATCTCATCCGGCTTGCCCCACATGATGTAGATGCGGCCGCGGTCGGTCTTCCATCCCGGCTTGCCGGCGGCAAAGTTGTCGTTGGCGTATTGAATGCGCCGGTAGTGCTCGTCGCGGAACTCGTTGTCGTTGGAGTCCGGATTGGGATTGCGGCGCTGCCAGAAGTTCTCAATAAACGCCTCGCGCTCCTCGTCGTTGCTTAGATTGAGGAATGCTCTGCGTTCTTCGTCGGTGATGATGTAGGGGACTTCCTGGTTCAACCAGGTTTTGAAGGTTCCCTTCAACTCCTCGCGCAGGGCCTTTTGAGTTGCTGCGCGTTCTTTGTCTGACCGCTGGCGAAGCCGCGGGTCGTAGTTCGGATCGTCGGAGGGATCCTTGCCGGCTGCGGCGCCGCTCTTCTGGCCGCTCTGCGGCTGTGACGCCGGCTGCTGGGAATTTGCAATGGAGGCGGTGGCAAAAACCAGCCCGCATCCCGCTACTATGATGAGAAATTTATGATCGTTCAACGCCATTGCTCTTGAGACTCCTGCGATCCCTTATTCTACGGGTCCTGAAAGGGGCGAGCAACACTCCCACTCGAGTTCGCTTTTGGTTTGACGCCCTTTTTTGCCGGAAGTAACAGGTAAATCCCGACAAATAAAGCTAGAATCGTAACCGAGGCAAATGGATCGCGATGAGGTCCATGCCACACGCAGCAACGTCACCAGGGGCAAAGACAGAGACCGCAAGTAATTCGGAATAGGCGGTTTATGAAACTGCCCAAACCTGACGCCCTGCGCATCCGTCCAACAAACAGGTTTACTGGCACCAAGCTTCTGCTTGCCCGCTGTGCCGAAAATGGCTATGCCGACGACGACTGGCGCCACGGGCAGAACATCCCTGGGAACTGTGCGCAAACCGATTGCGTACACTGAAGAAAGGTTCGGAGTACGAGTCACCCATGAACATTAAGAAAACTGTCTTGATTGTTGTTGGAATTCTGGTTGCCGCCGGCTTGGTGGCACTCATGGTTTACCGTCAGGAATCTGGGTATACCAAAGTGCTTACGGCCACGCTTGTTCGTCAGGATCTGGCGACCGTGGTGAGCGGTACCGGGCAGATTAAGCCGAAGACCTATGTGAACCTGGGCGCAACGGCCATGGGACGCGTAACCCACCTTTTTGTGAAGGAAGGCGATAAGGTCACCAGAGGCGAGACGGTTGCCACCATCGAAAACGTGCAGCAGCAGGCACAGGTGGATGGCCAGCAGGCGACGATTTCCGCCGCGAAGACCGACATTGCCTCCTATGTGGCCGCCGAAAAGACCTCCGAAGCCAACCTGGAACATGCCAAGGCCGACCTGGAGCAGAAGAAGTCGGACTGGGACCGCGCCCAGGCGCTGTATACCGCCGGCATTATGGCCAAGCAGGATTTCGATGCGAAGAAGGCGGCGTACGATCTTGACGTTGCCTCAGTGGACCAGGCCCAGGCGCAGCTCAACCAGGCCAAGGCACAGACCGACTCAGCCCGCGGACACATGCAGAGCGATGTGGCTACGCTTGAGGCCAACAAGGACCTGCTGAACCGCACCATCGCCGTGGCGCCGTTCGACGGCATTGTGACCAACGAGCCGGTTCGCGAGGGCGAGACCGTGGTCGAGGGCATCCAGAACACGGAAGGCTCAACGCTGATGACCCTGGCCGACATGAGCGTGGTGACCGCCGAAGTGAAAGTGGATGAGACCGACATTGTGAACATCGTGCTAGGCCAGCCCGCCGAGGTAACGGTGGACGCGCTGCCGGGACGAGTCTTCAGGGGCCACGTTACGCTGGTTGGCGACCAGGCGCTGCTTCGCTCCACCGGCATTGCCACTTCGCAGTCGACCACCGGCACCGAAGAGGCCAAGGACTTTAAGGTGGTGGTGACTGTGGACGGCGACACGAACGACTTGCGTCCGGGGCTCTCCTGCACGGCGAAGGTGACCACTGCACACAAGCCGAATGTGCTTGCGCTGCCCATTCAGGCGCTTACCATGTACGACCCGGCGATGACGAACGCCAAGGGCTCCGGCTCAGTGCAGGCCGCAACCGATTCGTCGGCAAATCCCAAGTCGAATCCGGTGCAAGGCGTGTTTGTTGTCGAGAAAGACCCCAAGGGCCGGCTGCGCTCAAAGTTCGTTCCTGTAACGACGGGGATCACCGGCGCAACGAATATCGAAGTTCTGGCGGGCCTGAACCCAGGCGATGAAGTGGTGACCGGTCCGTATAAAACGCTTCGCGATTTGAAGACCGGTTCGCTGCTGAAGCGGGACAAAGTGAAGGTGGTTCTGACCTCCGACAGCGAAAGCGGTTCATAGAGCCTGTTATTAACTTCCCGCGGCCTGCGAAAGTTAATAACAGGCTCTAAGCCCGGTTCGTCAATGGCGCGGCTTGAGAAAGCCGGGAATCGAAAGAATGAGCCGGTCGGCTGGAACTCTGCGGCGGGCCTGAACGGCAAAAGCGGAACGAAGGATGAGGTCCGGATGGCACTGAACAGCACAATTACTGAAGAAGCGACGCAAACACCGTCCGGCTCCAACGACGATATTATCGTCGTCGAAGATCTCTGGCGCACATACGACATGGGATTGGAGCAGCAGGTGCAGGCGCTCAAGGGCGTCTCATTGCGCATCAAGCGGAATGAATATGTCGCCATCATGGGCCCATCCGGCTCAGGAAAATCGACGCTGATGAACCTGATCGGCTGTCTCGATACGCCCTCGCGCGGCAAGTATTGGCTCAACAACCAACTGGTAAGCGAACTCGACGACGATCAGCTGGCGCGCATTCGTAACAAGGAGATTGGCTTTGTCTTTCAGACATTCAATCTGCTGGCCCGCGCCTCTTCGCTGCATAACGTTGAGCTGCCGCTGATCTACAACGGCACTCCGGCAGCCGAGCGCGTTGCCCGCGCCAAGCAGGCGTTGATCGATGTGGGCCTTGAATCGCGCATGAACCACAAGCCCAACGAGCTCTCCGGCGGCCAGCGCCAGCGCGTAGCCGTGGCTCGCGCACTCGTCAATCATCCATCGATCATCCTTGCCGACGAGCCGACCGGAAACCTGGACTCGAAGACCGGCGCGGAGATCATGGCCTTGTTCGATTCACTCCATGCCGGCGGCAACACCATCGTTCTGGTGACGCACGAGCCGGACATCGCCGAATTTGCCCATCGCATTGTTCACATCCGCGACGGCCAAATCTTCTCCGACGAGCCATCGAAGCGATTTAAGAAGTAAGAAAGCAAGAGTGACAAATCCAGGTTTCCTGCTCCCGGTTCCCGGCCCGCGGCGGTGTGCAGCCGCGCCACCTCTGCAGTAGAGAACCGTCCGGCCGAGAGAGGAGAATCCTCCTCCCGATTCCCTCATTCCCTGCTCCTTGTACACCGTTGCAACTCCACGACAAAGTCTGCGCATCCAATCAAGTTGAAGGATGGGATCGCGAAGGTTATGCACAGAAGAGATGCGGAAGTGCAAAGATTTTCACCGGGAGTGCCTTGACATCTGAGGAAAAGAGGGGCAATATCCTCGCAGCAAGTTCGTAAGCAAACGCACGCGGCGGAGCATGCCGCGGACTCGCACGTTCGATACCAACCAATTGACGCGCTTGCAATCCCCGGGACGTTCGTTGTTTCCGATGAACCTTTTGCCGCAGCAGGACGAGTATGTCTCCTGTGTCGAGCTGCGAGGGGAACATCGAGGCATTCTGTCGGCACTGCCGGTTGAATTCGAGACCGGGCATTCGCCTGCTATCCGCAAACGATCTGACTATTGTGGCGTGCATCGCCCAATCAGCCAACTGTCTCCATTGAACGCACGCTACCAACAGGAACGAAGCCGCTGCCGCTTCAGTTTTTCATTCGTCCAATGAGCGTGGCCCCGGCTTGAAACCTATTACTTCCCTGAGCGCAATTGGGGGCTTGTGAACAGCCCCGATGAACGAGTTTTTGCCTGCAGAAGAATTGGCGATCACAAGAGGTGAAGTATGGTTGTGAAGACTCAATATGAAGGCTTCCGGATTTCCGGCCTTTATGTCGGCACCAGAAATGTCCGCCGCTATTTTTCAAAGCGCCTGCCGGTAATTGAACTGCAACTGGACCACCTGCAGATTCAGTGCGGATTGACGCCCGTTTTCTGGGAGGGGCAACCGGAAATTCACGATCCCCGGCTTTGCGACTGGCTGGAGTCAAAGCACTGCCGCGACCGGCCTTCGAAGACGCCCATTCCCATGGCGATGATTCCCTTTGGAAAGAACTCATTCAAGCTGGCATCTCTCTCTCGGACCAGCGGCCACCGGATGAAGCTGACGCCGGAACCCGATACCGTTTCTGTTTCCGCATAGTCCATGAATTCCCTGAGAGGAGTTCGCCATGAAGACCACTGCAATGGGAAGACACTCGAGCAACCGCGCGGTTGAGGCTCTGGAATTGCTGCTTCAACAGGTTTCTTCGATCAGGTTGATAGAGATTCGCAGGGCGCGGCCAGGCTCTCGGAGAGCCGATACCGAAGCGATCGTGGCGGAAGTTGAAGTGTACGGTCACAGCCGTCTGCTGGTTTGCGCGATAGATTCTTGCGACGATGCCGTGGAGGTTCGTGCCGCGATTGAGGCGCTGCGCCAGTGCGCAGAGCGAACATCCGCAGATGCCACGCCGGTTTTGATTGCGGCTTCGCCCTCCGCTGAGGCACAAGCATTGTGTTCAGAGTTGAAGGCCGGTTACCTCGACCTGGATGGCAATGCGCGCCTGGAGTTGGGCGAATTCTTCATCGCCCGCCATTTGAACCGGCAACGCGCAGTGAGCCGGTTCGATCGGCCGGTGATTGAAAACGCAGATCGCGCGTTGATGGGCGCGGTTGCTCCAGTGCATGTGGAGATTCATTCCAGCCTGTCCGTCGCTGCTCTTCCCTACTCCTGACGGAAAAGGGGACGGGCGAACAGGCGCTTGTGTACTGCCGCAGAAGTTCACATCAAAACGACTGCTGTCATCCTGAGCGAACGGGGCCCCGAACGCTTTTCAGTTCGGGGGTGGTGAGTCGAAGGATCTGCGGTTGTTCTTCAACGGACTTCGGAGACTCCACGCTACAGTTCCAGAATCACCGGCATGATCATGGGGCGGCGACCGGTCTGTTTCTGAATCAGGCGTTTCAGATCGGCGCGCACCTTTTCCTTCACCGTGCCGTAGTCGGACTTCTGCTCAGGGGTCAGGCCGTCGAGGGTCTTCAGCACCAGTTCGCGCGCCTGGTCGGTAATATCCGCGCCGCCAAAGCCGCGCATCACCACTTCAGGCTGCTGCTCGATTTTGCCGTTGCGCTTGTTGAGGGCCAGCACCACAAACACGATTCCATCTTCAGACAAGATGCGACGATCGCGGATCACCAGATCCTCGACAACGTCGTTGGTCGAGCCAGAGTCAATCAGGATTCTGCCGGCGGTGACTTTGTCTTTCTTGCGCGCGTCGTTCTTGTCCAGTTCAAGCACGTCGCCGTCTTCAAGCACGATTGCATGTTCCACCGCGCCGGTCTCCATGGCGAGGCTGGCGTGCCGGCGCAGGTTGCGATAGTCGCCGTGCACGGGGATGAAGAACTTGGGCCGCACCAGGCTGATGAGCAGACGCATCTCTTCTTGACTGCCGTGGCCGCTGACGTGGATGAGCCCGTTAGCTCCATCATCGGCGATCACGTTGGCGTCGCGCCGGTAAAGATGATCCATGACGCGGAAGATGGCCTTCTCGTTTCCGGGAATGATGCGCGAGCTGAACACGACGGTATCGCCGGCTTCGACGGTAGCGTGTTTGTGATTGTCGACGGCTGCGCGGCTGAGCGCGCTCATGGGCTCGCCCTGGGTTCCGCTGATCAGCAGCATAAGCTGCTCGGGCGAGTAGTCGCGCATCTGTCCGGGCTGGATGATGAGCCCCGGAGGCAGATCGAGATAGCCCAGATCCTGCGCAATCTCAGTGCTGTTCATCATGGACCGGCCCAGGACAACCACCTTGCGCGAGTGTGTGCGCGCCAGTTCCAGGGCGATGCGGATGCGATAGATGGACGAAGAGAAGCAGGTGAAGAGGAGCTTCTTTTTGGCGCGGGAGAAGACTTCGTCGAGCCGGGGAATGACGGCCCGCTCGCAGGGCGTGTAACCGGGGCGATCGACGTTTGTCGAATCCTGCAGCAGCGCCAGCACGCCGCGCTTGCCGTACTCGGCAAAGGTGTGCAGGTCAAAGGCCTTGTCGTCGAGTGGAGCGAGATCGATCTTGAAGTCGCCGGTATGGATGATGACGCCGGCCGGCGTGTCGATGGCCAGGGCCACGCAATCCACCAGCGAGTGGGTAACGTGGATGGGCTCAATGGTGAAGGGGCCGATGGTGAACTTTTCCTTCGGCCTGATCTCGATCAGCTCGGTTTCGTCGAGCAACTCGTGCTCTTCAAGCTTGCCCTCAACATAGGCCAGCGTGAACTCAGTGGCGTAGACCGGCACCTTGAGTTCGTTCAGGAACCAGGGCAAGCCGCCAATGTGATCCTCATGGCCGTGAGTGAGCACAATGCCGCGAACGTGAGCCTTGTTCTCGATGAGGTAGGTGATATCGGGAACTACAACGTCAACGCCAAGCAGCTCCGACTCAGGAAACAT
>Ga0302319_10009305_pt1 | contig 18921 bp, 9 predicted proteins | sample Bog_T0_2_FD_203319 | JGI IMG/M metagenome (GOLD analysis project Ga0302319, IMG submission 203319) | Peat permafrost microbial communities from Stordalen Mire near Abisko, Sweden - Bog_T0_2 | ecosystem: Environmental > Terrestrial > Soil > Wetlands > Peat | place: Sweden: Abisko, Stordalen Mire... | reverse complement strand
CGCACCCCCGACTTTTTTATATACAAATGCCTTTGTAAAAGTTCAAGGCTTTCTTTGTGACCGTTATTAATGGCCAGCCAGTCGTCGTTAACTTTAAAAAAGTAAAAATTATCCACATCCTTTATATAGGCCTTTATTAAATCTAACTCTTTGGCGGGCAGCTTTTGGTTATCCTTAGTTTTAAACTGATTTAACCAGGCTGTTTGCTCTCGTTTTTTTAAGCAGGCTACAAACAAGCCTTCGCCAATAACCTTTCCGGGATAAAAACGATAACCCCATGCCTTATTTCTGTCGGATTCAGTTTCCACGATGCCCCATTCCTTGTATATAGGTATTCTGATCGGTTCCATATTATACGTTTCACAAAGCCAATCCAGGATGTCTTCATTTTCCTGGTGCGAATAGGAGCAGGTACTATATATAAGGTATCCGTTTTCTTTAAGGGATGGATAAATATCCGCCAATATCCTTTCCTGCCGCTGATGGCACAAGTTTACATTCCCTTCAGACCATTCATTCATAGCTACCGGATCTTTTCTGAACATGCCAGATCCCGAACAAGGCGCGTCAACGAGAATGATATCAAAAAATCCACTTAGCCTGGTAAAATCCTTTGGGTCATTATTGCTTACAATTGTATTTGATGTCCCCCATCGGTTTAGGTTATCGCACAAAACAGGCACCCTTGTTTTTATTATTTCATTGGCAACCAAAAGATCATTAGCGCCGATGGCTGAGTTGATTAATGTGCTTTTCCCGCCCGGCGCAGCGCACAAGTCCAAAATCTTGATTGGATCTTCCTGGTTTGGCTTTATATATTTAAGCACATAGTCAATAAACATGGAGGATGCTTCCTGTACATAATAACAGCCCGCATGAAAAAGCGGGTCGAAAGTAAAGGACGGGCGGGTATCCAGGTAAAAGCCATCGGGGCACCAGGGCACTGGTTGCTGCGTTTTTAAATCCATTTTTTTAAACGGATTTACGCGGATTGATGTTGGCGGATCGACAAACTGGTGGGCATTTATAAAAATTTCGGAGTCAAAACCAGGTTCCCCAGATAAAGAGGAAAGGAAATTCAGAGGGAAATTATTGCTGTTCATGCTGATTTCAAAGATACATATTCAGCAATTGTAATTAATCAGGCTTCAGTATTAAACCGTTCGGGAAATAGTTCTTATTAGTTTACAGGTGGTTAACTAAACCGCTGGTAAGTTTTTATAAATTTCATTTTGCCGGTAGCTAAAATCTACGTACATTTGAGGCCGCTTTACAAAAAGTGGGTTGTTTTTTGAAGATTTAGCGACTAAAAAATAAACTGAAAATAAGTGAAAATAACACTTGACAGGCATTAAAATTAATCGCATCTTTGCAGCCGCTTCGGGAACGAGGCAAAAGGTTAAAAAAGTAATAATCCTCCGGGATTTTTAAAAAAGGTTCTCTGCGACAGAGAACAATAAGCGTTCTTAAAAAGGATAGATAATCATGTAGTGTAACAGCTTGAAGAGGAAACGAAAGTGGAATCGGATGGTTAGTTATCAGAGAAGAGAGAAGGGATACTGTAGAAGGAATAATTTTACAGATTCTATTATTAATAATAGGGTCAGTGATAAAACTAGACATTATACAATGGAGAGTTTGATCCTGGCTCAGGATGAACGCTAGCGGCAGGCCTAATACATGCAAGTCGGACGGGATTTGGGAGCTTGCTCCTAATGAGAGTGGCGCACGGGTGCGTAACACGTATGTAACCTACCCTTATCAGGGGGATAGCCTCTCGAAAGAGAGATTAAGCCCGCATAACATTATTTAGCAGCATTGTTGAATAATCAAATATTTATAGGATAAGGATGGGCATGCGGAACATTAGCTAGTTGGTAAGGTAATGGCTTACCAAGGCGACGATGTTTAGGGGATCTGAGAGGATGGCCCCCCACACTGGTACTGAGACACGGACCAGACTCCTACGGGAGGCAGCAGTAAGGAATATTGGTCAATGGGCGGAAGCCTGAACCAGCCATGCCGCGTGCAGGAAGACGGCCCTACGGGTTGTAAACTGCTTTTGCAGGGGAATAAACCCCCCAACGAGTTGGGGGTTGAATGTACTCTGAGAATAAGGATCGGCTAACTCCGTGCCAGCAGCCGCGGTAATACGGAGGATCCGAGCGTTATCCGGATTTATTGGGTTTAAAGGGTGCGTAGGCGGCCTGTTAAGTCAGGGGTGAAAGACGGTAGCTTAACTATCGCAGTGCCCTTGATACTGATGGGCTTGAATGTAGTTGAGGCAGGCGGAATGTGACAAGTAGCGGTGAAATGCATAGATATGTCACAGAACACCAATTGCGAAGGCAGCTTGCTAAAGTATGATTGACGCTGAGGCACGAAAGCGTGGGGATCAAACAGGATTAGATACCCTGGTAGTCCACGCCCTAAACGATGAACACTCGATGTTGGCGATATACAGTCAGCGTCAAAGCGAAAGCGTTAAGTGTTCCACCTGGGGAGTACGCCCGCAAGGGTGAAACTCAAAGGAATTGACGGGGGCCCGCACAAGCGGAGGAGCATGTGGTTTAATTCGATGATACGCGAGGAACCTTACCCGGGCTTGAAAGTTAGTGAATGATACAGAGACGTATCAGTCCTTCGGGACACGAAACTAGGTGCTGCATGGCTGTCGTCAGCTCGTGCCGTGAGGTGTTGGGTTAAGTCCCGCAACGAGCGCAACCCCTGTGTTTAGTTGCCAGCATGTAAAGATGGGGACTCTAGACAGACTGCCTACGCAAGTAGAGAGGAAGGAGGGGACGACGTCAAGTCATCATGGCCCTTACGTCCGGGGCTACACACGTGCTACAATGGGCAGTACAGAGGGCAGCTACCTGGCAACAGGATGCCAATCTCAAAAAGCTGTTCACAGTTCGGATCGGGGTCTGCAACTCGACCCCGTGAAGTTGGATTCGCTAGTAATCGCAGATCAGCAATGCTGCGGTGAATACGTTCCCGGGCCTTGTACACACCGCCCGTCAAGCCATGGAAGCTGGGGGTGCCTGAAGTGCGTAACCGCAAGGAGCGTCCTAGGGTAAAACCGGTAACTGGGGCTAAGTCGTAACAAGGTAGCCGTACCGGAAGGTGTGGCTGGAATACCTCCTTTCTGGAGCAGTATCCGAAAAGAAGGTGAAAGGAAAAAGGCGAAAGCTGAAAGCCAGGAACCGGAGATCTTCAAAACATAACAGCCTGAGGCTGTTACCTGCATGAAACTATTCTTATTAATAATTGGTGAATTACTGAATTAGTGATTTAGTGAATAAGTTGAAAAGACCAGTCACTAAATCACTAATTCAGTCAATCACTAATTAACAAAAGGGAAACCCAAAAGATGAAGCCATCGGTGGCACTGATCATCTGAGGAGACGAGATTGTAAGAAATTACGGTTTACGATTTACGAATTACGATTGACTAAATCCGAAATCGTAAATCAGAAATCCGAAATCGAGAAGTCCTGTAGCTCAGTTTGGTTAGAGCACTACACTGATAATGTAGGGGTCAGCAGTTCAAATCTGCTCGGGACTACGTTAGGAGCGGAAAGCAAAAAGCGCAAAGCAGAAAGCAGGAAGCTTCACAGGCGGGGAGAAAGAGGAAAAGAGCTTTAAGCTTTGACCTTTAAGCTTTCAGCTCATTTTTAGGGGGATTAGCTCAGCTGGCTAGAGCATCTGCCTTGCACGCAGAGGGTCAACGGTTCGAATCCGTTATTCTCCACCAAGCCAGTTAGCAGCAGGCAGTTTACAGTGGGCAGTTAAAAACTGCAAACTGCGAACAGGCAACTGCAAACTGACAAAACGTTCTTTGACATATTGGAAGAAGTAAAATAAAAGAGAAGACAACAGTAGGGCAATAAGCCTAAAGGTTGAAAGCGGAAAGGCGAAAGCATTGAGCTTTGGACTTTAAGCTTTGCGCTCAAAAAAGCATACTATACGAGCAAAAGGCGTATAAGTAGAAGAAAGTAAGAAAGGGTACACGGGGGATGCCTAGGCTCTCAGAGGCGAAGAAGGACGTGATAAGCTGCGATAAGCCGCGGGGATCAGCAAATATGAAATGATCCGCGGATTTCCGAATGGGGAAACCTGTCCGTTTGAAGAACGGACGCATAGCGCGAACGTGCTGAACTGAAACATCTAAGTAAGCACAGGAAGAGAAAACAACAGTGATTTCCAGAGTAGTGGCGAGCGAAATGGAAACAGCCCAAACCGTTTATGTTACGGCATAAGCGGGGTTATAGGACCACAACATGAAGAATAAACAAAACCGGAACGGGATGGGAAACCCGGCCATAGAGCATGAGAGCTGCGTACGGGTAATGGATATTTGGATAGTGGGATCCTGAGTACCGCGAGGTCGGAGACGCCTTGTGGGAATTTGCCGGCACCATCCGGTAAGGCTAAATACTCCTGAGAGACCGATAGTGAACCAGTACCGTGAGGGAAAGGTGAAAAGAACCCCGAACAGGGGAGTGAAATAGAACCTGAAACCGTGTACTTACAAGCGGTCGGAGCCCCGATTTATCGGGGTGACGGCGTGCCTTTTGCATAATGAGCCTACGAGTTACTCTTTCCTGGCAAGGTTAAGTGTTTAAGACACGGATCCGAAGCGAAAGCGAGTCTGAATAGGGCGTATAGTCAGGGGAGGTAGACGCGAAACCTTGTGATCTACCCATGGACAGGTTGAAGGTGCCGTAACAGGTACTGGAGGACCGAACCGATAAGCGTTGAAAAGCTTCCGGATGATCTGTGGGTAGGGGTGAAAGGCTAATCAAACTGGGAAATAGCTCGTACTCCCCGAAATGTTTTTAGGAACAGCCTGGCGGTAAAGTTATAAAGAGGTAGAGCTACTAATTGGGTGCGGGGGAGTCAAATCCTACCAAATCCAGATAAACTCCGAATGCTTTATAATATACGCTGGAGTGAGGCTCTGGGTGCTAAGGTCCAGGGCCGAGAGGGAAAGAACCCAGACCATCAGCTAAGGTCCCCAAATTACCATTAAGTTGAACTAACGAGGTCCGATTGCACAGACAGCTAGGATGTTGGCTTGGAAGCAGCCATTCATTTAAAGAGTGCGTAACAGCTCACTAGTCGAGCGATCGGGCATGGATAATAAACGGGCATCAAATGGTATACCGAAGCTATGGATTTCAAGCAATTGGACTGGTAGGGGAGCATTCTATTAACCGGAGAAGCAGGAAGGTAACTGACTGTGGAGGGAATAGAAAAGCAAATGTAGGCATAAGTAACGATAAGGCGGGAGAGAAACCCGCCCACCGAAAGACTAAGGTTTCCTGATCAACGCTAATCGGATCAGGGTTAGTCGGGGCCTAAGGTGAAGCCGAAGGGCGTAGCCGATGGACAACTGGTTAATAATCCAGTACTTTTTATAACTGCGATGCGGTGACGGAGTAGTGAAACTGACGCGGACTGACGGAATAGTTCGTTGAAGGCCGTAGGTATAGAGGACGTTGGAAAATCCGCGACCTTTGCTGAAAGCTGATAGTACCGCAAACCTTCGGGGGCGCGGATAGTTCAGGTAATCAGACTTCCAAGAAAACCCGCTAAGCTTCAGGTTATAAAAACCCGTACCGTAAACCGACACAGGTAGTCGAGGAGAGAATCCTAAGGTGCTCGAGTGAATCATGGCTAAGGAACTCGGCAAAATGGCCCTGTAACTTCGGGAGAAGGGGCGCCCCGAGCAATCGGGGCCGCAGTGAAAAGGCCCAGGCGACTGTTTAACAAAAACACATGGCTATGCAAAATCGAAAGATGAAGTATATGGCCTGACACCTGCCCGGTGCTGGAAGGTTAAGAGGGGATGTCAGTCGCAAGGCGAAGCATTGAATCGAAGCCCCAGTAAACGGCGGCCGTAACTATAACGGTCCTAAGGTAGCGAAATTCCTTGTCGGGTAAGTTCCGACCTGCACGAATGGTGTAACGATCTGGGCGCTGTCTCAGCCATGAGCTCGGTGAAATTGTGGTATCGGTGAAGACGCCGGTTACCCGCAACGGGACGGAAAGACCCCATGCACCTTCACTACAACTTAACATTGAAACCGGCTACAGGATGTGTAGGATAGGTGGGAGACTGTGATCTGGCTTCGCTAGGAGTCAGTTAGTCAACGTTGAAATACCACCCTTTCTGTATCTGGTGTCTAACCCGCTGTATAGCGGGGACATTGTTTGGCGGGTAGTTTGACTGGGGTGGTCGCCTCCAAAAAGGTAACGGAGGCTTTCAAAGGTAAGCTCAGTACGCTTGGTAACCGTACGCGGAGTGCAATAGCAAAAGCTTGCTTGACTGTGAGGCAGACAAGCCGAGCAGGGTCGAAAGACGGATATAGTGATCCGGTGGTTCTGCATGGAAGGGCCATCGCTCAAAGGATAAAAGGTACGCTGGGGATAACAGGCTGATCTCCCCCAAGAGCTCATATCGACGGGGAGGTTTGGCACCTCGATGTCGGCTCGTCACATCCTGGGGCTGGAGAAGGTCCCAAGGGTTGAGCTGTTCGCTCATTAAAGTGGCACGCGAGCTGGGTTCAGAACGTCGCGAGACAGTTCGGTCCCTATCTGTTGTGGGCGCAGGAAGTTTGAGTGGGGCTGACCTTAGTACGAGAGGACCGGGTTGGACGAACCACTGGTGAATCTGTTATGGCGCCAGCTGTATTGCAGAGTAGCTACGTTCGGCATAGATAAGCGCTGAAAGCATCTAAGTGCGAAACTATCCACAAGATGAGACTTCCATAGAGGGCCGTAAGAGACTATTACGTTGATAGGTTACAGGTATAAAGGTGGTAACATCATAGCCGAGTAATACTAATCGCCCGAAGCTTTCTCATAGCAGGTAAATAAGTGAGTGGTGAATAGTGAATGGTGAGTAGCAATACTCACAACTAACAACTTACTACTCACGACAAACACTAATACTGTTGTTTTCTCAATTACTTACTTCTTTCAATAATATGTCAAGTGTAGTTGATTGAGTTTAAAAAGTTGAATGAGTGAATAGTTGTTTAAAACTAACAACTTACCACTCACTAACTCACCACTCACTAAAAATATTCAGGTGCCTATATCGGCGGTGTCCACCTCTTCCCATTCCGAACAGAGAAGTTAAGCCCGCCAGAGCCGATGGTACTGCAGTAAAATGTGGGAGAGTAGGTCGGTGCCAAATCTTATAAGCCTTTGTCCTTTGGACAAGGGCTTTCTTGTTTTATACCGGCGTATCCACCTCTTCCCTCCCGATAGCTATCAGGACTGAACAGAGAAGTTAAGCCCGCCAGAGCCGATGGTACTGTCCGCTGGTTAGCGGATGGGAGAGTAGGTCGGTGCCAAATCTTGCTGTGTCCGCCCAGATGGCGGATCAAGTAGCCTTTGTCCTTTGGACAAGGGCTTTCTTGTTTCATTTATGGCTTCATGCTGTTTTTAGTAAAAAGTAAATTACCTGCAATGTCGTGGATACTATTATTCTTTTAATCCGCAAATGCATGATCTGTTCCTAAAAGTTCAGTAACGCGGCTTTGGGTCATTTTTCCTTGTCGTGCAGCTTCAGATATAAAGTCTGCCAGCCCCCGATAGCACATATCGTCAGGAAGTTTAAAATAAATAGTATGAGTTTCCTGCAAGTCATCGGTAAATATTACCCAATTTCCTACGCCCCGCGACAACAGCGGATTAAAATCGTCGCGCCCGTATGCAAACTTCTTTCTGCCATAAAAATCGGAAAGGTCAAAATCCAGACTTTTTAACGTTCTGAGGTTAAACCGCTTTCCGTCCACAGTAATGCCCTCATCGCCAAAGCTGATTTTTCCATCGAACTTGCCTCTCAGCGGATCAAATATATAACGCCGGACGATCTTTAAAACCAAAGTAGCCAGGAACAAGCAAACTAAAGCTCCAATTATGCTACTATACTTACCGGTAAACCAGTTGAGCGACCAAACCAATATCAGGGCAATGCCCCACGCTATCGCCACAATCCAGTTCAGGCTTAAATAAAATTTACGCCTGTCAGGTACAAATATCGTAAACACAGTCATTTCCATACTGGCATAGGTTTGTAATTTCACACCTATTGGTGTTGTTGTTACCAATAAACCGAATTTAATTGTTTAAACTATAAATTGTTTGGTCATAAAACGCACTTATGTTGATGCTTCCTATATTGATACCCATCGCGATTTTCTTGAAACTTTAGCAATATGCTTAGACAGAATTCAAGAATGTCATAATATTCATCCATTGTATTAATGCAGATACACCGTGTTGGAAAGCCTTTTCAACCACCCTTCGACATGCATCGATTTACGAATAGGGCAAATTTCAGGGTTTACTGATCAAAAATCTCGTACAACGTCCAATCGTCCGTTTCATAAACTTTTTTGACTTTTATTGCACTGTTCTCCGCTTTTATGATGGGAATATATTTATTATTTAGCTGCGAAAATCCTGTAAATTCATTTTTTTCGTTTGCCAGTAACATATACTTATCATATTTATCAGGTGTTTCAATTGCGCTTAAAAATAAATTTTGGTATGGTAATGTTAATTTTTGTATATTATCAACATAGGCAACTACAGGATAAGCGTTCGCATCGTCAACTAAAATATGTTCATCGTCGGGTAATCCGTTTATATAACTTGCAAGTCCGCGATTTTGATCCTGTAAAGAGTCGGTAGTCCTGTTTAAAAAAATAGTGATGAAATGTTGCTCCTCGCCAATAAACGAGTTTTTTAAAAAAGCATAGCCCGTATATAGCTGCACGACTGTAGCAATACTAACAATTAATTTAAGCGCTGTTTTATTTTTAGCTGTATGAGCTTTATAAAATATGCATAATAGTGATAATACTAGAAAAATGAGATAATATTCATTTACTAAAAAGACTTTATCAAACTTTATGTGTAAAAACTCTACAAAAGCAAATGGAGTAATAAGGGTTAAAATTTGATAAACACTGTCTTTAAATAAATAAACGGCGACTAATATAAGGGGACAATATGCTAAAATGCTTAAAGAAATGAGTAATGACGTTTCCGGCACTTTAAAATAAGTACTTGTTGACAAATTATCAAAACTTATTTTGTCAGCTAAAACCGTCCAGGTTGCATATGGGTTTTCACTAAAATAATTAAAATCGCTCGCATGTGTTTGATTGAGTAATTTGTAACAGAATACACAGGATAAAGGTAATATAAACACAATTATATATAGGGCAAAGGTTTTGTTAAGTAATTTTCGCCTTAAGGAAGGATTATTGAAACTTATAAACAACCTGAATATAGATTCTTGTTCACCAAGATTTAGGCTTTGCAAGGTTATAGAAAGAATAAGCGGTATGAAGAATAAAGTAAGCCAGATAAACTTAAAATCGCAAAATGTTAGTATTACAAGACAAATACTTGCAATTGAAATATGAAATGTCGTGTTTGAATGATAAAATTTAAGAAGGTTAAAAAAGAAGAGATAAAAGAAAATTAATACAAGTGCGATAGATTTACCGGAACACGCCGCATATAATATTCCTGGATGACAAATGAAAACTACAAATAAAATAATGAAGTAAAAATCATCATTGACATTTTTTAAAAGTGTGCTTGCCATTAGATAAAAAAGTAAAGCAGTACATACCGAGGAAGCAATAACGGGGGCAAACTGTGAAAGAAAACTGTTTAATGAAAAAATAACGGATGCGTAAAAAGGTATTATTGGAGCAGTTAGCCCCATTACTTTTAGTCTGTTACCCAACCCATCCAGGACAATTTTTGTTTTTTCAATATAAAATAATGATTCGAGGGTGATATAGCCCAGTTTGCTTAAATAAATACTGCAAATTAGATAATAAGCAGCAATTAGCAACGTAAAAACCCACAGATATTTTGATTGGTAATTCTTCATTTAACAACATTTGTGGGGCTATTAATTTTACTTAGTCCATGGTTTGTTTTTTCCCAATAAAAAGGTTTAACCACTAATTGGTACAAGCCCATAAATGCTGCAACAGAATGCATTAACCAGTATACTGGGTTGGCTATCGCAAAAAGGATCAACTCATAGAAACGTCTTTTAAAAACAGCCATCATATTTACATAAATCATTAGTAAATTTCCGACCATCAAGTTAAAAATGGACATAAATAATACCCAGTCCGGAAAAAATGTTCTGATCGTGGAAAGATCCAAAAACAGGTAACAGATAAATATGATAAGTAAAAATGGATAAATTAAAAATGTAAGCGGTGTTGCACCAACAAAAAAGCTAAATCCTAAAAAGCCTTTCCAACCTATTTTTTTTATTAATGCCGCAGGATTACGCATATGTACCAGATAAGTTTGCATGTACCCTTTTATCCATCTTGAACGTTGCCGGATCCAATTAAAGGGTTCATTATTTGCCTCTTCATAAGTGGTTGAGTTAATAACACCAATCTTGTATCCTTTTGCGTATGACCTTACTCCGAGATCAGCATCTTCAGTTACATTAAAAGGGTCCCAACCACCTAATTCAAGTAAACTTTCTAGTTTAAAATGATTACTTGTGCCACCTAGGGGAATTGGAATATCCAAAGTGTCAAGTCCGGGCAACATATAATCAAACCAGTACGAATACTCGAGGGTAAACATTCTAGTTAAAAAATTTTCATTTCGGTTGAAATAGTTTAATGCGCATTGTAAACATGTGAAATTCGAAGGTAGTTTATTAAACATGCAAACCACTTTTTTTAGCTGATCGGTATCAGGTATATCTTCGGCATCATAAATTGTCAAAAATTTACCTCTCGAAAAATTCAAGGCATAATTACATGCTTTTGGCTTTGTTTTTGGCATGTGAAACGGAACGACGACAACTTCAAAAATGGCCGGAAAATCAAGATTTCGGACAGCGTTTAAAGTTTTATCATCGTCTTCTTCAATTACGAGTTTAATATCCAGCATTTCACGGGGATAGTCAATTGCCTGTAAGTTCCAAATCAGTTTTTTAATCAGTTTATCTTCTTTATAAACGGGCAAAAGAATAGTGTAAACCGGCAGTTCGTCATCTTTTATTTCTTTTAATTCTTCCCTTGTTACAGCCTGGTGTAATTCAAACCGGGACCCTACCAGGGCCAAAAATAATTTAAATAATATGGCCACCAGGAAAAAAGTACTTATCAGGACATTAATAATTATAGATACATTTTTAAACCATTCCACCAGGCCAATAGAAATTATTGCCACCGTGAGGAAAAACAATACAAGCTGGGGGGTGGTGAATGTAACTAATGCCGAACTTTCCGGATCCCGGTTTAGTAATCCGAAAACGGACGTCTTTACATATTTAATTCCTAAAAGCTTATGGCTTAACCAAACGATGTCCAGGTCGGAGGCAATGATTATTTCAGGCTCCATATCATAGGTAAACCTAATAAAATCAATAAATAGCTGATTGGATGGGTCTGCCATTATAGTTACGATCTTATTATCCTTAATGTACAAAGGCAGGGCAACGTGCTGATCAGCAAACTTCAACTCGATCTTTCCCAAAATTTCCTCGTCGTATGGAAGCTCTCTGATCGGCTGAAATTCATAGCCTGCATTGCCTAAAGACCGCTCATAATTTTTGCGTGATATATATCCAAAATTAAGTGCGATTTTTATAAATGATAAACCCGACCTGGCCGATAAATCGTCAATTTTTTCCCGGTCTTGTCCTGTAATAAAGCCATCATCAATCAAAATCTCAGGAATTGACCTATTCATTTAGTTTCTTTAAGATGTTATCAATTAGCTAAATACCGATATGTTTAATATAATAAGATATTTATCAAAAAATTTTGGTTTAAGTTCAGCAACTACTCGTTAAATAACTCCTGTGATCTCTGGACCTTTGAACGGACATAGAGAAAAGATAAGAATATCAATATCAGTATCAACAGCAATATATAAAGGTTATAACTATCCCAAAAACGGGTTAACCCACTTTTGGTATCAACGTATTCGAGATTTTCGCTCGATTTATTTATGTTGAATAAATATTTATTCGAGTTTACATCCGTAACACAAACATTACTCGAAAGCGTTGAGAGTTGCTCTGTTATTGATTTTGATGCAGCTATATATGCGTCGGTCATATGTATCCCTGTTCCGATAAGCACAAGAGTCGCATTGTTATTACGTCCATAAAATATCTGCGCCAGCCCTGATGATACTGTATCCGATAGCGCATAAACTTTTTTGTTATTTTCAGCATTGTACAACCGGAAATCTCTGTCGAATTTAATGGGTGCATCCGGAAATTCATTTAACAACGGGTCGTTCTTATCTAAGAGCGCAATAATATTATATTTTTTTAGGTCACTTGAAGGTACCTGGTCGGAATAAACAAAATCAGGAAAATTATTTGCGTTGATGTTATTATTCAATTCATAAATAATTTCGCCAATCGCCCCGGCGGTATTCTTCGCATATTTTCTGGATATTACAATTCTAGTAGTACCTGTGTTAAACGCTTCGGGGTATTGATAGAAGCTAAGATCACTGGTAATAAATGGATTTTTTGATTCGAGGTATGATTTATCAACATCAATCTCACCGAAAAAGTTTTTAAAACTATTTTTACACCCGCCAGAGTTAGGAAAGAACCTGAATTCAGCAACAAGGGTGTTATATTTATGATGCTGATACCGGCTAATCGTAATAGAGGAATTTAATTTTCCAGACGCATCCAATCTTTCACTGCTAATTAGCAAACCGTTGAGGTAAATATTAAAATAACCGCGATCGCCTGCCATCAATCCACTATAAATTCCAACGAAACGTATTTCAACTTCCTTAGGCGTAAAACTAAAATCGCTGTTTTTAAAATTAAATCCACTTTTTAACGAACCAATCCCTGAAAGGAAATCGCTTTGGCCACCGACTTGTCGCAGAGACAATTTCGATCGGTTTTGATCAATATTCTTAAAGAGGGAATTTGTGGCCTGGTCTATCAGCAAATAATCTCCGTAAGTTGAATTTAAAATGTTAATGTTCCCAATTGCTGTAATCGACTTTTCATAGCCGGGATCATCACCACCAGTAACAAATAGTATTTCAGCAGGAATGGTCTCGTGGATAACGGTTTTATGCTCAACAGGCTTGTTTTTTTCGTTTACTATGTTGGTTACTGTGTCGGTTACCGAAACCATTGACTTACTAAGGTATAATAACCCCTGTCCGGGTTGTGGGGAAACCTTAATCAGATTGCGTTTATCCTCAGGCAATTCTGATAAATTGCCAACCATTATAAAGTTCTTTATGCTGTCAGGCACCTGGTCTGCTTCAAAAACCTTTATGTCATTATTTTCAGTTCTCTTAAGTCTTGCATACGCCCATGCCACAGCTTTCAAATCTTTAAGAGTTGGGTTAGCCGGGTAAACAATTGCCTTTTTTGAATCAAAGCAATTGCTAATGTTTACACCGTTTTCTAAATTTTTATTATTTACCATTAATGATAAATAGGAGTAATCTTTGAGTGTTATCCACATACCGGGATTATCAAGGTCATCGCATATATCATCCGATATTGATAACAGGCTTTTTATCTGAACCTTTAAAAATCTGTCAGGTGTAATTTCATCAGGAGTTATATCCAGGGAAACTTTTTGAATAGAATCTTTTGAAAGACGGCTGCTATAAACAGGTTTATCGTTAATTATTACATTAAGAAACGAATGGTCTTTTATCAAAGCCTGAGAAATTCCAAAATACAATACCATTTTGCTCCCTTTTATATCAACTAAAGGAGAAATTTTAAAGTAAAATGAACTTGAACCGCTAATTCCGTATATAATAGACTCCTCATGCCCCAATGATTTAAATGTGAAGTTTGTTTGGGCTACTGATGCCTTACTGAAAAGAAGTACAAGGGCTAGGAAGGTAAAAAATTTATTCATTTGTCTTTAAATATTAGTTTATAACGTTAAATTCTACTCTAAAATAATTCCCATCGTCGTCGCTTCTGTAGGTTAGTATGCCCCCCATTTCCTGGGTCATAAGTTTTGCTATCGATAACCCTAACCCAAGCCGGCTCTCGAAGGATCCAGATGCTTCGTTTAACGTCTTTAATTTGTTAAACATCATATCAAGTTCTTCCTGTCCGATTGGAATACCTTCATCAATTATCTCGAAAACAAATTTTTGTCTTTGCAAGCTGGTTACTACGCGGATATTATTATTTGTTTGGGAAAATTTAATAGCGTTTGATAAAAGGTTTTGAAATACCTGCCCAACAAATACTTTGTCGAGCTTGACGTTTAAAGGCAGTTTTAGAATATTATTTATAACATGAATGTTTTTCATCTGCGCCGTTTCGGCTAACCCTTTAAATACATGCAAAACCTCTGCGTTTATATCAAATATCTCGAGGTTAAATTTCATTTCAGGAGACTCTATTTCTTTAACATCCATTAATTTATTTAATAAATATTGCATTTTTTCCGTCGCCTGCGAAATATAATCTATCAACTCCTTTTGGTCGGCACTTAAACGATATTCCTCATCCTTTAGCATGTTATTACTCATTATGATAGAACCCACGAGATTTTTGAGGTCGTGACCGGCTATGTTTATAAAACTGTTTTTTTGACTGTCAAGTTTTCTAAGCTGCTCATATTGCGAATCGATGATATTATTTTTCTCGTTTATTTCATGATTTTGACTTTTAAGCTGATCATTTGATTTCTCAATTAATATTTGCGACCGTACCTCTTTTACAATAATTTTATACCGGGCTGTTGGAACCAGGCACGAAATAAATGCCACTACAAAAAAGAATTGCCCACCATTGGTAATTACTAAGTCTAAAGTATACTGACTGAAGAAGTTATAAAAGATGGCAATTAACAAAAATGCCAGTAAGGTTATTATTACTGAGTTGAAAGCTTCCCAAAAAACCATCAGGTTAAAGAACAGGATAATAGCGGAAAAAAGTAAATAGTATATATTTAATTGCTGCAGATTTACTAAATTACATAATATGGCTGCATTTGCCGCAAGTACGAAAAAGGTTAAATGCAATAATATCCTGTAATCATATTTCTTGCTTTGAAAAAGACTGTATAAACCATAAATAATAATATCTGATATAATCCTGACTATAAAGAATTGGAGCCATATGTTATTTGCATAAATAAAATCGGCAATGCTAAATAACGGATAAATAAATATTATTGTCCAAATAATGTTGTTGGTTTGATACCATGCCTTTTTTGAGATTTCTCTTAAAAATTCTTCTTTTTTTATTTGAACAAACATTATTAATTTTTAAATTATGATGAGATCTTACCTAATTTGTAAATTTAATTTCTAAGTAAAATGAAAGCGCTTAAAGTTAATAATTTTTATGTAAAGGCTAACTATGAAAAATAAACACAATTTTACAAAAATATTGAATAAGTTTTGGTTTACATTAATTATAACTTTATGTATTGTTGTAGCAAAAAGCAATCCAACCGTGCCTGATGCCCGGTTAATTGCTTTTAAAAGGGCCAATAGTTTAGATAAAGGCATAAGTATATCCTGGCTTGAACAAACCTGGAATAAGAATATTTTAGAAAAAGATAGTTTAAAAAGTACTGATTTAGAACTTTTAAAAAAGCTTGGCTTTAAAAGTATCAGGCTCCCGGTCGCCTTCGCATTTTTTAAAACAGAACACATACCTGAATTGCAAATATTTTCCCGCATCGATAATGTTATCAGACAATGTAAATTATACGGATTTAAGTTAATTATAGATTACCAAAACGGCAATTTTAATGAAAAAAATTATTTTTCTGAAACTCAGGAAATCATTAATTTGTGGCTTAAATTATCAAAAAGATATACAAATGTAAACGATGATGACTTATTTTTTGAAGTGTATAATGAGCCACCGCATATGGATCCAGCCATTTGGAAAGATGCCGCATATAACATCGTAACCGCCATCAGGAAAAATGATAAGAATAGAACGCTGATTGTTGGGGCTTCGAATTATAATAGTATTTATGAATTGAGCCGTTTTGTGAGATTGGCTGATGAAAACATTATATATACTTTTCATTTTTATGAACCTTTTTTATTTACACACCAGGGAGCAGATTGGGTGGGGGAACAGGAAGCTACAACTGGGGTTCAGTTTCCTTACAATGCGGAAAATTTTCCAATGCTAAATGCGAAAGCCAGGAACACAGATGGCGAAAAAAATTATAATCAATACCCCCGCGATGGCAATGAACAATCAGTTAGGGATAAATTGCAGATAGTAAAAGATTGGTCTGACAAATATTTTGTACCTATTCTTTGTGGCGAATACGGCGTATACAATAAATATGCCGATTTACAAAGCCGCTGCAAATATATTAAGACTGTACGGCAGACATTGAAAACGTTACACATCCCAGGTTTATTGTGGGAATATGACGGCAATTTCTCCATTTTCGATGGAGAACCCTCCCTTGAAAATCTCCCGGATTGCATGAAAGATGCAATTAATTATGGGGTTAAAAAATGATAACAAATATATTGTCAATAAATAGTTACATTTACAAACTTATTATGAATTATGAGATTTTTTGAAGAAAAGCGAAGGGAAGTGATGGTGCACATTGAAAAATTTATGCTTGATAAAATGCATGAATATTTAAAACCCATTGACTCGATTTGGCAACCATCTGATTTTTTACCTGATTCTTCCCGGCCGACTTTTTTTGGAGAAATTAAAGAATTACAAGAAAGCGCCCAGGGACTATCCTATGATTTGATAGCAGTATTAATTGGTGACACCATTACGGAAGAAGCACTTCCTACATACGAATCGTGGCTGACCATGGTACAGGGTGTTTCAAAAAATGAAGATGGTGGCTGGATGACATGGACCAGGAACTGGACAGGTGAAGAAAACCGGCATGGCGATTTACTCAATAAGTATTTATACTTGTCTGGCCGTGTAAACATGCGTATGATGGAAGTCTCAACGCAATATCTTATTTCTGATGGCTTTGATATAGGTACCGGAAATGATCCGTACCGTAATTTTATTTACACATCGTTTCAGGAACTTGCGACAAATGTATCTCACAGGCGGGTTGCTTCACAAGCTAAAAAGGATGGAGATAGTTTATTATCAAAAATGTGTGGTGTTATAGCTGGTGATGAGGCAAGGCATGCTAAAGCTTACAAATATTTTATTGAGAAGATTTTTGAGGTAGACCCCAACGAAGCGATGCTGGCTTTCGAGGATATGATGCGAAAAAAAATTGTAATGCCGGCTCATTTCTTACGGGAAGTGGGGTTAAAAATTGGCCAAACTTTTGGGCATTTTACAGATGCTGCACAAAGACTTGGGGTTTATACTGCTATTGATTATGTTGATATTTTAAAAGAACTTATTGAAGACTGGCATATTGAAAGCGCGGTTGATTTAAGCGAAAGCGGCGAAATGGCCCGTGATTATATCATGAACCTGCCTAACCGTTTATTGCGCGTTGCCGATAGAATGAAAAATCCCATGCTTGAATATAAGTTTAGCTGGATTAATGGGTAGTTTCCCCGTGCCGCCAACAACTGGTACGGTTTATGTTTTTGGTTGGTGTTTTTAATCATCCTTCCAAAGAAAGTGAAACATTCGGATCATCGGCCAGTTCTTCAAACAGGATGTAGAGTATAGATTCAATTGAAAGCGCATTAACATCATCAATATAATCGGCTGAGCGGCTAATCAATAATTCAGTCCCTTTTATTTCTATCCGGAATAAAAATATCTCATAGAGCTCCGGCTGAGATATCTCAATATAATCACCCTTGTTTTCAATTATAAAGCTGACGTTGCTTTGCCTTTGCAGTTGAAAAAGAGGGTTTAACTTTTGCTGTAGTATATATAACAATTTATCAGCACTGGTTTCTGAATGGATATTTATTATCTTCATAAATTCAAAATACTCCCTTACTAACAAGCATTCAGTTATATTGTTTCGAATGCCAAATACTTTGAACATACAGTGTCGTCGCTCAAAATAAAACTGCAATCAAACGGTCGAATAATCAAATAATTTTTAACATTAATCTTTTCATCCTGCGTACTTTTAGCCATGAAATTGATTTCCAATCTTAGGAATTATCTTTTTATAATATCAGGCATATTATTTGCCGGCATGGGCATAAAAGGCTTTTTGCTTTTGAATAAATTAATTGATGGCGGTGTTACTGGTACTTCGATGCTTTTATCACGGATTACCGGTATGCCCGTTTCCATTTTGATCTTTGTAATTAATATTCCTTTTTTATTGCTGGGTTCCAAACATTTAGGGGTTTACTTTGCCATAAAAAGCGCTTTTGCTATTGGTTGCCTTTCAGTTTGTCTTGCATTTATTAACTTTCCTGATGTTACCCATGATAAGTCATTGGCATCGGTATTCGGCGGTATATTTTTGGGGACCGGGGTTGGCCTGGCAATAAGGGGAAACGTTGTACTTGACGGAACAGAAATTGTGGCGCTTTTGGTTAGCAAAAAAATGCAGTTGTTAAAAATTAGCGACGTAATATTATTGTCGAACCTGGTAATATTTCTCATGGCCGTATTTTTTCTCGGGGTTGAACCAGCCCTTTATTCTATACTTACCTACCTGAGTGCATCAAAAATGACTGATTTTATTATAAACGGAATTGAACAATATACCAGTATTACCGTTGTTTCGACAAAGGGGGACATCATAAGGGAAGCGATTACAAAAAGGGGGCGGGGGGTAACTGTTTATGAGGGGAAAAGAGGTTATGGAAAAGATGGACACATTAGCGCTCCCCGCGATATTGTATTTACAGTGGCTACCAGGCTGGAGATACCCTCCATAAAACAGGAGATATTAAAAATTGATCCATCGGCATTTATTGTTA
>Ga0302319_10009304_pt1 | contig 18922 bp, 20 predicted proteins | sample Bog_T0_2_FD_203319 | JGI IMG/M metagenome (GOLD analysis project Ga0302319, IMG submission 203319) | Peat permafrost microbial communities from Stordalen Mire near Abisko, Sweden - Bog_T0_2 | ecosystem: Environmental > Terrestrial > Soil > Wetlands > Peat | place: Sweden: Abisko, Stordalen Mire... | reverse complement strand
TCCGACCATGTCAGAATACCTTTTGGTGCCTCTCGTTGAAAAGTTCGCTGAAATGATGGCAGCGCAAGCGGTTATCGCAGAGATGTTCGGTGTCATCTGAGAATGAGGGGAGTCTTGAGCCCGCGACCACAACCCGTCGCGGCCGCTTCCGGAGCTTGCCGGATGCCTGTGGACGGGCGAAGCCGACATTGCGCGAATGCTGCGGCGGCGGGAACAGGGCCATGCCGGCGCCTGGTGGCTTCCCGGCGGCCGGAGCACGGCACTCGGCCTCTGCCTCATGGGGCAGGCCGCGCACGCCGCGCCGCCGGATCATGGCGGCCCGGCGCCGGCCACCCCGCAGATGTGCTGAGCCAATCCTGGCAAAAAAACCACCTTTCCTTCCAACAGGGCTTGACTGGCAAGGATCAGGCGCTAAGCTTCCGTCGATGCAAGGATTCCAGGCCATTTCCGGCCTGGGCTGACGGAGCGCCAGCCTGATGAAGACGCCGGACCCCATGGAAACGGAGCATTACTACCAGGCGGCATGGGCCTATGCCACGGGTGCCGCGGCGGAGTGGACGGATGGCGAGATCCGGCGGGCAATAACGCACTGGTTCGGGCTGCAGGCAAGCCCGCACATGGCGACGGCGGCTGAGGCCGCCGCCATGGTGGACGCGCTGTCCGACACCCTGCTCGCGCGGGGCGAAGCCGCCAGCGTCCTGATTTGATGCGGAAAGTATCCGGCGCCGGGCCGGCTCCGGCGCTGGCCGCGCTATCTGCCCGTGAACACTGACCTGACCGTGTCGACGATGCCCTGAACGAGCTGCTTTATCTGCTCGGACAGGTTCCGGAATGTTTCCTTCACGCTGGCGAGCATTCCGTTCGGCTTGTCGCCCGGCGTCTCGACCTGAAGCCCGGGCATCCCGTCGATTTTCTTGCCGACCGTCGCGGCCAGATCCTGCCCCAGCTTTTCGACCGCTTCCGGGCCGAGGTCCCTGGCCATCACGCGGATGGTTTCGGCCACCCGGTGCGTGGTGTCATTCTGGTCCCGGCTGAGCACGGCCAGGTTCCTCCGGGACGCCTCCATCTCCGGCGTGGCCGCCAGCGTGGCCATCGCCCCGCGCAACGGCGCCAGCGACGGGTCGTCCACCCGGGTGTCCAGGACAAGCCGGATCGCCTCCGCTGGCGGGATTTTCGCCTTGCTGGCGAATGCGTCGATGTCGCCGAAGAGTTTCGGGGCCATGGCGCGTCCGAGCGCGTTGTGGGCCGCCACCGCCTGCTCCAGCTTTACGGCGCCGACATACATGTCGCGAGCATTCCGGACCAGATCCTGCGTGCACCTCAGGCGGGTCCTCAGCGCAAAGGCCCCGTTGGGGTCGATCAGCTCATCCCGGCCGCGTCCCCCGCCGAAAAACGGGCGGCGCCCGGGGGCTCCCGCTGCCGGGGCGTCGGGAGCGGGCGGGACCTGCCTGAGGGCAGGGACGACGCCAAGCGACACCGCGCCGAGCATCCCGCACAGCTCAGCGAACTGGTCGGGATCGAGCCCGTGCATCCGGGCGAATTCCTCGGGCGTCCCGGCGCCTGTTTCTCCGATGGCGTTTCCCGCGAGCGCCCTCGCCATGGCTTTCCCGTCCAGCTCCACGGCCGACGCCGGGGCCGCAGCTCCCGCCTGTGAATCCGACATCGAACGCCTCCGCTGAAACCCCGGCCAAGCCCGCATGATCCTAAGCCGAAGGATAGCAAGCTACCGCTTGCTGCAATGCCGATGAATCCTTGTGGCACACAAAGGAAAAAGTTGACGGAATGCCCGCCGGGGGCTTTATTCTGGGGTCCACGCTGCCCGTGCGGAGCGGGCAGGAAACATCGAGGTGCGCAGTGTACGATCCTGACATTCTGGAGAACCGGGCTGCCGGCCCGCTGGCCGCGCGGCCGGGCTGCAGCCTGGCCGTCGTGGTCCCGGCCCTGAACGAGCGGGACAATGTGCCGCTGCTGGTCGCCAAGCTGCACGATGCCTTGCTGGGCATTTCCTGGGAGGTCGTGTTTGTCGATGACGACAGCAGGGATGGGACCGCCGACGCTGCCCGCCGGCTGGCGCTCACCGACCCGCATGTGCGCTGCATCCAGCGCATTGGCCGCCGCGGCCTGTCGTCTGCCTGCATCGAGGGGGCGCTCGCCACCTTCGCGCCGGCCATCGCGGTCATGGACGCCGATCTCCAGCACGACGAACGCATCCTCCCGCGCATGCTTGCCGATATCGAATCCGGCGCCGTGGACCTTGCGATCGGCAGCCGCTACGTGGATGGCGGCGGGATTGGCTGCTGGGACAGGAAGCGCGCGCGGATCAGCGGATTTGCCACGCGGCTGAGCCGCCTTGTCACCAGAGCCGATGTGGCCGACCCGATGAGCGGCTTCTTCATGGTGCGGCGGGACGTGTTTATGGGCGCGGTCCGCCAGCTCTCGGGGCAGGGCTTCAAAATCCTCCTCGACCTCATCGCGTCATCACCTGCGGCGCCCCGCATCAGGGAATACGCCTACACCTTCCGCCTCCGCCAGCACGGCGAAAGCAAGCTGGACGCCATGGTGGCGTGGGAATACCTGATGCTGATCGCCGACAAGCTGATCGGCCATGTCGTGCCGGTGCGCTTCCTGCTGTTCGCCGCGATCGGCGCCCTCGGGGTCGTGACAAACGTCCTGGCCCTGGCCCTGGCCATGGCGGCAGGCCTGCCGTTCACGGCAGCGCAGGCCGCGGCGACAGTGGCCGCCATGGCCGGCAACTTCCTCCTCAACAACCAGCTCACCTACCGGGACCGCCGGCTGCACGGCGCGCGTCTCCTGCGCGGGCTGCTGACGTTCTGCGCGGGCTGCAGCATCGGCGCCGTCGCCAATGTTGGCGTGGCCTCCGTGCTGTTCGCCAGCTCGCAAAGCTGGTGGGTCAGCGGCGTGGCGGGCGCGCTGCTCGGCTCGGTGTTCAACTACGCGATCGCGTCCACCTTCACCTGGAAGCGCTGAGCCGCCAGGGGAAACCGGGCCTGGCGCCCCGCGCGCGCCAGGCCCGCGCATGGTCCGAATCCAAACCGGGCTGGAGATTGGCCGGTACGCGGGCCTGTGGCACGGCAGGCCGGACGCAGTGCAGCCGGTGCAGCCGGTGCATCCTGCCAAAGAAGGGGTTGGCGCCGCGCGCGGGAATCGAACCCGCGACCTCCAAGCTCATCAGACCTGGCGCTCTGCCACTGAGCTACCGCAGCATCGTTAACAGACTAATGTCAACATAACCGCGGCGAGTCAAGCGGCGAACCGGCCCGGAGCCCGCTGGCAACGATTCCTTGACACCCCGGCGCGGCAGCCAAAGGATTGCAGGAAGCATCCACCGGGACCATCCGCCGTGCGCATCCTGCCGCTGCTAGCCGCCGCCGCCATGGCCTCCGCGCAGCCAAGCGCCGCCTGGGCGCAGTCCGGGCCGCCCCCGCCCGCGCCGTACACGGGTGGCGGCGGCCCCATGCTGAATGTCAACGGCCGCATGCTGCCGCGGGACACCGTGTTCCGCTTCCTTCCCGTGACGCTGCCGCTTGCCAGCATCCGGGTCACCAGCCTCTACGGAATGCGGCAGAACCCGTTCACCCACTCAGGCTCCGAGTTCCATCCGGGCGTCGACTTCGGGGCACCCGTCGGCACGCCGGTCTATTCGACGGGCGCGGGAATCGTGCGGTTCGCTGGCAGCATGGGCGGTTACGGCGCCATGGTCGAGGTCGAGCACGGCTTTGGCTTCCGCACCCGCTACGGGCACCTCAGCGCCATCGATGTGCAGGCAGGCCAGATTGTCGACCGCAACACGGTGCTTGGCGAGGTCGGCAGCACCGGCCGGAGCACCGGACCGCACCTGTACTGGGAAATCTGGAACCGGAGCGTCAACATGGACCCGGTGGACTTCGTCCTGCGGGCCTACGAGGTGTATCACCACCTCAAGTGACCGCCGGCGGCGCTAGGCGGCCGCCCGGGCAAGCCGGATGGCGGCGTTGCGCGCCGCAGCCACCCGTGCGGTACCCCGCAGCACCGGACTGACGGGCAGGGAGGTGTGCGCGGCTTACCACCCGAGCGTCTCGTGCAGGGACCACAGGCTTGGATGGCCGGTGTGGACGGGGGGCGGGAAGCGCAGGCCCTCGGCCGCGCAGTTGCGCATCTGCGGCCTGGAGCAGCCGATGATGCCTGCGAGGCCGTCCAGATCGACGAGGTCCGGAGCCGGCCGGTGCCTCCGCCCCGCGGTTCCGGATCCGGTTCCGGCATGACTGGGCGGGGGGCCGTCCGCTGGCGGCCCTGCATGTCGAACGTTGACAAGAGATACGGAATTGCGTATCAAGGCAAGAATCCGATGAAAGGCTTGCTGCCATGGACAAAACACAAGGACTGCAGGGGGGAGCCATTCCCGCTGCAGGAAATTGCGGGAGCTGACCCTGACTCGGCCAGGGCGTTCAACGAGCAGTCAGTCATCCTGAGGGCTGGAGCGGTCATCCGGAACATGCGCGAGACGGCCGGCCTCAGCCAGAGGGAACTGGCGCGCAGGCTCCAGACGAGCCAGGCGCACCTGAGCGAGCTTGAGCGGGGCACCGGAACCCAGGGGCCGACAGTCCTCATGCTGCAGAAGATCGCCAGGGCCTGCGGCGCTGACCTGCGCATCGAGGCCAGCGCCAGCGTCGGCGCCGCAGGCCGGGCGGCGGCCGGGTCCGGGGGAGACGGGCCGCAGGCATGACGGCGTGCGCCGCCGCTGCAAGGGGTTAACGATTCCTTCAGCGCTGGCGCCAGGGCCGCCCGCGTCTTTGCCGAACATTGCAGCCATGCCCCACGACTGTCATCTGCCATCCAAAGATTTCATCGATCGCAGTTGACAAGTTTGCGGCATATGGCATTCTCCGCCACGTCCGACCTCCGTGGCCCTTGCCGCAACCTGGGGAACATCACCGATGACGACCGAAGCCGATGGCGTAACGCAGGGGGCGCTGGCGCCCGTCGCTGCTGGCGAGCAGCTGCCAGCCCTGCGCGTGGAGATTGCCAGCGAGTACCTGGTCCCGCTCGATGCGTTCGACGCCCAGCAGCGCCGGGTCGTGCAGCAGATCGACGCCTCGGTCTCGCTCGACGACACCGAGTCGACCGACTTCTTCGCCGGACCGGTGCTGAAACGGCTGTCCGACCAGCTTGACCGCACCCTGAGCAGTGTCCGCACCGACGACGTCGGTGACAAGGGCGCCGCCATCCTTCTGAGCGTGCGTGACGACTTCAACAGTCTCCGGCTGCCGGACGTGAAAGCAGAGCTTCTGAACGGCAAGGCATGGAAGGCCCGCCTGCCTGTCATCGGAGGCTACTTCTCCGCCTTCGTCCACATGCGGGCCATGCACAGGCCGGTGCTGGAGCACCTGGAAAAGATCAAACTTGAAGCCGAGACGCAGCTTGGCAGGCTGAGAAGCGTGCTGGTCGCATCCGACCAGCAGTATGTGGCCACCGAAGAGGCCATCGACGGGTTTTCGCTGTGGCTGGCAGGCGGGCAGCAGGCATGGCTGCGCATGCGCCGCGAGTATCGCGCCGAGGCCGAGGCCGCGGTCGGCGGCAGCGACCTGAAGCGCCTGGCGCGCCTGCGCGACAAGGCGGAGCGCCTCGATGCATTCGCCGCGTCCATCGTCGAGCTGCGCATCGCCCATCTCGGCTTCATCGCCTCGCTGCCGCAGATCCGGATGGCACAGAAGGCCGCGCGAATCGAGGTCCAGAACACCCTGCAGACCATCTTCCTTGACCTGCCGAAGATCAAGGCGGCCGTGCAGACCATGTGCGCCCTGAACCAGATCGCGAAGGCCAGCGAGAATTCCGGTGTGCGCAAGCAGATGGCGCAGGATCTGGCCAGGCTGAGCGCGGACATGACGGCCGCGGTCTACACGAAGGCGCTGGCGAGCGAAGGCGATTTCGACGGCGGCGTGCAGACGGTCGAATACATCATGACCACGGTGGTTGGCGCCATCGACCAGGGCCTGGGCATCCGGGACGAGAACATCGCCAAGCGCGATGCCGCGATCCAGCGCGTCGATGCGGCCCAGGAACGCTTCACCGCCAGCCTGCGCGCGAGCGCGGCACGCGGGCTCGCGCGCTAAGCACAGGAATTGGGAGAACACACATGAGCGATTTCAGGCTTGAAGCCTTCCTCCAGCCGAACCTCCTGATCGGCGCCGAAAGCGCCACCGTGGCGCTGACCGTCTCCGGCGGCGCCGCGGCGGCCGCGGCCAAGCCGCGGCGCATCGTCGGCCTGATCATCGACAATTCCGGTTCGATGGAGGAAAAGATGGGCTCCGGCGGGCCTTACCGCCGCGGACAGGATCCCGACGACGATGCGAACCAGGACAAGATCGTCGTGGCCCGGCACGCCGCGCGGGTCGCCATCAACACGCTTCCCGACGACGTCGAGTTCTTCGTCATCGGTTTCTCGTCCGATGCGCGGGTCTACGTGCCGCGCACGCTGGCCACGCCCGACGCGAAGCGCCGGGCGCAGGAGGCGATCCAGAAGATGGACGCGGTTGGCGGCACCGTCATTTCGAGAGCGCTGCGGGCGGCGCGCCAGCAGGTCGAAGGCTGTGCCGGCGCGATCTGCGTTGTCGGGCTGCTGACCGACGGCGACAACAGCTCGGCTGACGCGGGTGACCTGGCGAAAGAGATCAAGGCGTCGGAGGGCATCCTCCAGGCCCATTGCCGCGGTTTCGGCACCGACTGGAAGAGCGCCAAGCTGAGGCCGATTTCGGACGGCCTGATGGGCACGCTGGGCATCGTCGCCAAGCCGGCGGCGCTGGAAGCCGATTTCCGCAGCATCCTGGCCACGGCCGTCGGCAAGACGGTGTCGGACCTGCGCGTGCGCGTGTGGATGCCGAAGGTGGTGACCCTGCGCAGCTTCAAGCAGATGTTTCCGGCCGAAAACGACATCACCGCCAAGCAGGTGCCGGTCGACCAGCGCTCCGTCGACATTCCGCTTGGCCCGTGGGGCACGGACAGCCAGGACTACCAGGCGGTCTTCGCCACCGCTCCGCGCGACCCGGACGGGGTGAGCACGGCCATCTGCCGACCGTCGCTTGTCTACACGGATCCGGCGACCGGCCAGGAGGTGCTGGTCCCGGCAGAAGTCCACTATGACCCGCCTCCGGCATGGGGCGAGATCCGCGACGGCGTTGTCGAGGTGGCGTGGACGGACGACCTGTCGCTGACGATGCGGGCCAACAAGGTCGTCGAGCACTACTCCGGCGAAAGCGAGAAGGCCGCCGCCAAGCTGGAATTCGCCGAAGCCTGGGAAAAGGGCGACGAGCCGACCGCGACGGTGCACCTCCAGCGGGTGATCGATCTCGCCAACAAGAGCGGCGACGCGGATACCGTGCGCATGGTGCGGCAGGTGGCCGATGTTGACAGCTCCGGCACGGTCACGCTGCGGCGCAAGGGCGAGGTCAGCAAGGCTGACGTCATGAGCCTCGAGGTCAGCGGCACCTGGCGTGCGGAGCGCGGGCACGAGCGGCTGTAGGGAAGGAGCCCCGTCCATGACCCTTGAACAACGTTGCCCGCGCTGCGGGGAGATCTCGACCAGCGCTGACCTGTGCTCGGAATGCGGCGCGCCGATGGCTGGCGCCCCGCCCGCGGTTCCGGCGCCCCAGCCCGCCCCGGCACCGGCGCCCGCTCCGGCGGCGGCGGCCGGCAGCCCGCAGACATGCCCTGTCTGCGGCGAGGCGCGCCCGGGCCCGCAGGCGCGTTACTGCGACAACTGCCGCTACGACTTCAGGGACGCCAAGCCGTTCGGCGCTGCCGCCCCGCCGGCTCCGGCACCGCAGCCTGCAGCGGCGGCCCCGCCAGCGGACACTGCCGCCCCCGGTGCTGGCGGTGACGCCCCGGCCCCGCAGGGCGCGCCCGTTCCGGAACCCGCGCCTGTCCAGACCCTGACTCCGCTGCCCGCTCCGCCAGCGCCGGACGGCGGCAGCGGCCGCTGGGAGGTCGTGGCGGCAGCCGATCCCTCCCTGTGCCAGCCCGGCGACCCGCATCCGGATGACCTGCGCGAGCGCATTTTCCCGGTGGACTTCCCGGAAAACCTGATCGGGCGCCGTGCGGACAGCCAGGGCACGCACCCCGAGATCGTCATCGCCGATCCTGGCGTGTCGAAGCGGCATGCCCGGATCAACCGGAAGCCGGACGGCACCCTCGAACTGCTCGACCTGGCCTCGACCAACGGCACCATGCTGAACGGCGCGTCCATCGACGCAAACGTGCCGTATCCGGTCAAGGACGGCGACGAGATTGTCCTTGGCGCGTTCACCCGGATGAAAATCCGCCGCGGCTGCTGAAGCAAGGAAGGCTTTCACATGCCACCCAAATCCACCACCGCGCCGCAGGCGGCCGCAGCCCTGAAGGAAGCAATCCTCCAGGGCCTGGCCTCCGTCTCCGCACCGTCCGCCACGGCCGCGAAAGGCCGGGCAGCGCTCATGGCCTACCTGCAGACAAGCCCGGGACGGATCGCCAAATGGTTTGGCGGCCTGATCCTGGTCGCGCTGCTTGTCGCGGCCGCGCAGCTTGCCGTCATCGAGCATATCCGGGACGCCGTGGAAACAATCGGCGTCAGCACCAAACCGTCAATCACCGCCGCCGAAAAGATCGCGGTGACGCTTGCCGACATGGACGCAGCGGCGATCAACGACGCGCTGACCGACGGCTACACCGCCGCCGGCGCGAGCAACGACTTCCGCGAAAGCGCCGCGGAGATGAGCAAGCTCCTGACGGACGCCAACCGCAACATCACCTTCGATGCCACCGAGGTTCCGGCGATCGACACGATCCAGGTCAAGCTCGGCGAGTACTATCAGGCGCTTGGCGAAGTCCGCGGCATGGCCATCGACTCGCCGCGCACGGCCGAGCAGCGCCTGAAATGGGCCTCACGCCTGAACCGCGAGTTCGTGGCGCCGGCCGCCGCCCGTCTCGAAGCGGCCAACTACCAGCCGATGGTGGACACCTACAACGCGTACGGGCGGCGCTACCGGCTCTACGGGATCGCCGGGATCGGCGCCGGGCTGGCCATCATCCTCGCTATGGCCAGCGTGCAGGCCCGCCTTGCGCGCCGGACGGGACGGCTGCTGAACGTGCCCCTGGCCGTGGCGACAGGACTGATGATCGCGGCGCAGGCCTTCTTCGGCTATGCCGTGATCGCCGAGCACCGTGCCATCGTCACCGCCAAGGTCGATGCCTTCGACAGCATCGCCTCCCTTTATGGCGCCAAGGTCGCCGCCTACCGAATCAACGCCGACGAGTCGCTGTGGCTGCTCGACCCCAGCACGCGGGCGGCCACCGCCGCCTCGTTCGCGGAAGGCGCCAGGAACGTGCTGACAGTCCCTGACGAATCGGTGGCCGGGCTGCGCGCCCTGTCCGGCCAGCTTGACCGCGCGCTGGATACCGAGGAGCACGGCGACGCCGCCCTTGCCGCGACGCAGACGCCCAGCATCGGCGGCTTCATCGGCGCCGAGATCGACAACATCACCTTCGGGCCAGCGGAACGGCGCCCCGCCACAAAGATGGTCGAGGCGTTCCTGCGCTACCGCACGATCGACACCCTGATCCGCAAGCTGGAAAACGCCGGCTACCACGCCGAGGCGATCGCCCTCGACACCGGCACCAGGCCCGGCAAGCCGGACTGGCTCGGCCAGGACGCCGGAGCCGCCCTCGACCGGGCGATCGCTGCCAGGGACATGACCGCGATCAACGCTGTCCTGGCAGGCGCGGGCCAGAGCGACTGGGCCTTCGCCGAGTTCGACAACGCCCTCGAAGCCGCACTGGAGAGCAATGACTCGGCATTCGACGCCAAGATCGGCTTCGCCCTGTGGCTGCTGACGGTCATGCCCTGGGTGGCGTTCGCGAGCCTGGCGCTGGCCGCCGCGCTCTCCGGCGCCGGGCTGTGGCAGCGCTACCAGGATTACCGCTGAGACGGCGGCGGACACCGGGCATCTGTCCGGTGTCCGCCAAGGATTTTGCGTCGCGAGCACTGTTGACAAGCTTTTTGGCAGGCGGCATATTGCCGCCCGTTCTCCCAGCACCCGTCACCCATCACCCAGGGGCCTCCGTGAGCGCCAAAGACATCGAGCGGTCCCTGAGCGAGTGGCGGGCCAAGCTGGCCGCGATGAGCCGCAACATCTCGGACCTCGGGGATCTCGTCGACACGCCGGAATGCGTCGGCATCAAGCTGCGCATGAAATCGAAGCCCGAGGCTCCGGGGGCGCGGCCGAACCTGACCAACGCGCAGGCCCGCGCATGGCTTGCCACCCGCGACGAGCTCTGGGCGTGCGTCAAGCTGGTCGGCGACGCCATCGACCGGGCCGACCACGCGGTGAAGGATGTGTGGCCCTGGCAGCTCGACGCGGCTGTCGCGGAAGCGACCAAAATCCTTGAATCGGAGGCCATTGAACTGCAGACGGCCGACGTCCCGGTGCTCCGGCGCAGCCTTCTGGGCGGGTCACACGAGGTGATGCGCCTGACCCTGTCACGGATGATGGACGTTATGGGGGAGGCCTTCGAGCGTGGCAAGCAGGTGCTGACCGCACTTGCGTCCGCCGAGGAGGCGCTTGCCGAAAAACTCGCGCGGATTGAAGCCGACGTGGCCACACTGGCGGACGGCGGGTGGCCGGACGCGGACCGCATGCGCGGCATTGCGGCCGCCGCGCGCGCCATCGCCGGCGAGGATCCGGTCCGCGCGGTGGCGGACATCGACGCCGATGCGGCCCCTGCCATCGCCGCCGCGCTCAGCGCGATGGACGCGGACAGGCAGGCGCGCGCCGCCGCCGCCGCTGACATCGCCGCCGCCCGCGACGAGCTGGCCGGGCTCGGGGATGCGGAAAGGCATGCCGCGGAACTGGCTGCGGCGGTGCGGCTGCAGGTCACCGGGCTGGCGGTGCCGCCCGCCGACCGGGCCGCGATGCTGGAGCTTCCGGCCTGGCTCGGACGCCTTGAGCGGACCATGCTCGCCGGCAAGGCCGAAGCGTTCCGTATCGGGATGCAGAACTGGCGCGCCATGCTGGGCAGCCTGCGCGCCGCGCTCGACGCCGAGGAGCGCGCCTACCGGGCCGCCGCCGACCGGCGCAGCGAGCTGCGGGACCGCTTCGGCGCCCTGCAGGCGAAACGCAAAGTCCGGTCCGCGGCCGGCGTGCCGGACGGCCCGGGGACCGAGGAGGCGTGCGTGCGCCTCAGACAGATGCTGTTCGGCGCGGCGACGCCGCTCGCCGAGGCTGAACTGGTTTTCTCTGACTTCGAATCGCGGGTGGCGCGCATGGCCGCGCCCAAGCAGACGGAAAGGCCCTGACACATGTCCGCATCCGCAAAAGTGACCTACCCCTGCCCGCGCTGCCATGAGCAGTCGGCCGACCCGAACGACTGCTCCGAATGCGGAGCGCCGATGGCGGCGCCCGCAGCCCCGGCAGTCCCGGCAACCCCGGCCGGGGGCGTCCCCGCCGCCGGAGGATCCATCACCGGGCCGGCCCGGCAGGCGGTGCGGGCCACGGGCTACGCCGACGTGACAGGACGCGCCAGCGGCGCCCGCAGGCCGCAGGGGGCGGCCGCATCGTTTGCCAGCGGCTCGGCGGCGGGCACAGGCACCGCGCCCGGCACGGGCACGTCGCGCCACCGCGGCAGCCGGGGCAGCAGCAGCCGCCGCCGGATGCTCGGTGGCGGCCTCATCCAGATGCCTGTCATCCCTTCGCAGGACCCGCTGCTGAAGGTCATGGCCAACCCGCGGGTGCCGGAGAGCAAGTGCTTCTGTCCGAACCCCGCATGCAAGGCCCCGGTCCGGCCCGACAAGAAGTTCTGCTCGAACTGCGGCGCCGAATACAGCTTCATGCCCAAGCTCAAGCCGGGCGACCTGGTCGCCGGCCAGTACAGGGTGAGGGGTCCGATCGCCTTCGGCGGCCTCGGCTGGATCTACCTCGCCCAGGACGAGAAGGTGAGCGACCGTGGGTCGTGCTGAAGGGGCTGCTGAACACCAAGGACGCCGTCAGCGCCGCGGCGGCGATCGCCGAACGCCAGTTTCTGGCCGCGATCAAGCACGGCAAGATCATCGGCATCTACAACTTCGTGCTCCACGACGGCGAAGGCTACATCGTCATGGAGTACGTGGGCGGGCGATCCGCCATGGAGATCCGCAAGGAGAACGGCCCGTTCGCGCCGGACCAGGCCATGGCCTACATCATCGGGATCCTTCCGGCGATCCAGTACCTGCACGAGCAGAAGCTGGTCTACTGCGACTTTTCACCCGACAACCTGATGCTGGAGGGCGATGACGTGAAGCTCATCGACCTTGGCGCGGTGCGGCGGATTGGCGACCCCGACGGCGACGTGTTCTTCAAGTGGGGCTACATGTCCCCCGAGGGCATCTATGATCCCTATGAGCCGTCCGACCTCTTCACAATCGGACGGACGCTCGCCTCCCTCGTCACGGACATGAACATCCGGCAGACCGGCCCCATCCGCAAGGCCATCCCGGCCGAGCCGTTCACCAGCCGCGGCGTGAAGGTCGAGGACGCCAGGCGCTGGACGGCGAAGCTCAAGGACGGCAGCGGCCTTCCGGCCTGGCTGAAATTCGACGCCGCCGCCATGGTCCTGACAGGCCAGGCGCCGCCCGGCGTGCTGCAGATCACGGTCGCCATCACCGCGGCCGGCGCGGACGGGCGGCCTCTCACCGACAGGAACGGCGACGCGGCCACGATCCCGTTCGACATCATCCTTCCCCTGGCGCTGCCGGAGCCGCAGGACATCCGCTTCGACGTGCCGCTGCCGCGCTTCGCGAAGGAATCGCTGGACGTCAGCGGCCAGCTCACCTGGGCGGTGTCGCTGGCGGACGGCTCGCCACTGCCGGCCTGGCTCCGGTGGGACGCGAGGAAAGCCGTCTTCTCCGGCCGCGCGCCGGACGGGGTGAGCGCCGTCAATGTGCTGGTGGCGGCGACGGACGGGACGGGAAAGAAGGCGTCCGTCCCGTTCACCATCCACCTGCCGTTCGTGGAGAGCGAAAGCCTCTACCGGCTGCTGCTCAAGGCGACCGCCTACGACCCCAACGCCCGCTTCCAGACCGCCGAGGAGATGTCGGCTCAGCTGACCTGCGTGCTCCGCGAGTACGCCGCGCAGCGGGGCCAGATTCCGGCCGCCGACGACCCGGAATTCCTGGCTGAGCGCGCGGCTCCCGGCTTTGACCCCGCCCTTGCGGACGGCATGTGGCGGCGTCTGCCTGACCTGCGCATCGACGAGCAGGACACGGCCAAAAGCGAGGTGTTCACCGCGGGCGGCACGGCTGACCCCGCCGAGAGGGCAAAGCTTCTGGCTGCAGTGGCCAAGAAGAAAACGGACTCGAGCGAGGCGCGGCTGCGGTGCGCCGGGATCATGATTGAGGGGGAAGCGCCGTCGGAGCAGGCCATCATGCGGCTCCTTGACCAGGCGGCGGCCATCGACCAGTGGGACTGGCGCCCGGACTGGTACTGCGGCCTCATGCGCCTCGCCCTGGGGCAGGTGACGGAGGCGATCGAGTGCTTCGACCGCGTCTTCACCGAGGTGCCGGGCTCGCTGGCGCCGAAGCTCGCCCTGGCCATGGCGCTTGAGCAGGCAGGCCGCAGCGCCGAGGCTGGCGGCCTCTATGACCGGGTCAGCCGGGCCGATCCGGCGCTGACGTCAGCCGCGTTCGGGCTTGCGCGCTGCCGGATGGCGGACGGCGACCGGGCAGGGGCCGCGGAGGCGTATTCCCGCGTGCCGGGCGGATCGGCGGCGCATGCCGATGCCCTGCTGGCGACCGCGCTCGCGCTCGTTGACAGCCGCAGCGGCGCGCCGTCGGCCGATGACCTGGCAAGCGCGTCCGATATCCTCTCCGCGATGCCGCTGGAGACCATCCCCCGCCACGTCGCCGAAGTCGCGCTTCTGCTCGAGGGCATCAGCCTTCTTGAGAGGGGACTGAAACCGGCGCCTGCCGCCAGGCTGCTGGGCGCGCCCGTGCGGCAGAAGGAACTGCGGCTCCGCGCCGAGCGGGCGCTGAAGGACTGCGCCCGGCTGGCGGCGACCGCGGCGGAGCGCATCGCCTACGTGGATCTGGCCAACAGCGTCCGCCCCCGGACAAAATGGTGATGGAGGCCGGCGGAATGTCCACCATGCCCGGCGGCCTGACCACCTGTCCGCACTGCGGCAACGCCGAGGTCGTGACCGGCAGCCGCTTTTGCGACGGCTGCGGCAAGCCCATGCCCATGCCTGCGGCGGCAACCGCCGCCTGCGGGTGCGGATCCACCAGCTTCGACAGCGAGGGCTTCTGCCAGAACTGCGGCGTCCGCCAGCGCACGCGGCGGGCACAGGAGGATGCCATCAGCCTCGGTGACGGGCTGGCCGGGGCGACCGACGTCGGCAGGCGCCACACGCGCAATGACGACGCCTTCGCGGCAGCCGGGCCGGCCGGGGGCGGCGCCGGCAGCATTTTCGTGGTGTGCGACGGCGTGAGCAACTCCCAGGCCGCCGACATCGGCTCGGCGGCCGCGGCCAAAGTGGCGCTGGAAACGCTCTCGGCCGCGCTCGCCGCCGGCACCGACGCGTGCGCGGCGGTTCGCGGGGCAATCCTGCAGGCGCACTCCGTCGTCTGCACCGTGCCGTTCGACCGCCAGGGCGACGTCGATCCGCCTGCCTCGACCATCGTCACGGCTGTCATCCGCCAGGGCGCCGGAGACAGGCTCGAGGCCGTGGTCGGCTGGCTCGGGGACAGCCGCGTCTACTGGCTGTCACGCAGCGGAGGGAAGCTGCTCACCCGCGACCATTCCCTGGCCAACGCCATGATCGACGAAGGCCGCGGGTCGGAGCCGCTCACGGGCAGCCAGGCCCATGCCATCACCAAGTGCCTCGGCAGCACGGACTTCGGGAGCCCGACCCCGTGTCCGGAGCCGTCGGTCGAGGTCTTCGATCTGCCCGCCGAGGGCTGGCTGCTCGCCTGCACCGACGGGCTGTGGGGCTACGCCGAAACCCCGGCCAGCCTCGTCCTGGCGGCCAACGGAAAGCTCTGGACGGCGCCTGCCGCCGATGTCTGCCAGCAGTTCATCCAGTTCGCCAGGATGCGCGGCGGCGTGGACAACATCACCGCGGTGCTGGCGCGCCTCGGATAGCCGCCCGGAGAGGAAAGCGTCCTGGCCGTCGTTCCTGGCGGCCAGGATTGGCTTCAGGCCGGCGCCCCGGCCGGCCATTATGGCAAGGAAAGCCTTCGGCCTGGCCCCATGCCACCGGCATCGCCCGCCGGCGTCCAGCCATTGCATACATTTGCAGTCCTTCCCCGCAGCCGGCGCGCGGCAAGAACTCAATGCGCCGTCCGGTCAGGAGATTAACGCAATCCATACGGAATGAGAGGATTTACGCATGCCAGGTATCGCTATCACGCTTTTGTGAACTGGGCTCCACAGGGAATCCCCGTAGTTTTGTTGACAAATCCGGCCACGACGATATCCTGCCGCCAACCAAAATCCGCCGCCGCGCAGGCCCGGATGCAGGCCAGACAGGAGATCATGACATGCAGGGAACCTCGACCTTCGACGCCGCAATGGAGCTGGTGCGCGCGCACATCGCGCACAACACGGTCGATGCAGCGGCCCTGCCGGACTTCATCGCACAGGTTCACGCCAGCCTGCTCCGCGTCGCCCGGGCATCGGTACCGCTGGCGGCCGGCGAAGCGCCGGTCCGGGACACGGCGGCGGACGTGCCGGAAGTGCTGCGGCCTGCCGTGCCGGAAGTGCTGCGGCCTGCCGTGCCGATCAGCGAGTCGGTCACGGACAGCTACGTTGTCTGCCTCGAGGACGGCACCCGTCACCAGATGATGAGGCGCTACCTGATGCGGATGTTCGGCATGAAGCCGGAGGAATACCGTGCCAAGTGGGGCCTCGCGAAGGACCATCCCGTGACGGCGCCCGCCTATTCGGAGCGCAAGCGGCTGGAGGCCAGGCATGTCGGCCTCGGCACCCGCGAGAACAAGCGCGGCGCGGCCACTCCCGCGCGGCGGGAAACCGTCGCGGCCTGACGGCGCCCTGGCCATCTGCCGGAAGCGGGCTTGCGGGGGGGGCCGCAAGCCCCGGGGCGCGGGCAGGCGCCGGGCTCGGGGGGGGGCGCCGCGCACCAGGCCAAGCGGCGGTCGGGGGGGTGGGGGGGGGGGCCCCCCCCCCGCTTCCGCGTCATGACGCCGGGATCAGGCGGGGCCGCCGCGCACCAGGTCCCTCAGCGCGGGGCCGAAGTCGAGCTCCCGCAGCTCGCTGGCAAAAATGCTGTCGAAACCGGCCTCAATCCGGTCAAGGTCGGCCGATGTGTACAGGCCAAGCCGTTCGAGGGTCCGCCGCGGCGTCTCCGAGGCCGCGTCATCCCAGCCGTCAAGGATTCGGTTCTCGGCAGGCCGGCCTGCCTTGCGCGCGGCTTCCGCCCCGTGCACCATCCCCGTGGATACGCCAAGGTCGGTGTAGAACACGCTGCGGTCGGCCTTGAGGCCCCAGAGCAGTCCGGCCTTGATGCCGAGTTCGCGCTCCTCCGGAACGTCGTCGTCCAGGACCCACGGCTGTGTGTAGAGCAGATGGCTCGCGTACGGCGCCTCGCCGCGCCTGATGCAGTCATGCAGCGCGAGGCGGGCATAGGTGACGTTCCGGAGCGTGCCCAGGCGGCGGACGCCCTTGTCCGGATCCCGGTGCATGAACGGGCTTTCGACAATGACGAGCTGCATGGCGTAACTCCGGCGCGGCGTGGTGGACAGTCCAGCCACTTTTCCTTGCGCAGGACGGCATGTCAAGTGTTTATGGCCGGTCTTTGGCCTCCGGTGGCTGGCGGGAAGGACAGGGCAGGCAGGCAGCCGCTGCGCGTGGCCGACAGCGGTCCGCGGCGAGCCGCCCCATGTGTGTTGAAAGAAGAAATCTTTGGTTGTATCCTTTCATCAGCGCCCGCCGGCATGCCCAACGGCAGCCCTCCCATTCAAACGGCCGGAGGTCATGACAGCCAATGGGACGGCCCCTCGCGCCAGCAAGGCTGGCCGGATGGGTGTTCCAGGCTGGCAATTCCAGTCTTCTGGCCATCGGCGGCTGCAGCATGGACTGGAGCGAGCTGGCCGGATCGGCGTCCTTCATCGCCTCCGCGGAAATCCTGAGGCGGCGCGGCGATGATCCGGCGTGGTTTCCGATGATCCGGGACACCGTCGCCAGCCGCAGCCTTGGCATGGCATTCGTCATCACACTCCATCTGATCGGTGAGGCACTGGTGGCAGTGTCCGGACCCGATGCCGTGACGGACCACGCCCGGCAATCCGCGGCAGGCGGCTGAGCATGCGCATCGTCGGCCAGGGCCGTGGCAGCGCGCGTATCGTCCGCCTGAACATGCCTGACGGCAAGCTGCGCGTTGCCACCGGTGACATGTGCCGGCAGTTGCGCTGGCTTGCGCGCACGGACATGGAGCAGCAGGCGTGCGCGAACATTGTCATCGAAGCGGCGTTCAGCATTGAGCGCGGAAGGTTCATCGACAGGGACAGCGGTTTCGGTTACGAGCTCTCAAAGACCGGAGCGATGGAGGTGCTGGAGGCCGTCACCGTAGGCCGCCTCCGCGTTGGGGACGGCCGTGTCTCGGGGCTGTTCAGTTTTCGCGTCATGGGCGGAATCGCCTATCTGGTGCCCGCCAGGGACCGCGGCGCACCCGTGGCAAGACGGTTTGCAGACGCCAGCGGCGTGCCTGACATGACAGATTTTCTGAAATCACTCGGCGGGGAAAATGGCGTTGCGCGACCCGCGCCTGGCAGGCGAAACCCGTTGTGACAGTTGACATGCCAGTCGCGCGCAGCTAACCGGAAGCCATCGGATGGCGGAGGCGGCGATGGGCTCTGGTGACCCGAAACATGGCTGTCCCGTGGAAGTCGGCGCCCGGGTGCGGGTGGTGGGCACGCTCTGCCTGACCAACACCGTGGGCGGCACCGAGGCCATCAGAGGCGCCGGCATGGAATGCGTGGTCACCAAGGCGTTTTGGGACCACGAAACGGGCTGGCGCTTCTGGGGATCGCCGCTGGAGGCCGCCGACCTGGAAACGCTGCGCGAACGCGGAACCTCGGCGTTCACCCCGGACTGGTATCGTGCCAACCGTCCGACTGATGCCGCCGGTTTGGCCATTGCCGAGGCGGCGGTGGCCGCGTTCGATCCGTCCAAGGTGTATTTCTCCGAGCACGACATCGATCGCCGCGCGCGGGACCTTGTCACAAACCTCTAGGCCGTGGTGCCCGGCGCAGAGTCACCTCCAGCCATAGCCAATGGAGGCAGCAGAAGCCAGACGGCGATACCGCCACCATGGCAACGGCACTGCCTTGTCAACACGCTGGAACAGCCTCGTCGCGCCGCCGCTTCGCCGACCTCGCGCCATAGAGCTAGGCCGAGAACACCGTGATGATCTCAAGGACATCCCTTGCCAGGTCGGCTTCGAAACTCGCCTGGCCCGGTGCATCGACGATGACGACTGCAACGCCCATGACGGCGCACAGCCGGAACACCAGTCCGGCGCCGAAGCGGAGCAGCCGGTCCTTGTTCTCGATGACAAGGCGGGAGACCTTCCCCCGCAGCAGCATGTCGAGCAGCCGCAGCAAGCCGCGCTTCCTGAAGTTCAGGCCGGAACCAAGGTCCGCGATGGGCTCGCAGCCTTCCCAGCCGTTCTTCGCCGCGTGCGCCAGAAGCCTGGCCTTCTGCCGCTCCAGGTCGGCCTTCTGGTCAGAGCACGAGACCCGCGCATACAGGACCGTCTTCCCGGCAGCCGCCGTTCCGGCCAGTTGAGCGTCGCCGCGATATTTGATGGCGGTGGCGGCAAGCTTTTTGATGGGCTTCCCGCTTCCGCTTCCCGAACTCTGTAAGGGCGCACCGGAAGCGGAAGCGCGCCTCGCGCCTCAGCGCTCACG
>Ga0302319_10009302_pt1 | contig 18929 bp, 13 predicted proteins | sample Bog_T0_2_FD_203319 | JGI IMG/M metagenome (GOLD analysis project Ga0302319, IMG submission 203319) | Peat permafrost microbial communities from Stordalen Mire near Abisko, Sweden - Bog_T0_2 | ecosystem: Environmental > Terrestrial > Soil > Wetlands > Peat | place: Sweden: Abisko, Stordalen Mire... | reverse complement strand
TGGCGTCCGATCCCACTTTTGCAATTTTCGCGTCGGAGATGGCGAGTATTGCTCTTGAAGTCAGCTCTTCCTGATGTCCGTCAGCGAAGGTTCCTTCGACGAGCAGGCGTTGTCCATTGCGCGGCCCGCTCAGCGTTACCTTCGTCGGCAGGATTTCGATTCGAGTGAGTGTTGCGAGTGATGAGGGATGTTTTGCTGCTCCTGCGGGCTTTTTTGAGGGCGCCAGTTCGGGCTTAAGCATCTCCGCCGGATGAAATGGAATATCGCTCGGGACACGCTGCGAGGCAGACTGAGCAGGAGGAGTAACAGGAGCAGCGCGCAGCAGGACCAATGCGCCGCTTGTCGCGACCAATACTGCAAACGGTAGCATCTTCTGCAGTCCTGTCATCTTTATCACTGCTCCGACATACGACCTTCGAGAATATTCCTATTTACGATTGCCAATGATGCATTTCCGTTTATGTTCCCGCGCCGTTTAGATTAGCAATTCGTCGATGGGGTCAAAGCCGTGATCGACGAGGCGAACTTCGCGTCCCTGCGGTGTTTTGAGAATCGTATCGACCGGAATTCCGAGGCATTTATAGACCGTTGCGGCGACGTGGGAGGGCGTTACCGGGCGATCCTGGGGCGCAGCACCTATGGCGTCCGAGGCTCCCACGGTCTGCCCTCCTTTGACGCCGCCTCCGGCGAAGAGAACAGTCCAACATTGCGGCCAGTGATCCCGTCCACCTGCGGGATTGATACGCGGGGTCCGTCCGAATTCACCTGTGGCCAACACCAGGGTGGTGTCGAGCAGACCTCTCTGACTCAGGTCTTCGAGCAACGAGCTGTAAGCGTTGTCGAACATGGGTCCGACAAGTTCGCTGTAGCAACTGATCGGACTGAACGGAGCGGAGCCGTGAATATCCCAGGTAATGTCGTTGAAGACTGTCTCAAACATATTGAGAGTTACAAAGCGGACGCCTCGCTCGACAAGCCGGCGCGCAAGAAGACAACCCTGGCCGAAGCGATTCATCCCATATCGCTTGCGAACCTCTTCCGGTTCCTGATTCAACTCGAAGGCTTCGCGGGCTTTCGCGGAGGTCATCAGGGTGTACGCCTGATTGAAGGTTGCATCCATCAGCTTCGTGTCCTGATTGGTTTCCTCGAAATACTGGACCGACTTGTCGATTTCCGCGCGCCAGCTTCGCCGCCGATCCACGCGAACGGCGGAGATGTATTCGGGAGGAAGCATGTCCGGAACCTTGAAATTGGGGTCGGCCGGGTCCGCATTCAATACAAATGGATCGTATCCCTTGCCCAGAAATCCGGCTGTATCGCCGTGAGGAAGATTGCCGCCGAGTTGCCCGATCACGTAGGGCAGCAGCACATTGGGAGGCATGTCGCCGCGTGCTCCCTTTTCAAACCGCAGCACGGAGCCATAGTTCGGCGTCTCAAGACCACCCTGGAAGAGCCGTCCCGTCTGCATCATCTGGCAGCCGGTGTCGTGCACCGCAGCAGCGGTGTGATAAACGGAGCGCAGCAGGGCAAATTTATCCGCGTGCTGCGCCATGCGGGGAAAGATCTCCGAGATCTCGATGCCCGAAACATTGGTCTTAATGGGCTTGAACGGGCCGCGAATTGACGCCGGAGCATCGGGCTTCATATCCCACGTGTCGAGCTGGCTTGGGCCGCCCACGAGCATCAGCTGGATGCAGCTCACATCCTTTTCGGGTTTTACTGCGCCCAAAGCCTTGAGCCGAAGAAATTCCGGCATCGACAGCCCTAGGCATGCGAGGGATCCGGCGTGGAGAAAGTCACGACGAGTCACGCCGTCGCAGAAATGAACCCGTTTATCAGCGTCGAGCCGAAACATAGTCTCTTTCTCGGGGAAGTTTGCGCGATCGAACGTTACAGAGTCGCGAAAATCGCAGGTTGCGCAGTTCTGCTCCGCAATTCCAATCGAGCCCGAATCGCGAGCGATCTTAGCAGTCTGCGAAAGAGACCTGCAAGGGTTGAAGTTGATTGCGTAGGGAGATTGGACAAGATTTGACCCGCATTGGGCCTGATTGCATTCAAAAGAAGAGAGGAGCCGACAGTTGCGTCGACTCCTCTGATGCTGCGGTTTGTCTTGAGGCTTACTTGTCGAATACCTTCTTGATGTCGCCGACTTTCTTTTCAACAACACCGCTGATGCGTTCTGCTGTTCCCTCGTCTTCGAGCTGAGGGTTGTTGGTGGCGTGGCCGATCTTCTCTTTCAGGTGACCTTTCACTTCGTGGACCTTGCCCTCCACTTGATCGTGGGTACCCGATGTCGTTGTCGTCGATGCAGTCATGGAAAATCTCCTTGGGCCCATCCTCACCGGATGGAATGAAATGGATTCAGCGTCCCTGAAATTGCTCCGCCAGAATCTTTCGCTGAACCGAGTGATCTCTCAGCGCTTTTCCAAGTTAGTACCTGAATGCGGTCGTAGTTGTGCTGAATTGAGCACGGTAGTCCATTTTAGAGAGACCTAATTTCGGTGTGAGCAACAATGGACAGAAACGGGGTCAGGGGCTGACGGTGCTGACAGGAACGCTTTGCCGGGGAAGAACGATCGCTCCATTGGTGTGGCTCAGCGCGCTCGACGGGATATCGCTCAGAGCGATGCCCGGACCTTCCCAAAGCAGTCGCGGGCTTCCGGGACTCATGGATTCAAGGGCCTCAAGTCGAATGAGGTGTTTGCCTTGACGCAGACCGATCGCTCCTCGCGCATAACGTATCGCATTCACCGGAGAGCCGCAGACTTCGACGAATGGTGGGCCGGTCTGGGCTACGACCTCACCGTCAATGACGAGACGAGCGCCGTCCCGGGCCATCAGCGAGAAGCTGTATCCACCGTCTTTCGGGACCTCGATGAATCCGTCATAGGTGACGGCGAAGCGCGTAAACCCTCCGGAATTTATGTCCGAGAGGTTTGTGCTGACGCCGTTGAATATCGGGGATTCCGTCGCGAATGAGGGCAACTCCGGCCAGGTTCCGGGATAGATCTGGAATTGAAGTCCGGGTGTGGAAGTCGGTTTCTGCAACGACTGGCGCCAATGCCCGACGACGATGAACTCCTGGGCGGCCCAGTCTTGCTGGCGATTCTTACCTTCGACGTGCAAAAGCACACGAAACCTTCCTGCTCCGGTTCCGGTCTTTCCATCCTCATCTGCCCCGTCCAGTTCTGTGCCCATCGCGTCCGTAAACCGATGCTGGACGCGCTTGCCGTGCGCGAGGGTTCCATCTCCAAAGAGCCACGTGTAGCGGGCGCCCGGGGCGCTGGGCTCGGCGATGAAGGTTGCACGCGCACCAGGTTCAAGCACGGCAGGGCTCATTTGAAACGCTGCGTGAATGCCTTTTCCCGGACCGGAATATGTAGGCTGTTGTGCCCCGCCGGATACATCGACAGGTACGGCGGCGTTGGAAGAAACCGCGATCTGTCCGTACTTTACGTTTTGGATGCGTACATCTTTCACCTGGCCCTGCAGGGTGGAATTGACCAGTGGCGGCTGCCCCAATGCCCAGATATTCCGAAACGTGAAGTCGCGCAACTCGGGCTCTTCCTGCTCGATCTGGAAGAGGGAATACCAGTTGTCAAGCCAAAGGTTTTCGAAGGTGTAGCCACCGTGTTGGCCCTTCGCTCCCTGCGCTCCCCAGAAAGTGAAGAGCGCAAACGGCAGTCCGCAAGTGCCAATACCGCCATGGAGAATGTCGGAATCGCGGAGGGTGAAATTGCGTGAGTTGAAGGTCTTTTGGGGCCAGCCGGCGCGGACGATATTCGAGATGCTGGTGGAAAGGACGCTGTGCTCCACCAAGATGTTCGACACGTCATGACCGGGCGCGACAAGGGCATCGTGGTCGTATCCGTCCCAGTTGCCCTGCATGGCAAACACATCGTCCGACGCGCGGAAGAAGGAATCGCGGACAACCGTGTTTCCACCACCCAGCCAGTCCATGCCATCCTGATTGGCGTTGCCGGGGTTTCCGCCGATGACGCGCAGATCGTCGTATTCGAAGTCCGTTGAGTCCTTCATCTGGATCGACCAGGTGCGGCTGCGCACTACGCAGGTCAGGCCGCTGATGTGAATGTGGTGCGATTCCATCGCGCCGATACAATGCCAGTCCGGCTTCTGCATCCATCCGTCATCGTCCTCTGGATTCTGGGAACCTTCGTAGACAATCGTTCCCCGGCCCAACACGGTAACGTTTTGTACTCTCCACAAGTTGAGGCTGCCGAAAACGACGGAACCGGGCGCAAGGTACCAGGTTTCGCCACTTTTTGGGTTGAGACTCTCGCGGCGGATGCCGGGGCCGACGAAATGGAATCCGGGCTGCTCGGCGGCTTTTTTCGTTGGCAAAGCCACGGGCCGGGAGACAAACAGGAAGAGCATTTTGGCGTGGTTCAGGAAGTCCTGAGGCCGGGAGATGGAAAGTTTGGCTGGATTCGGCAGGAAAAACTGTATTGTGCGGCCTTTGCGCGTCGGACGAATGCCCAGGCGCCATGGCTGGATGTCCACGCCTCGATCCCAGAAGCCATCTTCGGGGGCTGTGATGGAGATCTTGACAGGTCCGGTTGCGTCCACGCTTGCAAAGTCGTAGTTGGCCGCTGCACGAGCGACATCCACGGGCTTGCCGTTGACCTGAATTGTGAATTGTGAGGATTTGATTTCCTGGGGAACGGGAACCGGAATTGCCCGTCCCCGGGCAAAAGAACTACTGGAGAGAACCAAGGCAATTGGAAGCAGAAAGAAGTGAAACAGACACGACCTGATCGGGGAATTCACTCTTCCCTTCTTCATTATTTGGAGTCTATCGGCTGTCTTGAAAATGAGAAATCCCCCGTTCTGGGTGTTACTAAAAAGGATCGGGGGATTGACTCTGTTATGGATCATTCAAGAAATCGATGAGTAGATTTTGCTACGTAGCCGCAACTTGTCTGCGACGATGGACCTAGATTCCCTCACCCATCGACACGTAATCCCGCGTCAATTCCAACTCCTCGCGATAGGCTTTCAGATCTTCTTCTTCGGTGTTGAACGCATGAAGCGGACTCTGCTTGCTTCCGGCGCCGGCTTCCAGCAGTTCAACCCGTTCTGCGAGGGCGATCAGGGCGTCCGACAGTGGGTCTTTTACCTCGTGCGGATCGGTGATGAGGACTCTCTGTCCATTTCGATAAACAATGTGGGCCGGCACTCCCACCACGGTCGAGTTGGGAGGAACGTCCCGGAGCACAACCGAGCCGGCACCCACACGCGAGTTGGCGCCTACTGTGATGTTTCCGAGAATGTTGGAGTTGTTGCCGACAAATACGCAATCGCAAAGCGTTGGATGACGTTTTCGGTTTGAGTTATCGCTGCCTGTTCCGCCGAGTGTTACTCCCTGGTAGAGCGTGACATCGTTGCCTACAACCGCGGTTTCACCGATGACGACACCCATGCCATGATCGATTAGAAGTCTGCGGCCAAGCTGGGCGCCGGGGTGTATTTCAACCCCGGTCCAGAACCGCGTGACCTGCGAGAAGATCCGCGCTGTCAGACGCCATCCGCGCAGCCAGAGCCAATGATTGACGCGATGCGCCCAGACGGCGTGCAGCCCGGGCGAGCAGAGAAAGACCTGCAGCGCGGATTGCGCCGCAGGGTCGCGCTCGATCACCGAATCAATGTCTTCGCGAATTCTCGACAGCCACTCCATGCACGCTCCCAGCTCTTAGTTTCCAGCCTCCAGCTGAGAGCTAGAGGCTGGAAGCTTCATCAAAGATTGACCGGCTGCGCCTGAAGCGCCTGAACTTCTGCCCGAATTCCCTCAAACAGCACACTTGAGAGATACCGTTCGCCAAAGCTTGGAATGATCGCGACGATCAGCTTTCCCGCGTTCTCAGGCCGGGCCGCTACTTTGAGCGCCGCATGCACAGCCGCGCCAGCGCTGATGCCCACAAAGAGGCCCTCTTCGAGCGGCAGCCGTTTCGCTGCGCTGATCGCTTCGTCGTTCGTCACCTGGACCACTTCATCGATCAGCTTGGTATCCAGGATCGCCGGGACAAAGCCGGCGCCGATGCCCTGGATCTTGTGCGGACCGGGTTTTCCGCCGCTCAATACGGGACTGTCGGTCGGCTCGACTGCAATCGCTTTGAACTCGGGCTTTCGTTCTTTGATGTATTTGGCTACTCCGGTCAGTGTTCCGCCCGTGCCAACGCCGGAGATGAGGATATCCACTTTGCCGTCGGTGTCGTTCCAGATCTCGGGGCCGGTTGTGGCATAGTGAATTGCCGGATTGGCTGGATTGTCGAACTGGCCGAGGGTGTATCCGTTGGGAGTTGCGGCGAGGATCTCGGCGGCTTTGGCGATTGCACCCTTCATTCCGTTCGGGCCGGGTGTCAATACCAGCTCCGCTCCAAAGCTGCGAAGGACGATGCGCCGTTCGAGACTCATGGTTTCCGGCATGGTCAGGATCAGCCGGTAGCCCTTTACGGCGGCTATGAACGCCAGCCCGATTCCAGTGTTGCCGCTTGTGGGTTCGATCAGGACGGATTCGCCGGGCTTGATTTTGCCGTCGCGCTCGGCGGCTTCGATCATCGCCAGACCGATCCGGTCCTTGACGCTGCTCATTGGATTTTGACTTTCGAGCTTGACGACGACTTCGCCAGGCAGACCCTGGGCTACTCTGTTTAACCGGACAAGCGGAGTCTTTCCAATCAACTCCGTCACACTTGCTGCAATGCTCATAACAGACTCCTTGTCTTGCGACATTTCATGGGATGGGATTCAAAGGTCCTGGGTTTTTCTGGGATTGGCCGGGGCTGAAAGCCGGTGTCGCAGGAGTTCGAACTAGAGATTGTCGAATTTCTGCGCAGGATCGCCTCGGCGTAAGTACCAGACCGGCACTATCGACATCGAGGCATGGCGAAAGGTTAAGCCCTTTGGCCTCAGTTGTGCAACCAGTGTGCGAAGAATTTGAGAGGAATCTGGGATTAGCTTATTTTGTCGACTTCCGGTCCATCTTCTTCCGTCAATACGAAAAACTTAACGAGGTTCGAAGTACCGAAGGATGTGAGAAACGCGACATCGGCTGCGTCACGCCCTGTTGCCATCAGAACCCGGCCGATTCGCGGCATGTTGTTTCGCGCGTCGAAGGGCCACCATTTGTGGTCCAGATAGACTTCAAACCAGGCACTGAAATCCATGGGCAAACGCACGGGCACGCCGATATCTCCCAGATATCCCGCGACGTAGCGAGCCGGGATGTTCAGGCACCGGCAGAACGTGACCGCGAGATGCTGGTAATCGCGGCAGACTCCGACCCGCTCGGTGAAGACATCGAGGGCGGTCTTGGTGGGGCGGGCAAAGTTGTAGTCAAACCTCACAGCGTTATGAACCCAGTTGCAGACGGCCTGCACGCGGTTCCAGCCTGGGGCGACATTCCCGAACAACTCCGCGGCAATTGGCGAGAGCAGATCAACCTCGCAATAACGGCTGTTGAGCAGGAAGCGCAGGACATCGTCAGGCAACTCATGCGGCGGAATCTCTTTTGCGTCCCATGCCTGCACTTCGGGCAAACCAGAATCTTCAATGAGCGTTGAATTCCAAAGCCTTAAGCGCCCAGGCGGAGCTAAAAAGCGAGTGCAGATGTTACCGTGGCTGTCACTATACTCGTGGGTAGGGATCCCGCCGTCCACATGCAGGGTGTCGGGTTCGCGCAGATCGGCAATACGTGACGGATGGACATGCAGCTGGGCTACGAAGGCCACGGGCACAGGGATGTCGAATTGAATGTCGTAACCTAATCGAATCAGCATGGTCACTTTGGATGCTCCTTCATTTCCGTCTGTTGGCTGAGCCTCCGAAGGATTGTTCGGCATCGGAAGGACAGAAAAGGAAGGCCGCGGAATAAGGCCGACCATGTCGGGGGAAACATGACCTATTGTTTAAGCATCATGACACACGAAGGCCTGGTCATGGCGTCCGATTCGCGCACAAACGCTGGATTTGACGATTTGAACATCGCCCGAAAAATGCACACATTTGTTCAACCGGACGAACGCGTCTTTGTGATTCTGTGCAGCGGAAGCCTCTCGCTCAGCCAATCAGTGATCAATCTGATCCGCGCCAGTTTCGATGCCGGTGAGGGAATTGCGCAGGCGACTTCGATGTATGAGGCGGCTCGCGAGGTCGGTCAGGCAGTCCGGCAGGTTTCGGATCTTGACCGCGCGGCCCTTGAGCGGGACAGCTACAACTTCAACGTCCATTTGCTGCTCGGCGGCCAGGTGCGCGGAGAAGAGCCCCGGTCGTTTCTCATCTATCCCCAGGGCAACCCTTTGAGTGCGACAGAGGACTCTCCCTTTCTGCAGCTTGGCGAATACAAGTACGGCCGCCCGATTCTCGATCGAGGCATTGTTTACAACTCCACCAGCCTGAAAGCTGCGGCCAAGTACGCGCTGCTATCCTTCGACGCCACCATGCGCTCGAACGTAACGGTCGGGCCACCGCTGGAGATTCTGCTCTATCGAAGAGACAGCTTTCAGATCGAACAATACCGGAGGTTGATGGCAGGGGACCGCGAACTGGAGACGATCCATGCGCTGTGGGAGCGGTATTTGCGGAACGCGGTTGAGGACCTGCCGGATCTTACTTTCGGTCCTCACCCTGCGCACGAAAAGCAGCACGCGCTGCTCTAATTAGCAACGACCACTGTGACAGTCGCGCTGTGCGATGACCCTCCGGTTGCTGATGTTGCCGTCACTGTCACCGTACTGGTCCCGGTCGGTGTAATCGGTCCCGTTGGTGTGGTTGTTTTGGCGCCGCCGCCTACGCAACCGATGACGGCGGCTGCGAAAAGGGCTGCGCCAAAGATGAGCGTCACGCTCGTGAAGATGCCCTTGCGACTCTTTCGGTTTTTGCTGCGAATGCCGAGCAGTCCCAGAAAACCTGCAAATCCAGCGGGGCCAATGGGCATTGCCAAGGCGAGCCACCCAGTCATCCGGGGTTGCGCGACCATCGCGGCCTGGGTATTGACGTTGGTTGCAATCGTCAAGGTCGAAGTAACGGGCGAGCCGTTTGGAGAAACCGTTGCCGGGCTGAAGGTGCAGGTCGAATTGGCCGGCAGCCCCGAGCAGGCCAGCGCTACGCTTTGGCTGAATCCGCCAACCGGGGTGATCGTGAAGAGAACCGTCCCCGAGGCTCCTTGCTGGATGGTCAAAGATGTGGGATTAGATGCGATCGAATAGTCGGGCTCGATAACCGTCTCGGTAACTGGAGAGGCCATCGAGCCGCCAAAGTTCGCATCGCCCGCATAAGTGGCAGTGAGGCTGTCTGCTCCCAATGGAAGGGAAGTCAGATTCAGCGTTGCCACGCCGCTTGAGAGAGTTCCGGATCCAATGCTCGTGCTGCCGTTCGAAAAAGTTACAGATCCGCTTGCCGCGTGATTCTGTATCAGGCTTGGAGCTAGCGCGGCGGTCAGTACGACCTGTTGGCCAAGCCCTGTGCTGGCTGGATTCGCGCTCAGAGTCAGGGTTGTTGCAATCGGTTGCGCGGTTAGTCCAACTGTTCCTGAGATGCTCGCGGCGTAATTGGCATCCCCTTGGTAGCTCGCATCCACCAGATGCGATCCGGCGCCCGCGATGGCAATGCCGCTAAGACTTGCCGTTGCGGTCTCGGTCAACTGTGAGAGCAGTACGGTTGCGGAACTCGTATTGTTGTTCACCGCAGCCAAATCCGCTAAACCATCTCCGTTGAAGTCTCCCAATGCGAGGAAAAGAGGATCGGCGCCAGTAGCAGGGCTGGCCGCCTCTTCGAATGTCCCATCACCTTTCCCGAGAAGCACCGTCGCATCGTTACTCCCGACGTTCGAAGTGACCAGATCCGCGATTCCGTCTCCATTTACGTCGCCCACCGCGATGGAATAGGGCATTGAGCCCGTGGCGGGACTTGTGGGCGCAGGAGTGAATGTCCCATCTCCATTTCCCATCAGTACGGTTACTGAGCCCACTCCGCCTGTGTCCACGTAGGAATTTGCTACGGCTAAATCTGCCTTGCCGTCCCCGTTGAAATCTCCGACCGTGATCGAGAGCGGTTCATTACCGACCGCCGGGCTTTCGGATGCGGCGGTGAATGTCCCATCTCCATTGCCGAGCAATATTGTCAGGTTGCTCGAAACGGTCGTGCTGGCACTGTAGTTCGCGACGGCGAGATCTGCTTTGCCGTCTCCGTTGAAGTCCCCGACAGCAGCCGCTACTGGGACGCCACCCGAAGCTGGACTTGATTTCTCCGTGAATGTGCCGTTTCCGTTGCCCAGGAAGATCGTCAAGTTCTCACCTGAAGGGTTCACAACAGCCAGATCTGCTATGCCGTCTCCATTGAAGTCTCCAGTTGTGACGAAGAAGGGACCGTCGGGGTCTGATATCGTTTGCGATGCGGCGAATGTTCCATCTCCATTTCCCAGCATTACCTGGACTGACTCGGCATCGGGAAGGGTAATAGCCAGGTCTGGCTTACCGTCCCCATTGAAGTCTGCGGTCGTCACGGAGCCGGCGTTCTGGCCCGTGATTGGGGTTACCGGCGCCGCCGTAAATGTCCCGTCGCCATTGCCGAGCAATATGCTCACATCGCTTAGCGGGGTAGATATGCTGTAGACGGGAATAGCCAGGTCTGCCTTCCCATCCCCATTGAAGTCGGCTACTGCAACCGCTTGAGGATATGGATTTGTCGGCGAACTGGAAGATTTCACGAAGCTTGGAAGCGCCGTCGAGCCAGTCGATGCCAGCGAAGCGGAACCTAGCGAAAAGTTCGCATTTGTTGTGTCCTGGAACGACACGTTCCCGGTGGGCATTATTGGTTCGTTACCTGAAACGATAGCTGTCAAGGAATAGTTGCCCGTACTGCCGCTCTGTGTGATTGAAGTGGTGGTCGAGTAGGAGCCTGTTCCGGTCACTGTGAGCGCCGCCGCAGCTGAGGAACTTGCTGCGTTAGTGCCGGTTCCGAGAAATACCGCTTTATAGCTGTGGACTCCAATTCCTGGAACGAACTTCAGAGTTGCCGTTCCGGCGCTCGTCAGCTGCGATACGCCCAGAAGGTGAATGTCCGTGCAATATTTTGCGGTCGCATCGCAAAAGTCGACCTGACCGGGCGAAATTGTTGTGCTCCCGGAACTTACTGTCGCGGTTAGTGTGATTGCATTCCCGCTCACTACCGCCGTGACTGCGCTCCCCGACGAAGTTACGGCCAAGGCGGTGGTCGTCGTCGCGGCGTTTGCCACGGCAGGTTGGGGATTTGCACACACGAGAATGCATAGCGCGGCAAATGACAAGGCAGCAGTTACGAAGCCCTCATGAAAATTCGAGAGTTTGGAGCATACAGGTTTCGCGAGAGTGCGCAGGGATGACTGTGACATATTGGGACGAACTCCATTTCGATTACGAGAGACCATCAGACAAGGCATTTACGGGCTCGTAACTTGCTCCAAGCAGAGCTTTTAGACCGGAAACAGAATATGACTGAGGTGGCAAAGTCCTGCCAACTATATAGGGGGAGGCCTTCGTTAGGCTACCGGAGTTGGAAATAAGCGGTTCGGATCCTGGTTGGTGGTTTCTGCAGAGGTTGGGCGGGTGCCATGGCGCAAGTGCAGGCCTGATCATGCCTCCTGATAGAATTAAGGTGGCTACGAATGCGGCACAGTGCCCATTTGTGCGCCCCCAACCGTGCGGCCATTGAGTCACTACCGACCCGGCCGAACCAAGTGGCTGATCCGATTGGCCGAAACAGGATAAGGAAAACAGAATCTCCGTGAGTCAGACGATACGCAATATCGCCATCATCGCCCATGTCGATCATGGGAAAACTACCCTAGTGGACGCCATGCTGCGTCAGTCCGGCACCTTCCGCGCCAATGAGCAAGTGGCTGAGCGCGTCATGGACTCCAACGATCTTGAGCGCGAGCGCGGCATCACCATTCTCGCCAAGAATACGGCTATCTTCTTTGATGGCGGCAAGATCAACATCATCGACACCCCCGGCCACGCCGATTTCGGCGGCGAAGTCGAGCGCGGTCTCAAGATGGTGGACGGCGTCATGCTGCTGGTCGATGCAGCCGAGGGCCCGCTGCCCCAGACGCGCTATGTGCTTTCAAAGGCGTTGGAAGCCAAGCTCAAGCCGATGGTGGTGATCAACAAGATCGACCGCCCCGACGCCCGGGTCCAGGAAGTGCTGAACGAGATTTATGACTTGTTCATCGATCTCGATGCCGAGGAAGAGCAGCTTGATTTCCCGGTTCTCTACTGCGTAGCCAAGCAGGGCACGGCGACCACTGACATGGCCGTTCCGGGCACGGATTTGCAGCCTCTTTTCAAGGCTATTGTCGACACCATCCCGCCTGCGACGGGCGATCCGGATGCGTCGCTGCAGATCCTGGTCACTAATCTGGATTATTCCGAATACTTCGGCCGCATCGCCATTGCACGCGTCTTCCAGGGCACCCTACATGCCGGAGACGAAGTGATGGTTTCCCGGCGTGATCTTTCGTTGCAGAAGGTGAAGATCACCAAGCTCTTTACGTTTGCGGGTCTCAAGCGCACCGAAACCACTGTTACCGAAGTGGGCGATATCGTAGCCATTGCGGGCGTCGAAGGAATCACGATCGGCGAGACATTCACCAGCGTCGAAAACCCCATGCCGCTCCCGTTGATCGTCATCGACGAGCCCACGATTGCCATCCAGTTCAGCGTGAACAACTCGCCGTTTTGCGGTAAAGAAGGCACGCAGGTGACCTCGCGTAACCTCCGCGAACGCCTCGATAGGGAATTGCTCACGAACGTGTCCATACGCGTCGAAGAGACCGGTAGCCCGGACAGCTTCAAAGTTTTGGGCCGGGGTGAAATGCAGCTTGGTGTGCTCATTGAAATGATGCGCCGCGAGGGCTTCGAACTCATGGTCGGCCGCCCCGAGATCGTCACGAAAACCGTCGACGGGGTCAAGATGGAGCCGGTAGAGCACCTCACCATCGATGTTCCCGAAGAGCACACTGGTGTGGTGATTGAAAAGCTCGGACCCCGCAAGGGTGAGATGACCAAGATGCACAACCATGGTTCTGGCCGTGTCCGCATGGAGTTCCGCGTGCCGAGCCGGGGCATCATCGGTCTGCGCAGCGAAATGCTCACTGAAACCAGGGGAACCATCGTCATGAACACCCTGTTCGATGGATACATTCCCTACCAGGGCGAGATTCCGCAGCGCCCGTCGGGGGCATTGATCAGCGACCGCCAGGGCGTCACGACGACCTATTCGCTTCACGGGTTGCAGGATCGCGGCATCCTCCTGGTTGGAGCCGGCGTCGATGTCTACGAGGGCATGATTGTCGGCGAGCATTCTCGCGACAATGACCTTGATGTCAATGTGGTTCGCGAAAAGAAGCTCACGAATATGCGTGCGTCTAGTTCCGACGAAGCGATTCGCCTGGTGCCGTACAAGATGATGAATCTCGAGCAGGCTATCGAGTTCATCGCCGAGGACGAACTGGTCGAGGTCACGCCGAAGTCTCTCCGGTTGCGCAAGAAAATCCTGCAGGCCAATCGCCGACCAAAGCAGCGGCAGAACGCCGGCGAGTAAACAACCCGGTGGGCCCTTTTCAAAGAGGGCCGCTATGGTACCGTTCAGTTACGGCGCTGCGAGAGCGGCGCCAAATTTTGAATGCCAGATCAGAGTCCTCGCAAGTCTTCCGAGCTTCCAGTCCCGGCACCTGCTGAGCAGGCGGAAGGCCAACGGCGACCCGGCTTTGAACAAACTCAGCAGGATGCCAACCTGATGCAAGCTTCCCCAAGCAACCCGGCCGCAGAAATCGCTCATTCATCAGGCCAGAATCAAGACGAGACTCCACAGCGCATCCCAAACTGGCTCCAGAAAATGGAGCGGTTTCTCCGAGTGATTGTTCGCCTGTACCTTGGTTTGCTGGTTTGCTGCGCGCCCTGGTATCCAGCCGCATGGGACAATAACCCACTCTTTGCCTCATCTCCCTGGCTGGTAGCCTTTATAAGCCACGGAGCTGTGAGGGGCGTCGTTTCCGGCCTTGGCATTCTCAATCTGTGGATCGCCGTCCGGGAGGCGCTGCGAGTTCCGGTTCAAACCGGGCAAAAGTAGCGGCAAGCGTGTTTTCGGTAATTCTCTGAGCGCCGAACCGGCTCATCCTCTCAAGAAGAATTAAACTCATCTTCCAGGCTTCTTACCAGCCGAGTGGAACGCGATCCTGATACCAGCCGAGAGCCCGAATGAGCGAAGAAACCACCACCAACTCCGAAATAACGACTTCCCAAGCCGCGAACGGCTCCGAACCACCGCATCTGGACCGAGCTCCGCTCGCGTATGAAAACTCGGCCTTCCTGAACAGCGCCGATGGCCGGCTGATTCGTATCCTGGCGGAATATACTGAGCCGCTTGCGCGCTTCCGGCGCGAACGCATTCAGGACACCGTGGTCTTTTTTGGCTCTGCGCGTTTTCACGGCAGGGAAGAGGCAGACCGCGCCCTGGAATTGCTTAACAATACGGGATCTCTTGCACCCGCTCCGCAGCATGAACAGCCAGCCAGCATTCCGGAAATCGCCCAGGGCACTGCGTCTGAGCTAGGTCGCCGGCGTGCAGTCGCTGCCGTCGAGATGGCGCGCTATTACGAGGATGCGCGCCGACTGGCTCATATGATCACGTCCTGGGCGACAACCATTCCCTCGAATCGCCATCGCTTCGTCATTACTTCCGGCGGCGGTCCGGGAATTATGGAAGCGGCCAACCGCGGCGCCCATGAAGCGGGAGGCAAAACCATCGGCCTGAACATCCGTCTGCCATTTGAGCAGCGGCCCAATTCCTACATAACGCCCACCCTCAACTTTGAGTTTCACTACTTTTTCATGCGCAAACTATGGTTTGCCTATCTCGCGAAGGCTCTTGTCGTTTTCCCTGGTGGCTTTGGCACTATTGACGAAATGTTTGAGGTACTGACGCTGGTGCAAACTCATAAACTGGCCAAGAATATCACCGTGGTTATTTATGGCTCGGAATACTGGAAGAAGGTTTTCAATTTTGAGTGGCTGGTCGATACCGGGGCGATTTCTCCGGGCGACGTCGATTTGTTCCATTTCGCGGATACGCCTGAACAGGCTTTCGAGCTCCTCAAAGACGGCCTGACCGTTCATCATCTGGGACCGGAAGCCGACCGCAAGCGTGACCCTGTAGTTGCCGAAACGATTCCGGCATTCAGCCCGGAAGACCTGCTGGGACCGGAATTTGCCAGAACTTTATAGAAAATTCTCTGAATGTTCCCGAAGTGGTACTCGTTATTTGTTTGATTCTTTTGGGATTTGAACGGACATTCGCACCACTTTCACGGCATATTTACCGGTTTCGGGGGATACTGTTCGCAAGAACTCCCAATAGGAGAGCGGACAGGAGACCCAATGCCCACTTCTACGATCTCGTATCTGTGGCGTGACCCGAGCGCGGCGCGCACCTTCCAAACTGGCGTCTCTCTGCACAGCCACACCAATCAGTCCCAGGAGACTTTGGATTTTGTGGCCGATTGGGGCAATCAATATAAGCTTGTGCGTCCGTTGTTGAGCCGCCTGGAGAAGCGCTCGCACAATAACCATGGGATTCCGATCGATTGGGCGCGAAGCTACTGGACTCCGCCTCTGACCCCAAAGCTCGCGTTTGAGCTTGAAAGCCGGCAAATTGCGAAGCTGAATATCGCTCCGCTCGTTTCGGTTTCGGACCATGACAATATCCAGGCTCCGTTATTGCTTCGATCCGTTCCATCCGCGCGGCATATTCCGATCTCAGTGGAATGGACGGCCCCTTACGCCGGCGAGCAGAACTCGAGGCAGTATTTTCATCTTGGTATTCATAATCTGCCCAGTGCTCGGGCGAGCGAATGGATGGCGACTCTCGCTGACTTTACCGCCAAACCGAACGATGCCCGTCTGACAGAACTGCTGGTGGCGCTCAATCAGGAGCCGAATGTGCTGGTGATCTTCAATCATCCGCTTTGGGATCTTTACAGAATCGGCCAGGACAAGCACGAGTTTCTGGTGAACGAGTTTCTGCAGAAGAACGGCGCTCATTTTCACGCTCTCGAATTGAACGGCTTACGGGACTGGGACGAGAACCGCGCAGTTCGCCGTCTCGCTGAGCGCTGGAACATGCTGCTCATCTCTGGCGGTGACCGTCATGGTGTCGAGCCCAACGCGAACATCAATTTGACGAACGCGACCAGTTTCAACGAGTTCGTTTACGAAGTTCGCAAGGAGCGTCGCAGCTCGGTCCTGTTCATGCCGCAGTATGCGGAGCCATGGAAGCATCGCATTCTGCAGTCGACCATGGATGCGATCCGTAACTATCCTGAATTTCCGCAGGGTTCGCGGAACTGGGATCAGCGGGTTTATCATCCGGACGCCAATGGCGCAATAAGGCCACTCAGTGAAATTTGGCCAAGCGAACGGCCGCCGCGAATTCTTTCTGCCTTCCTTTCGATGGTGCGTATGATGGGCAAGGGGCCGTTTTCAAGCAGCCTTCGATATGCCTGGACTGACTCCAGTCAATTGCGATTCGAATTAGGCGACCACCAAGCCTATTGAACCACGGAGATATGTACCTCCGGGACTCTAAAGTGAATTCCCGGAGGTGTGCCGATTTGCAGGAACGTTTGTCCAAACAATGCTGACCAATCCTCCCCGAGTAGCGTACTTCCCAGACTCCTTTCACGAAGTTAACGGAGTTGCGCATACCAGCCGTCATTTCGAGGCATTTGCCCGGCGTCGAAACCTGCCATTTCTCTGCATTCGCGCTGGAGATCGCGGACAGGCATTTATCGAAGATGGAAATGTCTGGACGCTGGAACTCCCCAGGGGAATTTTCTCGTTTGCTTTGGAGAAAGATCTACGCTTCGATCCTGCGTTCCCGCGCCATATCCCGATCATGGGCGAAGTTCTCGACCGGTTCCAGCCTGACGTCATCCACATTACGGGTCCCAGCGAAGTAGGTATGCTCGGCGCGGGACTTGCTTATCACCGTGACTTACCGCTCGCTGCTTCCTGGCACACCAACGTCCATGAGTACCTTGCTCGTCGCTCGGACTGGTTATTGCGCCTGCTTCCAGAACGCCATTCGCAGTCGACAGGTCAGAAAATTCAGGATCTTACCCTGGCCGCTGCGGCACGGTTCTATTCCATTGCCAAGGTCTTATTTGCGCCAAACATCGAGCTTTGCCAGCTGCTCGAGTCTTCCACCGGCCGCCCGTGCTTTCTCATGCCGCGTGGAGTCGACACGCAGCTTTTCAGCCCGACAAAGCGACCGTCAGTGCCTCCTGACGAGCCCTTTATTCTGGGATTTGTGGGGCGCCTTTCGATCGAGAAAAATGTGACTCAGCTAGCCGCGATTCATGACGAATTGATCGCCGAGGGACTCGCGAATTTTCGATTCCTGATTATCGGTCACGGGGCAGAGGAACAATGGCTGCGCGACCGCATGCCGCAGGCGGAGTTTCCCGGAGTGCTTCACGGGGAAGCGCTTTCACAGGCTTATGCGAGCATGGATCTTTTTGTTTTTCCGTCGCATACCGACACTTTCGGCAATGTGGTGTTGGAAGCGATGGCGAGCGGAGTCCCGGCTGTCGTCACTCCGGATGGCGGTCCGCGCTATATCGTTCGAGACACCGATGGACCGGATGCTACGGGCAGGATCGTTCCGGATGAAGGCTTCACTGATGCCATCTCAGGTCTTCTCAATGACCCGGCAAGGCTCGCTTCCATGCGCGCAGCGGCGCGAGCGCATGCGTTGACCGCTTCGTGGGATGCGGTATTCGAGGGCGTTTACGCGGGGTATCAGGGCATTCTTCCCGCTCGGCGGGAATTGACCCAAGCTGCATCTTAGTTAAATCGGGTTCAGTGCATGTTGCGCGAATTTCTGAAGGAGCTTTCCGCGCGCGATGCGAATATTAACTATGCCGAAGATACACAGTTTTCTGACGATCTTTTTGTGCCTTGTTCCGCCTGCCATCGCGCGGTCATCCGCCCAATCCCCGACCCAGTCCGAGATAGATAAAGACCTATTCGAAGTCACGATTCCTCAGCTTGAGAGTTTTTACGCGAGCCACAAGTACACAGTGACGCAGGTCATTGAATGGCATCTAGCCCGCATTCACAAGTACAACGGCGTCTACCGCCCTGTCGAGACCATCCTTGAAAAGGAAGCTCTGGCTACAGCAGCGAAGGAAGATGCCGAAGCCGACTCAGCAAAGCATGGACCCATGTGGGGAGTGCCGATGGTGATCAAGGCAAACACCAGCATTGCAGGCCAGGTTACGACCGATGGATGGGCGGGCTATACCATCCCGGGCCACGAGCTGATTGCACCGGCGGATGCGACCATCGTAGCGAGACTGCGAGCAGCCGGAGCGATCCTCATCGGCCATACCAACATGCCGGATTTTGCAGCGAGCGATACGAACCGAAGCAGTTCTTTCGGACGCACGGGAAACGCTTATGATGTTCGATTCTCTCCAGGTGGATCGAGCGGCGGCACTGTCACTGCTGTCACTTCCAATATGGCAGTGCTGGGGAACGGAACCGATACAGGCAATTCGATTCGCATGCCCTCAGCTACAAGTGCTGTGATCGGAGTTTTCCCGACACGAGGGCTGGTGAGCATCGCCGGGATTGCACCTCTGGATTGGCTGCTGGATAACACAGGTCCGATTGCTCGCAATGTCACCGATGCGGTGATTGCTCTCGATGTCATGGCTGGCATCAACTCCGATGGCAAGCCAACGCCTGATCCGCTTGATCCTCGCACTGCGGAATCAGCGACGAAGGCTGAGCGCGGACCTTACACAGACTATCTCAAGACCGACGCGCTCAAGGGCAAACGCTTTGGCGTTCCCGCGTTCATTCTGAAGGGGA
>Ga0302319_10009301_pt1 | contig 18931 bp, 16 predicted proteins | sample Bog_T0_2_FD_203319 | JGI IMG/M metagenome (GOLD analysis project Ga0302319, IMG submission 203319) | Peat permafrost microbial communities from Stordalen Mire near Abisko, Sweden - Bog_T0_2 | ecosystem: Environmental > Terrestrial > Soil > Wetlands > Peat | place: Sweden: Abisko, Stordalen Mire... | reverse complement strand
GATGATTGGCTCGAGCAGCGCCTCCCGGGCGTCAGGATGGGACTCCGAAGAACACGCCAGCAGGTCATGCCGAGTGTAACGGAAGATCTGCTTGCCGCCGGGCAGCGTCGACTTATCGGCGCTGAACTTGGCGACGTAACGGCGTTCCTCGCCGGTCCTGAGTTCCACCAGTTTGTACACCGCACCGTGGCTTGGCGCGTCGTGGGAGGTTGCCAGTTCGGTGCCCACGCCAAAAGAATCGATGGGCGCGCCGGCGGCGACGAGCTCGAGAATCTTGTATTCGTTGAGGTCGCCGGTGGCCATGATCTTGGCCTGAGGTTGCCCGCTGTCATCGAGAATCGCGCGCACGGCCCGCGAGAGTTCGACGAGATTGCCGCTGTCCAGGCGCACGCCCCAGAACGGCGCTCCGAGCGAGGCCGCGCGGCGCGCGCCTTCGAGTGTGTCGTAAGTATCGATGAGATACGCCGTCGTGTCGCCCAGCAGTTGTTGCAGACGGCGGAAGGCTTCCAGTTCGGTTGGAAACGACAGCACCCAGGAGTGCGCGGCGGTTCCGAAAACGGGTATGCCGAAGCGCAAGCCGGTGAGCGTGTTCGACGTGCCGCGGCAGCCGCCGATATAAGCCGCGCGGCCGGCCAGAACGCCGGCTTCGGGCGAGTGCGCTCGACGCGTGCCGAATTCGACCACCGCGCGGCCGCCCGCGGCGTCCACAATGCGCGCCGCCTTGGTGGCGATCAGCGACTGGAAGCCAACCGTCGACAGCAGGTACGTTTCCGGGATCTGCGATTCCAGAAGCGGCGCCCGGAGCGTCAGAAACGGCTCGCCGGCGAACAGCGGCGTGCCTTCGCGCACCGCGAAAAGGTCGCCCGTAAAGCGCCAGGAACGCAACTGGTCGAAGAAGCCCGCGTCCACATTCGCAAAATGCGGCAGCCCCCGCAGGTAGCTGATCTCTTCTTCGCCGAAACGCATGTGGAGCAGATACTCGACCGCCTGCTCGAGCCCGGCCGCGATCAGGAAATTGCGATGATCCGGCAGGCGGCGGACGAAGAGCTCGAAGGTGGCGGTCTCACCGCTCTTGCCCGCCTGCCAGTAGCCGGCGGCCATGGTCAGCTGATAGAGATCAGTGAGCAGACCGTTGATCACAAGTTACTTCTTCTTTGCCGCTGGCTTGGCCTGTTCTTCCTTAAGATCGGAGGCCGCGTGCTGCAGTTCATCCACCGACTGGGCCGTCACGACGTACAGCGACGGCTCGCCTTCGCGCCGCGCCAACCACTCCTGGCCAGATTTCGACAGCCCGACCTTTTCCGTTTTTTTACCATCGCCGGAAACAACGGTAATGTCGATCGTCGCCGCGCCGAACCCCGTCTCGGCGAACTTGGTCGCGGAGAGATCGCGCAGCTTGTCCAGCAACATCTGCAGAGAGGCCGATTCCAGGGGCTTTCCATTGCGGAACCACTTCTCGCCGCCCTTGGCGACGCTGGTTTGCGCCGCCGCGCTATGGAAGTCGATCCGGCTCGGATCGACGAATCCGAAGTCGAATAACTTCTTGTTGCGGAAATCGTCCGTGGCTTTATCGAAGATCTTCGCCGTGGTGGCCTCCAACGGATACGTGCCTTCCACAACGCTCGATCGCGCGTAATACTTGTCGTCCTTGGTCTTCCGGATCTCGAGCTTCTGCGTGCCGGCCGCATCGGTGACCGTGACGACGGCCAGCGGCGCGGCCGAAGTGAACGCCGCGGCATTCTTCTTCAGGTCGTCGGCGGAGAGCGCCGCATCGAGCTTCACATCTTGCAGCCGCCGGACCATATCGTCGGCGGTGAAAACGTCGGCGCGGTAGGGTTTCGGCTTGACGATCTGCCACTCGCCCTGCGCGTTTTTGCCGAACTCGGTTTCGGTCTTCTGGGCCGCCAGCGTGACCCGCGCTACTTTCTCCGTATCGAACGTCAGCATGCGCTTGTCTCTCAGGTCGGCGGCGGTCTTGTTGAAACTCTCCTTAGTGTAGGAAGCGATCGTGTAGACGTGCGGATCGCCCGCCGCGGAGGCGTAGACGGCAGAGCCCGCCGGCGCCTCATCGCCCACCCGCAGCACTTTGGACTTGCCGTCCTTGAGAGTCAACGTGAGTGTTAACGCCGGCTGCGTCAGGCCGTACTGGCCGGCGTCGGCCGTCTTGTCCTCGACGACTTTGTCGGAGGAGACGTTCGCCGCCGCCGTCACGAACGAGGAAACCGTGACCTTGTCCACCGGATAGGGTGCCGGCGCGGTCATTTTCCACCCGCCGGAAGCGTCCTTCTCGATCACCGTCTTCTCGCCCTCGCGGCGCGCGACTTCAATGCGCCGGATGTCACCTTCCGTCACCGACAGAATCTTCGGCGACGCGTCGGCCGCGGGCTTCGACTCCTTCTCCTTGGCGGCCCGGTTCGACCACCAGATTCCACCGCCCAGCAGGATCAGCAGCCCGGCAGCGACCAGCAAACCGCGGATCTGCATCGCGCTACCTCCTCTTGAGCCACACCAGAATTCCCGCCAGAATCACGATCAGCGGTATCACGAACTGGCTCACCAGCCGCACCATCATCATCTGCGCGCGCGTCAACTGGATGCGCCGGTCCTCGGGCTCCTTCGGACGAATCGAAATCAGATCCTCGTCGTTCGACAGCCAGCTCACGATGTTGAGGAAGAAGTCGCGATTGGCCGCGAAACGCAGCACGTAGTTGGCCGCCCAATCCGACGAGCCCACCACCACGAAGCGTCCCTCTTTCGGCACTTCGCTGCCCGTGGCGGCGACCCGGTATGTGCCCGCAGCTGCGACGGGATACGACTTCTTCTCGCCCTTCGACAAATCGACTTTGCGCTCCTTGCCTGAGAGCTGCGTGATCGCGAAACTGTTGCTGGTCGTGAAAACGATCGCTTCCGCGCTCGTGTTCGTGCCCGCCTTCGCATCCAACGAGCGCACGATGGCGAACGCCGTGGCCGAGCCCTTCATCTCTTTCACGATCGCGTGCGTGCCGTACTTGTTGGCCAGCGCGACTTCCGGTCCCAGCCCGTACAAGCCGCCGATGCCCGACGTGTCCAGCACCTGATCTTTGTTGAGCGTCACGCCCCAGCCGTTCAGCACCTTCACCAGCCCGTCGTTGGCCGCGATCTTGTCCTTGCCTGCGTCCAGCGGCGGATCCAGCATGAACAGCCCGCGCCCGCCCTTCTCGACGTAATTGGACAGCGCATCGACCACCGGCTGCGGATACTCGTACCGCGGCCCGGCGACGACCACCACCGTGCACGACGCCGGAATCTCGGGCTTCTCCAGCAGGTTGATCGTGTCCGTCTTGTAATTGTTTTTCTCCAGCGCGTCCTTCACACCCGAGTAGTCCTCGGCGCCGGTTTCCGCAAGCGAATGCTCGCCCGCGCCGCCGACAAAGCACGCCATGCGCTCGCCGCTCTTCAATACGTGAATTAGCGCGCTCGTGATCTCTTCTTCCGTCAGGCTCCGAGCCTCGCTGCGCCGCGTCCCGTGCTGCAGAATGATCGTCCCCGCCGCGTGCACGCCGAACTCGCGCGCCATTTGCGGCTTCTTGTAAGGATCGACGTACTGGATCTTCAGCTTCGTCGAGAGATTGTTGTAGCGGTCGAGCAGGTCCTGCGCCGCCGGGAATTGCTTGGTCTCGTCGAAGTAGTAAATGTCCACCTCATCCTTCAAGTTCTTTACGATCTTGATGGTCTGATCGGACAGCGTGTAGCGCTTGTTCGACGTCAGGTCCACCGACTTGTTGTGCACGCTGGCCAGGTAATTCAACCCGGCGAGCAGCGCCACCACTACCAGGACATACACCGTCACATAGGCCGAGTACTTCGTCTGGCGCGTTTTCATCCAATCGGAATTCATGGCTTATGACCTCCAGCGGAGCGACTCGAGACTCCGCACTGACAGAAACAGACCCAGGAAAATCATCGACAAAAAATACACCACATCCTTCGAATCGATCACCCCTTTGGTGAAAGGCTCGAGGTGCGAGATCACGCTCATGTAGGCCATCACCTTGGCCCACACCGCGGTCTCATAACCGCCGACCCACTCGAAGACCCACAGCAGCAGGCACACCGAGAAGGTCACCATGCCCGCGATGATCTGGTTCTTGGTCAGCGTCGAAATGAACGCGCCCAGCGCCAGCAGCGCGCCGGCTTGCAGAATCAAGCCCAGATAACCGGCCAGCAGCGGCTTCCAATCGGGCGATCCGTACGCGAAAAGGAACCCGATGTTCAGCAGGCTGATCAGCATCAACATGGCGTACAATCCGAGGGCCGCCAGCCATTTTCCGATCACGATCTCCGCGTCGTACAGCGGCGAGGTGAGCAGCAGTTCGATCGTCATCGAGCGCTTCTCTTCGGAAAACAGCCGCATCGAGATCATCGGGATCAGGAACAATCCGATCACGCTCATGTTCATCAGCAGCGGACGGATCACCATTTCGTTGACGTCCATCGGGAACGACCGGCCCATCATCTGCGACTGCAGGCTCATGTTCACGAAGTAGGCCACCACATTCCAGAAAAAGAAACCGAAGATGATGGCGAACATCGCCATGGCGAGATAAGCGATGGGCGAGGCGAAGTAGCTCTTCAGCTCTTTTTCACAAATGGTCCAGATGTTCCTCATGCCTGTTCTCCTTCCGTGGGTTTTTCGGACGCCGTCAGTTCGAGGAACACCTCTTCGAGACTCAGCGCCGCGGCCCGCAGCTCATTCAGGTTCCAGCCTGACTCGACCACCGCGCGCGCCAGCTCGGCGCGGATGTCCTGCCCCGGCTGCGTCTCCACCTCGAAACTGTGGCGTCCGCTGCGCGTTTCGAGCGCCGCCACCTTGCTCACGCCGCTCACCTGTTCCAGTTTGTGCAGAACCTCGCCGGCTTCCAGCACCACGCCGCGGCCTTCAATCTCCAGCGCCACCGTGGCCTGTCCTCTCAGCCGGCTGGTAAGGTTCTCCACCGAGTCCTTAGCCACCACCTGGCCCTTGGAAATGATGATCACGTGGTCGCACGTCTGCTCGACTTCGCTCAGGATGTGCGTGCTCAGCAGGATCGTGTGCTGGCCCGCCAGCGACCGGATCAGGCCGCGCGTCTCGTGGATCTGTTTCGGATCCAGTCCCGCCGTCGGCTCGTCCAGGATCAGCACTTCAGGGTTGTGGATGATCGCCTGCGCCAGGCCGACCCTCTGCCGGTAGCCCTTCGACAGCTTCCCGATCAGCTTGTTGGCCACGTCGGTCACCGCGCAGCGCTCGGTCACTTCTTTCACCCGGCGCGCCAGGTCGGCCGACGGGATACCCTTCAGTTTTCCGACGAAGGTGAGGTATTCCGTCACCTCCATTTCGGGGTACAGCGGCGGCATCTCGGGCAGGTAGCCGATCCGCTTTTTCACTTCCATCGGCCGCTTGAGCACATCGTAGCCCGATACTTCCGCCGTGCCTTCCGTTGGCGGCATGAAGCACGTCAGGATGCGCATGGTGGTCGTCTTGCCGGCGCCATTCGGTCCCAGGAAGCCGACAATTTGGCCTGTCTCAACCTGAAAATCGATGTTTCGAACGGCGACGGTGCGACCGTAACGCTTAGTCAGTCCTTCGACCTTGATCATGGTTCCATCCTTCTAGGGGATGCGGGGCGAGAGCCGCTTGTGTGCCATTGATCTCAACGTATCCGCTGAGACGAATCCCTCATCGGGCAAAGTAGCTCTTCGAATGACAGGATAAAGACCCGGCGCGGGCCAAGTCAATCCGCCGCGGCCGCGCCGTTTGTGCTATAAGCCCTGCGGCGGCGCTGCTTGCCTGCATCGGCCGGGGCGCTACAATGGCCGCATGCGGATCACGCGACTTGCATTCGTCCTCGCGCTTGCGGCCTCCGGGCTGTACGCCGCCGAAGAGTTCTCCACTTCGGCCGGAACTGTGAAGATCACGCCCATCAAGCACGCCAGCCTGATGATCGAGGCCGGCGGCAAGGTCATTCAGGTCGATCCCTGGAGCCAGGGCACCGAGGCCCGCTACAAAGCCATGCCGAAGGCGGACCTGGTCCTGATCACCGACTTCCATGGCGACCACATGGATTCCCATGCCATCGCCTGGGTCAAGAAACCGGGCACGAGGATTATCGCGCCCGCGGTCGTCACCTCCAGCCTCAAAGCGGGCACCGTCATTCGCAATGGCGAGACCCAGACGTGGGAGGGTTGGACCATTGAAGCCGTGCCGATGTACAACTTCACACCAGGCCGCGGTCCCGCGCCGGGCAAGTTCTACCACGACAAAGGGCGCGGCAACGGCTACGTGCTGACCTATGGCGGCAAGCGCTTCTACATCTCGGGCGACACCGAAGCGACCCCCGAGATGAAAGCCCTTCAGAACATCGACGTCGCCTTCGTGTGCATGAATCTGCCTTACACCATGACGCCGGAAGAGGCCGCCGCCGGCGTGCGCGCCTTCGCTCCTAAAATCGTCTACCCGTACCACTACCGCGAGAGCAACCTGAAAGCCTTCGAGGACGGATTGAAAGGTTCGGGCGTCGAAGTGCGCCTCCGCAACTGGTACGAATAGTCGTCCATCGCACCCCGAACCGTGTTCCCCACGCCGCGCTTCGCTGAGCGGGTCTCCGGCGGGGACCGCATCCAGTTGCCCATTTGGGTTAAGATGCGGACTTGTCTCGACGCCGGACCAGGCCGGAGATCGCCACCGCGCCAAAGCGGCAGCCGCTGCGCTTCCCCGATCTGCTCCTGCGCGTATCCGCTTTTCTCGAGAAGTTCTCTACCCGGATCGCCATCGCCTGCGTGCTGCTGGCCTCGCTCCGCATCGCCGCGACCTACCCGGTCTTCAGTCACACCATCGACGAGCCGTCCCATATCGCCTGCGGAATGGAATGGCTCGACAAGCACACTTTTAACCTTGAGCCCAAGCATCCGCCGCTGGCCCGGGTTGCCGGTGCACTCGGGCCGTACCTGATGGGCCGCCGCTCGCACGGATTATCCGGGACCTATCAAGAGGGCGACGAAATCCTGTACTCGGGCGATTATCAGTCGTGCCTGACCGCCGCCCGGGTCGGCATGCTGCCGTTCCTCTGGATCGCGGCCGCGGCGGTCTACCTGTTTGCCCTCAAACTGGGAGGCCGGGCGGAGGCCGCTGCGGCCACCCTGTTCTTCACGCTGCTTCCGCCGGTGCTGGCGCACGCCGGCGTGGCGACCACCGACATGGGAGTTACAGCCTTCATCGGAGCTGCCTTTGTGGCCGGCCTGTTCCTGGTGGAGAAACCGAGCCTCGCCCGGGCCGGCGCATTCGGAGCCATGCTCGCTTTGGCCCTGCTGTCCAAGCTGTCCGCATTGGCCTTCCTGCCCGCCGTGGGCGCCGGTGCGCTGGCCTGGTGCCTCTTCAGCCGCACGACGAATCTGCGCGACCTGTGGACCCTGTCGAAACGTCTTGCGCTTCCCGTGTGCGTCGCGGCGGCGGTGACCTGCGTTTTGATCTGGGCGGCGTATCGATTCTCGTTTGGCCCGGTTAGTTCGAGCGGTCTCTGGCGTGGCCTCCGGCTGCCTGCTCCGGAGTTTTTCCGGGGCATCAGAGCGCTCATCGCTCACAATAACGCCGGGCATCCGAGTTACCTGCTCGGAGAGCGCAGCCAGACCGGATTCTGGTACTACTATCTCGTCGTTTTGCCCATCAAAACGCCGATCCCGTTTCTGATTCTGACTGCGCTCGGAGCCGTGGGCATCTGGACCAGGCGCAGGCTCGAACCCCGGCGCGGGTTGCCCCTGGTGTTCTCTCTGGCCATCCTCGCCGTGGCCATGTTCAGCCGCATCAATATCGGAGTCCGCCACATCCTGCCCGTGTATTTTGGCTTCTCTGTGCTCGCCGCGTTCGCGACCATCGGGTGCATGCGGCACTCCGCCGGCAGGAGATGGGGCGCGGCGATTGTGGCGACCTGCGTGCTCTGGTTCTTAGCGTGTTCCGCTTTGGCACATCCCGATTACCTGGCTTACTGCAACGCCTTGGCCGGGGACCACCCCGAGGAGGTGCTGGCCGACTCCGATCTCGATTGGGGTCAGGACATCCTGCGCCTCGGCAAGCGGTTGCAGGAGTTGGATGCGCCCGAGCTCACGTTCAACCCGTTTACCATTGCACGCTATGACCGGCACGGGTTTCCTCCCGTCAAGCCGGGTTCTGCCGTGAGACCGTCGCCGGGCTGGAACGCCGTGAGCATTACGGTGTGGAAAGTCGCCCGCTTAGGATTGTACGAGAAGCATCCTGAGATCCGGCTCTGGCCCGACCTTGTGAGGCCTACCGAGCGCGTCGGCCATTCGATTCTGCTCTACTATGTCCCGTATCCAGCGCATTGAGACCGGGCCCCCGGCCACGTCTCGGAAACGCTGGAATGACGACCGCTCGCACTGCGGAGCGGCACGTTGGCGCGAGAAACGGTCTCGTCCGCCTGCTCCCAGCCAGACCCGGCGCGCCCTGCCTTACACCGCGCCGTGGTCCCACTCGGCTTCAGCCGCTTGACACCGGGCCTATGCTCAAAGTAGCCGGCCGCCAGAATGGTGCGCTGGCCCGCTCTTTGACAACCCCGAATGTACAGCGAAAATAACCGAAAGATAGCCACTATAAGCTGATCATTCTAAAAAGAAAAGTCGACAATTGGCTTTGTTCCTCCAGTTTTTCTTTTTTGCGCGCCGCGAGCTGCGCCAACCACCCTCCCGGACACACCCCTCCCGCGTCGGCCAATTCGGCCTCGGCAGTGCCGTCTTAGGGGGATCCCGCTACCAGAGCTTGCAGCGCTGATCGGCCGGCTTGACCATCGCGTCGCCTTCGTGGCAGCCGAACGCCTGGGCGAATTCGGGCACGTTCTTCAGCGTCTCGATGACCCTGTATTTGGGCAGTGGATGCGGATCGGTCTGCAGCCGCAGACGATCCTCCTCGGGCCGCGCGTTGTTCGCCCAGACGCGGGCGAAGGCGATGAAGAAACGCTGGTCGGCCGTCAGACCGTCGATCACCGGCCCCGGCTTGCCGTTCAGCGACCGGTGATAGGCGCGGTAGGCCAGCGTAATCCCGCTCAGGTCGCCGGCCGCTTCGCCGATAATCAGCTTGCCGGTGTGCCGCAAGCCGGGCTGCACGTCGAAGCTGTTGAACTGGTCGATGACGCAACCCGTGCGCTTCTCGAATTCCCGCTTGTCGTCGTCCGTCCACCAGTTGCGCAGGTTGCCCGCGCCGTCGTACTTGGCTCCCTGGTCGTCGAAGCCGTGGCCGATCTCGTGCCCGATCACAACCCCGATCGCGCCGTAGTTCACGGCGTCGTCGGCGCTCAGATCGAAGAACGGCGGCTGTAGAATCCCGGCCGGGAAGACGATCTCGTTCATCTGCGGGCTGTAGTAGGCGTTCACCGTCGGCGGCGTCATGTGCCATTCCGTGCGGTCCACCGGTTTGCCGAGCTTGTCAATCTGCTGCTTCATCTGCCACAGGTTGGCGGCCTGGACATTCTCCAGCAGTTTGCCCGGCGTCACCTCGATCGACGAGTAATCCTTCCACTTGCTCGGATAGCCGATCTTCGGCGCGATCTTGTCCAGCTTCGCCAGCGCCTGCTTCTTCGTCTCGGGCGACAGCCAGTTGGCCCGCGCGAGTTCTTCGCCCAGCGTCACGCGCATGGTAGCTACCAATTCGTCCATCCGCTTCTTCGCGGCGGGCGGGAAGAACCGGCGCACGAACACTTCGCCCAGTGCGTCGCCGAGCGTGCGGTCGGCCAGTTCGGTGCAGCGCTCCCAGCGCGGCAGCGGTTCTTTCACGCCACTCAGCACCTTCTGGTTGAACTCGAACCAGGCGTCCTCGTACGCCTTCGGCAGTTGATTCGCCTTGCTGCTCAGCAGGCGCCACTTCAGGTACGTCTTCCACGTCTCCAGCGGCGCGCTCGCGAGTTCCTTCGTGAACGTCGCGAAGTAGCGCGGCTCACTCAGATTCACCGGCGTCGAGCGCGGGATCTTCTGGCCATCGAATAGCCCGCCCCAGTTGAACCCGGGCGCCTCCTTCTCGACGCCCGCCAGGTCCATGCGGTGGTACGTGGCGTACGGATCGCGCCGCTGCACGCGGTTCAACTGCACGTCGGCCAGCCGCGTCTCGAATTCGAGAATGGTCTTGCCGGCCGCCGCGGCGCGCTCATCGCTGTCGCCCGTCAGATGGAAGATCGTCGCGACGTAGCGCTGAAACTCCTCGCGCGTCTTCTGCGATTTCTCGTCGGTGCGGAAGTAGAACTCGCGGTCCGGCAGGCTCAAGCTGCCTCGCGCCGACAGCGATGCGATGTACTCCGACGAGTTCTTCGCGTCCTGCGTGACGCCCAGGAACGCACCCGTGCCCAGGTCCCTCTCGTGCAGCCGCAGGATCTCGGCTTCGAGCGCCGCGCGGCTGTCGATGCCCGCGATCCGCTCCAGTTCGGCTTGCACCGGTTCCAGCCCGCGCTTCTCGATCGCTTCCGTGTCCAGGCACGAAGTGTAAAGCACGGCCAGCTTCTCGGCGTTCGAGTTGTGCGCCAGCTTGCCTGCCTTGTTGTCGGCCACTACTGCGTCCAGGATGGTCTTCATCCGCTCGCGGTTGTCCTGCGCCAGCTTGGTGAATGTGCCCCAACGTCCGTACGCGGCCGGGATCGGGTTCGAGTCAATCCACTTCTGGTTGACGTAACGGTTGAAGTCATCGCAGGGCTTGCACGTCGTGTCCAGAATGGACTTCAGGTCGGGCCCATGCTGCTGCGCCACGGCGGCGCACAGGGCCAATAGCAGTGCGGGGAGGTATCGTTTTCTCATGGTCGGGTTCGTTCGCAACCACTATATCAGCGCGAATTCGGTGCGGGGACGGACAACGGCGCACGCGCTCCCGCCAGCGCATCGCGGATCCGCCCTGTTTGGTAGAATCACGGTCTCGATGGTTGGGACTGAGAGTCGGCCCGGCCGCGCCGCGGTTGCTGAGAGTAAGATTGAAGTCACGCGCGACCCGCCGATCGCGCTGGATCGGGCAGCGCAGGCTGCAGGAGCGGCCTCGGCACCGGATTGGGTTCATAATGAGGAGCGCCATCCGTAGGCCGGTCAGGAGATAATGGAGTTGCATGGGTGAAGCACTTGGGTTGATCGAAACGCGCGGCCTGGTCGCGATGATCGAGGCCGCCGATGCGATGGTCAAAGCCGCCAACGTGATCGTCATCGGTTGGGAGAAGATCGGCTCGGGCTACGTAACCGTCCTGGTACGGGGCGATGTGGCGGCGGTACGCGCGGCCACCGACGCCGGCGCTGCCGCGGCGCGCCGCGTGGGTGAGTTGATCGCCGTGCACGTGATCCCGCGGCCGCATCCGAGCCTCGAAGACGTCCTGCCGATCGGCAAATCGGCGAAGTAGCATCCTATGACCCTCGGACGAGTCGTCGGCGTCATTGTCGCCACCCGCAAGGACCCGCGCCTGGAAGGGAGCACGCTGCTCATCGTCAAGCCCGTCGCTCCGGATGGCAAGGAAGAGCCCGGCTACCAGGTCGCCGTCGATACCGTCGGCGCGGGCAATGGTGAACTGGTCATCACGGTCACCGGCTCCTCCGCGCGCATGGCCGCGGGCTGCAAGGAAAAGCCCGTGGATTGTGTCGTTGTCGGCATCGTCGACGGCATGAGCGTGGATGCGCCGCGCTAGGAGCCGACGATGCACTTGGGCCGCGTCATCGGGCGTCTCTGGGCCAGCGTGAAGAACCCCGGTCTGGAATCGCAGCGCCTGCTGCTGGTTCAGCCCGTGATGGCCGATCTGAGTGCCTCGGGGCAGGTGCTGGTGTGCGCCGATACGACCGGCGCCGGCGCCGGTGAACTGATCTACTGGGTGCGCGGCCGCGAAGCCAGTTTCCCGTTCCTGCCGGCCGAGGTTCCGAGCGATGCGACCATCGTTGGCATCGTCGACGAACTCCACTTGGGCGAGGCCTCTTCCGACCCAGATAGCCCGCTTCCACCGGACCACGTCCGGCGCGGCCAGAGGAAGGGCTGAGGATGCAGATCGGACGTGTAGTCGGCGACCTGAGCGCGACTCAGAAGCACGCCTCTCATCAGGGCCGGACGATTCTGCTGGTGCAACCTCTCGATCTCGATGGCAGCTATCGCGGCAATCCGGTGGTGGCCCTGGACAGCGTGAATGCCGGCGTGGGCGACCGTGTGCTGTTGGTCCAGGACGGCTATGCCGCTTCCACCGCGCTGGGGCTGAAACTGGCTCCCATCGACGCCGCCGTCATCGGCATCGTCGACCGGGTTGAACTGGCTTCAGAGGAGCTCGGCCCCACGGGAGCCGCGGCGCCGGCCAAGAAGCGACCAAAGAAGCAGCAGGCACAGTAGGAGGGTGACACTCTGACTGACGACGAACGCCACGTTCGCCAGGTGCGAGCGTTGGGTCAGGAACGCAAGGGTTTGCGACGTCGGCGTTAGTGCCAGTTGACGGTCGTAGTTGTCCATTTGCGGAATGAGCCCTAACCCCAGCAGCAGCGCGTCGGCCAGCAGTGCCAGCGCGAGTCCCAATTGGAACCGGCCGGCGGAGGAGAACAGTAACAGGAACAGGAACAGGGCCGCGGCCAACCCCAGTTGCAGCCAGCCCCACAAGTCGAGCATCGAGCGGCTGGCCGCGGCCACCTGGTAGCGCAGCAGTTCCTGGATCAGCGGCTGCCCGGCCAGTTTGACCGCGCTCGTGTAACACGTCGGCGGCGCGAGCGTCAGGCTCGCGGTCGAATCGAACGTCACCAGCGTCAGAAGCTGAATCAGAACGGTCATGCCCATCCACGCGGCTACCCAGAGGGCCGCGAAACGGCGCACCAGCGAGTCCGTGTCCTCGTAGATCCGGCGCTTGCCGCCGATTCTGGCCGCGTTGTTCATGCCTTGCTTGTCTCCTCATCGGCGGGCTCCGCTCCGCCCGGCGCAGCGATGTTGTAACGCTTCAGCTTATTGATCAACCCCTGCCGGCTGAGGCCCAACTGGCGTGCCGTCCGAACCTGGTTGAAGCCACATGCCGCCAGGACCTCGCGGATCCGCTGCTTCTCCAACTCCTCCACATCTTCCTGCAGGCTCTTGGCCGCGGCTCTGGCCGCCGCCGGCGCCGGTGCCGCGACGGTCTCCCGCGCCCGTGGCTGCAGCGCGTCGCTCAGGTCGGAGATCTCGATCATCGGCCCGCGCGCACATACCGTCGCGCGCCGCATCTCGTTCTGCAACTGGCGCACATTGCCCGGCCACGGATAGGCCATTACCGCTCCCAGCGCCTGAGCGGACAACTCCAGGTCCGGGCGTTTCATCTCGCGCGCGGCCTCGCTCAGGAAATACGATGCCAGCAGCGGAATGTCCTGGCGAATCTCCCGCAGCGCCGGCGTGCGCAGGCGAACGACGTTCAGGCGGTAGTACAGATCCTCCCGGAATTGGCCCTTCTCAATCGCGCTTTCCACATCCTTGTTCGTGGCGGCCACGATTCGCACATCGATCGGCACCGGGCTCCGGCTCCCGATTCGCTCCACCGTGCGCTCCTGCAACACGCGCAGAATCTTGGCCTGCGCCATCGGCGAAAGATCGCCGATTTCATCCAGGAACAGCGTCCCGCCGTGCGCCGACTCGAACTTACCGATGCGCCGTTCCACGCCTGTCGCTACGCCCTTCTCGACGCCGAACAGTTCGGTTTCCACCAGCGTCTCCGGCAGCGCCGCACAATTCAGCGCCACAAACGGTCCGCGCGCGCGGGGGCTCGCGAAATGGATCGACCGCGCCACCAGATCCTTGCCCGTGCCGCTTTCGCCCGTGATCAGAACCGTCACGTCGGCGTCGGAAACACGTTCAATCATCGACCGCAGCGCGTCGATCTGCGGGCTGAGTCCCAGCAGGCTTTGCGCCGGCAGCCGGCCGCCCAACTCCCGCAGCAGGTTGCGATTCTCCGTTTCGAGCGCCGCCCGGTGACGCCGGAGTTCGCCGATCATCTGCGCATTCTGGATCGCCAGGGCCGCGTTGGCCGCGAGCGATAGCCCGATCTGCAGGTCCTCCGGCGTGTATGCGCCCACGCGTTTGTTGAGGACCTCGAATGCGCCGATGGACTCGCCGTCGGCGGCAATCAGCGGCAGCGCCAGCATGTTCCGGGTCCGGTAACCCGAGTTGTTATCGACGCCCTGGAAGAACCGTGAATCGCCATACGCGTCGTTGACCACGATCACTTCGCCGGTCGAGGCCACCGCGCCGGCAATCCCGACGCCGGCTCGCACCCGGATCGTCTGTTCGCTGCCCAGGGCCACTCTCGAAACCAGCTCTTCGCGCGTGGGAGTGAAGAGAAAGATGCTGGCTCGTTCGCAATCCAACAACCGCGCGGCCTCGACCACCACCAAATCCAGCAGCGCGTTCAGGTCGCGCTCCGAGTTCATCCGCTGGCATACGCGCAGAATGGTCGCCAGTTTCTGACCGTCGGCCAGCGAGCCAGTGTTCACGGCCGGGGATGCGTCGGGGATGCCTGGGGTGCCCATGCGAAAATGCGTCTACCTAGTGTACACCGAATCGTCCTGGCTGCCACCCGTTTGCCCATGTTGTATACACCATGCAGCCTCGATGGCGCGTGAATTGATTTCAAGTTATTGATTATCAATGAGCCAAAGGTTTGGCCACTCCCATGCACAGTTATCGCCAGGTTCGATAGTCAAAGAGCCTTTACGTTGTGAGGGACCGTTGGTCCATCGCTCAAGAGGCACACCGCGATCCCGGCCGCGGCGGCTCGGGATGGTGCTGGAGGAGTGCCAGGTGTGATGGAGGAGTCTGGGCCGGTGGTTCCTCACCGTAGGTCGGGGCCGGGCCGATGGTACGGCCCGTGCTGCGGTAGGTTCAAAGCGCGCCGATCAGGAACGGCGCGCTTTTTTGCGCCTGTCGCGCCTGCGTTCACTCTGTTCAATTACCGCTCTTCGCCGGCAGTGCACTCCGCCTGGCCGCCAGCAGGTCGGTGAGCAGCCCGCTCTCCGCGCCCGCCGCGAAGTAAGTGACTTTCGCACCGCTGTTGACCAGCCGCAGCGTCTCCAGGATGTTGAACACCGCGTCGGCCACGGCCGGCTCTTTGGCAATCTCGCTCAAAGCCTGCCCCAGCAGATTCGGCCGAATGGCCGATGCTTTGCCGAACTCGATCGACGCCGTGCGCTCGGCTGAACTCGTAATCACGCTCACCTGATTGGCGCCCGCCTGCTTGATCGCCGATGTCACCTGGCGCAGCCGGTTCACCACCTTCGCTTCAATCTGCCTGATCATTCCCTCGTCGCGGAAATGGACCTTGCGGATGTACACCGAGCCGAGCTGATAGCCCCACGCCTGCGACTGGCTGGAGACCTCGGCGCGCACGATCTGGCTCATCTGGTGGCGCGTCTCGAGCATGTCCCCCAACCGCATGTTGCTCAGGCAGCGCACCGTCGAGTTGCTCACGTTCGCGCGTAGCGAGCCGCGCGGGTCCGTGTTCTTGAACAGGTACGAGTATGGGTCGCTGATCCACATCTCGTACCAGATGCCGATGCCCATCGGCGCGCCCTCTTCGGAGTTGACGGGCTCGCTGCGGCGGTACTCCTGGTCGAGCCGCAGGTCGAGCGTGTAGCACGTGCCGAACAGGTTCACGATCAACGCCGACGGCCCGATTTCCCCTAGCAAAAAGTGCAGACCCGGCTGGTCCAGGATGCCCAACACCTTGCCGAACAGCACGTAGACCCGGCAACTGCGCTCCTGCACGATCGCGTACAGGCCGAAAACGCGCGCCATTCCCAGCAGCAGCGGCAGGCCAATCAGGCACAACAGGAACGAAACGCCCGCCGCCAACAGGAATTCGCTCAGGAATTCGGCGCTCATGAGTGTGCCTCCCCGCTCTGTGCGGCCATGTAAATGTCCTGCACTTTGTCGAACAGCTTCAGCCGCACGTTGCGCAGGTAGGCTTGCAGCACGCCGCCGCCGTCCTGGTAGAGCCGCGCCAACTCCAGCGCCAGCAGGCGGATCGGCTCGATTTCGGCTTGCGCCTTGAGCGTTTCGATCTCGACGGCGCGCTTGGATTGCTCGATCTTCTGGTCGGCGGCCGCCTGCGCCAGGCTGATATCGCTCGACACCTGGTTGTGCGCCGTGTTGATCGCCGCCAGCGCCGACTCGACCTCGGCCGGTGGATCGATGCCCGTGATCAGCGAGGCTTCGAGCTGCACCCCGTAGCGCGCCTGCGCCGAGCGGCACTCCTGGTCCATGTACTCGTTCAGGTCGCGCAGGTTCTTGCGCAAATCGTTGATCGAGACGCCGATCATCTCCGCGCCCGGAACCAACGCAAGGGCCGGTTGCGAGGCCGCATCGCCCGCGCCCGGCGGCGGCTGTCTGGCTTCGAAACTGGCGATCTTCTGGCGCAGCACCGAGACGAAATAGCCCGTCACGTGCACAAACGGCTTCTTGATGCCGAACAGAAACGCGTACAGGTTGGACTCGCTGACGCGATAGCGGATCTGGCCCGTCAGGCCCGTGTTGAGCTGGTCTTTCGTCACCGCCTCCAGCCGCGTCCCGCCGTCGTTGGCCATGGCGTCTTCGAAATCCTTGGCCATGTTCACGGTCATCGTCGCGATGGAAACCTTGTAAACCCGCTCCCACGGCCACTTGAGGTACGGTCCGCCCGGCGGGATCACTCGCACCTGCGGATACGCGTAGCGCGACCGCTCCTCGGGCGCCAGAAACTCGGCGATGGGAGTGTCGAGCGTCGTCTTGTCGCCCGGCAGGCGGTCGGCTCGCCCGAAAATCGTCTTGACGCCTCTTTCGTTCTGGTCCACCGTGTAGATCCCAAACAGGATCACGCGCACGAAGAACCAGATCAGGAAGCCGATGATGATGCCACTCAGTACAGCCATTCTGCCCGGACTCCTCTCTCCGCTTATGCTATTAAGGCGCTTGCCGCACCCGCCAAAATCCGTGCGCCGGATCGGCAAGTCTACCCGAGTATACCTGTCGCCGCGGCGTCCGTCTGCTAGGGGTGAGGGTCCGCGGCGCAGGCCGGTGGGTGTGCGTGCTGTTGTGCTTGCGGACGCTGGATTCAGGAGGCGTCGGGACGCACGGATGGATGATCCTGGGCGCGCGTGGTTGTTTGCTCCGGCGGCCGCGCGCCGCTGCCCGCGGGACGCACTGGAGGAGCTTCAGATTCTCGCTGCCGATTGTGACGCCCGCTGTGATTATCTGGAGCTTACTTCTGTTCTTCCTACACCAGCGGCGCGGTCGTGGGACATGGAGCCTCTCCCAGCGCCGCAGCCAACTGGAGCCACGGCTGCACCCACGGCCCGGCCACTTCACTCATCTCCTGCGTTGAAAGGTCCTGGCCCACCAGGTTGAAACTCAGCCGCTCATCCGCTTCGTCTTCGACTTCCACCAGGTCGCCCATCGCGATCTGGCCGCTCGCCACCAGGCTCGACAGCGGCTGCACTATGTTCTTCTCGATCGTCCGGCACAGGTAGCGGGCGCCGTAGCGCGAGTCGACGCCCTTGGCGAGCAACCACTGCTTGGCCCGCTCCGTTACTCGCAGCACGAAACCGCCCGCGGCCGAGCAGGTCAGAATCCGGTCCTGCAGCCGGCCCAGTTCGATGTCCACAATGCGCCGCAGATGGTTGTCGAGCAACGGGTGAAAGACGATCATCTTGTCCAGCCGGTTGATGAACTCCGGCGGGAATTTCCGGCGCGCCGCTTCGAGCGCCGCCTTGCGGATGCGCGTGGCAACCGTCTCGGGGTTCATGACCGTGGCTTCGCCCGAGGCGGCGCCGAAACCGAGCGTCGGATTCACAATCGCGCTCATCTCTTTCGCGCCGAGGTTGCTGGTCATGAAGATCATCGCGTCCGAGAAGTCCACCCGCCGGTTGTCGCCGAGCGTCAGCGTGGCCTTGTCGAGTATGCCCAGCAACAGGTTCCACAGCGCGTCGGAAGCCTTCTCGATTTCATCGAACAGCACGAAACTCACCTTCGTGCGGTCGGTCCAGTACTGGTTGAGGTTCTCCTGGCTGAGCAGCGGATGGGTCTCGCGGTGGCCCAGATAGCCGGGCGGCGAGCCGACCAGCTTGGCGATTTCGTGGCTGTGCTGGAACTCTCCGCAATCTACTTTGACGACCGCCCGCGGGGTGCCGACCAGGGCCTCCGCCAGCGCCTCCACGATGCGCGTCTTGCCGGTGCCGGTCGGTCCCAGAAACAGCAGCGTCCCAATCGGCCGCTGCGGTGCGTTGAGGCCCGCCAAGTGCATCTGATAGACGTTTACGATTTCCTTGATCGCCTCGTCCTGACCTGCGATCATGGTGCTCAACTGGCGCTGCAGTTGAGCCGCCTGGCCGCCGTTTTCATCGGGGTTCAGAGTGACGCGCCCGCTCTGGCCCAGCGGCCGCGGGTTGCGGTTTCCGCTGCGGTTCGCGGCGAGGCCTCTCACCGGGCCAGTGCCGGGATGGACCGTCGCCCGCGTGCCGCGGGGCGGACTGGCCGCGGGGCTCGCCGGGCGCAAAACCGCACCCGAGCCCGTCAGGGTGCGCCACCCGTCGTTGCGCGGGCTGGCAGCTTCGGGCGGCTGCTTCGTCGGGGGTTGTTCGTTCATCGTCGGGCTCCGATTCTCCCCCGGCGCCGCCGCCTTACTTTTTCGGCGGTTTCGAGGGTCGCATTTCAACGTGACTGATCAACGTCCTGGCCGGCATGCTCAGCACCATCGCCACGGCATCGGCGACATCTTCGGGGGCGATCTTCCACTCCGCCCCGCCGCCGTGTCCGAATTCCGTGCTGACACTGCCGGGCAGGATCGTTGTCACTCTTACTTCTTCATATCGGTGATCCAGCATCACAGCTTCACTCAACCCGCATAAACCAAATTTCGAGGCGTTGTAGGCCGCCCCTCCGGCGAACGCATTTTTGCCCGCGAGACTCGCGATATTCACAATCCACCCT
>Ga0302319_10009300_pt1 | contig 18932 bp, 14 predicted proteins | sample Bog_T0_2_FD_203319 | JGI IMG/M metagenome (GOLD analysis project Ga0302319, IMG submission 203319) | Peat permafrost microbial communities from Stordalen Mire near Abisko, Sweden - Bog_T0_2 | ecosystem: Environmental > Terrestrial > Soil > Wetlands > Peat | place: Sweden: Abisko, Stordalen Mire... | reverse complement strand
CTATTCGATGGGGCTCGAAAACGGGCGGACGAAGGTGCTGATCGAAGCGCTGCACGGCAAACTGCCGGTGCGCGAGATCACGGTGGAGGCGGCGGGCCAGACGGCCAGCGTGGCGAGCGGAAAGCAGAAGCTGGATTGCCAGGTGCAGGCGCAGGGGGCGCTGCGCCGCATCTCGCTGGCCGAGACGATCGAGGTGCGCGCAGGCGAGTCGGTGGAGATTGTGGTTTGAGGCCGTGGCTGATTCCGGTGGGGGGCTTTCTGGGCGCGGGGAAGACCAGCCTGCTGATGGAGGCGGGCGGGCGCCTGCGCGAGCGCGGCCACCACGTAGCCATCCTGACCAACGACCAGGCCGGCGGGCTAGTGGACACGGCGGCGGCGCGAAGCAGGGACTTCGACGCCGGCGAAGTGGCGGGGGCATGCTTCTGCTGCGCGTTCACGCGATTCGTGGAGGCCGCGGCGACGCTGGCAGCGCACGGAGCGGACGTGATTCTGGCCGAGCCGGTCGGATCGTGCACGGACATCGCGGCGACGGTGCTGCGGCCGTTAGAACAGGAGTATGCCCATTTGTTCCGGCTGGCGCCGTTCACTGTGTTGGTCGACGCCGCGCAGTACAGCGCGCTGCACGCGGTTGGGGCTGACGCGGAGGTAGCGTGGCTGTACCGGCAGCAGATGGCCGAGGCCGACATCCTGGCGTTTTCCAAATGCGACCTGGGCGCGACCGCGCCGGAACTGGGCGCGCCGGCGCTCAGCTTGAGCGCGCGCACAGGGCAGGGCATTGACGTTTGGCTGGAGGAGGTGCTGAGCGGACGCACAGCGCCGGGGACGCGGCTGCTGGTGGACCTCGATTACGATCGCTACACGCGGGCCGAGGCGCGGCTGGCGTGGCTGAACGCGTCGGCGACGCTGCGGACGAGGGCGGCGCTCGCGCCGGCGCAGTTGGCCGGGCCGCTGATGGAAGAGATCGACGCGCGGCTGACGCGGCAGGGCGCGCGGATCGCGCATCTGAAGACGTGGACCGAGTCGGCGGAGGCGTGGCTCAGAGTGTCGCTCACGGAGAACGGACAGGAGCCGAGTGTGGAGGGCGATCGGCTGGCGCCGGCGGCGCGCGAGTTTCGAGTGGTGGTGAATCTGCGAGCGCAGGGCGAGCCGGAGGCGCTCCGGGAGGCCGTCGAAGAGGCGCTGGCCGCGCTGCCGGCGGAGGTCACGATGGAGCGCATCGACAGCTTCCGGCCGAGCCCGCCCAAGCCGGAGCGGCGGGCGGGTTGAGTCGAAGTTTCAACGTTCAATTCAGCGGACGCCGGCCTGTTGGCGCGCGGGGAGGAATTCATCGCCCGCGGTCCAGGTTGGCAGGCGGTCCAGGTTGGCAATGCGCAGGCCGAGCGTGAAGCCGAGGCGCGCGAACTGTTCGATGCCGGAGAAGTTCCAGTCGGCGCTGTACTCGTCCGAGGGTTGATGGTAACGGGCGCCGAATTCCTTCATCTTCACGGCGGCGACGGCGGCGGGCAAGTCGGGGTACTCGCTGCCCATGCCGATGGAGAAGGCGGGCACGCCGGTCCGGGCGAAAGAAAAATGGTCGCTGCGGTAGTAGCCGCCGGCGTCCGGATGGGTGTCGCCCTTCAGGGTCAGCCCGAAATCCTGGGCGGTCTTCCGCACCAGGCCCCACAAGGTGGTCCGCTCGGCCCCGGAGAAGCCGGCGTCGCGAGTGCGGCCGAGGGGCGAGAAGCTGTCGAAGTTCAGGTCGGCGGCAATGCGCCCGGCGGGAACGGGCGGGTGCTCCGCCAGGTAGCGGGAACCGAGCAGCCCGCTCTCCTCGGCGGTGACCGACGCAAAATAGGCGCTGCGCTTGGGTTTGGGGTCGAGCGAGGCCCAGGCGCGCGCCATCTCGATCAGCATCGCCGCGCCGGTGGCGTTATCGACTGCGCCGTTGTAGATCGCATCGCCTTTCACCGGCGGCCCGATGCCGAGGTGGTCCCAATGGGCGGTGAAGATCACAGCCTCGTTTTTCAATTGCGGGTCGGAGCCGGGGACCATGCCGATCACGTTCCCGGTGTCGAGCGGCGCGATGTGGAAGTCCATTTTCAACCGCAGCTTGGCCGACAGGGGCCGGGCGTGGAAGCCGCGCTGGTCGGCCGCGGCGAGCGCGCCGGCGAGCGTGAGCCCCGAGGATCCGAGCAGCTTTTCGCCGGATTGCGAGGTGATCCAGCCGGCCAGCACGAGGGCCGGAGTGCCGGGCGGCGGGTCGGCCTGGGGCATCGGACGGCCCTGGCCGCGGACCACCTGCCAGCCATAGCTGGCGGTCGGGGTAGTGTGGATGATGATGGCGCCGAGCGCGCCCTGGCGGGCCGCCTCTTCGAACTTATAGGTCCAGCGGCCGTAGTAGGTCAACGCCTTGCCGGCAAAGAACTTAGGGTCGTCGGAGGGCGGTTCGCCGGTAAACAGAACGACCACCTTGCCCTTCACGTCGACGCCCTGGTAGTCGTCCCAGGCGAACTCGGGGGCGCGGATGCCGTGGCCGACGAAGACCGTCGCGGCTTCGAAATCCAGCGCTGGCTGGCGGCGGTGGGTGGTGGCGACGAAATCCTCCAGCCAGCGCAGTTCGACGGTCCCGTCCAGGCCCACAATGGTCAGGCGGGCGCTCGCGCCGATGGGCTCGACGAGCTGCAGCGGGACCCGTTGGATGAAGCCGCCGTTGTCGCCAGCCGGCTTCAGGCCCGCCGCGGCGAACTGCGCCGCGATGTATTCCTCCGCCAGCAGACCGCCGCGAGCGCCCGGGCCGCGTCCCTCCAACAGATCGCTTGCCAGGAATTTTACATGCGGCCGGATGCGCTCGCCTTCAATGCGATCGGCTTGGGCGGAAAGCAGGATGGACGTGGCAAATAATACTGCAAATAGCTTCATAATGGTGTCCTTTTTGCCGCAAAAGGGGCGGCAAAACGAAAGGGCTGGAAGGCAAATCGCTCCATAAGGCCTGCGGCGGCGACTTTCTGGGCAATGAGCGCCGGGATGTGAAAGGTGGGCAGGGACCGTCTGCAGGGACACCACTCGGGGCGGCTGTCCGCGGGCAGCAACTGGCATGGTATTCATGTCATCATAGTAACGCGCGGGTGCTCAGGGTTTTTTCTATGGCGGCAACATTTGTGGGCCGCTGGGAGTCTTAGTTAAAGGGACTGAACCGCGGCGAGGAATCATAGATTGCGGACTATTGTCGCAGTGTTTTTGCTGAGTGTCGTCTCGGCTGTCGCCGGACCGGCGGGCGAAGGTTTGCCTCCGTTGCCGGGGGTGCATCACGACCAGGAGGGCGAGGAGCGGTACGAGATCGCGATCCAGAAAAGCCGCAAACGCCTGGTGCGGGGCGTGACGATGGTGGCCAAGTTCGTCGGCAAGATTCCCGGGCTCGACAACGTCGCGAACGTCGCGCGCCTCGAAGCCCGGCGACACGTGGCTTCGGACGGCACGATCAACTACGACGTGGTCGCCAGAGAAGGCGATAAGACCGTCCAGAAGGAACTGATCGTGCGCTTCATCAACCTGGAGATGGATACGCGCAGCCAGAACGCCGCCGCCGTGGCCATCACGGCTGCGAACTACAAGATCAAATACAAGGGTTCGATGGATCAGGCCGGTCGGAACACCGACGTGTTTGAGGTGCACCCGCGGAAGAAGCGAATCGGGTTGTTCAAGGGCGAGGTGTGGGTGGACACGGAAAGCGGATTAGCGGTGCACCAGACAGGGCAATGGGTTAAGAGTCCATCGGTGTTTGTGAAGAGTGTAAAATTCGTGCAGGATTTCGCGATCCGGGATGGATATCAGGTGCCGACCAGCACTTCGTTCACGACGCAGACGCGGTTCTGGGGCGTCGCCGAAATGAGCGTCGAATACACGGATATCAGCTGGGATGCGGACGCGGCCGCATCCCAGAGTCAGAACTGAACTGAGAAGATTCTGGTCTTACCAGCGCGGTTCGCGCCGGCGGAACCCGCCGCCACCACCACCACCCCGATTGAACCCGCCTCCGCCCCCGCCGCGTTCCTCACGGGGCCGGGCTTCGTTCACATTCAGCTTCCGCCCACCGAAATCGGCGCCGTTGAGCGCGGTGATTGCCCGATTAGCTTCCTCATCGTTCGGCATCTCACAGAAGGCGAAACCGCGCGACTTGCCGGTTTCACGGTCGGTGATGATGCTCACCCGATCCACAGTTCCGTAGCCCTCGAAGATGCTCCGGACAGAGTCTTCGGTCGAGGTGAAGCTCAAATTACCAACGAAAATATTCTTCAAGCAAACGCTCCTAACTGTACTTGACACCGGGTTTGCCAGGCTGGAGAGGGCGGACGCGGGAAAAACGAGCGCGGGCCTGAGAACTCGAACCTAACTGAAAGGGCATTCAAATACTCAGACAGAATACCAAACAACCGCAGTGTTGGGAAGAGTGCAGTTCCAAGGATTGTCTGGAATCCGTCGAATCCGAGCTCTCATTTCTCGCCGGGAGGAACCGGGCGGCATCGAGAGGTTGGCGAAAACACGGGTGAGGAGACGGCTTTCGGGCGCGAAAACCGGTGGACCGGCGGCTGAAGTCCACCCGGCGCGGTGCGGACAGAGCGCGGATGGAGCGAGGCGTGCGCGCCTGAGGGCAGAGACGTCAGTCACCGGTTTTCGGATGGTCCAGAAGCCCGGTGGCCCGGGCCAGTTCCAGCGTCAGGCGCTCACGGCTGTAGGCCGCGACCGAGTCGGGATCGGGGGCGAAGGAGCGGGCGCCCGGCTGGCCGCTCGCGCAGTCGTAGATTTCCTGCAACGTGAGGCCGATGGCCGCCGGGTCGTCGGGCGCGGTGCACCAACCGCCCCGCGTTTCCACGAGCACACGCTCCACCTCCCCGCCGCGGGGCGTGATGGCGAGGATGGGAATCCCGGTGGCCAGGTACTCGAACAGCTTGCCGGAGTGGACGGTCGGGGTGCCGATGAGCAGCAACAGGCAGTGGCTCTGTTCGAGTTGCCGGAAAGCCTCCTGCTGCGGCAGGAAGCCGGTTTGGAGGATGCGCGCGCGGCGGCCGGCGAACAAGGGTGCGGCGTCGGCGGAGACGCGGCCGATGAAACGGGTTTCGATTCTGTCGCGCCACGAGGGCGCCATCCGCTCGAGCGCATCGAGATACGGTTGTGGGGAATAGACCGGATTGGCGTACAGCGTGCCGAGGTAAGTCACGATCAGCGGCGGCAGGGGCGGCGGGCGGCGCTGAAAGCCGCGGAACGAGTCGGGGTCAAAGCCGTTGGGGATGCACACGAATTTGGCGGCGGGTTGGGCCGGATAGCGGTCGCGCAACCGGGCGAGCCAGGGCGGAGTGACGGTGACGACATGGTCGGCCGCGGCCACGGCGGCGGCTTCCAGCAGGGCGGCGTGGCGCAGTTTCCAATCTGAGACGGGGCCGTCGAATTGCAATTCCTGGAGGTGATATTGGAGCCATTCGTCGCGGAAGTCCAGAACGATGCGCAGAGCGGGGAAGCGGCGTCGCAAGGGCGCGGCGAAGCGCAGCAGGGAAAACGGCGGCAGAGTGATCAAAACGGAATCGATTTTCTCTGTTTCAATGATCCGGATGGCCGCCTGGAGCGCTGGCCGGACCCAGAAATCCTGAAGATCGGGGAAAACCGCGCGCTCGACGAGAGAGTGGGCCAGGCGACGCAGGGCTGAGGGCGGTCGCGGCGGCCCGGCCGGCCCAGGAGCGGTTTCAGGCTGAGCATGCTTCAGGCCGAAAAGACGTTTCATGCGCTGCCGCAGGGCGTAGGGCGGCTCCAGGGCGGCGGTGCGGTGAACACGCACTTCGGCCGGTATCTGCGCCTCGAGCGCGGCGTCATAGACGTGGGTGATGGGGTGGCGCGCGGTCAGGACGGTCACGGAGAGCCCCGTCGCCGGCAGATAACGGGCCAGGGCCAGCGCGCGCTGAACGCCCACGCCGCCGGCGGGCGGAAACATGTAACTGATCAACAGAACGCGGTTGTTCATCGCAGGGCCGGGACTAGCCGCCCATTCCAATGGTCACTCTGCGCTTGCCCGAAGCAAGCGGCGGAATTGTGTCCACGCGCTCGAGGTCGATGCGCAGGCCGGCGCCGAAGACCTTGTGCAACTCGGATTCCATCAGCTCCCGATGGGCGGCCGAAAGCGGCTGGTCCAGAACGGCGGAAATGACGATATGGTCGAGCGCCAGTTGGCGCGCCTGGAACTCGCGAATTTCGGGAAACTCCTTCATCAGATGCGGGAAGATTTCTCCCGGCACCACGCGCCCGTCGGGCGTGCGTAGGACCTCCAGCGCGCGGCCTTCGATCGCACCGATGCGGGGCAGGCCGCGTCCGCATTCACAAGGCGCGTCGTCGAGGACGCCCAGGTCCCCGATGGCGTAGCGCAGGAACGGCATGCCGTAGTTATGCAGATCCGTGACCAGGATGTCGGAGGCGCCCGCAGCGGCCGGCAGGGCGCTCTCGACCACCAGGTTTTCAGCGTGGAGATGCAGGCCCGAGTGGGCGCTGCATTCGGCGGCGATCGACATAAACTCGCGCGAACCATAGGTATTAAAAACAGGCGCGGCGAGCGAGGCTTCGATGCGCCGCCGCGTGGCAGCGGGCAGCGGCTCGGCGGCACTGATGACAGCTCGCGGCGGCGGCGGGGTCAAGGCGTGCGCGGCCAGGTATTCGGCGTAGGCCTCGAGGCTGGAGACGTAGCCGACGATCAAAGCGGGACGATGCCGGCGTTGCCACTCGTAGATGCGTTGCCAGAGGGCGGGACTCTGCGAGAATGTGCTGACGATCTCCTGTCTCTGTAATGCATTGAAGGCATGGACCTTGGCTAGCTTCCAGCGCGGCGGAGTGCCAATCGGCGCGCCCCACAGGTAGAGCGTAAGCTGGCCCAGCCCGACGCCGCTCCAGGAGTAGGCGCGATGGGTGGCTGCGGTTCGCCAGTCGTAGCTGTCGCGCGTGATGTAGAAGCGGGTCGGAGCGCCTGAGGAGCCGCCGGTGGCATGCGGCAGGAGTTGGGCGACATTCACGGCGCGCAACTCCTCGCGATGCGCGCGGATTTCCTCGCGTGTCAGGACGGGAAGCCGGGCGAAGTCAGCCAGGTCGCGGATATCGCCGCGCTGAATGCCCGCTGCCTGGTATTTCTGCCGATAGTAAGGCACATGCGCGAAGACGTGATCGAGGAGCGGCGACAGCTCACTCCACTGGAATGCGAGCAGCTCTTCGCGCGACCACCATTGGCTGTGCTCGAGCAGCCGGCGATAGCGCGCATAATGCCGTCCGCGCAGGCCGTAATATAGCGGCAGAAAAAACCGTTGAATGAATTGAGGGTAGAGACCCATAAGCGGGCGATGGAGGAGCTCCTGGCGCTGCTCCAAGCTAAACATAGCATAGAAGGCTCAGGCCGCTTTTCGGACAACCTGATAGCCTGAGAGGCAGACGCGAAGATGGCGCTGACCCGTTATGCCGAGCTATGGTTCCCGTCGTACGCCTGGGGGCGGCTGCAAAGCCGGTTGCTGCCGAGGCCCCGGCCAGAGCGCGTCTGGCTGACGATCGCGGACCACTTCGAGCCGCTGTGGTCCAGGTCCACCGAAGATGCCGCCCGCGAGCGCGTGGCGGTCTGGCGCAAGAAGTGGCCTGAAATCTCGCGACGCAACGTCGATTCCACCGGCCGTTGCGCCCAATACTGCTTCTTCTACGCGGAGGAAGAGTACCGCCCGTGCCTGCTGGATCCGCTAGCGGAGATGGTACACGAGGGCTGGGGCGACGTGGAAGTGCACCTGCACCACGATCACGACACGGAGTCCGGCTTCAGAGAGAAGATCCAGCGCTTCACGGGGTGTCTTCACGATGTCCACGGGCTGCTGCGGAAGGTGGACGGACGGCTGGCGTTCGGTTTCATTCACGGCAACTGGGCGCTGGATAACTCGCGGCCGGACGGGCTGTGGTGCGGCTTGAACAACGAGATCACGCTGCTGCGCGACCTGGGCTGTTACGCCGATTTCACGATGCCCTCGGGCGACGAACCGACGCAGGTGCGGCAGGTGAACCAGATTTACTGGGCGATTGACGATCCGGCGCGTCCGCGCTCGCACGAGCGCGGGCCGGTGGTGCGCGCGGGCGTGTGGGAACCGCGCGATCTGCTGATGATTCCGGGACCGATCGGCGTGCGGTGGGGAGAAGGCCGATTTCTGGCGCGACTGGAAGCGGCGGAATTGGCGGCGCGCGACGGGGCGACGGAGCCGCGGGTGCGCGGCTGGCTGGAACTGGCGCCGCGCATCGGCGCCGATGTTTTCCTGAAGCTGCACACGCACGGCGCGCAGGGCAGCAACACTGCGGCGCTGCTGGGCGGAGCACTGGACCACACGTTCCGCCTGCTGGGCGCGGAGTGCCGGCGGCGGCAGATCGAGTTGCACTACGTCACCGCGTGGGAGCTGCGCCAGGCGGTGGAGCGGGCGGCGCGCGGCGGCGTCGTTGAAGGTACTTGAGCTGCCCATTTGAGCCCTGACCGCAGTGCCCTTGATCTCGCGCTCCGATGGCGCTGGAGCCGAATGGGCTTCACCTCAATGACGGCCGATCTTATCTGGCGCTCGGCGATCAGGGTGGTTCTGCCGCAGTTCCTGAAAGCTCATTCGCAGCGCAGTGCGGTCAGCGGGTCGACCTGTGTTGCGGTGCGTGCTGGCAAAATCGTTGCCAGCGCCGCGATGGCGAGCAGAAACAGCGCCGCCGAGGTGAACACCAGCGGGTCGGCCGGGCTCACGCCGAGCAATAAGCTGGCGACGGTCTGAGTACAGGCCAGTGCGGCGAGAATGCCCGCGACAATGCCGGTCAGCGCAAGCGCCAGGCCCTTCTGCAGCACCATTCCCAGGATATTGCCGCGCTGGCCGCCGAGCGCCATGCGGATGCCGATCTCGTGGGTGCGCTGGCTCACCGAATAGGCCATCACGCTGTACAGCCCCATGGCCGCCAGCAGCAGCGAAATGCCGCCGAGGACGCTCAGCAGACTGGCGGCGACCTTCTGGGCGAAGACGGAGGCGCCGATGTAGTCTTCATAGGCCATGCCGTCGTAGACGCCGACCGCGGGATCGACGCTCTTGAGCGCGCTGCGCAGCAGCGGCACGGCGAATTTGACTTCGCCCGAGCTGCGCAGGAACAGGCCGATGCCGCGGTCGTACTCGCCGACCGCGCCATAGCGCTGTTGCAGTGGCAGGTATACGACGGGCCGGGGCACCTCGACGAACCCGGAGGACTTACTGTTCTTGACGAGCCCGACGATGATCGTGGGCTGAGAGCAAGCGCGAATCGTCACGCCGAGCGGATCGCGGCCCGCCATGTAATGCCGCGCGAACTCCTCGTTGACTACGGCTACGAAGGCGTGGTCGCGGTCGTCGGAAGTGGTGAACTCCCGTCCGGCGAGGAGCGGAGTCTTCATCACCCGGAAATAGCCGGGGGAGATCAGATTCCGATCGCCTCCGGGCGCCTCGCCGGGCGGGCGGAGGTAGCCACCGACCTCGATTCCGCAGCCCGGCGCGCCCTGAAAGCCCAGGGGAATCGATTCGGCGTAGCTGACACCGGCCACGCCCGGCATCGTCTCGAGCCGTTCTTTGACTTGGGCGACGAAGTGCGCGCGCTGCTCGAACGCAGTGTAGCCGCTGGGCGAAAGGTACAGCTTGGCGACCAGCACGTTGTGCGCATCGAAGCCCGGATCGAGGGCCGTCGTGGTGCGGAAGCTCTTGGCGAACAGGCCGGCGCCGGCGATCGCCACCATCGCCAATGCCACCTCGGCGGCCACCAGAAGATCGCGCATGCGGTGCGCCCGCGCGCCGGCGCTGCCGCCGCGGCCGCCCTCTTTCAGGTTATCGACCAGGTCCGGCCGCGCGGCATGCAGCGCCGGCACGAGGCCGGAGATGAGCGCCGCCGCCACGCACAGCAGAATGGAGAAGGCGAGGATGTGCCCGTTGAATGGGGCGTCCAGCCGCAGCGGCATATCGACGGGCGGGACCAGCAAGCCCAGCGATTGCCGGGCCCACCAGGCCAGCGGCAGCGCCACGGCGGTACCGATGGCGGCGAGTAGCAGCGACTCGGTGAGCAACTGGCGCGTCAGCCGCTCGCGGCTCGCCCCCAGCGCCAGACGCAGGCTGAATTCCTTCTGGCGGCCGGTAGAGCGCGCGAGCAGGAGATTGGCCACGTTCGCGCCGGCAATCAGCAGCACCACGCCGCACATCGCCATCAGGATGCCGAGGGGCCGGGCGAGGATGAACTTGACGTTGTTCCTGGCCTCCAACTCGGGGTTCACTTCCAAGCCGATCGACAGGTTCGAGTTGGGGTAATGCCGGGCCAGGATCTCGCCGAAGCGCCGCGCTTCGGCGCGCGCCTGCTCGAGCGAGACGCCCGGTTTGAGCCGCGCCACGGTGAGCAGGCCGCGGGCCCCGCGTTCCCGCAGGATTTCTTCGCTCATCTGGTTCAGCCGCGAACCCAGGGTCAGCGGCACCCACATGTCGAAGGCCAGCCCGCGCCAGGCGCCGCCGAACAGCGGGGGCATGACGCCGATGATCGTCATCTGGTTCTTATTGACGCGGACGGTCCGGCCGACAATGCTCGGGTCGCCGTGGAACTCGGTCTGCCAGAGCCGGTAGCTGATGATGCCCACCAGATCCTGCTCGGAGTTCTCCGCGCTGCGAAACAGCCGCCCGAGCAGCGGACGCGCGCCGAGCACGGCGAGATAGTTGTTGGTCACCAGTTCGCCCCACACCCGTTGCGGCGTCTCGCCCTCGCCGATGTCGAAGGCCGCCGGCTCCTGCGAGGCAGCCAACCCGGAAAGCGACTTGAGGTACGTTTGACAGTCCAGCAACTCCGGGTAGGACAGGCCGTGGCCCTTAGGTGGAGTCGTCTCCACGCTGTAAGTGCCTGCGCCCGGCGGCAAGCCGGGCAGCGGCTGCAGCAACACGGCATCGACCCACGTGAACACGGTCGTTGTGGCGGCGATGGCGATGGCCAAGGTCAGCACCGCGACCGCGGTGAAACCTGGCGAACGCGCCAGCATCCGCGCGGAGTATCGCACGTCTTGCAGTATCGTCTCGATCCTCATAAGAGCTTCCTCCCTGCCGTCTCACATGCATTCACACTCGTCCACTCGCGCCGGCATTTCCGGCGCCGCCACAGTCAGCCGCAGCGACCAATTCCGCCACTGGCGCTGGTACCCAAGTTCGAGGTGAACCTCCAGCCTCTCCAGCCGTGTGAGCCAGTGCAGTTGCGCCGCCGGCCGCCACGACCAACGGTGCATCTGGTACGCCGTAAGTACGGTGTCGCCCCGTGCGGCGAGTGCGCAGCAGAGACAGAATGCGATCGCCAGCGCCGCCGCGCGCAGCACGGAGAGCGTCTGAGGCCGCGAATTTTCGAGCGGGCGATACACCATGGTCCTACCTCCCTCGTTTCGACACACAGATTGCGTTGCGACGGCTCACGCAAACGTCCCGGCCGGCGAGGCCCTCAGAAGTCCAGGGCGGCCGACTGAATGGCGGCACCGTCGTCCACTACGCGGCCGTCGAACAGATGCACCTGGCGTTTGGCCCAACTGGCGTAACGCGGATCGTGGGTCACGATGCACAGCGTCGCGCCGCTCTCGTGCAGGTCGCGCAAGAGTTCCATCACCGCTTCGGAGTTCTTCGAATCGAGATTGCCGGTCGGCTCGTCGGCAAGCAGGACCGATGGGTTGCCGGCGAGCGCGCGCGCCACGGCCACGCGCTGCTGCTGGCCGCCGGAGAGCTGCGACGGATAATGCTTGAGCCGGTGCGACATGCCCACGCGCTCCAGCGCCTCCTCGGCGCGGCGGCGCCGCTCAGTGCGCCCCATCGAGCGGTATGTCAGAGGCAGCTCGACGTTCTCAAACACCGTCAGATCGCCGATCAGGTTGAACGCCTGGAAGATGAAACCGATTTCGCGGTTGCGGATGCGCGCGCGATCGGCGAAGTTGAGATTCTCCGCGGGTTCGCCTTTAAAAAGATAGCGTCCCGCGGTCGGCGTATCGAGGAAGCCGATGATCGAGAGCAGCGTCGATTTGCCGCAGCCCGAGGGCCCCTCGATGGAAACGAACTCGCCGCGCCGGATCTGCAGATGCACTCCGGCCAGCGCGTGGGTCTCGACCTCGTCGGCGTAAAACACCTTGCCGAGCTCTTCCAGTTGAATCAAGATGTCATTGTTTTCGCTCATGCGTTTTCTCCAGGCGATCAATATCCAGTCTTCTGTTATCGAATACGGATTCGTTGCACGTCGCGGTAGGCGGAGGTATCGGAAAGAATGATCTGGTCGCCTTCGCGCAAGCCGGCGGCCACCTCCACTTCATTCACCGAAATACGTCCCAGCCGGACCTGGACGCGGTTGGCGGCGGCGCCGCCCGGCTCCAGTTTGAACAGGCTGATGGTGGCGCCGGGTTGGGCCTCGGCCACGCGGCCGGTGTAGAGCACGTCGTTCACGTTCTCCAGCCGGATCACGCCATCCACGCTCAGGTCGGGCCGCGCGCCGGAGGGCAGCGGCGCGTCGAGCGCGACGTCGATTGTCACCGAGCCGTCTTTCACTCCCGGATCGATGCGCGTGACGTGGCCGGGCAGCGTCCCGTTGCGCGTGTCGATCACGGCCTGCTGGTTGAACGTGATGTCCTTGGCCTGGGTCTCGGGAATGCGAATCTGAGCCTTCAAGTCATGCGGGTCCGAGACGCGCGCCAGCACGGTGCCGGCCGTGACGTAGGTGCCGATCTCGACATCGACGCTCTGCAGTACGCCGCGCAGTCCCGAGCGCACGTGCAGATCGGCGAGCTGCTGTTTGCGCAGCCCGACCAGCCCGCGCAGCTGTTCGAGGCGCGCCTGCTGCGCGGCCACCTGCGCGGTTGCCGTCTGACGGGTGCTCTCGATACGTTTGGTTTCGAGATCGAGCCGGCGCTGCAATTGTTCCACGGAAACGGTGGACTTGCGGACCGTGATCGAATCGATGAGCCCCTGCGCGACGAGCTGCTTATTGACTTCGTGCTGCACGGCGGCCTGCTCATAGTCGGAGCGCACCTGCGCCGTGACGGATTGTTGCGCCAGCAGTTGGCCTTCGAGCGTCGCGCGCAGATTCACCAGGTCGGCTTCAGCGCCCTTGAGCCCCGATTCCGCCTCGAACAGGTCCTGCTCGATCTTGGGGTTCGCCAGTTCGAACATTGGCGTGCCCACTTCGAGCGGCGTGCCGGGCAGCACGTAGCGGTTCGTCACGCGCCCCTCGACGTTGGTCGCCACCACCAGAATCTTCAGCGGCACCAGCGTCCCGACGCCGCGCACCTCGCGCACGAAACTGCCGCGATGCACCGTGTCGATCAGCAACGACGCGCGGTCGGCCTCCATCGCCGCCGGTTTCAGGTGGTACAACGCGTAGGCCAGGCCCGAGCAGATCAGGAGCAGGATGGCGCTAATCACCGCGAAGCGGATCCGGCGGCGGCGGGCGAACTCGGGTCGTTGAATATCCATGGCGTTGTCTTCGCCCTTTAGGAATGCACTTGACGTGCCAAACCCGTCGACTCCACAAGCCATTGATAAAACATGAAAACTGCATCTCGTGGCGCGGTGCGGAGTCTCACATCCGAGACGCCGTCCCGGAATTGAGACGCGGGCTCATCGCGGCCAACACGCCGGCAACGCGAAAACTACGCCCAAGGAATCCGCAGAATTGCGATGCAACCCGGTCCCGGCACGCGATTCTCAAGCGTCACGGTCCCGCCATGGCCCTCGGCGATTTTGCGGCACAACACCAGCCCGACGCCCGAGCCGCCGGCGCGCGTAGTGAAGAACGGCACGAAGAGATTGGCCGGATTCGCCAGGCCCAGGCCTTCGTCCTCCACCGAGATCTCCACCCATTGGCGCACGCAACGCCAACTGAGTCGCACCGCCGCACCCGTTGGCCCGACGGCGTCCAGCGCGTTCTGGATGAGATTGATGAGCGCCTGCTCGATCTGGTCGGGGTCGGCATTCAGCGTCACGTTTTCCCTCGTCGCCAGTTCGATGCGCCCGCTGGGGAACATAGCGGCGACGCCGCGCAGCAGCGGTTCCAGCTCCGTGCGGCGGCGCTCCGGTGCGGGCAGGCGCGCCAATCGCGCGTACGAGGAAACGAAGCGCGCCAGCGCGTCGGAGCGCGACGCGATCACGGTGAGCCCTTGCAGCACATCGTCGCGCCAATCGGGCGGTAGCGCATCGCTGCGCACCAGTGTGTCGAGACTGCGGGCGATCGATTGAATCGGCGTCAACGAGTTGTTCAACTCGTGCCCCAGCACGCGCACCAGGCGCTGCCACGCCTGCAGTTCCTCTTCGCGCAACTCGCGCGTCAGGTCGGAAATCACCAGCAATTCGTGCGGACGGCCGGACTCGCGGAAAGTTGTGTGCCGCACGCGCCAGCGTCCCGCTCCTCCTGGCAGCACGCATTCCATCACCGCCGCCGCGCCCGCCTCGAGCAGTGGCCGCAGACCGAGTTCGTCGGCGCCGCGTCCCGTTACCGCCGCGGCCGGCTCAGCCAGCAGCCGCGCGCCGGCCGGATTCACGAGCCTCAGGTTGCTCGCTTCATCGAAGGCAAACAGTGCCACGTCGATTTCTTCGAGCACCTTCTGGAGCAACGCGTTGACCTCCAGCGTCTCCAGCCGGCGATCGCGCAGCGCGTCGCCCAGCAGATTCAGTTCGGTCAACGCCTCCGAGACAGGATCGCGGTCGCCATGGACGCGCGCGCGCACCGCGTAATCGCCCAGGCGCACCGATTCGAGCATCGACGCCATCGTGCGCCACGGGTACGCCGCCTTGCGCCGCACCCAGGCCACGGCAATCAGACAACTGCCGGCGAGGATCGTCGCCACGACGATCTGCTGCACGCCCGCCAGCCCCGCGCGATGCATCAGCCACACGGCGGCCGCCACGGCCGGCGCCGCGCCCGCCAGCGCGGCCAGGGCCAGGCTATTTTCGTGCGATAGCAGTCGGGGGCGAACTTTCACGCGCTCAACCCTCCATTCGGGCGGATCCTCCGGCGCGGCATCCGCACTCCTTACGAGAGGCCGTATCGCTGCAGACGCCGATAGAGGCCGCTGCGGCTCAGTCCCAACAGGCGCGCTGCTTCGACCACGTTGCCGGCGGACGATTCCAGCGCGCGCCGGATCAGCTCGCGCTCATTCTGCTCCAGGTTCAATGTCGCCACGCCGGCAGTGGCGCCCGGCGCGTGATTTGCCAGCCTTGACGGAACCTCCAGGCCCAGGTCCGCCGCGACGATCGCGTCGCCGCGGCACAATAGCACGGCGCGCTCCAGGACGTGCTGCAACTCGCGCACATTGCCTGGCCAGCGGTGCGCGTGCAACGCTTCAACCGCGCTGGCGTCGAACACCGGCAGCGCGCGTCCGTACTTTACGGCGTGCTGCTCCAGGAAGTGATGTGCCAAAAGTAAGATGTCATCGCCGCGCTCGCGCAGCGGCGGCAGATGGATGTGCACCGTGTTGAGGCGAAACAGCAGATCTTCGCGGAACGCGCCCGCGGCGACCGCCGCCGCCAGATCGGAGTTGGTGGCCGAGATCAGGCGCACGTCCGCCTGCCGCACGCGCGGACTGCCCAGCCGCTCGAACTCGCCGCTCTCCACGGCCCGCAATAGCTTCGCCTGCTGCGCCAGCGGCAGGTTGCCGATCTCATCGAGCAACAGCGTTCCCTGGTCGGCGAGCTCGAAGCGGCCAGGGCGGTCGGCCGCTGCGCCCGTGAACGCGCCGCGCACGTGGCCGAAGAGCTCGCTTTCGAACAACGCCTCCGGAATCGAGCCGGCGTTGACGCAGATCATCGGCCGCGCAGCGCGCGGCGAAATCGCGTGCAGCGCGCGCGCCACCACTTCTTTGCCCGTGCCGTGTTCTCCGGTGATGAGCACATTCGCCATCGACGGACCGACACGCTGGATCAGTTCGAGCACCGGCCGCATCGCCGCCGACTGCGCGATCACATTGGCCGCCAGCGGCGATTCCAGCAACTCGTTGCGCGTCTGCAACCGCTGATTGGCCCGCAGCGCGCGGCACAATTCCGCCTGCGTGCGCAGGATCGTCACCAGGCTCGCGTTCTCCCACGGCTTCTGCACGAAGTCGCGGGCGCCGCGCCGCACGGCCTCCACGGCCACCTCGATCGAGCCCCACGCGGTCATCACGATCACCGGCAGCAGACTGTCGAGCCGCGTCAATTCGACCAGCAAGTCGAGCCCTTCGCCGCCCGAGGTCGTGTCGCGCGTGTAGTTCAGGTCAATCAGCGCAACATCGTATTCCTCGCGCCGCACCAGCGCCAGCAGCTCGCCCGGCGAGCGGGCCTCCGCCACGGTGAAGCCGGCGGGCTTCAGCAGCAGGCGCAGAGCGACCAGCACGTCCGCCGAATCGTCGGCGATGGCGATGCGAAACCGATTCACGTCCCTGTTCTGTAGCGCTGTTCCCACTACGGCAGCCTCAAAACCGAAGATATCAGAGCGCGGGCGTCTGGGCTCCGGCAGTTCTCTGCAATTCCTCCAGGCATCCAACCTCTCGCCGCAATCCGCAACCGCGGCCGGAGCAATGCCCCGACGGGCAGCGTGGTTCATCGCGGCGCTTGACAATTTTACGGTCTACTGACATAGTTAGACTATGTTGTGACATAGCCCGACTATGTCATCCATTGAGGATCATTCGCCCGGACCGCGGCCCATCCGCCTCCGCGCAGCGAAGCAGGAGTTTTTGATTGCGATGACAGACCAGACGAAACGCGACGAGATCCCGCCGGGCACGCTCTACATGCTGATTCTCAAGTCTCTCGGGCGGCACGGCCGGCTGCACGGCTTTGAAATGGCGAACTGGATTCAACAACTCTCGGACGACGTGCTGCAGGTCGAGGAGGGGTCGTTGTATCCGGCGCTGCAGCGCATGCTGGTGAAGGGCTGGGTGACGGCGGAGTGGGGGCTGACCGCCGGCAACCGGCGGGCGCGCTATTATCGGCTCACTGCCGACGGGCGCAAGCAACTGCGCACCGAAATGGCGCAATACCGGCGCGTCAGCGACGCGATTCAAAAGATCCTACAGGCGGTATAGAGGAGCCGGCGATGCGGTGGCTGAACGAGCTTCGGCGGCGTATGCACTTCAGTATGCACACGGCGCGGTACGACCAGGATCTGGCGGAAGAGATGCGGCTGCACCTCGAGCTGCGCGCCGCGGAGAAGGAGGCCGACGGGCTGCCGGCCGCTGCGGCGCGCGCCGCCGCGCAGCGCCAGTTCGGCAACACGACGCGCCTGCACGAGCAAGGTCGCGATGCCCGGGGCTGGCCGGTGCTCGACGCGTTGCAACAGGATCTGCGGTACGGCTTCCGATCGCTGAAGGCCAGTCCGGCCTTCGCGCTGACCGCAGTCCTGTCGCTCGCGCTTGGTATCGGCGCCAACACGGCGATCTTCAGCATCGTGAACGCGGTGATGTTGCGGACGCTGCCGGTGGAGGACCCGCGCGCGCTCGTCGAAATCAAACAAGGCGAGATGGCAGAGCTGACCAATCCGATCTGGGAGCAGATCCGCGATCGCCAGCACGCGTTTTCGGGCACTCTGGCTTACTCCGAGGCGCGGTTCGACTTGGCCGATGGGGGCGAGAGCCAATTCGCGCAGGGCATGTGGGTGAGCGGGGACTTCTTTCGGGTGTTGGGAGTGCCCGCGTTCCGAGGGCGCGTCTTCAACAAGTACGACGATCGGCGAGGCGTGCCGGCATTGGCCGTGATCAGCTATGTTTTCTGGCAGCGCCGGTATGCCGGCGACCCCGCCGTCATGGGTAAGATTCTGCGATTGAACCGGCGTCCCTTCGAGATCGTTGGCGTGACGCCGCCCTGGTTCACCGGTCTGAACGTCGATCGCGGGTTCGACGTAGCCATCCCGATCGCCTGCGAACCGTTGTTACATCCCGACCGCAGCGCGCTGGACAGTCACAGCAATTGGTGGCTCAATGTGCTGGGACGGCTCCGGCCCGAGGAGAGCTTTGCCCAAGCGGCGGCCCGCATGAACCTGCTCGCTCCGGACGTGAACAGAGCGACCCTGCCACCTGACTGGAACCCGCAAGACCAGGCCGAATACCTCAAGAATCTGTTCGCGCTCAGCCCAGCCGCAAGAGGGTTCTCGGAAACTGGCTCGCAGTATCGAGGCGCGCTGTTCCTATTGATGGCCATTGCTGCTCTGGTGCTCCTGATTGCTTGTGCCAACGTGGCGAACTTGTTGCTGGCGCGCGCCGCCGCTCGCCAGCGCGAAATCGCCGTGCGCATGGCCATCGGCGCGAGCCGTGCGCGAATCGTCCGCCAGCTTTTAACGGAGAGCCTGCTGCTGTCGTTACTCGGAACGGGCGGCGGCTTCCTGCTGGCACTGGCCGGGAGCAGGTTTCTGATCCACTTGCTTTCCACGACTGCCAATCCGCTTGACATCGACCTTTCCCCCGATCTCCGTGTGTTCGCTTTCACGCTCGCCGCCGCGGTCCTGACGGCGCTCCTGTTTGGACTCGCGCCGGCATTTCTGGCAACCCGCGTCGAGCTGGAGCGAGCGCTTAAGGAAAATGCCCGCGCCGCGACCCCAGGCGCGTCCCGCTTCGATTCGAACAAAGCGCTCATCGTCGGCCAGGTGGCCCTGTCGCTCATGCTGCTGGTTGGATCGGGCCTGTTTCTGGGGACCTTGCGCAACCTGCTGACTATCGACCCTGGCTTCCAACGGCAAAACGTGCTCGTGATCGACGCGGACTTCCAGCAAGCCTCCGTGCCCAAGTCTCAACGCGTTCGCGTCTACGGTGAAACCATCGAGCGTCTACGCGCCCTCCCCGGCGTGGTCTCCGCATCGAGTTCGGCGATTGTCCCGATCAGCGGAAGGGGCTGGAACGGCGTAGTCCAAGCCGAGGGTTTCAACGCCACGTCTTTCATGGATGG
>Ga0302319_10009299_pt1 | contig 18934 bp, 18 predicted proteins | sample Bog_T0_2_FD_203319 | JGI IMG/M metagenome (GOLD analysis project Ga0302319, IMG submission 203319) | Peat permafrost microbial communities from Stordalen Mire near Abisko, Sweden - Bog_T0_2 | ecosystem: Environmental > Terrestrial > Soil > Wetlands > Peat | place: Sweden: Abisko, Stordalen Mire... | reverse complement strand
CGAAAGCGGCTCCACAGCGCCCTCGGCCACCAATCTCCTGTGGACTTTGAAACCAAACTCAACTAACAACCATGAGCTTATCCCAATCCCCTGTCCACTTTATCGGGACAGGTTCCGAAACTTGGGAGCGAGGGAATGGCGGAAGCGCGCTCGTCCTACCAAGTGAAACTTGGGAACGAAGTCGAAAATAGTGCCGTACGCAGGACAAAAAACACTTGTTCCTTTTCGCCGGAGCGAAGAGCATTTGCTTCTTATGGCCGACACCCCTTCCGAAAGCATCGATGTTACCTACGTCGCCGACCTCGCCCGGTTGCGACTCTCTCCCGAGGAAATTGCGACCTTCCAAAAGCAACTGGGCGACGTGCTGGGTTATGTGAGCCAGCTCAAGGAGGTCGATGTCTCGCAGGTGTCGCTGCTGGGCGAGGCGGACCTCAAGAACCGCCTCCGGGCCGATGCGTTGCAGCCAAGCCTGACCGCCGCCGAGGCGCTGGCCAATGCGCCCGCGCAGGACAACAACCTTTTCGTCGTGCCGAGGATCATCGAATAGCCATGACCAGCCTGACCATTCCTGAACTCCGGCAGAAACTTTCCTCCGGCGCGGTGAAGTCGCGCGAGGTGGTCGACCAACTGGCGGCGCGCGTCGCGGCGGTCGATCCGCAACTAAAGGCTTATCTTCACGTCGATGCCGACAAGTCGCGGACCGAGGCGGACAAGGCGGACGTATCGCTGCCCTTGGGCGGCGTGCCGATCGCGATCAAGGACGTGATCAACGTGAAGGGCGATCCCTGCACCTGCGCGTCGAAGATTTTGCAGGGCTACGTGGCGCCGTACGATGCGACGGTCATCACGAAATTGCGCGAGGCGGGCGCGGTGTTTTTTGGCCGGACGAACATGGACGAATTCGCGATGGGCTCTTCGACGGAAAATTCGTCGTGGGGCGCGACGCGCAACCCGTGGGATCTCGAACGGATCCCCGGCGGGAGCAGCGGCGGCTCGGCGGCGGCGGTCGGCGGACACGAGGCTTTCGCGGCGCTGGGCACCGATACGGGCGGCTCGATCCGGCAACCGGCGGCGCTCTGCAGTTGCGTGGGGCTGAAGCCGACCTATGGGCGCGTTTCGCGTTATGGCCTGGTCGCATTTGCCTCGAGCCTGGACCAGATCGGCACCTTCACGAAGACGACGGAGGAAGCGGCGCTGCTGCTGGAGATCATCGCGGGCTACGATCCGCGCGACAACACGAGCATCGACCGTCCGGTGCCGAAGTACACGGCGGCTTTGGGCCAGGGCGTGAAGGGACTGAAGCTGGGCGTGCCGAAGGAATATTTCATCGAGGGAATCGACCCCGAAGTCGAGAAAGCGGTGCGCGCGGCGATTGACGAATACAAGCGGCAGGGCGCGGAGATCGTCGAGGTCTCGCTGCCGCATACGAAATACGCGGTGGCAGTTTATTATATCATCGCGACGGCGGAGTGCTCGGCTAACCTGGCGCGGTTCGACGGGGTGCGCTATGGCAAGCGGGCGGAGAACGCGAAGGACGTGCTCGATATGTATGGGCGGACGCGCGCGGAGGGTTTCGGCGCCGAGGTGAAGCGGCGGATCATTCTCGGCACTTACGTGCTGAGCTCGGGCTACTACGACGCTTATTATAATCGCGCGCAGAAGGTGCGGCGGATGATCGCGCACGATTTCCGGCAGGCGTTCAAGCAATGCAATGCGCTGCTGACGCCGACCTCACCAACTGCGGCGTTCAAGCTGGGCGAGCGGACGCAGGACCCGCTGCAGATGTACCTGGCCGATATTTTCACCATCGCAGTGAACCTGGCGGGGATTTGCGGCGTGTCGATCCCGTGCGGATTCACCTCGAACAAGCTGCCCATCGGCCTGCAGATCATCGGGCCGAAGTGGGGCGAGGAAACGATGTTGCGCGTCGCCCACGCCTACGAGCAGGCGACGCCGTGGCATAAGGAGAAGCCGCCGTTGTAAATCGAGCTTAGCCGCTGGATGAACTTGTAAGAGCATAAGGCAAACCGCGCCGTCAAAGGGGGAGAGTAAATCACTGAACTGATTCGTCGACAAGTTCGGGATGACTGAGAGAAAATTCTCCCTTCCGTTCATCGCGTAATTCCGTCAAAATTCACTTATGCCCGCCACCGCCCCCCTCACCGCCGCCGATTACGAAGCCGTGATCGGACTTGAAGTCCATTGCCAGCTCAAGACGAACACGAAGATGTTTTGCGGCTGCAAAAATGAATTCGGCGGCCCGTCGAACTCGCATGTGTGCCCGGTGTGCCTCGGGTTGCCGGGCGTGCTGCCGGTGCCGAACGCCGAGGCGATTGTGAAGACGCTGCTCACGGGCGAGATGCTGGGGTGCCAGATCGCGACGCGCTGCAAGTTCGACCGGAAGAATTATTTTTACCCCGACATGCCGAAGAATTACCAGATTTCGCAATACGACGAGCCACTCTGCGCAGGCGGGGCGGTGACGCTCGACCTGCTGGCCTATCCGAAAGACGCGCAGAAGGATCCGATGACCGTGGCGGACAAGGCGATCCGGCTGGTGCGGATTCACCTCGAGGAGGACGTGGCGAAGTCGTTCCACTTCGAGGACGGGACGAGCGGGATCGACTTCAACCGCGCGGGAACGCCGCTGATGGAAATTGTGAGCGAGGCCGACATGTCGTCGCCGGAGGAGGCGTTCGCGTATCTCTCAGCACTGAAGCAGATTTTGATTTATGGCGGCGTGAGCGATGCCGACATGGAAAAAGGACAGATGCGGTGCGACGTGAATATCTCGGTGCGGCCGCGCGGGCAGGTCGAGTTCGGGACGAAGTGCGAGCTGAAAAATCTGAACAGCATCAGCGGCGTGCGGCGCTCGCTGAAATACGAGATCGCGCGGCAGATCGACGTGGTGACTTCGGGCGGAAAGATCGAGCAGCAGACGCGGCGCTGGGACGATGACAAGGGCGAGACGACGCTGATGCGGACGAAGGAGAAGGCCCACGATTACCGCTACTTTCCCGATCCCGATATCCAGCCGGTGCGGACTGATCAAGGCCTTTATGAGGAGGCGGCGCGGCGGATGCCGGAGTTGCCAAGGGCCAAGAAGATCCGGCTGATCGATAAATTTGGCGTGAGTTCGTACCAGGCGGGCGTGCTGGCGGCGGACGCGAAGCTGGCCGATTATTTCGAGAAGGCCGCCGCGCCGAAACCGGCGAATGGCGGCGCGGTCGCAAACTTTTTGCTGAATGATTTTCTCGCCACGACGACGAGCGAGGAGACGCTGCCGAAAGTGGCGCCGGAATTCTTCGCCGAGCTGGCCGAATTGGCCGCCTCGGGACAGATCAACAGCAAGCAGGCGAAGGAGGTTTTCCTGAAGATGATCGCCGAGGGCAAATCGCCCGCCGCGCTGGTAAAGGAACTGGGGCTCGCGCAGGTGAGCGACGTGGGTCAACTCGAGGCGTTTTGCGACGAGGCGATTGCGGCGAATCCGAAAAGCGTGGCCGATTTCAAGGCAGGCAAGCAGAACGCGGTGAACGCGCTCAAGGGCCAGGTCATGAAGCTGAGCAAGGGCACGGCGAATCCACAGTTGGTCGGCGAGATTTTGGTGAAGAAGTTGAGTGGTTAATTTTTGAACGGCACCGCCGCTGGGACACCGGCGGCTACCTCGGAGGGAACCCTTTCTCTTCGGCCCTCTTCCGTCCTCCGCGCGAAATTTCAGGGTCAGGCCGGAGGCTGACCCTCCAGGGAATGAGAATGAGCTTGGAGTTTGGGCGCGGTTTTTATTTACTGATCCATGCATTTCACTTCGACACGTCTGGCCGAAATCCTCGGGGCATTCTCGCGGATCAAGATTCTCGTCATCGGCGACGTGATGCTGGACGAGTTTTTGTGGGGCAAGGTGACGCGGATTTCGCCGGAGGCGCCGGTGCCGGTGGTCGATATCCAGCGGCGCGCGGCCTACCCGGGCGGGGCGGCGAACGTGGCGCGGAACCTGGCCAGCCTCGGCGCGCAAGCGGGTCTCGCCGGCATCATAGGAGATGACGAGCCGGGGCGGCGGCTGGTGCAGCTTTTGACGGACGAACGCATCGCGACGGGAAGCATCCGCCAGACGGCACTGCGACCCACCACGCACAAGACGCGGGTCTGCGCGATCACGCGGCAATTGCACGATCATCTCGAGATCGAGGACCAGCAGCAGATTGTGCGCGTGGATGAGGAGTCGAGGAAAGCGCTCGATGCCGAAAGCAAGCGCTGGCTCTTCGACCGGCTGCGCACCGAGATTGCAACCCACGATGCGGTGATCATCGAGGATTACGCCAAGGGACTGATCGACCAGGAACTGGTGACGCTGGTCGTGACCGAGGCGGCGAAGCATGGAAAAATTGTGGCGATCGACCCGAACCCGAATAATCCGTTCGACTGGTCGGGCGGGACGGTGCTGAAGCCGAACCGGAAAGAGGCGTTTCAATCGGCGGGGCTGCCTTATGCGCAGGATGAGGAGTCGGTGCTGAAGGCGGGGGCGGTGCTGCAAAAACGGCACGCGATCAAGCATGTGTTGATCACGCTGGGAGAAGCCGGAATGCTGCTGCTGGAGCAGGGACAGAAGGCCTATCACACGCCGACGCGCGCGCAGGAGGTCTTCGACGTATCGGGCGCGGGCGACACGGCGATCGCGGCGTTCACGCTGGCGCTGGCGGCGGGCGCGACAGGAATCGAGGCGGCGGAAATTGCGAACCACGCGGCGGGCGTGGTGGTGGGCAAGCTGGGCACGGCGACCCTGAGTGTCGCGGAGTTGCGGGAGATGTTTTCCAAAACCGAGGCAAGCGTATGAAAGCGCGCGCGGTTTTTCTGGACCGGGACGATACGCTGATTGTGAATGTTCCCTACCTGGGCGACCCGGCCCGGGTGGAGATTTTTCCCGAGGCGGCGGCGGCGCTCTACACGCTGCGGCAGGCGAATTTTCAGCTTTTTGTGGTGAGCAACCAGTCGGGCGTGGGGCGCGGGCTGATCACGCGCGGGCAGGTCTCGGAGGTGAACGCGGAGTTGAAGCGGCAGCTTGACGGCGACTATATCCAGGCGTTCTACCATTCTTACGCGACGCCGGATGATCCCTACGCGACTGACCGGAAGCCCTCGCCCGAATTGCTGCTGCAGGCCGCGCAGGCGCATGATCTCGATTTGGCCGCTTCGTTTTTCATCGGCGACCGGCTCTCGGATATTGAGTGCGGGATCAATGCCGGTTGCCGCACGGTGCTGCTGACGCACGAAAAATCGAGCCGCAAGGACAGCGTCGACCCCGAGGACGCGGTGGCGCGCGAAAAGGCGCATTATATCACATCAAGCCTGAAGGATGCAGCAAAGTGGATTATTGAAGTTTCGTCAAACATACCCTGGCCGAAAACACACGAATTGGAATGAAATCAGTCATCGTCATCCCCGCGCGCTACGGCGCCACGCGTTTTCCCGGCAAGAGCCTCGCCCGGATCAAGGGCCGGCCCATGATCCAGTGGGTCTGGGAGGCGGCGAGCCGCAGCCGTTTGACCGAGCAGGTCGTGGTGGCGACGGATGACGAGCGGATCGCGGATGTCGCGGCGAAATTTGGCGCGGACGTCGTGATGACGAAGAAGTCGCACCGCTCCGGCACCGACCGGATGGCCGAGGTGGCCGACAAGATTTCCGCGCATCTCTATGTCAACGTCCAAGGCGATGAGCCGCTGCTTTCCCCTGCGGCGGTGGACGACCTGATCCGCGGGATGATGGAGAGTCCGCGCGTACCGATCGGCACCCTGGCGCATCGCATCGAAGCGGAGGCGGAATGGCGCAGCCCGGAGGTGGTGAAGGTGGTCTGCAACCGGCACCAGGAAGCGCTCTATTTTTCGCGCTCGCCGCTGCCTTTTCAACGCGCTTTCGACGCGAAGGCGACGATGCTGCGGCACGTCGGCATCTATGCGTTCCGGGCGCGGGCGCTGGCGACGTTTGTGTCGCTGAAGCCGAGTCCGCTGGAAGTGGCGGAGAGCCTGGAACAGCTCCGCGCGCTGGAGTACGGCCTGACGATCCAGGTGATTGAGACCAAATATCGTTGCCTCGGCGTCGATACGCCCGCAGATTTGGCGCGCGTCGAAGCGGCCCTGCGCCAGCAGACCCAGGTTCCACGCAAACAAAAAACGAGGAGCAAAAAGAAATGAAGTACATCTTTGTCACCGGCGGCGTGGTCAGTTCACTGGGGAAAGGTCTCACGGCAGCGGCCCTGGGCACGCTCCTGGAACACCGCGGGCTGAAGGTGGTGCTGCAGAAGTTCGATCCCTATCTCAATGTCGATCCGGGGACGATGAGCCCCTACCAGCATGGCGAGGTCTATGTGCTGGAGGACGGCGCGGAGACCGATCTCGATCTCGGCCACTACGAGCGTTTCACGTCGGGGAAACTGACGCGCAAAAACAACCTCACCACCGGCCAGATTTACGAGGCGGTGCTGGCCAAGGAACGGCGCGGCGATTATCTCGGCAAGACGGTGCAGGTGATTCCGCACGTGACGGACGAGATCAAGCAGCGCATCCGGCAGGTGGGGCAGTTCCAGAACTGCGACGTGGTCATCACGGAAATCGGCGGGACGACGGGCGACATCGAGGGCTTGCCGTTTCTCGAGGCGATCCGCCAATTCGCACTGGAAGTGGGTCATGACAACGCGCTTTTCATCCACGTAACGCTGGTGCCGTTCATCAAGGCAGCGGGCGAGTTGAAATCAAAACCGACGCAACAAAGCGTGGCGAAATTGCGGGAGATCGGTATCCAGCCGCATGTGCTGATCTGCCGCACGGAACATTCCATCGACCGCGAATTGCGCGCCAAGCTTTCAATGTTTTGCAATGTCGCGCCCGAGGCGGTGATCGAGGAGAAGGACGTGGCGCATACGATTTATGAGGTGCCGCTGATGCTGCAGCGCGAGAAGCTCGACGAGTTGGTGGTGCGACATTTCAAGCTCGAGCTGCCGCAGGCGGACATGACGGCGTGGCGCTCATTTGTCGACCGGATCATCACGCCGAAGCATCGGGTGAAGATTGGTGTGGTCGGTAAATACATGGAGAACCAGGACGCCTACAAGAGCATTTACGAGGCGCTGACCCATGCGGGCGCGGCAGCCGACGCGGGCATCACGCTGCTGACGGTCGACGCGGAGGAGATCGAGGAGCAGGGCGCGGCAAAATTCCTGAACGGCCTCGACGGCATTCTCGTGCCGGGCGGTTTCGGCGTGCGCGGTGTGGAGGGGAAAATCCTCGCGGCCCGTTATGCGCGAACGCAGAAGATTCCCTACCTGGGGCTGTGTCTCGGCCTGCAGATTGCGGTGGTCGATTTCGCGCGCGATGTGCTGGGACTGGCGAAGGCGCATAGCACGGAATTCAACACGGAAACGCCCGACCCGGTGATCTCGATGCTCGACGAGCAAAAGCAGGTGGTGAAGCTGGGCGGGACCATGCGGCTGGGCGCTTCGGTCTGTCATCTCATTCCCGGCACGAAAATTCAACAGGCCTACGGCGCGGACCGCACGACGGAGCGGCATCGGCACCGCTACGAATTTAACAGTAGCTATCGCGAAAAAATGGAGGCGCACGGTCTGATCATTTCCGGCGTCACGCCCGATGGGAAACTGGTGGAGCTGATCGAGCTGGCGGACCATCCCTGGTTCGCGGCGTGCCAGTTCCACCCGGAATTTCAATCAAAGCCGAACCAGCCGCATCCTCTCTTCAGCGGGTTCGTGAAGGCGGCGGTGGCGTATCGGGAGCGGTGATCGTGTGGCATTAGGATATGACGCTCGACGATTTTGCAGAGACGACTCAACACATAATATCCAACGAGGGTTTCGACGAATACCTACCTACTGCCTGCTATCCCGTTCGCCGTGAAATCAAGGTTCTGACGGGCCTCCCTTCGGATATTGACATCGAGCTTGCCGTTCTCGAATGGGCTTCTAAATCTGCGGCAAAGGAAGAAGAGTACCTGGTTGCTTTCAAAATTGATGCCAATCATTTCAAGGTCATTCGTCGCATCGGCCCTTATTCAGAAGATGAGATTTTTGCCGTCTCTCGCTAGTTAGTAAATGCTATCACCTTTCTCTTGATACACAGATGAAGCATCCTCATTGCGCCTCTGGGAGGGGCAATTCCCATGTTTACTTTGAGACAGCAATCGAAAATCGTGAGATGAGGTTCGCATCCTGTTGGAACCTGAGGTAATCTCCTCCCTTCTCCCGTGAAAAAAAATCCGATTTCTCTCCCCACAAAAGCGAAGAGCTTTTTCCTGATCGCGGGGCCGTGCGTGCTGGAGTCACAGGCGCTGACTGTCTCCATTGCCAAGCATCTGGTGGAACTCACCGCCGATCTCGGGATTCCGCTGATCTTCAAGGCCTCTTTTGACAAGGCGAATCGGACCAGCGGCAAGTCGTTTCGCGGGCCGGGCCTGGCGCAGGGCCTGAAGATCCTCGCGGCGATCAAAAAGCGTCTGGGGTGTCCGGTGCTGACCGATATCCACGACGCGGCGCAGGTGAAGGCGGCGGCGCAAGTCATCGACGTTCTGCAAATTCCGGCATTTCTTTGCCGACAAACCGATCTGTTGCTCGCGGCAGCGAAAAGCGGACGGGCGGTCAATGTGAAGAAAGGTCAATTTCTCGCGCCGGACGACGTGAACAATATCGCGGCCAAACTTCGCGCGGGGGGCTGCAAGGATTATTTCATCACGGAGCGCGGCACGACCTTTGGCTATCACAACCTGGTCGTCGATATGCGGGGCATCGCGTCGATGCGGCAGGCGGGGCACCGCGTTGTTTTTGATGCGACCCATTCCGTACAACGGCCGGGCGGACTGGGCGCGAGCACGGGCGGCGACCGCACGATGGCACCGGTGCTGGCCCGTGCGGCGGTGGCCGTCGGCCTCGATGGAATATTTATCGAGACGCATCCGCGCCCCGACGAGTCGCCTTCCGACGGCCCCAACATGATTCCACTTGCGCAAATGGAGGGCCTGCTGCGAACGTTAAAGACAATCCATGAGGCGACTCTTTCTTAGAACCTCTCTTAGTCTTGGAACGTGTGTCGTGTTCCTCGGCGCGGCCTCGGCGCAAAATGCCGGCGACACCGGCGGCGGTAGTTTACCCGAATTGCCGGTGGGGCAGACCTCGAGGCAGTTTGTCTACCCCGACTACGAGGACGGAAAGTTAAAGGCGACCTTCTACGCCTCAGAAGCCACCGGCATCACCCTGAATCGCGCCGAGGCGAAAAATGTGAGGATTGAAATCTATGACAACGGGGCGGTGAGCACGACCATTACCTCGCCCGACGCCGATCTCTACGTGCGCGAGCAAAAGATGCGCACCAAGAACACGGTGGAAATCGACCGGGCCGACATGGTGGCCACGTCACAGGATTGTGATTTCGACAAGAAGGCTAAAACCTACGTTTTGCGCACCAATGTGAAAGTTGTCCTGAAGCATTTTGATGTCAGCATGACGCCCGCGAATGGCCCAGCGCCCGCCGCCAAGGCACCGGCCCCCGCGCCACCCGCACCGAACCCGCCACCACCTGCGCCAAGCGACGCCTCGTTGCTGACTTCTCCCGGGACTTATTCCGATACCAATTCCGCCCCGCTACCCCCGTCGAGCTCTGATTCCCCATGAAATTCCCATCGCGCCTGCCCATCCCTCTTCTTGCCCTTGCCGTGCTCATGCCCTGTGCGGGTTTACAGGCCCAGACGGCGGATGATTCCAGCGCAGATACACCACCACCACCGGGCAGCACGGTGATCACTTCGGACGAATTGCATTCCGACCAGAACACCCACGTTTCGGTCTTCACGGGCCGGGTGGTGACAACGGGCACCAATTTTAAAATGACCTGCCAGGAAATGACGGTCTATTTCACCAACGACAACAAGGTGCAAAAGATCGTGGCGACGGGCGATGTCATCATCACGCAGCCGGACCGGGTCACGCACTGCGGCCGGGCCGAGTACACCCGCGATACGGACACGTTTGTCCTGACGGACCAGCCGGTGATTCTCGATCACAAGAACGAGATCCACGGCGTACAGATCACCATCGAGCGGGCCACGCAGAAGATGACGGTCGAAGGCGGACGCTCGACGGTCATCATTAATAATGACAGCATGGGTGCAACGTCTTCGCCCCAACCCTCCACCGACAATAATAAATAAGGCATGAAACACCGGCTCCCCAAGCCCAAAGCGCCGAAGAAAAAATCGGATACGGTTAAGTTGAACCTACCCGACATGATCGATGACGGCCTGGAGAACACGCCGGTGCCGGTATCGAAATTAAGTTCTCCGGTGAAAAAGGCGATGCCCCCGCCGTTGCCGGGCAATGAGAGCGAGCCCGCTTCGCTCCTGATCCAAACGCAGGGACTGGTCAAGCAATACGGCGGCCGGCGCGTGGTCAACGGCGTCGATATTCATGTCCGCTCGGGCGAGGTGGTCGGCTTGCTGGGGAAAAACGGCGCAGGTAAAACAACGACGTTTTACATGATCGTCGGGCTGGTCACACCCACCGAGGGCACGGTCCACATGGGTTCGGAGGATGTCACCCGCATGCCCATGTATCGGCGCGCGCGCCGGGGCATCGGTTACCTGCCGCAGGAGGAATCCATCTTCCGTAAATTGACGGTCGAGGAAAACCTGCTCGCGATCCTGGAAACGCTGCCGATGACGGAAGACGAGCGGGATGCGCGTTGCGACGAGTTGCTGAAGGATTTCGGGCTGGAACATGTGCGGGAAAATGTGGCCATCACCCTTTCCGGCGGAGAGAAGCGGCGCGTGACCATCGCGCGCGCGCTGGTCACCTCGCCCACGCTGCTGCTGCTCGACGAACCGTTCAGCGGCGTCGACCCGATGGCGGTGCACGATATCCAGGAAATCATTCTCCACTTGAAGGAGCGGGGCCTGGGCGTCTTGATCACCGACCACAACGTGCGCGAGACGCTTTCCGTGGTGGATCGCGCCTACATCATCGACGAGGGCCGGGTGCTTTCGGAAGGCTCGCGCGAGTTTCTCCTCAATGATCCCATCGCGCGGGAGATTTATCTCGGGCACCGCTTCAGCATGTAACCAACCAAGAGCTACGCCGCCATTGCTGGTTCAGGCTTTAACTGGTTGAGCGGCCTTTCGCTGGCTGCGGCAACCGATTCGGCATAGATCGGGCCAAACCAGGTATCGACGAGGCAGAGACCAAACACCGCACCAAAAGGAATGGTGTAAAAGAACGCGGTGGTGATGGAATTGACGCCAACGATGAACGCGGCGGCAATGAGGTAATCGAGGCAGCCTTTGCGGAACAGGCGGAAGTTCTCACCGTAATTGAGCGCACAACTCAGCACCGGGGCGCCGTCCAGCCAGCGACAGCAGGCGATCCCGCAAAAGGGGATGACGAAAAGCATGATGGGTGGAATGAAGAGGGAAAGCAGCGGCGCCGGCAATCCGAGCAGGCAGACGAATAATCCATAACAGGCACCCAACCAAAGGGCCGCCGGGAGAAGGAGCGTAAAGACCGCCAGCGTCAACTTGACCGCTCCCTCCCGGGCAAAAACACCGAGGCGATTCCATTGCCAGTCGGGCAATTGAACGCCCCGACCGGTCCGTGCCCGGCGCAGGACCTCGAAGGTGAAGCCGAGCGGGAACCAAAAGGAAAGAATGTTGAAGCCGAGAATCCAGGGGAAAACCTCGCTTACCCAGGAGGGTCCTTTGCCGGAAAAATAGACAGGAGCCAGAGCGACCAGAAAGGGATTGATCAGGAGAAAGCCGCCGAGGAGCACCTTGGCGAGCCAATTCGGGTCCGATAAAATTTGCCGGAACCCATCCTTTTGATCGCGAAAACGGGGCAAAGAAGGAGCTTTCATGATGGTTTGCTCAGAAAATAAATTCGCGGATTCGTCTTGGTCGCGTCAAGGCAAAGATTGAGATTGAAGGCTGAGGAATGAACGCTCCCGCTGACGTGCCTTAATGTGCTTTCATTTCCATCCATTTTTTGCTGCCATTCTATTCTAATCGCATTGTTTATGTCGCTTTTTACTCCTTTATACGGAGGAAAATCATGGTTTTCGATCATGATCGTACTCTGTAGTTTGTTCGCCCCCCCAAACGTGCTGGTGGCCGCGACCGATACGAATTCCGACTTACCCGGGCCGGGTCAAATAAGCGTCGATCTCAGTGCCACAAATTCACCTGCAATGAAGGCGCCCTCAAGCGACACGCCCGCACCGCAAGCCTCGACCAATCCTCCCTCCAGTCCTGTGCCCATTCCGCAGGTCGCGGCTCCTGCCGTAACGGAAACATCGCAACCCAATTCCTCCAATGGCAAGGCATCGAACGGGCCGGAATTAATTCTGGCCGCGCTCCTGACGCTGGCGACGCTTGGCGGCTTCCTGCTCTATCAAACCGGGCTGACGCGGGCCAAGAATGTCGGCCATACGTCGACGTTGCTTCTGGTCGGCGTGCTGTTTGGGCTGACGGGCTATTGGATCGGCGGATTTGCGGTGCAAACGGGCGGGATAGGAGACGCCCATGCGGCGCTGGGACTACAGCTCGATCCGGTGGAAAGCAGCGCGCTCGATCACGAACTGGGCCCGATGGCATTCGGGCATCATTGGGGCCTCATGGGGAGTTCCGGCTTTTTTCTGGCGACGGAAGATTCGACCCGCGAAGGGATCGCCCTGCTTTTCCTGTTCCAGGCGGCGATGCTGGTGATCGTTCTCGCGGCGGCGCTGGGCGGGGCGCTCGAAAGAAGCAAGCTTCTGGCGATGGGCTTCTGCGCCTACCTCTTTGGCGTGCTGGTTTATCCTCTCCTGGCCAACTGGGTGTGGGGCGGCGGGTGGCTGGCGGAACTGGGGCGTGAATTTGGACTCGGTCATGGCTATGTCGATGTCGGCGGCTCCGGCGTGGTGAATGAAACGGCAGGCACGCTGGCCCTGGTGCTCGCGGTGGTGCTGGGGCCGAGACACGGCCGGTTTGGACGAAATAACCCGACCAATGTTTTTCCGGGGCATCATGTGCCTTTCTTCGTCCTGGGCTGCATCGTGCTGCTGATTTCATGGATGGCCTCGAACGCGTTTGCCGCCAACTCCGGGCTGGCGGCGGTGAATACGCTTTTGGCGGCGACCGGCGGGATGTTGGTTTCATTTATCCAGGCATCCGTGCAGAGGCAACGTCCCGAACCGGCCCGGCTTTGTCGCGGATTGCTGGGCGGCGCGGTGTCGAGTTGCGGCTGCGCGGGGCTGATCGATCCGTGGGCGGCCTTTGTCATCGGGGGAGTGGCGGCTCTGCTGGTGCAGGCGGTGGTGAAATTTCTCGAAAACAAACGCATCGACGATCCGGTGGGCGCGTCGGCGGTGCATGGCGCAAGCGGGGCGTGGGGCGTGCTGGCGGTGGGGCTTTTCGCCAACGGCTCGGCGGGCAACGGACTGAACGGCGTGCCGCAGACGGTGCGCGGACTCTTTTTTGGCGGGGCGTGGCACCAATTGGCGGCACAAGCGATCGGTTGCGTGACCGGCTTCGCGGTGGTTTATCTGCTCGGGTCGGCGTGCGTGACGCTGGTGCAGAAAATCCTCGGCAACCGGGTCGAACTGGCCGACGAAGCAAGCGGCCTCGACTGGCCTGAAGTGGGCGCGTTCGGTTATCACGGCGATGGCGATGCGGAGGCTTCTGCCGATGACGGCAAGCCTGCTGCGGAGAAATAGGCTGTTAGCTCACGATGGAAGCTCACGTTGCCGATCAGGTTTGGAGCTTGGAAGAAGGGATTGCGCTGTTAGATTGAGTCGTGTTCACGCGCATTTTAGCTGGAATAGCGTTGACTCTACTTCTATTTGCACGGCCAGAAATTTCGTCTGCACTTGGCGCTTACGACAACGGCATCCTTACGCTTCTGGCTGCGGTAATAACCAACGCAATAATGTTGATTGGCCCTGTCGTCGTGGTTGCCTCAATGGTCATTGCGATAACAATTTGGGCGTTGGCGCTCCTTTTGAACTTAGCGGTCTTAGTTGTGGGACGAAATCGTGTTGGATATGCAATAGCCGCAAAAGTTACTCTCTATGTTTTATCAACCCTTGTTTTTGTGGGCCTTCTATTGGCCATCACAAACCTCGGACATGTTTTTGTTAAAGGAGGAGATGAAGAACGTGTCTCTATCTGGGCTTTGGCTTTTCCCGTTACTTTCGCTTTGGTCGCTCTTCTTTATTAGTGTGTTTTGTGCATGGAGGTCGCTGGATGCCCAGCGATTCAAAACTGTACCACTACCGCGCATGGGCATGCGCCGCTTTACCCGTCTGACAAATGCCTTTTCAAAGAAAGTCGAAAACCACTAACACGCGATTGCCCTCTACTTCATGTACTACTATTTCTGCCGCATTCACCTAAGCCTAAGAGTAACTCCCGCAATGGAATCTGGCGTGTCTGACCACGTTTGGACTATCAAAGAAATCGTCTCGCTATTAGTTTAAAAACATTCGTAAGCACTTAATAAAACGGATATAACAAAATTCTTTACAACCATAATTGCTATGATATATTGTAACCAAGTCCCAGAGAACCGTGACGGGAGCCGAAAGGCTCCTATCATAAACGTGCTGTAAGCACGTCGGCTCTGGGCATTTTTTTGTATGCACGTCTACTTAGACGAAAGCGGCGATACCGGGTGGACATTCACGCACCCCTATCGGGCCGGAGGTTCGAGTCGTTTCCTTTGTCTGGCCTTCATTTTTCTGCCAGATGCCGACCGCAAGGCTGCAAAGAATTTAATGACCGTGCTATACCGTAAGTACGGGTGGACGGCGGAGAAAAAAGCCTCTGATGTGCTCGACTCCCAACGAGAGGATTTTGCCGATTTGGTGATTCAAATGCTCAAGCTTCATCCACAGATCAAAATTGACTGTATTATAACGAAGAAAGAAAACGTACAGCCGCACATTCGCATGGATGGGAACAAAATTTATAATTACATGTGCAGGCTTGTCATGCCGGAACACGTCAAAAACGAGGTCTCATTCCATTTTTATCCTGACAAAAGATCAATCAAAGTCGAAAGCGGTCATTCGCTCCCGGATTACCTAGATATGGTGCTTGGCTTTGAATACAACTCTCCCGTTAAGCTAATTTATCAGCCTACCGAAAGCACTAATTGTCGAAGCCTTCAATTCGTAGACTGGATGGCAAACTGTGTTTGGAGGAAGTTTGAAAATGGAACTTCTCCTGCATTTGATAAAATGTCTTCGGCCATAAGGGTTAGGAAGCTTTATTTCGGGACCTGATTTCAAACTGATACACTACCCCTTTCCCGCCATGATTGACCTGCCGGGGCGGTTTTCCTATGCTGGCCCATTCGATTCATGAGCACAGTTCCCAAGAAGACGATTGAGGTTTCGCTGGAGACTTTTCGCGACCAGGCGGCTTTTCCGCTGCTGGATCGCATCACGGAGACGATCCAGAAAGCGCAGCAGCATCTGCTTGGCCAGCAAAAGCCGGAGGGCTACTGGGTGGGCGAGTTGTATGTCGACTCGACGCTGGTTTCGGATGTGGTCGCCTTCATGCACTGGACGGCCGAGGTCGATTTCAACAAGCAGTCGCGCTGCGTGAAGCACTTGCTCGACCGCCAGTTGCCGGATGGTGGCTGGAACACCTACTACAAGGGACCGAGCGAACTCAACGCGACGCTGAAAGCCTATTTCGCGCTGAAGCTGGCCGGGTTTCTGCCGGACGATCCGCGGATGATCAAGGCGCACGCGACGATCGTCCGCCTCGGCGGCATTCCCAAGGCGAACACCTACACGAAGCTCTTCCTGGCCTTGTTCGGGCAGTATCCGTGGAAGCATTTGCCGATCATTCCGTCCGAGATCATCCTGCTGCCGAACTGGCTCTATTTTAATATCTACGAGATGTCGTCGTGGAGCCGCGCGATGGTGGTGCCGCTCTCGATCCTGAATCATTTCAAGCCGGTGCGCAATCTGCCGCCCGAGAAGCAGCTCCACGAATTGTTTCCGTACGGCACGGAGCATTCGAACCTGGGACTGCCCTTCGACAAGAAACTGTTCACCTGGAAAAATTTCTTCCTCGGCTGGAACAGCGTCCTGAAATTTCTCGACTCGCTGCCCTGGAAGCCGTTCCGCCGCCGCGCGCTGAAAAAGGCGGAGGCCTGGATGCTGGAACGCATGGGGGCGGGCAGCGACGGTCTCGGCGCGATCTTCCCGAGCATGATGTATTCGCTCATGGTCTTCAAGACTCTCGGCTATGGCGAGGACAACCCGGTTGTCCGCAAGGCGGCGCACGATTTTCTCGGGCTGGAAATCAATGATGTCGACCGCGACGAATACCGGATCCAGCCTTGCCATTCGCCGATCTGGGATTCGGCGATCACGGCGTTCGCGCTGGTCGAGTCGGGCATTCCGGCCGATCATCCGCAACTGCAAAAAGCCGGGCAATGGATTCTTTCCAAGGAGGTGAAGGATTTCCGCGGCGATTGGAAACACAAGAATCCGACGCCGGTAACGAGCGGCTGGGCGTTCGAGTTTAATAACAAGTATTATCCCGACGTGGATGACACTTACAAGGTGTTGCTGGCTCTGGGCGCAATCAAGATGCCCGACGAAGCCGTGAAGAAGCAGGCGATGCAGCGTGCGCTGGAGTGGGCGGTGAGTTTCCAATGCAAGAACGGCGGGTTCGCGGCTTTCGACAAGGACGTGACGAAGAAGTGGCTGCAGGATGTGCCGTTTGCCGATCATAACGCGATTCTCGACCCGCCCTGCAGCGACATCACGTCGCGGGCGCTGGAGGTTTTCGGACGGATGGGCGTCAGCATCAAGGAACCGTATGTCCGGCGCGCGATCCGTTTTGTGAAGGACACTCAACTCGAGGACGGATCGTGGGAAGGTCGCTGGGGCGTGAATTATATATACGGAACGTGGCTGGTGCTGCGCGGCTTGCGGGCCATAGGCGAAGACATGTGCCAGGACTGGATTTTACGCGGGATGAACTGGCTCGAATCGTGTCAAAACGGTGATGGCGGCTGGGGCGAGACGTGTGGCACGTATGATAATCCGAAGATCAAGGGCCAGGGTGAAAGCACGCCATCCCAAACGGCCTGGGCACTCATGGGCATCATCGCCGCGAGCGACCACGTCAAGCCGAGCATCCTGCGCGGCGTCGAATATCTCGCACGCACGCAAAACCCGGATGGCACGTGGACGGAGGACCACATCACCGGCACCGGATTCCCGAAGGTCTTCTACCTGAAATACGACATGTACCGGAATAACTGGCCGCTGCTGGCGCTGGCCGATTTCCAGGCGCTCGCGGCCAAGGACCGTCGATGATTTGCTTCGCTTTTCCGCTGGCGCATGAGGCGGGGCTGGTGCTGAAGCGTTGTACGGAAAAGGAGTCGTTTACGATCGATGGCGTCCATTTAACGCTGGCCAATTTCAGGACTCGACGGGTGCTGATCGCGCAGGTGGGCATGGGCGAGGCGGCAGCCCGCGACAATACGGAAACGGTCTTCCAGCATTTCCGGCTGAAGGCTTTGATCCTGGCCGGTTATGGGGGCGCCCTCGTCCCGCCGCTGAAAGTGGGACAGGTGCTGGTCTCGAACAATTTTTCCTCCGAGGCTGTGGTGGGGTTTCTCCGCATGTTTCAGGGCTTTGATTTCGCCAGCTTCTGCATGACGGATGAAGTTGTCGGCACGCCCCAGCAGCGCGAGGCCTATGCTCAGGCGACGAAAAGCCAGGTGGCTGACATGGAAACCGAGGCGGTGGCCGAGGTGGTGCTGAACCACGATATTCCCTTCCTGGCCGTGCGGGTAATCAGTGACGAATTTTCGCAAGTCCTGCCCGTGGGCGCCCTGGCCGCCGGGTTCAACGCGGCGAAGGGTCGACCAACGCCGCTAAGGCTCCTAAGTTACCTGGCGATGCGGCCCGGCGAAATCTCGCCCTTCGTCAAGTTTGTGCAGGGTCTCTCCCTGGCGCGCAAAAATCTGACCCGATTCCTGGAGCAGTTGAATAAAGAGCTGCCAGGAAGTTGGTGAATCGGCGTTCAACGGCTAGCGGCCCCCACCAAAATGACGATGAGCCTTAAAGCCAGACCATCCATCTTGACATGAAATAGCCCAAAGATAGCATCGCAACTTACGCCTCATACAGGGGTTACAAAAAACATGCAAGAAAACCGCTTCCGAATTTGGGTTCTGACTTTGGCCGTCTGCGCCTGTTCACTTTTAGCCAAGGCAGACCTTCCCGTTCCCGCCCCCGATAATGGAGGACTCACCCTTCCCCCGGGCTTTCATGCTTTGGTGGTGGCCGACAAACTTGGCCCCACGCGTTTTCTCGCGGTGGCACCCAATGGGGATGTTTACATTCGAAATACCAATATCCTGGTTCTGCATGACACCAAGGGCGATGGCCATCTGGATCGCGTGGGATCATTCGGCGTGGATTGCGGCAAAGGCCAGGGGTCCACGGGCATCACCTTCCATGGAGATTATCTTTACTACACCAACCAGAATACGGTCTATCGCTACAAGATGACGCCCGGCCAGGCAATCCCCACCGGCGATCCCGAGAAAATCGTGCAGGATCTTCCGAACAGCGGCGGTCATGAAGCCAAGTCGATCACCTTTGACGCCGACGGCAACATGTATATCGACGTTGGATCGCCATTTAATGTCTACAGCGATCATGACCGGGCCTTCGGCGCCAAAGGCAAGGATGCGACCGAATTTCTCAAGACCTATGGCGGCATTTGGCGTTTCAGTGGGGACAAGCCCAATCAGACGCAAGCCGACGGTTATCGTTTTGTGACCGGTGAACGCCATACCATTGCGATTGCCATGAGCCCGGTTTCCAAGCAGCTCTTTGGCGTGATGATGGGCCGCGATCAATTGAACACCGTCGACCCG
>Ga0302319_10009298_pt1 | contig 18936 bp, 19 predicted proteins | sample Bog_T0_2_FD_203319 | JGI IMG/M metagenome (GOLD analysis project Ga0302319, IMG submission 203319) | Peat permafrost microbial communities from Stordalen Mire near Abisko, Sweden - Bog_T0_2 | ecosystem: Environmental > Terrestrial > Soil > Wetlands > Peat | place: Sweden: Abisko, Stordalen Mire... | reverse complement strand
CGCGCAAACCCGACCAACATTAGCCCAGATGCGAAATGACCGGGGCTAAGGAAATGAGGGTGAAAACCAAGGCAATCGCGCCGAAAGCCCACAAAAGACCCTTGAAACGGGAAAGGACGCCGCTGTTGATAGTAGTGGTGCTGTTACTCATTTTGTCTCTTTTCATGGACACGCCTGCGAGAAAGTTCGCATAAGCCGTGCGCAGAGATGTCCAGGAAAGCGCAGCCTACTTGCTACTAATGGATGTGGCACCGATCCTATGCAAGCTAGGCTTGACACAGGGAGCAGCGACAGACTGTCGCACAACGAAATTACGGTGACAGTTAATTAAAGCGAGGCAACGCCAACCCGAACCGATCTGCTTCAAATCAATAGCGTCCGGCTGAGAAGAATACAGAACGTTTGCGAGCGCCGCCGCTTCATCGGAGCCGATGCGAAGGCTGGCGACCACATTCGTGATGAAAAATCACGGTATGGCAGCGACGCCAGAAACCTTACCCCTCCGATGAATTCTCCATCTCTGGCTTCCAGACACCGACCCCATAAAAAATCGGCCGCAAAACACACGTTCCGGTATAATCTATTGTCACCTTTGCCTTCGACTCCCGTTGATTTCAGGGGCGTGGCTAAGCAGTATCCGTTAGAAGCTGAATGAAAGAATTCGCATGACGAGACCACCGAACCGGTATCGACCGACCGACGCCTTGTCCGTAGCCGAAGCTGTGTTCAAACCAACGACGCCACCAGCGGCTGAGCCCGTCCGCGCGCAAAGAAAAGGTGGCGTTCCGGTTTCTAAAGAATTGGTGTCGATCAAGCTCGACAGCGATCTGATTGCCCATTTTCAAGAGGATGGGCCGGGTTGGCAGGAGCGAATCAACGATGTGCTGCGGCGGGCAACGGGCTTGTGATCCTGCGAACTCTCAGAGGTAGTTCTCTCGCCGGTAGACTCGCCGAAATCCGAGGGCGGCTTTCCGCCGACTTCGTACGCTCGTCATCCTGTCCGGCAATGACCGAACCTGGTGCGTTACTGCCGCGCGAGAATGCGCTATTCGCGGCGGCAAGTTGGGGTTCAGCGGACCCGTTCGAACGAAGCGCTCGCGACGCAAGTTGACCCGAACCGGTCGTCGCCCGCCTAACCGCAATGCGGCGGACCGTCTTGCGCTTGATCAAATGATGTGTGGCGCATTTGTCACGCCGCGCGAAAATATACGCTCTGCGTTTCAATTCGGCGCGAGTTTCCTTGACTCCTTTCACGGCGGATATCACCATTTTTGCAACAGAATAGCGATTACCGGGGATGAGGATAATACGATGATGAAATCTCTTATTTCGGCGACCGCGCTCAGCTTGGCACTGACCGCGTCGGCCTTCGCGGCCGATCTTCCCTCGCGCAAGGAAGCGCCGGTCTATGTTCCCCCGCCGCCGCCGCCGCTGTGGACCGGCTTCTACGGTGGCCTGAACGCCGGCGGAACCTTCGGCGGCAGCAACACCGTCACCACGACCGGCGGCACGATCTTTGCGAACCCCTTCTTCGGCCCCTTTTTTAGCTCCGTCACCAACGCCTATGGCGCCACCACCAACACCGTCATTCCGGTCTCGAACGCCGGCTTCATCGGCGGCGGCCAGGTCGGTTACAACTACCAGTTCTATAGCGCCTTCGTCGCCGGTCTCGAAGCCGACATCCAGGGCGTCGCGGGCTCGAGCAGCCGCGGGAACGTCGCGACCGGCGCGTTGTTCAACGGCGGCGGCTCGGCGTTTGGGGTCTCTACTGCCTCCAGGAGCCTCGATTACCTCGGCACGGTGCGCGGTCGCCTCGGCTATCTGTTCACCCCGACGCTGCTCGCGTACGCCACCGGCGGTCTCGCTTATGGCGGCGCAAATCTGAACACCGCCTCCTTCGCCACCGATAATAATTTGGGTGGGCTTCTCAGTCCGCTCGCCATTCCGGTGATCGGCGGTTCGGCCTATTCGGACACTCGCGTCGGCTGGACGGTCGGCGGCGGCCTCGAATGGATGTTCATGCCGAACTGGAGCGCCAAGGTCGAATATCTCTATTACGATCTGGGCACGGTGACCAACAACGCCTCGTTCTCGGCGGTGGCCGAGAACCCGGCTATTGGACTGGGGAGCCCGGTGTTCGGCCTGATCGGCCAGCAATCGCATGCCCGCTTCGACGGCCACATCGTCCGCGCCGGCGTGAACTACCACTTCAACTGGGCCGCTCCGGCGCCGGTTCTCGCCAAATACTGATCTGTTTCGGTCGATGGCTCTGCGGCAAAACTGATCTCGGAGAAGCCCGGCCCTTCTGGTCGGGCTTTTTCTCTTTCGGTGGGATATTATCGCCCCTTTCCCGCCACTCCGGCGAAACGTCGACGCGCGTAGCTGGGCAGGAAATGTCGGCTCATGGCGTCACTGCCGCGCGAGAATGCGCTGTTCGCGGCGGCAAGTTGGGGTTCAGCGGACCCACTGGAACGAAACGCTCGTGACGTGAACGTCGCGACTGTTTCCCGGGCTTAATTGAAGCTCCTCCCCGACCCTCGCTGGATATGGGCGGCATCCGTCATTCGCGGTTCTTTCTCGGTCCGTCCCCGCGTTGCTCGCGCGCTTCCGGTCCCCAGTGTGTCGGTTTTTCGCGACCGTTCGGCCGCGTTACGCTCCGGCGCTATAGGAACGCAGATATCAGCGGCCATTGCTCCAAATGTCTTTGAACGATGGCCCGCAGGCTCTCCATGGAGGCGTCGAAATGGGCCGGCCTCAACTCGCCGCGCACCATTTCGTAGCGGAGAAACACGCTGTAAGTCGCAAGGACATCGGTCAGGCAGTAATCCGTCACTTCGGTGAGCCGGCCCGCTTCGACGTAAGCCTCGACCTGACTGCCATCGACGCCGCCGATCTTCACCGGAATGTTGGCCAACGCCGCCATCTCGGCGAGGCTCGGCTTGCTTGAGCCGCCGTAGCCGGACAGCACGTCGCAGAGATCGATGTGGTCCGAGCCGAAGCGGTGCCAATAGTTGCGGTGACCGCCGGCGTGAAGGCCCGGTATGGGAACGCCGAGGGCGAAGGCCCGATAGCGCAGCAGCGGTAAGTCGAAGCCATTGCCGCCAAAGGTCACCAAGACTGGGCCCGTGCCCCGACCATCGACCGGAAGGCTTTTGACGAAGCCGAGCAGCAGTTCCGCTTCGGCTTTCTCGCCGACCGAACGGCTGCCGATTTGGGTCACCGTCCAAGGACCGCCGCCATCCTCTCGTTTGGCATAGAGGGCGGCGATGGAGACGATCCGGTAGATTGGAACCTTGAGGAACGCTGTCGCGGGATCCGCTCCATCGCGCGAGTAACGCTCTCCCAACATCCGCCGTATGTCGGCGTCGGGCGTATGGTCGGGCTGTCCGAGCAGGCGGCGGGCCGCCTCTAAGTCGGGAACAGCCTCGATATCGAAGACGACGAGCGCGGTCATGGATCAACCCAATGCAAATCGGAATCGCGCTGGGAGGGCGCTACGTCGATGTCGGAGCCAACGGCGTTGAGACATCCCAGCAACTCACCGCTACCATCGAACAGGCCGGTGATCAGTTCAAGTCATCGTTGACAGCATATCCGTTCGACGGGCGAAATCACCTGAGGCCCACCGCCACTTTCCTCGGCCAACCGCTCGCAGTTCCTGCAAGCGTTAGATCCGACCATCACCCGAGAGCAACGACGGCGCCAGTGACCGATGGGGCCATTGATCTACGCCCGCTGCGCACGCATCGCTCACTCGGCGGAAATGATCCCGGGAAGCCCGGTAATCGTAGACCCAACCTCGTCTATCTCAGCAATCAGTCTGTCGAACTTGGCCAGAGTCGCCGGATCATTGGCCTTCCGTTTTTCGCCCTCCAAAAACGCTTTGAAGTTTTTGCCATCGTCAATCTGCATCATTTCGACGCTCGTGAGCACGGGCGTCGCGAACGGCTTCTTCTCTTCGACACGCGCAGGCGCAATCTGCTCCGCCTCGACGGCTGCCCGCAGCGGCGTCTCGCCCCCCTGTGACCGGGGTTCCCTTTCTTCGATCGACTTGGCCGAGGCGTCCAAGCTCCCCGAGCCTTGTAGGGTCACGCCCATGTCGCGATCTTCCCATTTTCTCAAAGCCGGGACGGTCACGGGAATCTCGCCATAGCGGGCGTAGATTTGCTTGAACGGGCTGTCTTCATAATGCCGGAACACGCGCAGCAAAAACGGGCGGGCGCTGCGAACGATCAAAATCGCCTCACGCTCAGGCATTTCTCGCAGTTCTCGCGCGCTCCGCAGCGCCTTCGCTTCATAGTGGACGTTCTCGCCAGCCGGCGCGAAGATTCCGCCGCCGGCGCGCCCGATCGGCGTCGTCACCTTCACCGTCGTATCGCCGAGCATCTCCGACAGATAATTCGCCGTTTCCAGATCGTCGATCGCGAGGAATAGCTTCACTTGCGATCCGGCTAGCGTCGACTGACGGAGCGCCTTGCCGTAGAGCTCGTCAAGCTGCGCCATGTTCTGAATCATGATCGCCATTCGGAATTTATAGCCCGCCGAAATCGTGATTTTCGTCAGCAGCGAGTGCATCGGTCCCAAGTGGTAAAACTCGTCCAAGGCGATCAGCACTTCGTAACGCTCGTCCGGGCCAGGCCGCTTGTCCATCAGGAGATCGTGGACTTGCTGGAAAAATATCCGGATGATCGGACGAAACTGGACGAGCTCGGGGATGCTGCAGGCGACAAAAACCGCCATGCGGTCGCGCCGAAACTCCCTCAGATCAAAGTCCGAGGTTTCCGTCGCCGAGGAAATCAGAGGATTGTTCCAGGGGTTCATCGCCATGTTGACGTTGAACACCGCGCTGTTTCGGGTTTCCGGCTCCAAGGCCACATATTGGTTGAAGCCGTCGACGATCCATCGCGGCAGCAATTGCCCTTCAGTCCGCACCAGCGTCTTCAGGACGACGGAGATGTCTTTGCCCGTCACCGTCATTCTCGCGACGCCGCGCAAGTGACGCGAGCCCTCGCAGTTGCGAGAGGCCAGCACATAGCCAATCAGGGTCGCCAGCAACATGCGCGCGGCGCCCGACCAGGTGTCGTCGGCGCGCTCGGGAACGAGGAAAGACGCCACCACGGCGCAATCGGTCGGCATGTTTTCGTCGCGCCGAACGAAATCCAGCGGATTATATCGATGCGACTGGGCGCCGCCCGGCCGAAACAGAAACACCTTGACGCCCTTGTCGCGTAGGTAGCGAGACAGGATATCGAAGTTCTCGCGCTTGGTGTCCCAAAAGACGAATGAACCATCGTGGTCATAGCCGTTCGGCACGATGAAGCCGGAGCCCTTGCCCGACCGGCTCGGCGCGACCATCAGGATGTGCGCCGGGTCCGCGTTGCGAATGACGGTCCCGTTCATCCTTCCGAGAATGAGGCCGCGGCACCCGGTGAGGCGCCTCTTCGCGGCGTCGAGCAGCGAACCGAATTGCGCATCGCCTTTGTGCTTGGCGGGACCGTTGACCTTGAGCGCGATCGCCAAGGCAAGCCCGGCCGCCCCGACGAAGGCCAGAGCGAAGCCGCCGCGCTTCAAGGTCTCCTCTTGCGTGGTCGGATATTGAACGCGCACCCAAAAATGGCGCGGCCCGAGCAGCACGCTTTTCCAACCAAAAGTCGAGAAATCTCGATCGGCGAACTGGGCTCGGATCAGCGCCCATCGGGAGGCCCCTTCCGTGGGATCGTTCTTTCTGTAGCGGGCGCCCACAGTGACCTCGTAGACGACGACCCACAACACGCTCGCCGCGAGTAGCGCCAACAGCGCTTGAGCGATCCTATCGGCCCATACGCGGCTCATTGGCCTTTTTCTCCGCTCTCCAAGCGGCCATGCGCGAAAAATAGATTTCGCTCGTGCCGCGCCATCCGCCGAGGCGGCTTTGTTGAATGACGATCGGCAGCACGGTTTTGACGTAGCCGACGATCTCGTCCTTGCGCAGGCCGGCTCCCGCTTGCATGACGCAGAGCGCGACTTGCTCGAACGCCCCCGAGGGGCTGTCCGCATGAATGGTCGTGATGGAGCCGGGATGGCCGGTGTTGACGGCGCGCAGGAAGGAATAGGCTTCGGACCCACGAATCTCGCCGAGAAATATTCGGTCGGGGCGCAAGCGCATCGCGGCTTGCAGAAGGCTCTCGATCGTCACGCGCGCTTGGCCTTGATCGCCTTTGGAGGCGACCAGCGGCAGGAAGTTCTTCTGCAGCGGCTTCACCTCGCGGGTGTCTTCGATCGTGATGATGCGCTCGTCCGGCGGAACCTCCTTCAAAATCGCGTTCAAAAATGTCGTCTTACCCGACGACGTTCCGCCAGAGAGCAGCATGGTGTAGCGATGCTTCACCGCGGCGCGGATAAAATCCTCGATTTTTCCGGCGTCGAGAAATTCGCAAAGCTCGCGATCGAGGTCCGAGAGCTCTTCCCCCGTAGACACTTTGACGCGATTGAAGGAGCCCATCTTGCGGTAGTCGTCGAGCGACATTTCCTTGATGACTTGCTTTCGAATCGCGAAGGCCCCGCCATTCGTCGTCGCCGGCGGCAGCACGCCTTGAAAGCGCTCCCCCGACGCCAGAGCGGCCGAGAGGAGCGGATGCTCGGCGTTGACGCTTTGGTTCGAAAAGCCGGCGACGCGCTCGCTGAGATGGCGCAGCCAATCGACCGTCACCTCCCGCGCCTCGACTCGCTGCATCGACGACTCGCCGATGATTTCGACATAGAGTTCGCCCGGCCCATTGGCGATGATTTCGACGACCTTGTCGTTGTCGAGCCATTGGCGGAGCGGCCCGAGCGCCTCGCTCAGAAAGACCGTTCCGGCGTCGCCGATAGACTCAACGCGCCCCGGACTGGCGTTCATGCTTTAGCTCCCGCAGCGCCTCTTTCACCGGATCGGGGTAAAAGTTCGAAAAATCGAGATCCTTTTTCACGAAGACGACGATGCGTGTTCCCTGGTCGACGTAGATGGTCGTCGGAATGTTGATCGAATCCTTCAGGGCTTCCTCGGCGAGCTTCGTTAGGGATTGAGAGATTTGCTGCGAGCCAATCTGCCGCGCGTTGAGCAGGTTCTGGTTCGGCTGCGATTGGATCGTCGTCGTTATCCCGGTCACCGGATCGGTGTAGGATTGCGCCGTGTTCTGTTGATTGTTGAGCTGGCTCTGCTGACCGAGCGTCGCAATGAATTGCGAAGCGCCGCCGACGACGCTTAGGAGGATCGATGCGCCGAAGCGCTCGACATAATGCTGGTCGACGAAGCCGGCCTGCCCTGCCCTGCCGAGATCGTCCGTGCCGATCGAGCCGAGTTGCACCGACACGCCGTCTTCCCGGAGCAACCTTGTCCATACGACGAAGATTCTGGTTTGCCCACGGGTAATGCCGGAGCGATAATCGCCGATCAGCTTGGTTCCGGCGGGGATCAAAACGCGGCGACCGTCGAACGACCACACGTCCTCGCGCACAATGGCGCTGACATTCCCCGGCAGGTCGCTTTGAATGGCGGTCAAGAGGTCCGCACGGATCAATGTTCCCTGCGCGACGAGCGCGTCGATGCGATCGTTCTTGGTGGCGACGGATTTTTCGAGTCCGGCCGAGCCGGCCGTCGCAAGAAAGCGACGATTGCCGTCCTCCTCGGCGGCCGGCGTTGCGCCGCTCCCGTTCACCGCGGCATTGGCGCCGCCCGGCGCCAGGGTGGATCCGCCGTCCGCGATGAGCTGGCCCGCCCGAAGGCGCTCCCACTTCTTGCGTTCCTCTTCGGCCAGCCGCCGCTTCTCGTCGTCATCGTTCCTTTGGGTCGCGGCGTCGGGAAAGGGCGGCGCCGCCAAAGCCGTCGGCGGCGCGACTGGCGGCGGGGGCACCTGCGGCTCGGCGGGCGGCGGGGGCGGCGGCGGAACCGTCATCCGCCCGAGATCGAGGTTGAGCCTCTCGGCCGGTAACCCGGGGCCCGGATATTGCTGGGTGTTGAATTCTTCCTTGTCGGCGACCGTCATCAGCTTGGCGTCTTTGTGCTGCCACGAGTACAGCAGCCATCCCACGAAGGCGAGCGCCACAAGCGGAATCCCGACGACCACCGTATTGCCGAGCGCATTCGATGAGCGCGCCACCCCGCTTTGCGCGGCGCCTTCCAGGTCGAGGGAGCGATATTCGTCAGGTGTCGGCATAGCGGTGCACTCTCAGAAGGGAAACATCGAGGCCGCGTGTTGCGGCGCATAGGGCTCGAGACCATTGGGCTCATGCAGATTGTTGAGACGGCGATTGAACACGCAGGTCACCTCCTGGCCGTTCCGAAGCGTCCACTGGAAATTCACCTTGTCGACGACGAGGTAAGGCCCCTCTTTGTGAAAATTGACGAGGCTCTCCTGCCGGTCGCGATCGACCGCGAACATTGCCGGCGTCTCCTGATCAGGCCCGAAGCGGAACCAAGTTTTTACGCCGTCATCAAATACCGCGATCGGCTTGCTCAGAGACGAGCCTTTGTAGGCATAATCATTGTTGGCGTTCGCGACCTTGAAGCCTTTGGTGTTCGGATAGGCCGCCCGCTCCTTGGCCAGCGAAATGAGTTTTCCATCCGCTTCGTCGTCTGGAAAGCGGAAGCGGATTTTGAACACCTGTTGCGCCGGCGCGCGAAATCCCGAGCGCAGAATGAAGCTGTAGAACCGCTTTGACGTCACTACATTCAGATTTGAGAAGGCGTCCTTCTCGACGGGCTTCACAAAAATGATGTTTCCGCGCTTGTTCGGCTCGACCTTCCAAGCCACCGAGTCGCCCAGCGCCAGCGTCTCGATCTTTTCATCGTCGCCAAGAACGATCGCCGTCGAGACGCCATAGGAGCCGTTCACCGAAACCACTTCATCCGGGCGGTAGGGAAGTTCGCGCACGCGAACATCGTATCGGCCCGAGCGCGGCGCTTCTTCACAAGAGGCCGCCGGCGGATTGCTGAACGCAAGAACGACCGCCACGAACGCCGGGAGTTTGTCGAAGTGAGTCATTTCGTCCGCGCTCCCGTTTGCGCGGCGCCGCTATTGGGCGAGGGCGCCGTTTCCTGATCGCGCCGATATTCGGTCGCCTGAAATCCGAGCGGATTGTCGAAGCGCATCTGGTTGGCCATCGGGACGCCCGAATAACGGAAGCGCACCAGCGACACCCAATCGTGATGCACGACGTTGGACGCGGACTTTTCTTCCGTCGAGAAGCGGACGAGCGCCGTGCGCTGATTCGGGAAGGTCACCGATTTTACGTTGACCGAGATTTCCGAAGTTGCGCCAAATTCCTTGACGGGGTTGCGCGGGTTGCCCGGACTGAAGAGCTCGGTCAGATCACGCGACGCCGCGCCGGTCGACAAAAGCTGCGCGAGGTCGAAATTATCCTTGAGCGCCTTGGGATCATATGTCTCGCGCGCCTTCACATAGCGCACCACGTTGAACATCGTCACCGACTCGTCCTGTGTTAGCGAGCCTTCCGCCATCGGCCGCTTCACCTCGACGAAGCCCGAGGACTTATCGACGACGATCATGTAGGGCTCGTAGGATTTGAGCGGGACCATGCTGGCGAGCGCGAAAATCGCGCCAAGCGCGATCACGCTCATGACCGTCGCGACGATCCAGGCGAGAGACATTTTGGATCGTTCCCAGCGGGTTCGATCTTCTTCCCAAGTCGCGCCTTCCCTGTAGTAGCGGGAATCCAGCTTCGGTTGCGGGACGAGCTCCGCGGTTTCGTTGGTCATTTTGAAGGCCTTGCCGCGAGGGAATTGAAACGGGACGCGCATTTATTGTTTCATCAGTCGGTCTTGCAGCGCTCTCGCGCCTGCATCGCCATAGATGCGCTTCACGCGCGCCGCGGCCTGACGATCGGTGATCGATCTGTTGAGGCCGCGCCATCCGACGAAAGGAATTCGGGCGTTCGCGAGCGCCGCCGTTCCAGGGGGCCGCAAGATTCCGCGCCAAAGACCGCCGACCGTGAGCCCCCACATGGGCATGCCGCCGGAGATCGAAGCCGCGAGGGCCGGCAGCTGAGTGAGCAAAAAGGTTCCGGTCAGGCCAATCAGCACGAAAGGCGCGAGCGCCGACCAATCGACGCTGCCGCTGCTCATCGTCGTCGAGAGATTGGCGAAGACCGATTGCGTGACGGTCAGATAAAAAGCGAGAAACGCATAGACCAGAATTTGCAGCACGGCATATTGCACGACGCTGTTGAGCCATCCGGAAAAGAAGCGCGACGAGGCGTTGAACAGCAGCGTCAGAATGAGGAGAGGGGCGATGCCGAGCAGCAGCCACAGGAAGACTTTCGACAGAATGATCGTGAAGGTCGCGACGGCCAAGAAGAGAGCGATGATGACGACGCAAGCGATGCCGACGATATAAGCCCCGAGGGAAAACAGGCTGAAGGCGACGTGGGCCTGATACGCCTGCGAAATCTGGTTCCAGATATTCTCCAGCGCCGTGACGATCGCGTTGGGAGAATTATAGGTGGTGGTCCCGCCGGCGGACAAAAGCGCGTTGCCGATCGCCGAGGGGCCGGCGTTCAAAGCGGTGTAGGCGAAGGTCACGAAGTCGTTCCAGGACGTCGCCAGCGTGTAGATCACGAAGGCGCGAAACAGGCGGAACGCCGCGTCGGTCGCCGAACCCGTCGCCGTGCCGGACCAGACACCGAAGGCCCAGAAGATCACGTAGAGGATCAAAATCAGCGAGGCGACCGAAGTTCCGGAGCCGCCCGAGGTGACGGCCGACGACAAGGCCTGATAGGCGCCCTGAACGTAATTGCATCCGGCCGTGTCCACATTGCCGAGCAATTGCGGAATGAGGCCCGTTCCATAGCTTGTCGCGGTGCAGGTCATCGCAGGGTTCCCGCGTTGATTGGGCGCAGGGGCCCGCAGTCCCCTGCCCTAACGCTTCGAAACGGGCCGAACGCCGGCGTCGATTCTGGCTCCGCGTAGGAGAGCGCCTGGATTGTGGTATCGCCTGGAGAGGGAGCGACGCCCGGCGCAATCTCGAGTTTCGAGCTTTGGGTGGGACCGCCGCCCTCTGCAAAAGAGCACGGCGCATCGAGCGGCTTGTAGCTGCAACTGCCGAGCGCCAGGCCCGCCAGTCCAAAGGCCACATAGAAGGTGATTTTCATGCGCTCATTGTCCGAATGGCTTGAATTGCATGGCGCGCGCGGCGGCGGAGAGTTGCGCGATGCGATCGAGATTGGCCTGATTGGCGGCGGCGGCCGCCGTATTGACCGTGCCGTTCAGCTGGACGATCGACTGGCCGTTCTGCGCCTGAATTTGCGAGTTTTGGTCGATCGACCCTTTCACGTCCGGCGAACTCCCGATCGACGACGCGCCGCTGGTATAAGCCGTGGCGGCGCTCGTCACTGTCCCCTGTGTCGAGTTGATCAGGCCGACGATGAGCTGCGTCGTGTTCGCGGAGTTCGTATAGGCCGTGTCGGCAGGCAAGGCCGTCGTTTGGCCGCTCAAGCTTTTGACGAGTTGGAGCCCGCTGATCAGCGTCGAAATGAGGCTTTGCGAATTTCCCCCGAGTCCGGCGAAAGAGAGCGGCCCGCCCGAAATCACCGAACCCAGAGACGGCGCCTGGCCCATGGAAAACCCGCCGCCGAGCGCCATTTGCGCCAGCGAGCCTTGAGCCAACGAGGAACGGTTGCCGGTGACCGCCTGCAAGGTCTTTTGCACATTCGACAGGATGGCTTGATCCGTCGCTAGAATCTGCTTTGTGTTCGCCGCCGTTTGCTGCGCTTGCGTGAGATTCGCGGCGTCGATCACCGGCACTTGCGCGAAGGCGGTTGAGCTCCAAATTAGGCCGGCGACCAAGCCAAAAATTCGTTTCGACATGACCTTTCCCCTTTTCGTTCGATGGCGATCACGGCGCCGACTGCGCGGCGACGAGATAGACGACGACATTCCCATTGGTATCGAAGGTCCGGTATTGCCAGCAGCCGCCATCCGAGAGGGACTGGCACGCGCCGTTTGCCGCGACGCATGGACTGGTCGCGGTTCCCGCGCCCGAATAGCCGGCGGCGCACACGGCATTCGAGGGAACGGCGCCAGCGCCGATCGCCCAGGGAACAAACGCCATGGCGCGCGCCGCCTGGCTCAGTTGAGCGTTTCGTGAAACATTGATCGCGTTATAGGCGGTCACCAATAGATTCGCGGTCTGCAGCACCTGATTCCAGCTCAGCCCGTTTTGCGTTCCGAGCGACGAATTCTGGTCATAGCCAGCCATGAACGTCGGCGCCGGACCGATGCCCGTTGAGGCCGTTTGATAGGTTGGGCCGTTCGCCGCGATCGTGGTTTGTGTCGCGGCATTGCCCGCGACCACTCCACCCGCCGTTTGATCCAAATTTTGTGTCGCCACCCCGGTCACGGTGGTCGGATTGGCGGGGGCCGTCGCGGATTGCGGATCATATTGTTGAACCGCGGTGTTTCCGGTCGCCGTGTTCGGTGTCGCCGTGTTGTTTTGAGTCGTTCCCTTTTGACCCTGATGTGTCGCGCAATTTATGCCGCCCTGCCCCGTATTGTTGTTCTGCTGGACCGGAACAGTGTTGGTCGTGGTCGTCTGGGTCTGCGTCTTTTGCGTCAACTGCAGATCATCGCTTACGGGAATATCCGCCCAGGCGGCGCCGCCCCACCAGACGGCCAGCAACAGGGCTCCGCAGATCGACCTCATGAGGACGCCCTTCCCGTAAAGATCGGCAGCCAAACCTTCGGATCGTCGCCTACTCTCTCGATGAGGGCATGGAGCTCGGCGACCGTTTCCGTGCGCCCCGAGAGGACCTTGATCAAATCCGGCATGGAGCCAAGATCGAGTTTGGCGATCACCGAGTCCTGGCCGTGCTTGATCAGAAAGGAGCGCGCCTCCGGCACGGTTTCCCGTATCCAACGGATTTCGCGGTCGGAGAGTTGGAATGCCTTTTTGTAGCTCTCGTCGTCGGCCTTGGAATTTGGGAAGAACACGTTCGTCGAGGTTTGTTCGATCAAGGTGTTGGCGGCCTGCGAGCGAACGATATCGGCGGCGCTCTGCGTGCCGAAGCCCACGACGCCATTTTGCTTGCGGATGGTTTTGAGCTTGTCCTTGATGAAATAGGAAAACACGGCATCGTCGAGCAGGCGCCAGCCCTCATCCAGGAACAGCATGACCGGCGTGCCATCGAGCAGCTCTTCCAGCCGGTGAAAAATATAGAGCAACGACGCCGTGCGAATGACGGGATCGTCCAGCACCTTCGTCATGTCGAAGCCGAAAATATGCGAAAGCGAGAACCTATCTTCGGCGTTGTTGAACAGCCACCCCTTTTGATCGGGGCGAATCCAGCTTTCCAGGCGCGACGTCAGATCACCTTCCCCGGCCTGAATGCGTCCGCGCAGCAGCGACGAGAAGGCTTCCAAGTTCCGCCCCCGGGGCGGACCCGAAACCACGGTCTTGATCGCGTTACGGATGACCTGTTCTTCGGAGGACGTCAGGATTTCGCCGGCGCGCGCCGGCTTCAACATGAACGAGAAGAGCTGAAACAGGAACTCGCGGTTTTCACCGCTATCCGGCAGCATCAAGGGATTGAAGCCGGTCGGCGTTCCCGGATCGAGGGTCTCGTATTGTCCACCGAGCGCCCGAATGAAAATCTCGGCGCCGCGATCCTTGTCGATGAAAACGAGCTTCGGACGCGGCTCGATTCGTTGCGCCTGGGCGGCGATGAAGGACAGCCAGACGGTCTTGCCGGACCCCGAGGGGCCGACGACGGTGAAGTTTCCGAGATCGCGGACGTGGAAATTATAGAAGTACGCCGTTTGCGATGCCGTCTGGAAAACCGAGATCGCCGGCCCCCAGTGATTGTTCGCCGCCTTTCCGCTGGGATAATTGTGCAGGGAGACGAAGCCGGCGACATTGCGCGAGCTGATGATCGCGTTGCGGGCGATATAGGGGAAATTCCCCGGGAGCTGCGCCCAAAAGGCCGGCTCGGTGTTCAGGTCCTCGCGCACCCAGATGACCGAGCGATCCGTCAGCGCCGCGCCGGCCGCCGTGACCGTCGAGTCCACTTCGGCAAGCGTCTTGCCCAGGGCCATCACGGTCATGTGATGTTCGCCGTAAAGGGATTCCGAAGCGAGCAGTTCGTCTCGCGCGTCGCCCAGATGTTCGGCCACGACCGATTCAGCCTCGGACGACATATCGACTTGTCTGGCGACGCGATCGATATGCGATTGCGCCACCGGACGATCGATGATGGCGAAGGATTGCGAGACGACAAATTCGTGCGGGATCGTCAGCAGATTGTCGAGAAAGCCCGGACCCGTGAGCGACGGGTATTCCCGAACCGAGATCATCGCGCCGAAGCGGGTGTCGCTTTTCGACGCGCCGCGAATTTCCAAAGCGTTCCGGCCGAAGGACAGGCGCTTTAGCGCCATTGCCTCCCCCAGCGGCATCCGGGGCAAATGCATCGGGCGCGGGATGGCGCCATTGACCAATTGCACGAGAAATTCCAAGGGCTCTGAAAACCACGCGCCCTCACGCTCGACCACTCGGAGATGTCGCGGGCGATAGGCGGCGAGTGAAGACGTGATCGCCGTGGTGACGTCCCGCAGTTCCATCAAGGCTTCGTCTTCGTCGGCCGACCTGCCCGCCTGGTTCTTTCTGCCGAGTAGCCCTTGCAGCATGACCTCGAAAGTTCCTGCATGACCTTGCAACGGCCGGCGGACGATCGTCAGATAGATGTCGTTGACGAACATGCGCCGTTTCGAGAGGCTGGCGTCGTAACGTTCGTCGATCTCGCGGCAGAGGTCGTTGTCGAAGGTCGAGGGAATCTTCGGCTCGACCTCGCGGCGGATGATATGGGAATAGATGGCGAAGCGGCTGTTGGCGAGGGTGCGAACCAGATCGTTCCGCCCGAGCATCCTCACGTTGATCTCGGACCAATCCGCCGTTTGGAACGAAAATCCGTCGAGCTTGATGAAATTCATCAGGAGCCCGGTTTTCGTTCGGACGATCCAATCGTCGACGTGACGCGTGTAGGGCAGATGCGTCGCGACGGGCAATTCCCGCCTCGCCACGGCCCCAAACGTCAGCTCGTCTTGCAGCGCCCGCAGCATTTTTCAGACCTTGTAGGAGTCGCAATTCCAGAACGACCGCGAGCGCGGCGGGCATTTTGACGATTTGACGAAGAGGATTTCGAAGATGCGATCGTCTTTCAGCGTCATGACATAGCCGAAGAGATGCAACGGGATCATCCAGAGGAGATTTACGAGATTGTGCGTCGCCAAAAAGATCACGGAGGTCGCCACCATTTCGAACATGAAATACATGTAGGGGACCCCGACGATCGTCGGAGCCCGCGTCAGCGCCTTCACCAGCGGAATGACGAGCGGCTTCTCCAACTCATTGGCGTCCATCGTTAGCCTCCAACCGCAGACTGAAAGAAGCTCACGATTTGCGTCGACCCGAACACCAGAACGATTCCGAAAATGACGGAGGCTGCGAGGCCCCAGGTCAGTCGGCCGGACCAAGCGAAGAAGCCGAGCGCGATCACCGCGAGGATTGCGAGCGAAGTCGCAATGGGACCGGTCAGGGTCGTGACGAGCGTTTGAAGTGTGGATTGAACCGGCGTCAGAGTCCCACCGGTCGCGAAGGCGGGCGACGCAACTCCGGCTGAGACCACGGCCGCTAACGCAGAGCGGCTGACAAGACGACCCTTCACAGTTCTCAACATCGTTCTCTCTCCTGTCCTTATTCGACGTTCCAAACGAAGCCGGATTGCCAGCGGTTGTCGCCTGCTCCGCCTGACGATGAGGCCTCTTGCAATGTCGGGTCGGATTTAGGAGCCCGCCCTCTGGCCGCGGCGCCTTGGCGAGTTTTTCGTTCGGGCGCAGGCCAATCGTAAAATTCGTTCAAGACGGTCGCGACGAAGCGCACCGTTTCCGGATATGGCGGGACGCCATGATATTGCTGCAAGTTTTCTTCGCCGGCGTTGTATGCGGCGAGGATAAAGAGCGGATTTCGGTAACGCGCATGAAGGTCGCGCAAGAACCTGACGCCGCCGCGCACATTGTCGGCTGGGTCGCAAATATTGACCTTGTAGCGCTCGGCCGTGGCCGGTTCCAATTGCATCAATCCAACGGCGCCTTTCGGTGACAGCGCGTTCGGATCAAACCGGCTTTCGCCGTGAGCAACCGCCAACACGAATTCTGGATAGAAAGCCTCTTCCTTCGCGATTTTCTCGACGAGCGCGCGCGCCGTTGCGGCGTCCATATCGATCGCGCCGCACGGAGAGCGCGATGTCGTGCCCGTCCGAACATTCAGCCTCTCCACGGAGGGTTGCACGGCGACGACCCGTCCTTCCGGCGTGACGGCCGCCTCGATCACCCGAGGCGCGGGCCTTTGGGGCGAACTCTCTGCGACGGCGGGCGAGCTCAGGGCGCATAGGACGGCTCCCGGCACGAAAAGGCTTCGACGCATGTTTCATGCTCCTACGTTATAGTGTAGGACATATACCGATGTGGCCTTGCCGCGCAAGAACCAAAAGGGGTGAAAAAGATGATCGACAGGCGCTGCCTTGCAACCGTCTTGTTTTCCAGCGCCTTAGCCGTTTTGCCGCCCGCCTCGGGGGCTGCGCAGGACGCCACGTTCGCCTGCAAAGTCCTTCTTTGCAGTCAGGCGAATTGGCCGACGATTCCCTATTGTGTTCCGATCATGCAGCAAGCGATGTGGATGCAATTTCTCCGCGTTGCGGTCGGAATCTGCCAACAGGCGATTGGGCAAGCACAGCAACAGCAGCCAAATCAGGGCGCAGCACTATTACCGCTTGCAGCGAATACGTCGAATGGAGCTACCAGTCCGATTCTCTGTCCCAACGGGTCTTTCCCCGTTTCTCAGGCCACTGGTGGATATACGATAAACTCAGCTGGTTCGATGTGCGGCGCGCCCACGTCGTCGGCGGTGCAGAATGTCGTCGCTTCTCAATGTTCAACCTATACCGATGGAACTTGCGCCGTCATTTTCAAGCCGGCCGATCTTACAATCACAAATCCCCCTGCCCCTGCGCAGAGCGGCGGGGTGGCTTTGCAATGACGACGGCTCGGCTACGGCCGGCGATTGCGCTCCTCGCCGCCCTTTCGACGACTTCGACGCTCGCGCAAACGAAGCCGTCGCCCTGGTTCCCGATTCCGCAGGACGCCATCTATGAAACTGGCGACACATGGATTGCTGGAGGCAAACGCTATCGCCTCTACGGCGTCCAATCATGCTTGCGCGCCACCTCTTTCACCAACGCCAAGAGTGTGAAGCGCGATTGCGGCGAGGCCAGCTTGGCGATGCTCGTCAGCCTCGTCCGGGACCTGCGGCCGATGTGCTACGCGGCGGCCTCTATCGATTACGGCCGGACCGTGCTCGTCTTTTGCTTCGCCACGATGGAGCAAGGCAGAAACAAGGGTTCGCGTTTGGACCTCGGAACGGCGCTCATTTCCATTGGATATGCGTTCGCCTCGGTCACGCTCGACGGCCGCCCGGTCTACTCGCCCTATCTCGTCGCGCAGATGCAGGCGAAAAGTTCGAAATCGGGCCTATGGGCTTATCCCGACATGCCCGACCCGAACGCCATCATTCTCGAGAATTACAAGCCCGGAGGCCCGTCCCCTGCCGCCGCATCGTCCGCGCGCGACGCGAAGCCTCGATAGGTCGGCCGGGTCTCTTTACGGCGGACCTGGCGGCGCCCTGCCCCGCTCAATTTGGCGCGCAGCCTCGCATACCGCCAGAACGTGACCCCTATCGCCGTCGCGCCGCCCGCGACCGCGATCCACAAGACGACGATCATTATGCGATCGAGCAACCCGAGCTCATTCCATCGGAACGTGCGGACGAGCGTCATGGCGGCAATCGCCACGACCATCATGGCGATCGAGCCGATCCCACGGTTTCTTTCCATATGTCGCGTCTCTCAATTGCTCATCCCCGTTGGCGTGCGCCCCGGCGAGAGAAGCCCTAGCCGAAACGCCGGCTGACGAGCGCAAGGGGCAAGCCCTCGGCTGACGCCGCCCTTTGGGTGCGCTCGCCGGCGTCCCGGCTCACGGGCTCTCACGGGGCGACCGCCTCGCAACGGAGAGAGCCATGAAAGACCGTTTCGACATCCACCAGGAAATCACGAACCGCATTATCTCCGCCATCGAGGCCGGCGCGGGCGATTTCAAGCTACCCTGGCATCGTGCGGCCAGCACGAGAGCCCCGATCAATGCGACCACGGATCGGGCCTATCGAGGCGTCAATATTCTGTCCTTGTGGATTGCGACGCAAGCCTCGGGCTACGAGTCGCACAAGTGGGCGACGTTCAAGCAATGGCAGGAGCGCGGCGCCTGCGTTCGCAAGGGCGAGAAGGGCACACCGATCGTTTTCTACAAAAATTTGGCCGTAGATGCGCGCGAGGAATCCGGTGTTGACGGCGTAGAGGGCGGCAAGACGATCCCCTTTGCGCGGGCCAGTTGGGTTTTCAACGCATCTCAGGTCGATGGCTACCAGTCGGATGCTCCAACTTTGCCCGAGCGCCCGCTGTTCGAACGCATCGCCAGCGTGGACCACGCGATCGCCGCGACGGGCGCGCGGATCGAATATGGCGGCTCCCGCGCCTGCTACAACCGGCTCACCGACTGCATCAGCATCCCTGACGAAAGAGCATTCTTTGGAACCGAGACCAGCACGGCGCAGGAAGCGTTTTATTCCACCATACTTCACGAATTGGCGCACCATTCGGGCGCGGAGAGCCGGCTCAATCGCGAAAAAGGCAAACGCTTTGCCGATCGCGCCTACGCGTTCGAAGAGCTGATCGCTTTATCTGGACAGTCTGCACCGCCATGAAGGCCACAGTCTTCGGGGAGCAGCGGCCGCCCGCCTTCGACGAGCACGTTTCCGCAGCCCGACGCGATGGAGATAGCGATGATCGTGGTGAGTGTGCGGC
>Ga0302319_10009296_pt1 | contig 18939 bp, 14 predicted proteins | sample Bog_T0_2_FD_203319 | JGI IMG/M metagenome (GOLD analysis project Ga0302319, IMG submission 203319) | Peat permafrost microbial communities from Stordalen Mire near Abisko, Sweden - Bog_T0_2 | ecosystem: Environmental > Terrestrial > Soil > Wetlands > Peat | place: Sweden: Abisko, Stordalen Mire... | reverse complement strand
ATGAATTCCGCGCAACCTTGTCACAGGAAACGCCGCCGAAAGGCCTTTCTGCGCCACTCAAGGCTTTGTGGTGGGACGGAAAGGGAGATTGGACGCATGCCCATGAACTCGTCGACGAGCTGGAAGCAGCGGATGGGATGGCTGTCCATGCTTACCTGCACCGTAAAAAGGGCGAAGCATGGAATGCGGACTATTGGTATCAGCGCGCTGGGCGGGGATTCAATCGACCCACTCTCGAGGCGGAATGGGATGCGCGGGTGGAAGGGCTACTGGCCGAGGCATGAAGGTGCTCAAGTCGATAACGGTGCGAACTCGCCAGATCGTGTCACGCGGGCGGGAAAGGCTCGCAAAAGGGTGTAGCGCTTGAGCCATTTCACTTTGGCCAAATCCATGAAACAGAGTGAATCCCTGCTGATCTGTGAAGCCCCCAAACTTTTCACCACATTGTGGGATTTGCGTGCCACCGTGTGTCTCGCATCACAGCGACGCCATGCCTCAAGGACGAGACTCACGTTAGCGGTTGAACCCTCTGGCCGCGCTATGAGGCAAAGCGAATGAGTGAACCAAAAACAGCGAGCAAGATGGTGATTCTGGATGGGAATGAGGCGGCCGCGTCGGTTGCCTATCGGCTTTCAGAAGTCGTCGCGATCTACCCAATTACCCCGTCGTCCCCCATGGCGGAGTGGGCGGATCAGTGGCGCTCAGAAGGAAAGAAGAACATCTGGGGCGCATTGCCGGTGGTGGAAGAGCTTCAGAGTGAGGGCGGCGCGGCCGGCGCATTGCACGGCGCATTGCAGGCGGGCGCATTTGGGACGACGTTTACTGCGTCGCAGGGCCTGTTGCTGATGATCCCCAATATGTTCAAGATTGCCGGTGAACTGACCCCGGCCACGATGCACGTCACGGCCCGCACGCTGGCCACGCATGCATTGTCGATTTTTGGTGATCACTCCGACGTGATGGCCTGTCGTTCGACCGGGTGGGCGATGCTTGCGTCGAACTCGGTGCAGGAAGTAGCGGATATGGCGCTGGTGGCGCAGATCGCTACCCTTGAGTCGCGTATTCCGTTCATTCATTTCTTTGATGGGTTCCGCACTTCGCATGAAGTGGGCAAGATCGTGCCGATCAGCGATGAGACCATTCGCGCCCTCGTAGACGACAAGTACATTATTCAATATCGAATGAACGCTTTGAGTTCTGACCGCCCTATCATTCGCGGGACGGCGCAGAATCCTGATGTGTTCTTCCAGGCACGCGAAGCTTGCAATCCATTCCATGCCGCGGTACCGGGCATTGTGCAATCGGTGATGGATCGCGTTGCCAAGCAGACTGGCCGTGCGTATCGCTTGTTCGACTACTACGGCGCGTCGGATGCGGAGCGCGTCATTGTGCTGATGGGTTCGGGAGCAGAAGCGGCTGAAGAGGCCGTGGATGCGATGGCGAAACAGGGCGAGAAGATTGGCATGGTCAAGGTTCGCTTGTATAGGCCATTCGACGCGCCAGCGTTCCTGGCAGCGATGCCGAAGACCGTGAAGTCAATCGCGATTCTGGACCGCTGCAAGGAGCCGGGCGGAGCGGGCGAGCCGCTTTACCAGGATGTCGTGACGGTGCTGGCGGAGAATTCCGATTCGCTTCCGTTTGCCGCGAAGCCAGTGGTAGTTGGCGGACGGTATGGACTTTCCTCGAAGGAATTTACACCGGCGATGGTCAAGGGCATCTTCGATGAACTGGCGAAGCCTGCACCGAAGAATCACTTCACGATCGGCATCAATGACGATGTAACGCATACCAGCCTCGCCTACGATCCTTCGTTTTCGACCGAGGATCCGAAGACGGTGCGTGCATTGTTCTACGGGCTCGGGTCCGATGGTACGGTGGGCGCCAATAAAAACTCGATTAAAATCATTGGCAGCGAGACCCCGAACTTTGCGCAAGGCTACTTTGTGTATGACTCAAAGAAGTCGGGTTCGATGACGACTTCGCACTTGCGCTTTGGGCCGAATCCGATCCGCTCGAGCTACCTGATTACGCATGCGAGCTTTATCGCGTGCCACAACTTTAGCTTCGTTGAGAAAATGGACGTGGTTGAGGCTGCGATGCCGGGTGCGGTCTTCCTGTTGAACTCATCTTATCCCGCGGCCGAAGTCTGGAGTCATCTTCCCAAAACCACGCAACAAGAGATCATTCGCAAGAAGATTGAGTTTTACGTGATCGATGGATACGCGGTGGCGCGGGAGGCAGGAATGGGCTCGCGCATCAACACCATCATGCAAACATGCTTCTTTGCCATCAGCGGCGTGTTGCCGCGCGAAGAAGCGATTGCGCAGATCAAGAAGGCTATCAAGAAGACGTATGGCAAGCGCGGCGAGGCGGTGGTGGCGAAGAACTTCGCTGCTGTGGATGCGGCGCTGGCGCACTTGGAAAAGGTTGTGGTGCCAACAGCTTCTTCGTCTGAATTTGATTTGATTCCTTCCATTTCAAACCATGCTCCGGAGTTTGTTCGCAATGTGCTTGGACAGATTGCCGGCGGCCATGGAGACCTGCTTCCGGTAAGCGCGATTCCGGCAGGCGGAGCATTTCCGACCGGCACGGCGCAGTGGGAAAAGCGGAACATTGCGCAGTTCATTCCCGTGTGGGACAAGGACCTGTGCATTCAATGCGGCAAGTGCGTGATGGTATGCCCGCACGCCGTGATCCGCGCCAAGGTGTACAGCCCCGAACTTGGGGACAAGGCGCCGGCGACATTCCAATGGGCAAAACCAAAATGGAAGGGAATGGAACAGGATCATTACACGCTTCAAGTCGCTCCCGAAGACTGCACCGGTTGCGCGGTTTGCGTGGATGTTTGCCCAGTAAAGAGCAAGAGCGACGCCAGCCACAAGGCAATCAACATGGCTTCGCAGCCACCGCTGCGCGAGGCGGAGCGAGACAACTGGGATTTCTTCCTGGGTCTCCCGGAAGTGGATCGCAACAGACTTTCGCATTCGCAGGTAAAGGACATTCAACTGCTGCAGCCGCTGTTTGAGTTCAGCGGCGCATGTTCCGGTTGCGGCGAGACGGCATACATCAAGTTGCTCACGCAGCTTTTCGGCGATCGGCTTTATATCGCGAATGCCACCGGCTGCTCCTCGATCTACGGCGGCAACCTGCCGACCACGCCTTATACGAGCAATGCGCAAGGGCGCGGACCGACTTGGGCCAACTCGCTGTTTGAAGATAACGCGGAGTTCGGCTTCGGCATGCGGACAGCGCTCGATCAGCAGAAGATTTTTGCTGAAATGCTGACAACGCGGCTGACGGCGGAGATTGGCGTCGAACTAGCAGCCTCGCTGCTTGGAGCTTCACAAAATACTGAAGCCGAGATCACGCAGCAGCGGGAGCGAGTGCTGCACCTCCGTGCGAAGCTCGCAGGCAATGAAACTTCGGACGCGCGCAATCTTCTGGCCATCGCCGACTCGCTGGTACGAAAGAGCGTTTGGATCCTGGGCGGAGATGGCTGGGCGTTCGACATCGGCTTTGGCGGGTTGGACCACGTGCTGGGGTCGGGCAAGAACGTAAATGTCCTGGTGCTTGATACCGAGGTCTACTCGAACACCGGCGGCCAGATGTCGAAGGCCACTCCGCGTGGAGCGGTGGCGAAGTTTGCCGCCAGCGGAAAGAGCAATAGCAGAAAAGACCTGGCTATGGAAGCCGTCAGCTATGGCTCGGTCTATGTGGCGCAGGTAGCGCTCGGCGGAAACGACACGCACGTGGTGAAGGCCTTCCAGGAAGCGGAAGCGCACGACGGGCCGTCGATCATCATCGCCTACTCGAGCTGCATTGCGCATGGTTATGACCTGGTCCACGGACTTGAGCAACAGAAGCTGGCGGTGCAGTCGGGCTACTGGCCGTTGATGCGGTACAACCCTGCGCTGCGCGAAACCGGGAAGAATCCCTTCCAGCTTGATTCGAAGGCTCCGTCGATCCGGCTCAAGGAATATACCTATCGCGAGGCGAGGTACACGATGCTGGCGCGGAGCAATCCGGAACTGGCAGCGAAGTTGCTTGAAGAAGCGCAAGACGACGTTGAGCGGCAGTGGCGCGTTTACTCGGCTCGGGCCTCGATGCCGGGTCGCGGAGAAACACCCCACATCGCTCCAGAAGAAAAGCCTGACGAGAAATTGGCGGCAGTAGCTGCCGGAGGGCACGAATGATCGACTTTTCAACACACTATCTTGGTCTTAAGCTGAGCGGGCCCGTCGTAGTATCTTCCACGCCGCTCTCGGAGTCAATCGACAACGTTCGCCGCATGGAAGACGCGGGAGCATCGGCGATTGTGCTCACTTCTCTGTTCGAGGAGCAGCTGGAATTGGAGTCGCGGGCGCTGGACGAGGACCTTTCACGGGGCACCGAATCCTTTGCTGAGTCGCTCGGTTTTTTGCCGGACCTGGACGATTATCGAATGACGCACGAGAGCTACCTCGAGCATCTGCGGCGGGCGCGCGAGGCTGTCAGCATTCCAATTTTGGCAAGCCTGAACGGGGCCACACCGGGAGGGTGGGTACGGTATGCGCGGGATATGGAGCAGGCGGGAGCGCAGGCGATTGAACTGAATACTTATGCGCTGGCGACGGACCGCAGCCAGACTTCAGTGGAGCTTGAGCTGCAGCTCCTTGAACTTGTTTCAGCGGTGACAAGCGCGGTGAAGATTCCGGTGGCTGTGAAGCTTTCGCAATCGTTCACGAGCTTGCCTCACCTGACTGCGAGACTAGAAGACGCAGGCGTCAAGGGCGTGGTGCTGTTCAATCGCTTCTACCAGCCGGACTTCGATATTGAGACGCTGGAAGTGCGGCCGACACTGCATTTCTCCACTCCGTCGGAGTTGCTGCCACGGCTGCACTGGGCTGCGATTCTCTACGGGCATGTAAACGTCGATATCGCAATCACGGGCGGCGTTCATTCAGCGGAAGACGTGCTGAAAGGAATCATGGCGGGCGCAGGCGTGACGATGATGGCCTCTGCGCTGCACATTCACGGGATTGAGCACATCGGACGGGTTCTGGCCGATTTGCATTACTGGCTGGAGAAGCGCGAGTACAGCTCGCTTTGGGAGACACGGGGCTGCTTGAGCCGCCGGTCGGTACCGGATACATCGCCATTCGATCGCGGGAATTACATCAAGACGCTGAGCTCGTACAGCCTGCGGCAGACGGTGGCGGCGTTCTAGGCAAGCACCGAACAGTAAGAGTTTCAAACTGAATTCGTTGACGCGGCGGCGATCCGACTAACTTTGGATCGCCGCTTGCTTTTGCCTGCGTAAGTCTGGACCGGGTGCTCATCTGTGCAACGCTCTTGTGGTACGGATGGGAGACCACGAAACTTCGCCCGCCGCCCCTCAATTCCAAAATTATTCTGTGATCAGGCGTTGAACAGTCTCCTCGATTAGCTTGCAGGCATCGGGTGTCGCCGATCTCACCGCGTTGCTGAACGTGTCTCCAAATTCCATGGAGCCGGCGCCGATGGTTAGCAAAATGGCGGTTCGGGGCAGGGAATCGTAGAGGTCGCGACTCAGGGCAAGAAGTTCGGATGCACCGAGGTGGTGAGTTCCGAGTCCTTGGGTGACGGTGGAGGGCTTGACATCGCGGAGACGAAGTGAGCCGGGTGGGGAGTCGATGGAGCAGTCGACAAAAAGGACGGCTTGGGTGTCGGCGATATCTTCGGCGAGGTCAGGTGTCCATTGCTGGGATGTGAGAACACGGAGGCCGGATTCATCGCCGAAGCGTTGTTTGGCCCACTCAGCAAGCCAGGGCCCGATCCCATCGTCGCCGCGGAGCGTGTTACCGCAGGCAAGGATGAGGCATCGGGTTGGGGATGAGGGCATGAGGGCTCCGCTTTTTGGGCCTGTATTCATGCATTCCCACCGATCGCGCGTTGACCTGCGCGATAGATAGGGCACGATGCTGCAAGTTAGTCGAGAGCAAATTAGCGGATGAGTTGATCCACGACTTCGCCCTCTGCGGAGAGGAGGGTTAGAGCCAGCGGCATTTGTCCAAAGGCGTGCGTAGAGCAGCTCAGGCACGGATCGAAGGTGCGAATCACAGCTTCGACGCGGTTGAGAGTGCCCTCCGTAAACTTGCCGTCCTTTACGTATGCCTTGGCGGCTTGCAGGACGCCTTTGTTCATTGCGTTGTTATTCTGCCCGGTGGCGATGACGAGGTTGGCCCAGGTGATCAAGCCGTTCTCGTCAACCTTGTAGTTGTGCATCAAGGTGCCGCGGGGAGCTTCTGCCTGACCCGCACCCTCAAGCCGGTTCACGCCTGCGGTGGCGCGCACGTGTTTGTCGAGGATGAGCGGATCGCTGAGGATCTGTTCAATCTTTTCGATGCCGTAGAGGATATCGATGAGGCGAGCGTGGTGATAGTAGAAAGAACTCTGCACCGGGCCCGGCGCGAGCTGTTTGAACTCGATCAGTTCTTGATCTGCGAGAGGCGTACCCATGGTCTTTGCGATGTTCAGGCGAGCAAGCGGGCCGACGCGGTAGCTGCCTTCGGGATATCCAAGCGGCTTGTAGTAGGCGAACTTGGTGTAGCTGTAAGGTTCGACAGCTTCGCCGATGACTTCACTGAAACGGCTGGCGGTGATGCCGTCCTCGACGATGTTGCCTTGCGCATCGATCAGGCGGAGGGCACCATCTGTAAATTCGACCGACTCGTCTTCATTGATGAGGCCGAGGTAGAGAGAAGGGAAGTTGGCGAAGACTTCGATCTCGGGACGGAAGGTGTCGGCGATCTGCTTGTAAGAGGCGAGGGCCATGGCGATGTTTGCGTAGGCGTCGGGAATCATGGCCAGGATTTCGTCGCGCTTGGCGGGAGCGAGCGGCTCGGTCACTCCGCCGGGGACAACCCAGCCGGGGTGAATGCGCTTGTTACCCAGGAGCTCGATGATGTGCTGTCCGAAGCGGCGCAGGGCGACTCCGGCTCGACCCAGTTCAGGCTTGGCGGCGACGACTCCGAAGAGGTTGCGCGCCTTGGGATCGGATTCCATGCCAAGGAGGAGATCGGGCGAGGAGAGATAGAAGAAGCTGAGCGCGTGCGACTGTACCGTCTGAGCGAGGTTCAGCATGCGCCGCAATTGCGCAGCTGTGTGCGGAATGCGCACGGACATGATGGCTTCGCAGGCCTTGGCGGAGGCAATGAGATGGCTTACCGGGCAGATGCCGCAGATGCGCGCCATGAGGCTGGGCATTTCGTAGAAGGGCCGGCCTTCAGAGAATTTCTCAAATCCGCGGACCTGGGTGACATGAAAATGCGCGTCTTCGACTTCGCCCTGACCGTTGAGTTGAATCGTGATTTTGCCGTGGCCTTCGAGACGTGTAACGGGATCGATGGTGATGGTCTGGGTCATAACTGGGGCTCCAAGGGGCTCAGGCTCCAAAGCGTGTAAGGGCTGGGATATCCAGCGGTTCTCCTGAAATGAGCGCACTCAGCGCGGTGTGAAACGTGTCAGCCGACGGTGGGCAGCCGGGAAGGAAGACATCCACTTTCACAAACTCGTGAATGGGACGGACGACCTGGAGCAGCTTTGGCACGACTACGCAGGGGATCTGCTGCTGCAGGGTTGCGTTCTCAATGTATGCGCGGTCGAGAATGGCTTGCGGGCCGATTGGATTGCGCATCGAGGGAACGTTGCCGGCTACGGCGCAGTCGCCCATCGCAATGAGCATTTTTGAGTGGGCTCGAATCTTCTTGATTTTCTTCTCGTCATCTACGGAGGCGACGGCGCCTTCAACGAGAGCAATGTCCACTTCGTCAGGAAATTCCTTCGTATCGACGATCGGGCTATAGACTACGTCGACGAATTCGGCGAGTTCGATGAGACGTTCGTCCATGTCAAGGAACGACATGTGGCAGCCCGAACATCCATCCAGCCAGACCGTTGCAAGTTTCAGTTTGCTCATTGCGCTTCCCTCATGAGGTTCAGGTAAGGCAGAAAATCTGGATATTTGGGATGATCGGAGCCGACCTTACTCTTGTCGAACAGCGCTCCGGTGGGACAAACCTGCACGCATTTGCCACAACGGGTGCAACTGGATTTACCCCATTCTTCGTGGAGATCGGAGATGATCATCGAGTCGATGCCACGACCCATGACGTCCCAAACATGGGCCCCTTCAATCTCGGCGCATACACGTACGCAGCGAGTGCAGAGAATGCAGCGATTGTGATCGAGAGTGAAACGCTCGTGCGATGCGTCCACCGGCAACTCCGGATTCCGATAAGGCAGTCGCACATGGGTTACACCTTGCTCCTGCGCCAGCGTCTGCAACTCGCAATGGCCATTGGCAACGCACACGGAACAAATGTGATTGCGTTCGGCGAAAAGAAGCTCAAGAATCGTACGGCGATGTTGCTGAAGGCGCTCGGTCGCGGTGCTGACTTCCATGCCTTCTTCGACCGTGGCCACGCATGCGGGCAACAGCTTGTTGCTACCCTTGATCTCAACCAGGCACATGCGGCACGCGCCGACATCACTCAACCCTTCCATATGACACAGGGTGGGGATGTCGATCTTGTTCTCACGCGCGACTTCCAAAATGGTCTGGCCGGCACGGGCGCTCACATTCTGACCGTCGATGAGCAGTGTTTTTACGTCAACAGTGGCGCTCATACCAACACCTCCACAGAGGCTTCAACAACTTCCGAAGCCTCAATGTTGCACACACCGGCCGGGCAACGCTTGTGGACGATATGTTCAATGTATTCGTTCTTGAAGTATCTGAGCGTACTGAGCACCGGGTTCGGTGCGGTCTGACCCAAGCCGCAGAGGCTCGCTTCCTTCACGGTGGCGCAGAGGCTGACCAGGAGATCGAGGTCGTCCATGGTTCCCTGGCCTTTGCAAATGCGGGTGAGGAGGGTGAACATCTGAGCAGTGCCGGCGCGGCAAGGGATACACTTGCCGCAAGACTCGGTCATGCAGAACTCGATAAAAAAGCGGGCCACGTTGACCATGCAGGAGGTGTCATCCATGACGATCATCCCGCCCGAACCCATCATCGATCCAGCCTGAATCAAAGACTCGTAGCTGACCTGCAGGTCGAGAAGTTCGTCCGGGATGCAGCCTCCGGAAGGTCCGCCCGTCTGCACAGCCTTGAATTTGTGACCGTCAGGTACGCCGCCGCCAATGCCTTCAATGATCTGACGCAGGCTCATGCCCATTGGGACTTCAACCAGGCCGGTGTTGGTGATTTTGCCGGTGATGGCGAAGACTTTGGTGCCTTTGCTTTTTTCAGTGCCAACGCTCGCAAACCACTTGCCGCCTTTACGGATGATGGGCGCGATGTTGGCGAAGGTTTCAACGTTATTAATGAGTGTCGGCTTGCCCCAAAGTCCGCTGACCGCGGGATACGGCGGCCTGGGTTTCGGCGTACCGCGCTTGCCTTCAATGGATTGAATCAATGCCGTCTCTTCACCACAGACGAATGCGCCCGCGCCGAGACGAATTTCGACGTCGAAGCTGAACGGCGTATTGCAGACGTTGTTGCCGAGCAGTCCGCGGCGGCGCGCATCGCGCAGACATGCGGTCAACCGGCTGACGGCGAGCGGATACTCGGCGCGCACGTAGACATAGCCCTTGCTTGCTCCAACCGCGTAAGCAGCTATGGCCATGCCTTCAAGAACGCGCTGCGGATCGCTCTCAAGAACGCTGCGATCCATGAATGCTCCGGGGTCGCCCTCGTCGCCGTTGCAGATCACGTATTTCAAGTCGCCACCTGCCTTGGCAACGGTGCCCCACTTCAGTCCGGTGGGGTAGCCGCCGCCGCCGCGACCGCGCAAGCCGCTTTCAGTGATTTGCTGAATCACGTCTTTGGGGGTCATTTCCGTTAGCACCTTGATCAGCGCCTGGTAGCCGTCGTGGGCAATATAGTCGTCGATCCTTTCTGGATCGATGTGGCCGGAATTTTCAAGAACGACGTGAACCTGCTGATCGAAGTGTTCGCGCAGGTCGCATTGCAAGGCGGCCAGGGGCTCACTGCCCAAGCTGGCGGCAAGCGCTTCAGCGTGGCTGGCGTCAACGTGCTGATAAAGAGTTTCTTCAGGATCAACCAGGACGAGCGGCCCGGCGGCGCAGAGGCCCATGCAGCCGGTGCGGCGCACAAACGCGTTCTTTCCTTTTTCCTGAACGGCCTTGACGAGCGCATCTTTCAATTTGTCAGAATGCTGGCTCAGGCAGCCGGTGCCCATGCAAACATTGATTTCGTGGTCGAACTTCGCATTTTCAGCGCGTACCGATTCCGCAATCTGATCCAGCTCTTCAATGGTCATTCGACGGCCCACCTTTCCAATTGCTCAAGCATTTGCTCGCCGGTCATCTGGCCCCTGAGCTCCCCATCTGTGAGCACCACTGGAGCGCGGCCACATGCGCCTACGCAACGGGCGGTCATCAGGCTGATTTTGCCGTCTTTGGTGGTCTCTCCCTGGGGAATCGCGAGGCGCTTTTCCGCTGCAGCCACAAGTTTGGCGGTTCCCTTGATATAGCAGGCGGTCCCCGTGCAGATGGTCATGGTGTGCTTGCCCGGCGGCTTAAGGCTGAAATAGTGATAGAACGTCGCCACGCCGTAGGCCTGGCTCAACGGCACGCGCAGGGAGTTAGCCACAAAGCGAATGGAATCATCGTCAAGGTAACCGAACGAGGACTGCACGGTGTGAAGCGTTTCAATCAGCGCGTAACGGGCAAAGCCGTTCTTGCGCATGGTGCCGTTTACGATCTTCCATCGTTTATCGTCGCTGGGCAGCGGCGGGGGCGTGAATGCTGGCACGATTCCTCCGTTGTTCGAACAAGCGCGGTGGTTGTGCTCGAGCGCGTGTTCTATGTCTATCTTTCTTTTACGGCTTCGGAGCTCTTCGCCTCCGTGACCACGGTCACTCCGATTTAACAGAAATGGTAAGCTTTCTCACGTTATGAGACGCACTGGGCGTGATTCTCAAATTAGGAAGGAAACTGACGTTCTAACCAAGGGCGGGGAGGTGGTCAGAGATCCCAAAGAGAAAGATGACACCAATTATGCAACTGTAGGCGGCACCCGTCCATGCAATTACGTGGTAAAACCCGGGATGGTGCCCGCTGGCACTGAAAGCACCACCCATGGATGCGGTCATAAGTGCATTCATAGCCACCAGCCCCAGGGAAAATGCTGCCAGGCCAAGGATACCCCTTGAGGTACCGCCCAGGTTGGCAGTGAGGAAAAACAGCGCCAGTTGACTGGGAGTTTCCGCACCCACTCCATGCAGCATGCCAATCACGAAGACTGACTTCCCGTTGTACATCCACTGGAAGCGTTCGGGCCTGGGTACCCCTGGCTCCCACAGTCGATGCACGCGCCAAGCCAGCCAAAGGACGCCGTTGATGGCGATTGCGAGGCGGCTTTCAACACGACTATGCGTGTGGCCGTGGGCATCCTTGCGCAGAATTCCCGCTACAACGCCAATCCCAAGGACGATGAGTGTGAGCCCGATCAGGCGCTCGGTCCAGTGATCCAACCCCTGCGGCAGGCCCATATGCAGCTCAAGTACTGTTACGCCTAATGCGGCCACGGTAAAAGCATGACCCAGGGCATAGGTGACGCCCAACCGTAACCCGCTGCGCCAGTTGCGCTGGACGGCTGTAATGTCGGAGATGGCAGCCAGGTGATCGTAGTCGAAACCGTGACGCAGACCGAGCAAAAGGCAGGAGCCCAGCGCCGCTTCGAGTTTCCAGTCGCCGAGAAGCTGTGTCACGAAGCCCAGTATAGTGCAGAAATGATTCAACCGTCGTCCACCAGGGTTTAGCCATCACGTGTTCAAGCAGGACCTAAGCGGGACTGCGGACTACTGACGTTGGCGGGAACTTTCTGCGGCGACGGGCTGTTGACCGGTGGAACGGAGCTGCACCCGGTAACCCTGGTAGTCGATGGCAACGATAGTCTGTCCCAATAACGTGCTGTTCGAGACTGCCCGCGCATATGTTGCCTGTGAAAAGCCATCAACGTTGGCATATTGGCGAAGCATTTGAGTTGGTCCGGTCCATAAGGAAGGACTCTTCGCTGAAGTCCCCTGGATTTGAACGATCGAACCATCTTTCGCGTCCACCCAAAGACTCCCATTAACCAAATAGGTTTCTTTGCGGCGTGGGCGCAAAGTAAGGACGAAGCAGTCCCGGCCATCAAGCTGGACTGTCCCCGGCTTGAGCGTCATTTCGTAATTTGCGGAAGTGATCCACGCTCTTGGCCTGTTGGCAGGAAGATTGATTTGCTTTTCATTGTCAAGGAGGGTATTGAAGACGACCGATCGAATGAAGTTTGAGCCGCTCTGCGACAGGATTTTGTAGCTCTTGCCCGACTCCGGAGTGTAGGTGGTTTCCACTGTCATTTCTGCCGCTGGATTCGTTTCATCCTTGTTGCGAAAAACTGCATAGTGCTCAGTCACTGTGTAGCCAGCAATGCTGTCGAGTCTGGCCTTGACCGCCGAATCAACACGCTGAATCACAGTCGCCGCATCGGGTGATTGCGCATGACTGGCGTTTGTCTGACTGCCAAAGACGAGCGCAAGCAGGATGCATTCAATCATAACGATCAGTCCTTTAGGATGGATCATTCCGCGAGGCGAAATTGCGTGCTTGTAGAACCATCCTAGGCTGAATTGCGAATCTGGAATGTGCATCCACGAATCGCGTCAACAGGCAGATGATGAAGGATAATAAACGCGAAAAACGCGAACACTCGCATCCGGATTGATGCCGATGCGAGAGTTCGCGTTCACCTTCATTGAGGAAGCTGATTTTACTTGGAAGCGCGGGCCTGTTCCTTAGCGCTGCGGACGGCGCCAAGGAAAGCATGCGCGGCGGGAGGCGCCGGAACCTGACCGTCAAGAACATCGTGCAGCGGGATTTCGTGACCGTAGAAGGCCTTCATGGAGTCCTGATCCGGGCGAATTTCCGCACCGCTCAGCGTAAGCCCGGCAAAGGCGCCCTTTGCGCGGGAGTAGGTAAGGATTTCAGCATTCATCTTCCAGTCAGTGTCCGCAGAGGCGTGACGGCCAACCGGACCAGCGGCTGCTGATGCGTCTCCGCCAATCTGGAACTTGCTCGAAAGCAGATGCTGCATTCCCTTGTCGCTCTGGATGATCATGACCAGGTCAACGCCTTCAACGCCAATCTGAAGGCCCCAGCTTCCGCCTGTGATGGCGAAGAATTCCGGTGCGCTCCAGCCATGGCCGGTTCGGCAGGTGGCAACGCCGCGGCCGCCCTCGGCGCCAAATACGAATCCGCCCTTGATCATGTGGGGCACAACGGCGATGCACTTGGCGTGATCGAGCACTTCTTCCGGGATTCCTTTGTCCGGCGCCGCCATGACCTCGTGGAGAACTGCACCTGCATGCTCGAGCCGATCAACTGTGTCCTGATGGTCAGTGTCCGCCCAAGCCGTGTTTGCCAAACTCGGCATCGCTACAAGGAGCGCCGCCAACATCATGATTTTTCTCATGTCTCTCACCTTTCGGGATGTGTCCCTGAGTTATGCCCAGCGTTGAATTTCGTGAAATGCTTCATGGCGCAAGAGGACCGTTCTCAATCTGCGCATGGGCTCTGATGAATCAGTTCGCACCGAGTGCGTGTCTTGCTCTCTGTTTGAATGGAAATTGAAAGCAATTGGTTGCCCAGTTATTGCAATCAGTGGACCGGTTGATACTGGCTTCAGCGGGCTCCCATCCGAGTGTGCGTTATCCTTGAATGCGTTATGAGGCTTGACCGTGACCGATAAATCGTCCTCACTCAAATTTAGAAGCGATTTCATCAGACGGTACGTTCGAGTGTGTGGAGTGGTCCAGGGCGTGGGCTTCAGACCGTTTATCTATAGGCTCGCGTTGGAAGAGGGATTGGCCGGGTCGATCGGCAACGACACCAACGGCGTGACGATCGAAGTAGAAGGACCCGTGCAAAACGTGGAAGCCTTCTTGGTGCGTTTGCGAACAGAGGCGCCTCCCTTGGCACGCATCGATTCGATTGCCGTGCAAGACGCGACCGCGACAGGCGAGACTGGATTCCGAATTGTGGCGAGCGAGAATTTGGGGCGGGTTGCGACCGGAATTCCGGCGGATGCGGCTACGTGCGCCGACTGTTTGCGCGAGTTGCTTGATTCCGCTGACCGGCGATTCAGATATCCATTCTTGAATTGCACGAATTGTGGACCGCGATTCACGATCACGCGCAGTATTCCGTACGACCGTCCGCAAACTTCAATGGCGGGCTTCAAGATGTGCGCGCCATGTCAGGCCGAATATGACGATCCGGCCAACAGGCGATTTCACGCGCAGCCAAATGCATGTTGGGATTGCGGGCCGCAGGTTTCGTTGGCAGGGATGACGGGAACCCCTTTGTACGCGGATGATGCGGTGTTGGAATGCATCGAGCGATTGCTTGCGGGCGACGTTGTGGCGATCAAGGGAATCGGCGGATTCCATCTAGGCGCGGATGCGACCAACGAGGCCGCAGTGACGCGGCTGCGGGAACGCAAGCATCGTTATGGAAAGCCACTGGCCGTAATGGTGAAGGATGTGGAGGCGGTGCGATCGATATGCGTTTTGACGATGAAGGAGGAAGCACTGCTGTCGACCGTGGCGCGTCCGATTGTGTTGGTACGAAAAATCGGCGATAGCGGAATTGCCGAAGCGGTGGCGCCGGGCATTCCGTGGCTCGGTTTCTTCCTCCCGTACGCGCCGCTGCATCATTTGCTTTTTGCCGACGAGCGCGTGAGAGCGCTGGTGATGACGAGCGCCAATCTGAGCGAAGAGCCGATTGCGATCGACAACGAAGAAGCGCGGGCGCGGCTCGCGAATATCGCAGACGCATTTCTGATGCATGATCGTGAGATTCTGCAGCGATGCGATGACTCGGTTGCAGCGGTCATAGATGGAGCACCGCAATTGATTCGACGAGCGCGAGGATTTGTACCGCTGGGTGTTGAGTTGCCGTTTGAAGTGCCTCCACTGCTGGCAGTCGGGGGGCATCTGAAGAATGCATTCACGCTGGCTGGAGGGAAGTTCGCGTACCAGAGTCAGCATCTCGGCGACCTGGAAAATTTGACGGGGCTTGGGTTTTTCGAAGAGTCATTGAAACACTTGATGAAGACGTTTGAGATTGAGCCGCAGACAGCGGTACACGATCTGCATCCGGGATATCTTTCCACCGAATGGGCCAAGAAGTGGGCGATGGATCGGGGTCTCGAACTCTTCGCGGTGCAGCATCATCACGCGCATGTGGCCGGTTGCATGGCGGAGCATTCGCTTGGAGGGCCCGTGATCGGGTTGGCGCTGGACGGTACCGGATATGGGACCGATGGAAAGATATGGGGCGGGGAAGTGCTGGTGTGCAGGCTGGATGGGTTTGAGCGATTCGCACATCTCGATTACGTCGCGATGCCGGGAGGAGAGAAAGCAGTTCGTGAGCCCTGGAGGATGGCGCTCGGGCACTTGAATGCAGCGGGGTTCGACGTTGATTCGAGGGAAACTCTTGGGCTGTTCGATGCGCGGCAGACGGAGGTGCGCGTTTTGAAACGGATGGTGGAGCGCCGGTTGAATGCGCCATGGACTTCAAGCCTCGGGCGGCTGTTTGATGCGGTCGCGGCCGTGGTGTTGCGGCGGCGCGTGGTTGATTACGAGGCGCAAGCGGCTATCGAACTTGAGGGTGTGGCTGTGGATGAACCAGACGAGGCAGGCTACAACTTCGACTTGACTGACGGCGATTGGAGTCAGCACGAAGCGGCGTTGATTTGCGCGAAGCCGATGTGGCAGGAGTTGCTGATAGACCTGCAGCATGGAGTGAGCAAGGCTCGAATCTCTGCACGTTTTCACGCCGGTGTTGCGGGAGCGTTTGTACGTGCTGCGGTGCAGGCACGGAAGGCCACTGGGATTGTGCAGATTGCCATGAGCGGCGGGTGTATGCACAACGGTCGGTTGGCGCGTCTGCTCAGGCGCGGACTGGAGTCGGAGGGATTCGAAGTCTTTCAGCATCGCCGCGTCAGTCCAGGAGATGGTGGGTTGAGCTACGGACAGGCCGTGGTTGCGGCGGCGATACTGAAGAACAGAACTAGCCGGAAAGCTTGACGAGTTGCTGCGCTTCGAGGCGCGGGCCGAGGATTGAGATCCGGGGAATGCGGCCGCGGACCATCGCGACTTCATCGCAGCGGTGAAGTCGGGGGCAGTTCTGACAGTCCTTGAAGATCTTGTCTGGCAATTCCGACTTATCTTCTACCGTACGAAATCCGTACTTGAAAAAGAAGTCGGGAATGCGCGTGAAGAGGCAGACGGATTGAATGCCGTGCTCCTCCGCTTCTTCAATCAGAGCGCCGAGGATGCGTCCGCCGGCCCCCTGGCCTTTGGCTTCCGGCTTCACGACGATAGAACGCACTTCAGACAGATGTGGCCCGTACAGATGGAGCGCACCGCAGCCAAGGAAGACGCCGCCGTCCGATTCCGCAACGGTGAAGTCGCGGATGTTTTCGCAAATCTCGGCGAAGGCGCGCTTGAGGAGTGTGCCGTCGGTTGAGAGGGAGTTCACCAGGTCGTAGACGTTGGACGCATCCTGGAGATGGGCCTTACGCACCAGCATGAATAGCCTCCCCCGTGCGGACTGTGACTAGTTTTGCGATGCGCTGCGAAGCTGCCTGGAGAGCGTCTTTCACTCGTGTGTGCCCCGTTCCGCCGATGACATCGTGGCAATCGAGCGTCGCGGTTAGAGTGATGCTCGCGAAAAAGTCGTGATCGAATTCAGTGCCGAAGGAGCGGAGCTCTTCGAGAGACAAATCGCCGAGTTCGACGCCTTTTTCTATAGCGTAGCGGACAGCATTGCCGATCTTCTCGTGGGCCATGCGGAATGGAACGCCTTTGTGAACGAGGTAGGTTGCAGCGGCCATGGCATTCAGATAGCCGGACTGCGCGGCTTCATCCATGCGTTGGCGATTAAATTGGAGTGAGGCAGTGAAACGCGCCACCAGCCTGAGCATCTGAGGCACAAACTCAACTGAAAACGCCGGCTCCTGGGTCTCCTGCATGTCCTTATTGTAGGCCAGAGGCAGGCCTTTGAGGAGCAGAGTGACGGCCTGGGCTGCGCCGTGAATGCGTCCGACTTTAGCGCGGAGCAACTCAGTCAGGTCCGGATTTTTCTTCTGCGGCATGGCGCTTGAACCAGTTGAAAAGGCCTCGGGAAGCTGCACGAAGTTGTATTCCGCAGTAGCGAAGAGAGTTATCTCTTCAGCAAACCGGCTCAGATGCAGGCCCACAAACGTGAGTGCCTGCAAATATTCCAGAATAAAATCGCGATCACTGGTTGCGTCAATGGAATTGGCGGTAGGAGCGGTGAATGAAAGCTCACGCGAGGCAATATTGCGGTCGAGCTCGAGCGTCGCGCCGGCTACTGCGCCGGAGCCCAGCGGACAGTAATTAAGGCGTGCGGCGCAATCGCGGAGCCGGTCAGCATCGCGCAAAATCATTTCAACGTAAGCGAGAAGCCAGTGGGCAACAAGGACCGGTTCGGCACGCTGCAGATGCGTGTAACTCGGCATGACCGAGTCGACTGCTGCGTGTGCTCGCCCGATGAGCGCGTTTGCCCAGTCAGCAAGTGAATCGACTACGAGATCGATTTGCTCGCGTACATAAAGGCGGAGATCAGTAGCGATTTGCTCATTGCGGCTGCGCCCAGTATGTAGTTTCAAGCCGAGCGACCCGATGCGGTCAGCCAGCGCAAGTTCGACGAAGTGATGAATGTCCTCCGCCGACGGGTGATTGCGGACGAGGCTTCGTCCAGCTTCGGAATCGTGATCGGCTGCAATGCTCTCAAGCGTTGCGCGAATCTCCGCTGTTTCACTCTTGGTCAGCACTCCCGCTGCAAGGAGAGCCGATGCATGCGCCTTGCTAGCGGCCACTTCGTGAGGAAGAAGCCGCCAATCAAACACAATTGACCGCTGCCACGCTTCGAATTCGGCGTCAAGCGGTTCGCGAAAGCGGCCCGCCCACATCTTCACGGATTGTTGTTCGTTCGACATCTGATTCAGGCGTACCTCGGGCTATTCCTTGCTGTTATTGCTTGTTGGGGCACTGTTCAGTCTGGGCATTTCGCTACCTTTGCTTAGTGTAAGAAGGCCCGCAGCGGCGTAGGTAAGCAGCTTGTCGCGGGTGTCAGTGATGTCGAGATTGCGCATGGTGAGCTGGCCGATGCGGTCTCGCGGGGAGAAGATGGATTCGGTCTTCTCCATGCTGAGGCGCTCGGGATGGAAGGTGAGGTTAGGTGACTCGGTGTTGAGGATGGAGTAGTCATTGCCGCGGCGTAGTTCCAAGGTGACTTCGCCGGTAATGGGTTTCGCAACCCAGCGCTGCGCGGATTCACGGAGCATGATGGCTTGGGAGTCGAACCAACGGCCCTGGTAGAGGAGGCGGCCGAGCTTGCGGCCATTGTCGCGATACTGCTCGATGGTGTCTTCGTTGTGAATGCCGGTGATGAGACGCTCGTAAGCGATGAAGAGCAACGCGAGGCCGGGAGCCTCGTAGATGCCGCGGCTCTTCGCCTCAATGATTCTGTTCTCAATCTGATCAGACATGCCGAGTCCGTGGTGGCCGCCGATGCGATTCGCTTCGAGAAGAAGTGCTACGGGGTCATCGAATTTGCGGCCGTTCAGTGCGACTGGAAAACCCTCCTCAAAACGGACAGTGACCTGTTCGCGTTGAATTTCGACGTCGTCGCGCCAGAACGCAGTACCCATGATCGGATCGACAATCTTAATGGAAGTAGAAAGATGCTCCAGGTCTTTTGCTTCGTGCGTTGCGCCCAGAATGTTGGAGTCAGTGGAGTACGCTTTCTCGGCAGACATTTTGTAAGCGAAGCCGTGTTGCTGCATGAAGGCAGACATCTCGGCGCGGCCACCGAGTTCGTCTATGA
>Ga0302319_10009293_pt1 | contig 18945 bp, 17 predicted proteins | sample Bog_T0_2_FD_203319 | JGI IMG/M metagenome (GOLD analysis project Ga0302319, IMG submission 203319) | Peat permafrost microbial communities from Stordalen Mire near Abisko, Sweden - Bog_T0_2 | ecosystem: Environmental > Terrestrial > Soil > Wetlands > Peat | place: Sweden: Abisko, Stordalen Mire... | reverse complement strand
GGATGGAAGTGTAAACGAAGGCCGTCTCGCGCTGGTCCGTCAGACTAATCCCAAAGGGATTGCGCCCCGAAGCCCAGGGTTGTCACGCGTCCGACGCGGGACTACCCTGGGAAAGTAGAGCCCCCACCGGTCAACCCCGACGGGGTTGCGCCTCGTAACCAGCGCTCGTTCATTGATACAAAAAGGCCACAGTCGCGTGAGGCAACTGTGGCCAAAATGATCAGCAAAGCATCAAAGGATCTGCGGCTGAATCTTCTCCGGGTCAACGCCCAGGTCTTTGATCGCCGTTTCCACCACCGACCGGTCAATCAGACCTTTCGTTGCCAGGGTGTACAAAGTGCCAATCACCGTGGACTCCGCGTCCACTTCGAAGAACCGGCGCAGCCGTTGGCGCGTGTCGCTCCGGCCAAAACCGTCCGTGCCCAGCGAGAATAATCCGCCCGGAACCCAAGGCGCAATCTGGTCCGACACCGTCCGGATATTATCCGAAACCGCAATGAACGGCCCCTGCTCCTTCGCCAGCAAAGTTTCCACATACGACTGCTGCGCCGGTTCGGTCGGATGCAGCATGTTCCAACGCTGGCAACGAATCGCATCCGTGCGCAACAGCTTGTAACTGGTCGCGCTCCAGACATCCGCGCTCACACCATAGCGTTCCGCCAGAATTTCCTGCGCTTTCATCGCGGAAAGGATGATGGAGCCGCTGCCAAAAATATGGGCCTTGATCTTTTTGTCCGCCGGACCCGCCTTAAATTTATACAGCCCCTTCAAAATGCCCGCTTCCGCGCCTTCCGGCATGGCGGGCATCGGATAATTCTCGTTATAAAGCGAGAGGTAATAGAAGAGGTCTTCGCCCTCGACGTACATGCGGCGCATGCCGTCCGCCACGATGACCGCCAGTTCATAGCCAAACGCCGGGTCATACGGAAGGCAGGTCGGAATCGTGCTCGCGTGCAGCAAGCTATGTCCGTCCTGATGTTGCAATCCTTCGCCGTTTAACGTGGTGCGGCCCGCGGTCGCTCCCAGCAAAAAGCCTCGCGCGCGAATATCGCCCGCCAGCCAGAAAAGGTCCCCCACCCGTTGCAATCCGAACATCGAATAATAGATGTAAAACGGAATCATCGGCACGTCATTCGACGCATGGCTGGTACCCGCGGCAATGAATGATGACATCGAGCCCGCTTCGCTAATGCCTTCTTCCAATATTTGTCCGTCCTTGGCTTCGTGGTAGTATAGCAAGGACTGCTTGTCCACGGGTTCATACAATTGCCCCTTCGTGGAATAAATCCCGATGTCCTTGAAAAGCGCATCCAAGCCAAAGGTCCGCGCTTCGTCAGGAATGATTGGCACGATATGCTTGCTGATGGCCTTGTTGCGCAACAGTACGCGAATCAAACTGACAAACGCCATCGTCGTCGAAGCCTCGCTCGCGGAACCCCGGATGAACTCCCCAAAACTGTCCAGCTTGGGAACGTCCAACGGCCGGTGTTTGACGACCCGCGACGGCAGGAATCCGCCGAGCTTCTTCCGGCGTTGCAGCAAATACTTGGTCTCAACGCTGTCGGGCGCCGGACGAAAAAAGGGCGTCTCCGCAATGACATCATCGCTGATCGGAATCTTGAAGCGCTCGCGAAATTCGCGCAGCTCCTTCTCGTTCATCTTTTTCTGCTGATGGGAAATATTCTTCCCTTCGCCCGCTTCACCCAAACCGTAGCCTTTAACCGTCTTGGCCAAAATCACCGTCGGCTGTCCCTTGTGTTCCACCGCCGCTTTGTATGCCGTGTAAACTTTGCGCGCATCATGACCGCCCCGCAGCAGCTTGTTGATCTGCTCATCTGTCAGGTGATTGACCAGCTCGAGCAATTCAGGATATTTGCCGAAGAAATGCTTACGGGTATAGCTGCCCGGTTCCACGACATATTTCTGATACTCGCCGTCCACGCATTCTTCCATGCGCTTCACCAGCAAACCCGTCTTGTCGCGTTTGATCAGCTCATCCCAATCGCTGCCCCAAATCACCTTGATCACATTCCAACCCGCACCCAGGAATAAGCCTTCCAATTCCTGAATGATCTTGCCGTTGCCCCGGACCGGTCCGTCCAAGCGCTGTAAATTACAGTTAACCACCCAAATAATATTATCCAGCCCTTCCCGCGCCGCCAACGTGATCGCGCCAAGCGATTCGGGTTCGTCGGATTCGCCGTCGCCCAAAAAGGCCCATACTTTCGGTTCGGATTTCCAATTGACCAGGCCGCGTGCCTGCAAATAGCGGTTAAAACGCGCCTGATACAACGACATGATCGGCCCCAACCCCATCGAGACCGTCGGAAACTGCCAGAACTCCGGCATCAGGTACGGATGCGGGTACGAGGAAAGGCCGCCGCCCGGCGCCAGCTCTTGCCGGAAATTTTGCAGATGCGTCTCGTCGATCCGGCCTTCCAGATACGCGCGGGCGTACATGCCCGGCGCCGCATGTCCTTGAAAATAAATCTGGTCGCCGGGGAAATCCTCGGTCCGACCGCGGAAGAAATGGTTAAACCCGACTTCATACAACGTCGCCGAGGACGCAAACGACGCAATGTGGCCGCCCACATTGGTGGTCGAGTTCGCCTTGACGACCATCGCCATGGCATTCCAGCGCATGATGCTCTTAAGACGCCGCTCAATTTCGCGATCGCCCGGATAAGCCGGCTGGTCCGCCACCGGAATGGTGTTGATGTACGGAGTGGTCACGGCGCCCTGCGGGCGCGGAGCCGTACGGAGTTGCACCGCCAGTTTTTCGAGCAATTGTGCCGTGCGCTCCGGTCCCTGGCTCTCCAAGGCTAGCTCGAACACTGATTGCAAGGAATCCGACAGTTTGTCTCCGTTGGTGGCGGAGCGGTCAGTACCTCCCCGGGAATCGTAATTGTCTTTTTTTAAATCTTTCACTTGGCTAAATTTGCTTTGCAAACGCAAATAACAACAAGAGATAGTAAACCTAATTTGCCACTTGTATACCAGCGAAATCACGCAGCGATGAATCTGTTTCCCCTTCCGTTCCTTCCCCCCGCACAGCAACTGGCCAGCGACGAAGCGCTCTTGGAATCCGCCGAAGCCGGCGAAGGCGGCGAAGTGATGCTTTTTTGGGAACCAGTGGAAACCTTTGTGGTCGTGGGTTATGCGAACAAGGTAATCACCGAGGTCAATGTCCCGGAATGCGAAAAACATGGAATCCCCATCTTCCGCCGCTGTTCCGGCGGCGGCACCGTCGTCCAAATGGCAGGCGGCCTGAACTACAGTTTAATACTCAAGATTAGCGATCGTCCAGCGCTCCAAAATATCACCACCACCAACCGTTTTATCATGGCCAGAAACTGCGATGCCATCGCCGCCATCGACCCGTCCCGGTTTCCCCAGGGTTTCTCGGTCCGCGGTCATTCAGACCTTTGCGTTGGCAATTTGAAGTTTGCCGGCAACTCGCAACGCCGTCGCAGAAACTATTTGCTCTTCCACGGGACCCTGTTGTTGAACTGCGATCTCTCGCTGATGGAACGTCTGCTCCTCATGCCGACGCACCAACCCGAGTACCGGGCTCACCGTTCTCATTTGGAATTTGTCGCCAATCTGAATCTCCCGGCCGAAAGAATTAAAACCGCCCTCGCCCATGCCTGGCAAGCCGAGGAAGAACTGCCCAACCCACCGTTGGAAAAAATTCAAAAGCTCGCCGGGGAAAAATACTCAACGCCCGGTTGGAACCACAAATTCTGACCTCAAACCTAAACCCGTTTGGCCAGCTCCGCCTTGCTGTGCTCATACACCTCGGCATGCAACGAATTGCCATGCGCGTCAATGGTGACCACCGCCGGAAAATCCACCACGTCCAGTTCCCAAATTGCTTCGGGAGAACCAAACTTCTCGAGAAAATACACGTTCCGCACCTTCTTGATGCATTCGGCCAGTACCTGTGCCGCCCCCCCGATACCATGCAAATAAACACAGCCATATTCCTTGCACGCCGCCTGCGTCTTGGCCCCCATTCCTCCCTTCCCAATCACGCCCCGCAAACCGAAGTCCCGGATGACCTGCCATTGATAAGGCTCTTCGCGAATTGACGTCGTCGGCCCCGCCGCCGTGCAGATGTAGCTTCCATCCGGCTGCTTCATCATGACCGGACCGCAATGATAAATAATACCGTTCTGAAAGGAAACGCCTTCGGGTAATACGCCCCCTTCATGCAAATATTTGTGAACCGCGTCGCGGCCTGTATGTACCACACCCGAAATGAGCACCTCCTCGCCAACTTTGAGCGCGCGAACTTTTTCTTCAGTAAATGGAAAGGAAAGTTTGATCATAAAAAAATTCGATCTGAATAGTTTGAGCCGATTCAAAAGATCTCAATAAAGCCATTTCTCCACGTTTGACTGGGCATCCAAAATCACCCCTTGGCGCCGGAAGGCCCAGCACATATAGCTGATGCTGACAAAATACGACGCCGGCACCCGGTTCGCCACGGTGATCTTTACGCCGAGCAAAGTCGTCTTGCCGCCGAATCCCATTGGGCCAATGCCCAATTCATTCGCCGTCGTCAAAATATCCTGTTCCAGGGCGTCTAGCTGCTCATTCGGGTTCCGATCGTCCAGCCGGCGCAACAGCTGGGTTTTTGAAATCTCGTAACCCGTCGCCCGGTCGCCGCCAATACAGACGCCCAAAACCCCCGGACCACAACCTTTGCCTTGTGCCTGAAGCACGGCATCCAAAATCGCTTTGCGGCAGCCGTCCAGATCGCGATTGGCGTCAATACTGCCGTCCGGCAGGGAATATTGCGCACCGACGTTTTCGCAGCCGCCGCCTTTGAGGACGAGCCGGACTGATACTTCCGCCGACCGATGTTGATGAAAATGAAAAGCCGGCGCGCCGGGCCCGACGTTGGTGCCGTCGTTCTTGCCCGTCAAGGAATCGACGGAATTTTGCCGCAAATATCCCTTTTTGGTCGCCAGCTTCACGGCTTCCCGGGCCGTTTCCGCAAAAGTAATCTGGTCGTAGCCCACCGGAACATCGACATAAAACAGAATGCTGCCCGTGTCCTGGCAGATCGGCTGGGACTTCGTCTTCGCCAGCGCGATATTTTGGTCAATGATCTTGAAGGCGTTCGCCGCTATGGTGCCTTTTTTCTCATTTTCCAACGACTTCAAAATCGACTGATGCACGTCATCAGGAATCTCCGCCGAGGTGCGGCGAATCAATTCAACCAGGGAATCTTGCAGTTGACTCATAAATTACTAGAAGGGTATGACCGCCAACCGCAGGCGTCAAAAAATTAAACACGTACAAAATTGTAAAGTTATACTCGACAAATGCTCTCCAAGAATTCAAATAATGGCACAAGGCCATGCCCAAAATTAAAAGAATCGGAATTTTGACGGCCGGCGGCGATAGCCCCGGATTAAACGCTGCCATTCGTGGTGTCGGAAAAAGCTGTCTCGGTTTTTATGGGATGGAAATTATCGGCTTCCGCGATGGTTTCCGCGGACTCGTCGAAAACCACCGCCTTAAACTCGATAAATCCACTCTGGCCGGTATTCTGACCGTCGGCGGCACCATCCTCGGCACCAGCCGCGATAAACCGCACCGGATGGTCATCGATGGTCGCACCCGGGACATGACAGAAGTCATTGCCGAAAACTACGACAAGTGGGGTTTGGAAGCCGTGGTCTGTCTCGGAGGCGGCGGCACCCAGAAAAATGCCCTCCGCCTGCATCAAGCCGGCCTGAACGTCATCACCCTCCCCAAGACCATTGATAATGACGTGGCCATGACCGATTCCACCTTCGGCTTCGCCACCGCTTTGGACATTGCCACGGAAGCCATCGACCGGCTCCACAGCACCGCCCACAGCCATCACCGCATTATTGTCGCCGAAGTCATGGGGCACCGCGCCGGCTGGTTGGCTCTCGGTGCTGGAATCGCCGGGGGCGCCGATGTCATCTTGATCCCCGAACTCGCCTACGACGTGGAAAAAATCGCCGATGCCATTCGCCGTCGCAGCCGTCATGGCACTAATTTCAGCATTGTCGCCGTCGCCGAAGGCGCCATGAGCAAGGACGACGCCCGTTCCCTGGTCGCCGCCGAGAAAAAGCTGGAACGCGCCGGAACGCTTCACGACAAAAAAGAAGCCAAGATCGAACTGGCTTCCATCGAAGTGCGCCATCAGGGAAACACTCTCCGCCTTGCAAAACAGCTTGAGGAACTAACCCATTTGGAATCGCGCGTCACCATTCTGGGGTACGTTCAGCGGGGCGGCACCCCTTCGCCCGCCGATAGGTTATTGGCGACGCGTCTAGGCAGCGCCTGCGCCGATCTCATCAATGAAGGCCATTTCGGCGTTATGGTCGCCTCTCGCGGCGATGGCAGCGAGCCCGTGCCCCTGGAAAAAGTCGCCGGCAAACGCAAAACCGTCCCGCCCGACCACCCTTGGGCCGAAACCGCCCGCCGGGTAGGAACCTGTTTGGGTGATTAGTCAGATCATTTTACTCCTGTCGAACCACTGGAGTATTACCACCGTACCGATTCCTGTTTTGGTAATCGTAATTGGCTTCAGAAACTTGTGGCGGACGGCTTGATCACTCGATGATGCGCCCAATTGAGCCAATTACCGTTCGGCACGATAAGCCCGCCGATTGTCACCCCTTGATCACCGTCGCCCCCGCCGCCGGGCGCGAACTAAATATTGACGCCTCAATGGTTGCCTTGGCCCTATAATCCTTCGCGATCTTCTCCGTAATGGCCGCAACCTTGTCCGTCTGGATCAAGGCCACGGCACAGCCGCCAAAACCGCCGCCCGTCATGCGGCAGCCATACACGCCGCCCTTGAGGCCAATGCCGGAGGCAATTTCGACAATGATATCTAGCTCTTCGCAGCTCACTTCGTAATCGTCACGCAACGAATCATGGCTCGCGTACATCAATTGGCCGACGGTCGGCCAGTTGGAAGCGCGAATTCCCTCCGCCGCATGCGTGGTGCGCTCGATTTCACCAATAACGTGGCGCGCCCGCCGAAACACAACGTCCGACATCCTTTTTTTGGCCGCATCCAATTGCTCCCCCGTGGCATCGCGCAAGGAGGCAACCCCCAGCGCTTTGGCTGCCGCCTCGCACTCCGCGCGGCGCTTCGCATATTCACCGCTGCCCAGCTCGTGTTTCACATTGGTATTTATGACCAGCAATGAAACCGCCGGATCGCTCATCGGCACCAGTTCCGTTTTGCGCGTCCGGCAGTCCAGCAGCAACAAATTGCCTTCGCGCCCCAGCGCGGAAATGAACTGGTCCATGATCCCGCAGGGAACGCCCGCAAACTCATGCTCCGCCGTCTGGGCAAGCAATGCCTTTTCGATCGGATCGATCGGCTTGCCCAGCGCGGTTTCCAGTAGCGTGGCGGTGCAGACTTCCAGCGCCGCGCTGCTGCTCAGACCGCCGCCCAACGGCACGGTCGAAAGAAAAACCACATCCAACGCAGGAATCTTCGCTCCGCGATTCTGGAAACCGGCGATGACACCGCGAATGTAATTGGACCACTTCGGCTGGCCTTTGGTAACCGGACCGGAAATATCGACCGTCGCAGTCTCCTTAAACTGAGCATCGTAGACGGAGATGCGTCCGCGCTCTTTGGCCGGGTCCGCCGCCATGATGGCATATTTTTCAATCGCCATCGGGAGGACAAAACCATCGTTATAATCGGTGTGTTCCCCAATGACGTTCACGCGGCCGGGAGCGGCGACAATCCAGCGGGCGGGTCGGCCATAATGTTTTTGAAATTCAGCGGCAACCTGCGAAGCGAGTTCTGATAGATTCATGACGATACTAAACGGTATAAAACTTGCGCCGGGAGAAACGGCTTTCCCGGCGCTCGAAAACTGCGATGTTAAATTCTAAGCCGCCGGCGGATTTTTACCGCCTTTTAAGGCGCCAAGCAACATTAATACCCCGAAGACGAGCAGGACAATGCCCCAAATCAAGTTGATGTTGTAGCTTAAAGACATGGATTCTGACGGCTTTGCCAGCCCAAACAAGGCGAGCAACAAACCGATCAGCGAAAACATGAGGCCAATTGGCCAGCGAATATCGAGTCCCATAATTTGATAGGTTTTTACGGTTTAATTTCTATTTCACCAGAAAATGAAGTTAAGAATGACGCAGACGATCAAAAGGGCGATACCAACCACCGCCGGGCGTTGATAAAACGGCATGTTGGTATCGACAATCTTGGGGGTAAGCGAATAAACCAAACCTTTTAATTCAACATCCGATTTCGTGCGGGCGGTCAGCAGCGAAATCAATAGAGTGAGCCCAAAGCAAGCAATAAAGGCAAATGCGGCCAGCCAGAAGTTTTGCGCCATTTCACTCGGGAAGACTTGCAAAACCCCCAGGTACCCACCCTTCGCCACGCTCACAATGTGTTTCGACGCATCAAGATTGCTGGGAACCGTGGTAAATGCGTGAAATAAAGCCGAACTCGCGATACCGCCAAATAAACCAATGAAAGCGCCCGTGCCGGTGGTCCGCTTCCAAAACATCCCCAATAGGAAGGTGGCAAACAGCGGCGCATTTACAAAGCCAAATACGAGCTGAATGATGTCCATGGCGTTATAGAACATCGAGGCAAAGTAGGCGGCGCCAATGCTCAAGACAATGCCGAGCACGGTAATGACCTTGCCGGTCCAGAAGTAGTGGTTGTCATTTCTATTTGGGGCAACATACGCCTGATAGAGATCGTAAGTACAAACCGTATTAAATGCGGTGACATTGCCAGCCATGCCGGACATGAATGACGCCAGCAGCGCCGTCAGGGCCAGACCCAGTAAACCTGCCGGACAATACTTTTTAACCAACGAAAGGATTACGTTGTCATAATCGTTTTCAGCAATGCCGTTATAAAGACCCTGCTTTATATCCGTGTCCGACAGTTTGTTTGCGGCATTGGCTGCCACCAGCGAAGCGATCTTGCCGGTGTCGATCTTCTTCCCTAGCGCATCGCCAACCGCTTTTACCGCCGCATAAGAATCCGCGGGGGCCGCGCTTTTCACGACATCGATGGCCTTCGCGTAGTTTTCCTCGGAGACAATGGGCGGTGGTATCCGATAACCCTTGTCCGGTATTGTACATAGCGCTGCAGCGATCATGCCCGGCACGATTACGAGAAACGGGAAAAACATTTTCGGCACTGCGGCGACAAGTGGCGTATTACGGGCGGCAGTCATGTTCTTGGCTGCCATTGCCCGCTGAACCACCAAAAAGTTTGTGCACCAATACCCGAACGAAAGCACAAACCCGAGACCAAAGATCATCGCGATAAGGTCAACGCCCATGGGGTTGTGCGCCGGACCCGCCAAAACCGGTTGCCAGGCGCTCGTCCATGCGTTCGGGGCATAAGAAATACCAGCATCCTTGAGGTAAAGCGCCGACGGGTTCACGGCAACCGCTTGCAAAGAATGATTCATCGCGTGCCAGCCACCAACATCTTGCAATCCAAGGTAAACCACCGGCGCAAATCCCAGGACAATCATGAAGAACTGCAGCACCTCCGTATAAATTGCCGAGGTCAGGCCACCCTTCAGGACGTACAACAGCACCACCGCCGAGCAAATCCACAAATAAACATCGTAACTTCCCAAATGAAGACCTCCCAAGTCGAAACGGAATTGCCAAGGGAGCAGGTTCGTCAGCAACTTGGCCAGTGCGTTCATCGAAATGCCCGAGGCAAAAATCGTCATCACGGCAAAGGCGATTGAATTCAAGGCGCGCACCCGTTCGTCAAAACGCATTTTCAGGTATTCCGGCACGGAACGCGCCTTCGAGCCGTAATAAAACGGCATCATGAACACCGCCAAAAAGATCATCGCCGGAATCGCCCCCACCCAATAGAAGTGCGCCGTCGCAATTCCGTATTTCGCGCCGCTCGCCGCCATCCCCACCAGTTCCAATGCGCCCAGATTGGCTGAAATAAACGCCAGACCGGTCACCCACGTGGGAATGGACCGCGCGGATGTCAGGAAATCCGCGGACGTTTTCATGTACCGGGCTAGTGCCCAACCAATTCCGAGCACAAAAGCGACGTAGGCAATAAGGATTGTGTAATCAATCCACTGAAGATGGATGGGTTGCATAAAGTATGGGCGAGGATTTACCGGTTTACCTTAGTAATGTCAATCTTTTGCCTTCACAATTGATTTTAGAATCAAGGTGTGCTTTATTGTGCGCATATTTATGTCCACACAAGTTGAATCCAAGACCAAAGAACTCTGCGAAGCCATCCTAGCCCAGCTGCAGGCCTCCGGAATCCGCAAACGCATCGACACTTTTCTCGCCGACAATACCGCGCGCGGCCAGTACGAAACTGTCATGAACAAGGGCCAGAAACTGCAAGAAAAGCAGCATAGTGGGCAAACTTTGGATAGTGCTGAAATCTCCGCTTTTGAAAAAGACCGGGACAGCCTGCTCAAGAATCCCGTCGCCGTCGCCTTCCTGGACGCCCAGGAGGAAATGCACGACCTCCAAAACGTCATCACCAAGTCCGTTTCGAAGACCATCGAACTCGGCCGCGTCCCCACCGAGGAAGATCTTTCCTGCGGCAACTGCGGTAATGGCTGCGGCTGCCACGACCACGAGGAAGGCCATGACCACGGTCACGAGCACGCTCACGAACACGGCGGCGGCGAATGCTGTAAGCATTGATTATTAAGGCCCCCATCCCATAACCCCAACTTGAACCGCCGGGAAGCCATCGCTTCCCGGCTTTTTTCGGTAATCGACCATCGTCAATCATGCCCGCCAACGAAGCCTTTCAACCCCGCGATCCCCAAAAATTCGAAGACGCCCTGCGCCGCTTCGATGAGGAAAACTCCCTCGACCCCAATCGGGAAACCGTCCATGGCGAGACCGTTCCCCGGGAATTGCTTTACGCGCGGCGCTTAACCGATTGGATTCTGCGTTTGGCTCCGGAAGCTTCGGAAGAACTCCGCCTGGCCGCACGCTGCCAGCATATCCGCCGTTGGGAAAGCCCCCGAAGTGATTACCCCATGACCCGGGCGGGCTACCTCAAATGGCGGGCCGACCTGAAAAAGTTTCACGCCCAAAAGACCGGCGAAATCCTCCGCGAATATGGCTACGACGAACCCACCATTCTGCGCGTGCAGGACCTGAACTTGAAAAAGAATTTTCCGGCGGACCCGGAAGCCCGGATTTTGGAAGATGCCCTCTGCCTGCTATTTTTGGAATTTCAATTGGCTGACCTCGCCAGCCGCAGTGAAGAAGACAAGATGGTCAATGCCGTTCGCAAATCCTGGGAAAAGATGACCGAAGCCGGCCGCGCCGCCGCCCTGAAACTCGACTTCGGCGAGCAAGCAAAACGCATCATCCAACTCGCGCTGGCCTCGCCGGCAAATAGTCCAACGTCCGAGTCGTAACCATAGAATCCGATTCTTCGGGCTGAAGGCCCGAAAGTTGATAGCCTAGGCTAAAGCGAGTCCGACGAGCGCAGGCCTAGGTTAAACCGACCAAAAACCTCCCAAGGCCTGAAAGGCCGTCATAACCTCGCGCATCGCCCAAACAGCCTTTATGGGCTGAAGCTGGGAGATACAATCGTAAAAACAAATAGTCCGAAGGCGTGCGTTGTGTCCTGCGAGGAATGCTTTTTATGGCGCTAATTATTTATGAGGTCGTGTCCGGAGGGACAAAAAAACATCACCCAACTGGTGGTGAAGATTGGAGCGTGCTTGTCGCAGCGCACAGTCCGGCAGAAGCTCGTGATATTGCGTGCCATGAGACTGAAATCGATCGACCTTGGGCAATCTATGAATGGGGTACAGATGCCCGGATAAATGCCAAGCCGGTAGTTCTGCGCGGACCTTTTGAGAATTGTCCTGCCGTTTGCCGGGGCTGGAAGATGTTCGAGGAAGACCTAAGTGATGACAGCGAATCACCAAGAATTGTTGAATCACCAAAGCCGCCTGAGGGCCAAAGGGCGTTGGCCTCTAAGATCTGTGAGTTTACGTGTTCCCAATGTGGGAAGACTACCATCGGAAACGTTTTTTTTACGATCACTGCTTCCGGATATATGAACAAGGGAAAAACAGGAAGTGGCAGAGGTTATTCGTCCGCAGATTGGGTCAAGTTGTCGCTTTGGCACATCGCTGACTATGAAAAAAGACGGTCTCATGAAGTGAAATTGTCCGCGGGCGAAACCGCAAATGTGGCATGTTGTTCTGCGGCGTGTTTAAAGGACTTCCTGGGTGCTGCCGTCGATAAGCTCGTCCGCTGCTCGACTCAATTTTAAGAGAAGCAATCTTCCCGTCCTTGACTTTGAGAAAACCGGGAAGACGGCGAGCAACTTTTCGCGCCCGCGGCGCCCATTTCAAACTCTTCCGCCCCCCTTCCCGAACCCGCCCTGTTCTTCGTTCAATCCCCCGAGACTCGATCTCCCTCGTCATCTACCGCCGATTACCCCCCTTTGACCGCCTTAAACATCGCCAGACACTTTTTCCGTTGCTCGTCGTGAATCACGATTCGCTCCGGATATTTTGACCGGGAAAGCAGCAGCGGACTTTCCCAAGGCTGATGAATCAGATCATCCGGAAACACTGCCAGCTCCGGCAGCCAGCGGCGAACATATTCGCCCTTCGGATCAAACTTTTCTCCCTGTGAGACCGGATTGAAAATACGAAAATAGGGGGCCGCATCGGTACCCGTCCCTGCGCTCCATTGCCAGCCGCCATTGTTGGCCGCCATGTCGCCATCCACCAGCTTTTGCATGAAATAACGTTCGCCCCACTGCCAGTTGATCAGCAAATCTTTCGTGAGAAACATGGCCACTATCATTCGCAATCGATTGTGCATGGTCCCCGTCGCATTGAGGCAGCGCATTGCGGCGTCCACAATCGGATACCCGGTCTGGCCCACGCACCACGCCTCAAAGTGTTTCCGATCGTCCGACCATTCTAACCGGTCGTACTCGGGCCGAAAAGCGCCCTTAGTCACATGCGGAAAGTTATGCAGTACCTGCAAATAAAACTCCCGCCAGATCAGCTCATTCAAAAAAACATCGCATCCCGGGGTTTGCGCCGGCGTCGCCTTGGCTCGCGCCTTGTTTAGCTCCGCTAAAATGGTTCGTATGCCAATGGTTCCCGCCCGCAAGTGCGGCGAAAGATTTGAAGTACCATCAATCGCCGGAAAATTTCGCTCACCCCCATACCGGCAAACCGGCCCCGCCAGGAACCGCCGCAAACATTCCAAAGCCGCGCGTTCACCGGCCGGAGGAATGGTTTGTGTCAGCGGAAAACCCGCTTCATCCGCTGACTTCGGCAAAGGATCGCATGGAAGCTGAGTTTTCCCCACCGGATGCGGCACCGGCCTGATCCGCGATTTCGGTGGTGGAACGGGCTTCGCCTTCCACGCTTTTGAGTATGGTGTGAAGACCGTGTAGGGATTTCCTGCCTGCGTCAGAATTTCTCGCTCTTCCCAGATCACCGCATCCTTGAATAATTCAAAACCGTACCCGTCCCGCATCAGTTTGCCGACGATCCGTTCATCCCGCCTTTGCGCATAGGGCTCATAGCGTTTGTTGGCAAAAACCGCCTGGGCGCCCGTTTCCGCGCACAGTTTGGGCAGGATTTCTTCCGATTTGCCGGTTCGAACCGCCAGTGGATGCCCCAGTTCAGCCAGATTTTTGCGAAGAGATTCGACCGATTGCAGCAGAAACTCCAGCCGGGCCGCGCCCACATCCGGGCCCTTGCGAAAGGCGTCCTCAAAAATAAAAACCGGCACGACCCTTTCCGCCCGGTTCACCGCCTGGCTTAACGCTACATTGTCTGAAACCCTCAGATCGCGTCGAAACCAATGGATGACGGTTTTCACCGCTATTCGGGGGAAAACTTCTTCAAGCCAACCTCCTGCGCAATATCCTCAAACTCCTGATTAGTGACCGTATCCAAATGCTTGCCGCGCGATTTTAACTTTTCATTCAGCTTGATCACACGCTCGGTCATGTTCTCATGCGTCTCCTCCGTGCCGCCCACCAGGGTAAAGTTCTCGCCCGAGGTGAGGCGCTTGTGTCCGTCGGAATCCAGGCCAATGCCCAGGATGCGAGCTTTGCGTTTCTTTTTGGCTTTTGCCATTCCTAAAAATTAGAAGGCAATCCAGTGCCAACCGTCAAGGCTTAACCTCCGGCAAAGCACAAGGATCCGTCCATGGAACGATCATCCTATCATCCGATCCCGCGCCCCCGGGAGCTGGCGCCGTATCCCCCCCAATTATAAAAAAACATAAGATTATTTTCGCAATTTGATACCGATTCCCCCTATGATGAATCCCAAGGTTTCACTCGAGAGCAGCATGAACCACGTCAGCGCGGGAATTTTGGGTGGCAGCCGGGTTCGCAAAATGTCAATCGCCGTGATCGATGACGCACCAGCAACCCGGTCTGTGATCCGGCGAACCAGTCAGAACGCCTTTGGAATCTGTTTGAAAAATTAGAAATGTGGCGGATTCCTTTTCCTGCGAGAAACCTGAGTGCTAGCAACTATGAATACCTATTTGCACCTGGGTAAGTTCTCTTTTGGCATGGGCGACCGCTTTGGTCAGCAAGGCAGATTCCAACTGGACGCCTGTTTGCGGGCCGTGAAATTGGGTGCTGAAGTTGTTCCGGTCTGGAACAAATCCAACCGCGAACACAACCTCCTCGGCACTGAGCCCTCCCAGGTCCGCGCCGAAGCCGATGCCGCCGTCCAAGCCCTCGGCTGGAAAACCCCTTACCATGTCGATGCCGACCATATCCGGCTCGACACCGTCGACCGTTTCATCCCGCATTCCGATTTCTTTACCATCGACGTGGCCGATTCCATCGGCAAGGCCGCCTGGGCCGCGGACGTGGAAAAGTTCATCCGGCGTCACCGCGAGTTTATCGGCGAACTGGTTATCCCCCGGATCGATCACACCACCATCACCACGGAAGCTGAAATCGTCAGGATCGTAAATAAATATCTGCTGGCCGCCCAGGAAGCCGGGGAAATCTACCGGCACATCGCCAAGGCCAAAGGGGCCGCCAATTTCATCACCGAAGTTTCCATGGATGAAACCAACTCGCCGCAAACGCCAGTCGAATTACTCGTCATCCTCGCCTGCATGGCGGACGAACAAATCCCCTTGCAAACCATTGCGCCCAAGTTCACCGGCCGCTTCAATAAGGGGGTTGATTACGTCGGCAATGTCCGGCAGTTTGAAAAAGAGTTCCGGGAGGATCTCGCCGTGATCGATTTCGCGATCGAACGTTATAACCTCCCGAAATCCCTCAAACTGAGTGTGCATTCCGGCAGCGACAAATTCTCCTTGTACGGTCCCATAAGATTGGCCCTGAAGGATTTTAACGCCGGAATCCATCTCAAGACCGCCGGCACCACGTGGCTCGAAGAATTAATCGGTCTCGCCGAGGCGGGTGGCGACGGCCTGAAAATCGTCCAGGACATTTACGCGATCGCCGTGGAGAACATGGCCGAGCTCACTCAACCGTATGCGACCGTAATTGATATCGATGAAACCAAATTGCCCGGAGCCGCCACCGTTCGCAGCTGGGATTCCGGCCAGATGGTGGCCGCGTTGCGCCACGTTCCGACCAACCCTTCGTTCAACCCCAGTTTCCGCCAATTAATGCATGTCAGTTTCAAGGTGCCCCTCCGGCTGGGTGACCGCTACTTCCAGGCGCTCAAGAAATACGAGCTCATCATCGCCCGGAACGTCACCGAAAACCTTTTCATGCGCCACCTTCGTCCCCTAATATCAGAAATATAGCCATGCCTTTCATCAGCGAAGATTTTCTCCTCGCCAATAAATCCGCCCGCCGCCTATATCACGGCTACGCGGAATCGGAGCCCGTTTTCGATTATCATTGCCACCTCTCACCCCGCGACATCGCGGAAAACCGCCGCTTCGACAATCTGTTTGAAATCTGGTTGGAAGGTGATCATTACAAATGGCGCGCCATGCGGGCCAACGGCATCGCCGAACAGTTTTGCACCGGCGACGCCTCCCCCCGGGAAAAATTTCAAGCTTGGGCTGCCACCGTTCCCAATACCCTGCGCAATCCTTTGTACCATTGGACGCACTTGGAACTGAAACGCTATTTTGGTATCAACGACCTCCTCGATTCAAAGTCGGCGGATAAAATCTGGAAAAAGGCCGGGGAAAAACTCAGCCAAGCCGAGCTCACGACCCAGGGAATCCTAAGGAAGTTTGATATCCGCGCCGTCGCCACGACTGATGATCCCGTGGATGATCTCCGCTGGCACCGGCAATTTGCCGCCTCCGGTCACCCCACCAAACTATTTCCCGCGTTCCGCCCCGATAAAGCCTTAACGGTGGATCAACCCACCGCCTTCAATGCGTGGGTTGAAAAGTTGGAAAGCGCCACCAACAGCGACATCCGCAATCTGGACGCATTTCTGGCCGCCCTCGAAAAACGACACGATTTTTTTCACCAGCAAGGTTGCCGTTTGTCGGACCATGGCTTGAATCATTGTTTCGCGGATTTCTGCTCCCCCGCCGTCGCCGCCCGCATTTTTGCCAAGGTTCATCGCGGCCACGCCGCAACCCCCTCGGAATACCAACAGTTCGCCTCAACTCTGATGCTCTTCTTCGGTCAGCTCGATGCTCGTCGTGGCTGGACCAAACAACTGCACCTCGGCGCCCTTCGGAATAACAATTCCCGCCTTTTGCGAACGCTTGGTCCCGACACCGGTTTCGATTCTCTGGGCGATTTCCCGCAAGCTCAGACGCTCGCCGCCTATTTAAATCAGCTCGATTCGGATAACCAATTGCCAAAAACCATCATCTATAACCTGAATCCGGCGGACAACTACCTGTTTGCCGGAATGATCGGCAACTTCCAGGATGGGACTATTCCCGGCAAAGTGCAGTGCGGTTCCGGCTGGTGGTTTTTGGATCAAAAAGAAGGAATCGAACTCCAGCTGAATGCCCTGTCCAACCTGGGACTGCTCTCGCGATTCATCGGCATGATTACGGATTCCCGCTCGTTCATGAGCTACCCCCGCCACGAATACTTCCGCCGCACCCTGTGCAACCTGATCGGCGCTGATGTTGAAAACGGCCTCTTGCCGACAGATGAAGCGTTAATCGGCAACATGATCAAAAATATCTGCTACGCCAACGCCCTGAATTACTTCGCCTTCCTCGGCGTGAAATAACAGCGGATTAGTTCCTTTGCGGCTTCATACCTCATACTTCATAATTCACACTTTCCCTCTGAGTCCCATCATTCCGTCGCCGTCACAACCATGTCCCGCGTGAAGTACAAAATCCGGCCGCAATTGGTGCAGGTGATCAGCTCCGCCTGCCCCCGGCAACTCGCCATGATCTGCGCCGGCAATCTCATGTGACACCCGCCGCAAACGCTGTGTTCCACGCCCACCACAACGTTGTCGCCCTTGTGCTTTAACAGGCGCTCGTATTTGTACGCCGTCGGTTCATCAATGCCCGAAATCATCTGTGCGCGGCCCGACTGCAATTCCGCCAGTTCCTTCCGCAGGTTCGCTTCGCGCTGATCCAGGTGAACGATCTTTTCGTCCACCAGCTTTTTCGCGGCGGCCGCGTCAGCCGTCGCTTTCGCCACGCCTTTCTGCGCCACCTCCGCCTGCTCCATCAAATTGATTTCCTGGTCCTCAATCTTAAAAATCGACTCTTTCGCCAAATCGATCTCGTGCGCCAACGCCCGGTACTCTTCATTCTTGCGGGTTTCCAGTTGCTGATTGGCGTATTTGAGGATCTGGGCCTTTTTGCTTTCGATCTCCAGTTCCACCCGTTTGCGCTCGGCTTCAATCTGTTTGACGCGGTTTTTCGCTGTCTCCAGTTGGGTTTGGGTCGAAATGGCATTGGCCTTCAGTCCATCCCGTTCGGGAATGATGTGGGCCAATTCCTCTTGGACATGGTGGATTTTCCTGTCCCGATCCTGCAAAACGAGCAGTTTTTCGATAATTTCCTGCATTGATAATAAAGTTAACGGCCCGCCCGCAACAAGTCAATGCACACCAACAGCCGCGACCCGAATTCATGCCTAAAAAGCCCATTCCGTTTACTCTTTCCTGAGGAATAAATCAGAAAGAAGGGTGAGACAAAACCCGGGGCGGTGCGGCTGCTGCGTCGCAAATATCAGCAACATCCGGAGAACGTGACACCTTCTCCTTGGGGGAGAAGGCAGGGATGAGGGTGAGCTCTCCTTGCGCCAACCGCGCCCAATTAATCAGTCACTCGAATAACTTTTATCCGGCACTCCCCGGAAATTCTCCCGGAAAATTCGTTGTGCAGTCCCGACGAACAGCGCTAATCTAAACCCATGCGATTTATCGGAAATGTAATCGAAAAACTCCAGCGCCATCCCAAACGGGTCGTCTTTCCGGAAGGCACGGAGCCGCGCATTTTAATGGCCGCCCGCCAGTTTTATGCCCTCCGATTGGGCGCCCCCATTGTCCTCGGTGACCCCGCCGAAATCCGCGAAATCGCTGAAACCCTCAAGGTCCCCATGGAGGGTATCCGCATCATCAATCCCGCCACCAGCGAGGATCTCGACAATTTCTCCCTTCGGTTCTTTAAACTCCGGCGCGAAAAAGGCGTTCAGGCACCGGAAGCCCGCGAAGCCATGCTTCAACCCAACTATTACGGGGCCATGATGCTTGCCATGCATCAGGCCGACGGTCTTATTTCCGGCGCCTCCCACATCACCGGCAGCGTTCTCCGGCCGTTGTTCCAAATCATTAAGGCCGCCCCCGATATCGCCACCGTCTCCAGTTGTACTGTCATGGAAGTGGAAAATACTCGCATTGGCGAAGATGGCGTCCTGTTCATGGCCGATTGCGGTGTCATTCCCGATCCGAATGTCGATCAACTCGCGGATATTGCCGTCTGCACGGC
>Ga0302319_10009289_pt1 | contig 18952 bp, 21 predicted proteins | sample Bog_T0_2_FD_203319 | JGI IMG/M metagenome (GOLD analysis project Ga0302319, IMG submission 203319) | Peat permafrost microbial communities from Stordalen Mire near Abisko, Sweden - Bog_T0_2 | ecosystem: Environmental > Terrestrial > Soil > Wetlands > Peat | place: Sweden: Abisko, Stordalen Mire... | reverse complement strand
TGCCTACTGCCGACTGCCGATTGCCGATTGCCGACTGCCGACTGCCCCCTTCCTACACCTCGACCACCAACACATGCACGATCGGCTTCTTGCCCCAGACGCCGTTGATGGCGTTGCGCACGGCGCGCTCGATGGCGCCGGAGACGAAATCGGGATCGCGCCGTTTGGCGCGCGCCAGGCCCTCGAACGTCTCGAAGATCGCGGCGTCGATCAGCGCGTCGACGCCGGCGCCCTCGCGCGTGCGCTGGGGAATGCCGGCGAACAGCACGTCCGGGTCGCCCGACATCTCGCCCTTGTCAGTGAGCGCCAAAGCGATCGAAACGATTCCGGCGAAGCTCAGTTTGCGCCGCTCGCCGATGCCCAGCTCGTTGCTGTCGACGAGGATATTGCCGTCCTTGAAGCGCCGGCCGTGCGGCAATTCGTCGATGATTCCGGCGTCGCCGACTTGCAGCTTGACGACGTCGCCGTTGAAGGCGCGCACGACCTCCTTGACGCCCATCGACTTGGCGAACGCGACATGCTCGGTCAAATGCGTCGCCTCGCCATGCGCGGGCACGGCGATCTTCGGCTTCAGCCAGTCGTACATCCGCGCGACTTCGGAGCGGCGCGGATGTCCGGAGACGTGGACCAACCGATTGCGGTCGGTGACGACGCTCACCCCCTGCTTGGCGAGGCCGTTGAGCACCTGCCCGACCGCCTTCTCGTTGCCGGGAATGGTGCGCGAGGAGAAGATGACGGTGTCGCCGGTGGCGAGCTTGGCGCTCGGGTGGTCGTCCTCGGCGATGCGGGCGAGCGCGGCGCGCGGCTCGCCCTGGCTGCCCGTCGCCAGCGCCAGGATCTTGTTGCGCGGGATGCGGTCGAACACGTCGGGGGAGAGAAACGGCGGGAGACCGTCGAGATAGCCGCACTCGCGCGCGACGCCGATGACCCGCTCCATCGCCCGGCCGACGACGACGATCTGCCGGCCGTTGGCGAGGCCCGCCTCGGCCGCCGCGCGCAGCCGCGCGACATTGGAGGCGAAGGTGGTGACCAGCACGCGGCCCTTGGCCTCGCCGATGATTTCGGTCAGGCTTTTCGCGACATCCGTCTCCGAAGGACTCTCGCCTTCGCGGAAGATGTTGGTGGAATCGCAAACCAGCGCCAGCACGCCCTCTTCGCCGAGTTCACGGAAACGCGCGGCGTCGGTCGTCGAGCCGACCAGCGGCGTCGGGTCGATCTTCCAGTCGCCGGTATGGACGACGAGGCCGGCGGCGGTGCGGATCGCCAGCGAAAAGCTCTCGGGAATCGAGTGGGCGACGCGCACGAATTCGACGTTGAACGGCCCGAGGTCGATGCGCTGGCCAGGCGCCACGATCTCGATCGGGATTTTCGGCGCCCCGGGCTCGCCGAGCCGGCGCGCTTCCGCGAGCCCCGCGGCGAAGCGCGACATATAGACCTTGCCGCCCAGCCGCGGCCACGATTCGGCGAGCGCGCCGATATGGTCCTCATGGGCGTGGGTGATGACGATGCCGACGAGGTCCTTCTTCGCCTTCTCGATGAAGGAGAGGTCGGGCAGGATGAGATCGACGCCCGGCAGGTCGTCGCCCGCGAAGCCGACGCCGAGATCGACCAGCAGCCACTTGCGCCGCCGCATCGGACCGAAGCCGTAAAGAGCCGCGTTCATGCCTACTTCGCCGAGCCCGCCCAGGGGGGCGAACACCATTTCGTTGTTGTCGGTCATCTCAGGGGGGTACTCGGGGTGGCGGCGCTAGGCTCGAACGCCTTCCGTGGCGCCAGACGGCGCCGAGATCAAGGTGAGATCGGCAGATTCGATGATTTCCATCACCCCGTCTCGTTCCAATTTCAGCCGCCCCCGCTCGTCGAGGCCGGCAAAGCGCCCTTCGCGCGCGCCTTTGGCGTCGTTGACGCGGATCGGTCCGCCCAGGCCCGCGGCGGCGGCGAGCCAGGATTCGCGGATAGCCGAAAACCCCGCGCCGCGCGCCCAGACGCCGAGCGACTCCTCGAAACGCGCCGCCAGCCTCTCGAACAGCGCACGCGCCGTGATCGGCCGGCCCGCGAGTTGCGACAGCGACGTCGTCGGATAGGCCGGGACTTGCGGGGCCGAGGCGACGTTGACGCCGATGCCGACGATCGCGGCAAAACGCCGCTGCGGCGTCGTCAGGCCCTCGACGAGCAATCCGGCGAGCTTGGCGCCGCCCACCTGCAGATCGTTGGGCCACTTGAGGCGGGCGCTGGTCACGCCCAGATCGGCGCAGGCGCGCTGCGCCGCGACACCTGCGACGAAGCCGATCTCGGCGCCCAGTGCGATCGGGCATGGATCGAGAATCAGCGCGCTCGCGTAGAGATTGCCGGGCGGCGAAGTCCACACCCGCTCATGCCGTCCGCGCCCGGAAAGCTGCTCGTCGGCGACCACCCAGACCCGCCCGACGTCGCCGGCAACGGCCAGTTCGCGCGCCCGATCGTTGGTCGAGCCGAGCCGAGCATGAAGCTCGGCGCGCCACGCGCCGAGAATCAGCGTTTCGAGCGCCGCCTCAGCCGTCAAAACAGCGACTTCGCCGCGGCCATCGCCGCGTTGGTGATCGGCGCCGGAACCGCCGCGTAGAAGACGACGAGGAAGGTCGCGAGCGCCAGCGTCACCCCCGTCGTCCAGCCCTGACGGTCGAACGCCTTCACCGGCTCGTCGAAATACATGATCTTGACGATGCGCAGGTAGTAGTAAGCGCCGACCGCGCTGAGCAGCACGCCGATGACGGCGAGGCCATAGAGATTGGCCTGCATCGCCGCCGCGAACACATAGAATTTGGCGAAGAAGCCGGCAAGCGGGGGAATGCCGGCCAGCGAGAACATCATCATGGCCAGGAAGAACGCCATCGGACCGTTGGTGCGCGACAGTCCCGCCAGATCCGAGATGTTTTCGACATACTCGCCCTGGCGGCGCATCGACAAAATGGCGGCGAACGTGCCCAGCGACATCACCAGATAGATCGCCATGTAGACGACGACGCCGCGCGCGCCCTCGACCGAGCCGGCCGCGAGGCCGACCAGCGCAAAGCCCATGTGGCCGATCGACGAATAGGCCATCAGTCGCTTGATGTTGGTCTGGCCGATCGCGGCGAAGGCGCCCAGCGCCATCGAGGCGATGGAGATGAAGGTGACGATCTGCCGCCACTCGTCGGAAATTCCGGGGAAGGCCGTCAGCGTCACCCGCACCAGCACCGCCATCGCCGCCATCTTCGGCGCCGAGGCGAAGAACGTCGTCACCGGCGTCGGCGCGCCCTCGTAGACGTCGGGCGTCCACATGTGGAACGGCACCGCGGAAATCTTGAAGGCGAGGCCGGCGAGCACGAACACCAGACCGAACACCACGCCGATCGACGACGAGCCCTTCAACGCCGCGGACACGCCGGCAAACGCCACCGTCCCGGAATAGCCGTAGATCAACGACACGCCGTACAGCAGCATGCCCGAGGACAAGGCGCCGAGGACGAAATATTTCAGACCGGCCTCGGAGGCGCGCAGATTGTCGCGCTGATAGGTCGCGATCACATAGAGCGACAAGCTCATCAACTCGAGGCCGAGGTAGAGCGCGATGAAATCGCCGGCCGAGATCAGCATCATCATGCCGATCGTCGCCAGCAGCATGAGAATCGGAAACTCGAAACCGCCGATCTTGTGAGAGCGCATGAAGTCGATCGACAGCAGCAGCGTCACCAGCGAACCGATCAACGACAGCGACTTCATGAACCGCGCGAACGAGTCGTCGATGAACGCGCCATAGAACGTCACGCCCTGCGGCCGCTCGCCGACGACCAGCACCACGAAGGCGACCCCCAACAAAACGACGGCGAGCTCCGTCACCAACCAAGCCGACTTCTCGCCGCGAAACGCGCCGACCAGCAGCAACACGAGCACGCCGGCCGCGAGAATGACCTCGGGCAGGATCACGGGGAGGGAAAGGGCGGTGGCGGTCATGTCTCGTCAGTCCTGAAAGAGAGCGCGGCGGGCGAGGCTCAGAGCCCCGCCAACTTCGTCGCGTGGCCGAAACCCTGCAGCAGCGCGTCGATCGAAGCGGCGCTGGCGTCGATGATCGGCTGCGGGTGGACGCCGAAATAGATGGTCAGCACCAGCAGCGGCGTCAGCGTGGTGATCTCGCGCCAGTTGAGATCGGCGATCGTCATCAGATTCGGCTTGTCGATGACGCCGAAAATCACGCGGCGGTAGAGGAACAGCGCGTAGCACGCCGAGAGGATGACGCCCGTGGTCGCAAACAGCGCCACCCAGGTGTTGGCCTCGAACGCGCCGATCAGCGTCAGGAACTCGCCGACGAAGCCGGAGGTGCCCGGCAGTCCGACATTGGCCAGCGTGAACACCATCATCGCCACCGCATAGCGCGGCATGCGCTGCACGAGGCCGCCATAGGCCGAGATGTCGCGGGTGTGCATGCGGTCGTAGACCACGCCGACGCAGAGGAACAGCGCGCCCGAGACCAGACCGTGGCTGATCATCTGATAGACCGCGCCCTGCACGCCCTGGGTATTGGCCGAAAAAATGCCCATCGTCACGAAGCCCATGTGGGCGACCGACGAATAGGCGATCAGCTTCTTCATGTCCTCCTGCACCAGCGCCACCAGCGACGTGTAGATGATGGCGATGATCGACAGGGTGTAGACGAGCGGCGCGAAATAGACGGAAGCGTCGGGGAACATCGGCAGCGAGAAGCGCAGGAAGCCGTAACCGCCCATCTTCAGCAGGATCGCCGCCAGGATCACCGAGCCCGCGGTCGGCGCCTCGACGTGGGCGTCGGGCAACCAGGTGTGGACCGGCCACATCGGCATCTTCACCGCGAAAGAGGCGAAGAAAGCCAGCCACAGCCACTTCTGCGCGCCGACGGCAAACGACGTCTTCAGCAGCACCTCGATGTCGGTGGTGCCCGCCGTCCAGTACATCGTCATGATGGCGAGCAGCATCAGCAGCGAGCCCGCCAGCGTGTAGAGGAAGAACTTGAACGCGGCATAGACGCGCCGCTTGCCGCCCCAGATGCCGATGATGAGGAACATCGGGATCAGGCCGCCTTCGAAGAACAGATAGAACAGCACCAGATCGAGCGCCACGAACACGCCGATCATCAGCGTCTCCAGCACCAGGAAGGCGATCATATATTCCTTGACGCGCTTCTGCACTGGCAGCCAGGAGGCCAGGATCGAGATCGGCATCAGGAAGGTCGTCAGCAGCACGAACGGCATGGAGATGCCGTCGACGCCGAGCTTGTAGAGAATGACATGGCTGAACCAGTCGTGGGACTCCACGAGCTGGAAGCCGGGAATGGCGGTGTCGAATTTCGCCCAGCCGTACAGGCTGACGAGGAAGGTGAGGATCGTCGTCCACAGGGCGATCCAGCGCGCGTTGTTGTTCGCCGCCTCGCCGTCGCCGCGCAGCGTCAGGATCGCCAGCGACCCGAAGATCGGCAGGATCAACAGCGCCGAAAGAATCCAGTTCCCGGACATCAGCGGAGTTCCTTAGAAGAGGTACCAGGTCGCCAGGGCCGCGACGCCAATCAGCATCGCGAAGGCGTAGTGATAGATGAAGCCGGTCTGCAGCCTCACCGCGTTGCGCGAGATATCGAGCACGCGCGCGGAAATGCCGTCCGGGCCGAAGCCGTCGATCGTCGCGCCGTCGCCGGTCTTCCAGAACGCGCGGCCGATGGCGAACGCCGGCTTGACGAACAGATAGTCGTAGAGCTCGTCGAAGTACCACTTGTTGAGCAGGAACTGATAGAGCCACGGCAATGCCCTGGCGAGCGCCGCGGGCTTCGCCTTGTCGACGATATACATCTGATAGGCGACCGCGAGACCGCCGAGCATCATGATCGTCGGCGCCAGCGAAACCAGCGCCGGCACATGTTCCATCTCTTCGAGGAGATGATTGTCCTTGGAGAGGAACAGCGCGTGCTTCCAGAAACCCTCGAAGCCCGCGCCGATGAAACCATTGCGGAACGCGACGCCGGCGACCACCGCGCCGAACGCGAGCACGCCGAGCGGGATCAGCATCGACAGCGGCGATTCATGCGCCGCGCCGTGCCCGTGCCCGTGACCGTGGTCGTCATGGCCGTGGCCATGCGCTTTGGAGAGCCCATGCGCCCAGTCGCCGCGTTCGCCAAAGAACGTCATGAACACCAGACGCCAGGAATAGAAAGACGTCAGGCCCGCCGCCAGCACCACACAGATAAAGGCGTAGCGCGCCGCGCCGCCGTCGGCCGCAAACGCCGCCTCGATGATCGCGTCCTTCGACACATAGCCGGCGAAACCGATCGACGTCAGCGGTATGCCGACGCCCGTTAAAGCCAGCGTGCCGATCGTCATCATCCAGAAGGTGTAGGGGATCTCTTTACGCAGGCCGCCCATGGCGCGCATGTCCTGCTCGTGGTGCATCGCATGGATGACCGAGCCGGCGCCCAGGAACAGCAGCGCCTTGAAGAAAGCGTGGGTGAACAGATGGAATATGCCCAGTCCGTAGCCGCCGACGCCCAGCGCCACGAACATATAGCCGAGCTGCGAACAGGTGGAATAGGCGATGACGCGCTTGATGTCGTTCTGCACGAGGCCCACAGTCGCCGCGAAGATCGCCGTCGTCGCGCCGACGACAGTGACGAAATGCAGCGCGGTGGGAGAAAGATCGAACAGCGGCGACAGCCGCGCCACCATGAACACGCCCGCGGTGACCATAGTCGCTGCGTGGATCAACGCCGAGACCGGGGTCGGGCCTTCCATCGCGTCGGGCAACCAGGTGTGCAGCAGGAACTGCGCCGACTTGCCCATCGCGCCCATGAACAGCAGCAGGCAGGTCAGCGTCAGCGCGTCGGCCTCCATGCCGAAGGCGTGGATGGTCTTGCCCACCAGTCCCGGCGCCGCGGCGAACACCTGATCGTAGCTCACCGAACCGGTGAGCACGAAGATCATGAAGATGCCGAGCGCGAAGCCGAAATCGCCGACGCGGTTGACGACGAACGCCTTGATCGCGGCGGCGTTGGCCGAGGGCTTCTCGTACCAGAAGCCGATCAGCAGATAGGAGGCGAGGCCGACGCCTTCCCAACCGAAGAACATCTGCACCAGATTGTCGGCCGTCACCAGCATCAGCATGGCGAAGGTGAACAGCGACAGATAGGCGAAGAACCGCTGGCGGTGCGGGTCTTCGTGCATGTAGCCGATCGAATACCAATGCACGAGAAACGAAACGGTCGTCACCACGACCAGCATCACCGCTGTCAGCGAGTCGATGCGCAACGCCCAGGCAATGTCGAGCTTGCCCGAGGTGATCCAGTTGGCGACGGGGACGATGATCGCCTGCTCCTGCGAGCCGAACGTCACCTGGAAGAAGGCGACCCAGGACAGCAGGAAGGAGGCGCCCAGCAGTCCTGTCGTCACCCATTCCGCGTTGCGCGGACCGAGTTGCTGGCGGAACAGGCCGGCGACGAGGAAGCCGACGAGCGGCAGAAAGACGATGAGTTCGTACTTCATGTCTTTGTCAGCCCTTCAGCGCGTTGATGTCTTCGACCGCGATCGAGCCGCGGTTGCGATAGAAGGCGACGAGGATCGCCAGACCGATGGCCGCTTCCGCCGCAGCGACGGTGAGGATGAACAGCGCGAAAACCTGCCCCGTCAGATCGCCCGACTGGGTCGAGAAGGCGACGAGATTGATGTTCACCGACAACAGGATCAGCTCCACGGACATCAGGATGACGATGATGTTCTTGTGGTTGAGGATGATCCCGGCGACGCCGATGGTGAACAGGATCGCCGAGAGGACGAGATAATGCGTGAGGCCGATATCCATGGGTCTGTCCTCAAAGTCCGGCGCGCGAAGCGACTTTGCGCAGTTCGACCGAGGTCGCGGGCGTACGCGCGACCTGATCGGCGATGTTCTGCCGCTTGACGCCCTCTTTATGGCGCAGCGTCAGTACGATGGCGCCGATCATGGCGGTGAGCAGCACCAGCCCGGCGGCCTGGAAGAAATAGACGTAGTGCGTGTAGAGCACCTGGCCGAGCGCTCGGGTGTTGGAGATCGTGCCGACGGGCGAAGCGGCGGCGGCGAAATGCGGCGAGGGCGCCCATTTCGTCGCGGCGTAACCGAGTTCGCCGGCGACGCCCAGGGCGATGAGGCCGCCGATCGGCAGATATTTGACGAAGCCCTGTTTCAACTCCGCGAAGTCGACGTCGAGCAGCATGACGACGAACAGGAACAACACCGCGACCGCGCCGACATAGACGACGATCAGCATCATCCCGAGGAATTCGGCCCCCATCAGCAGGAACAGCCCCGCCGCGTTGACGAAGGCGAGAATCAGGAACAGCACCGAATGCACGGGATTTCGCGCCACGATGACGGTGAGCGCGGAGCCGATGAGCACCACGGCGAAAATCCAGAAGAAAATGACGTCGGCTTGCATCGTCTCAAGTCCCCAAAACCCTGCCTTCGGCCCTTCTCCCGCGAGCGGGAGAAGGTGGCGCGTAGCGCCGGATGAGGGGAGACACACCCCGCCCTCACCCCAGCCCTCTCCCGCGAGCGGGAGAGGGGGAGATCACCTGTACTTCGCGTCCATCGCGATATTGCGCGCGAGTTCGCGTTCCCAGCGCGCGCCGTTACCCAGCAGGCGCTCCTTGTCGTAGAACAGTTCTTCGCGCGTCTCGGTCGCGAACTCGAAGTTCGGTCCCTCGACGATCGCATCGACCGGGCAGGCCTCCTGGCACAGGCCGCAGTAGATGCACTTGGTCATGTCGATGTCGTAACGGGTGGTGCGCCGCGTGCCGTCGTTGCGCCGCGGCCCGGCCTCGATGGTGATCGCCTGCGCCGGGCAGATCGCCTCGCACAGTTTGCACGCGATGCAGCGCTCTTCGCCGTTGGGATAACGGCGCAACGCGTGCTCGCCGCGGAAGCGCGGCGACAGCGGCCCTTTCTCGTGCGGATAGTTCAAGGTCAGCTTCGGCTTGAACATATATTTGATCGCCAGCACCACCGCGCCGACAAACTCGCTCAAGAACAGCGAGCGCGCGGCCTGATCCAATCGAAACGCCATCGGTCGTCTCCGCCTGCCTTCTCGCCTCAACCCGCCGAGCCGAATATTTCGGCCACCGCGGCGACTACCACCACCATGACCAGCGAAATCGGCAGGAACACCTTCCAGCCCAGCCGCATCAGTTGATCGTAGCGATAGCGCGGCACGATCGCCTTGGCGAACGTGAACATGAACACCACCGTCCACATCTTCAGCAGGAACCAGATCACGCCGGGGATCCAGGTGAAGGGCGCGAACGGCAGCGGCGACAGCCAGCCGCCGAGGAAGAATATCGTTCCGATCGCCGACATCGCCAGGATCGCCACCAGTTCGGTGAGGAACTGCAGCAGGAACAGCGACGCGCCGTATTCGACCTGATAACCCGCGACCAGCTCGGATTCCGCTTCCGCCAGATCGAACGGCGGACGGTTGGTCTCGGCGAGCGCCGAGATGAAGAAGATCACGAACATCGGCGCCAGTCGCAGCCAGTACCAGCCGACGAAGCCGAACCGCGTATCCTGCGAATGCACGATGTCGGTCAGATTCAGCGAATTGGCGCAGATCAGCACGGTGACGATGACGAAGCCGATCGAGACTTCGTAGGACACCATTTGCGCCGCCGCGCGCAGCGCCGCCAGGAACGGATATTTGGAGTTCGACGCCCAACCGGCCATGATGATGCCGTAGACGCCGAGCGACGACACGGCGAACAGATAGAGCACGCCGACGTTGATGTCGCCGATCGCCCAACCGTCGTTGATCGGGATCACCGCCCAGGACGCCATCGCCAGTATGACGCTGACCAGCGGCGCCAGAATGAACACGCCTTTGTTGGCGCCCGCCGGAATGACCGGCTCCTTGAGGATGAACTTGAGAAAGTCGGCGAACGGCTGCAACGTCCCCCACGGTCCCACGACGTTCGGGCCGCGGCGGATGTGGATCGAACCCCAGATCTTGCGCTCGCCGTAGATCAGCACCGCCGTGGAAATCAGCACGACGACGAGCAGGATCAGGCTCTCGATCACATAGCGAACGAAAATGCCCCAGGACGAGGCGTACATCCAGTTCACGAAGGCGTGGGCGTAGCCGCCGGCGAAGAACGCCCAGACGACGGCGACCACGAAGACCACCGCCGCGAGCGCGACGATGCCCAGCAGGATCAGGAGGTTGCGTCCGGACGAGGCGGGGCGAATGGGGGTGACGCTGCTCATGGTCGTCCTATTCCGCGGCGCGCGCGAGGCGGGTCTTGGCGAGAGCCGAACACTCGGCCATCACGCGCGAGGCCCGCGCAATCGGGTTGGTGAAGTAGAAGTCGTCGACCCAGGAGGTCAACGGCGCGTCCGAGGCCGCGCCGCCGACGTTCGCCAGCGCCGTCAACGCCGAGGCGTCGGCCGCGGCGATCTGATCGATGGCGACGAGATGCGGATGCGCGGCGGCCAGCGCGGCGCGCAGTTGCTGCAACGAGTCGTAGGGCAGTTTCGCGCCGATCGCTTCCGACAGGGCGCGCAGGATCGCCCAATCTTCGCGCGCTTCGCCGGGCGGGAACACCGCACGGTCGGCGATCTGCGGACGGCCCTCGGTATTGACGTAAATTCCCGTCTTCTCGGTATAGGCCGCCCCGGGCAGGACCACGTCGGCGCGGTGGGCGCCGCGGTCGCCGTGCGAACCGATATAGACGACGAACGCGCCCGCCTCGATTTCCAGCTCGTCGGCGCCGAGGTTGAAGATCAACTCGGCCGCGCCCGCCTTGGCAAGACTCAGCGCGTCGAGCCCGCCTTCGCCCGGCACGAAGCCGATATCGAGGCCGCCGACGCGCGAGGCCGCGCCGTGAAGCACATTGAAGCCATTCCAGCCGTCCTTGACGACGCCCAGCGACAGCGCCGCTTTGGCCGCCAGCGACAGGATCGCCTCGCCGTCCGGCCGCGCCAACGCGCCGGCGCCGACAATGAATATCGGCTTCTTCCTGGCGGCCGGCGGGTGCTCTGCAAATTGAGCGAGCGAGGCCGGGCCGGCGCCGAGATAGTTGTATTTGTAGGTCAGATCGGCTTGATCGCCGACGACGCCGATGAGGCAATCGCCCTTCAACCAGCGCTTGCGGACGCGCGCGTTGAGCACCGGCGATTCCCACCGCGGGTGCGAGCCGATGATGAGGATCGCGTCGGCTTCGTCGATTCCGGCGACGGTGGAATTGAACAGATAGGACGCGCGGCCGTACTTCGGATGCGCCTTCGAGCCGTCCTGACGGCAGTCGATCGACTTGACGCCGAGGCTATCCAGCAGCCCCTTCAGCGCGAACATCTCTTCGACGCTGGCGAGATCGCCGACGACGGCGCCGGTCTTTTCAGGCGCCGTCGCCTTGGTTCTGGCGGCGACGGAGGCGAAGGCTTCCGCCCAGGTCGCAGCCTTGAGCTTGCCGTTGACGCGCACATAGGGGCGGTCGAGACGCTGGGCCTTCAACCCATCGACGATATGGCGGGTCTTGTCGGAGATCCACTCCTCGTTCACCGCCTCGTTGACGCGCGGCAGGATGCGGACAACTTCGCGGCCACGGGCGTCGACGCGGATCGCCGAGCCCAGCGCGTCCATCACGTCGACCGACTCGGTCTTGGCGTATTCCCAGGACCGCGCGTGGAAGTTGGTGGGCAAGGAAGTCAGCGCGCCGACGGGGCAGAGATCGACGACGTTGCCCTGCAGCTCCGACGACAGCGCGCGCTCGAGATAGGTGGTGATCTCCATATCCTCGCCGCGGCCGAGGCCTCCGAGTTCCGAGACGCCGGCGACTTCCGTGGCGAAGCGGACGCAGCGCGTGCAATGGATGCAGCGGTTCATCGAGGTCTTGACCAGCGGACCGAAATCCTTGTTGGCGACCGAGTGTTTGTTCTCGGAGAAGCGCGAAGAGTCGGCGCCATAGGCCATCGCCTGGTCTTGCAGGTCGCACTCGCCGCCCTGATCGCAGATCGGGCAATCGAGCGGGTGGTTGATGAGGAGGAATTCCAGCACGCCCCGACGCGCCTTGCGCACCATCGGCGAGTTGGTGAACACCACCGGCGGCTCGCCGTTCGGGCCGGGACGCAGGTCGCGCACGTTCATCGAGCAGGACGCGGTCGGCTTCGGCGGGCCGCCCTTCACCTCGACCAGACACATCCGGCAATTGCCCGCGACCGACAACCGCTCGTGGAAGCAGAAGCGCGGCACTTCGGCGCCGGCCGTCTCGCAGGCCTGGAGCAGCGAATATTCGGCGGGAACGTCGATTTCCTTGCCGTCGATGATGATCTTGCTCATTTGGCCTTTTCCAGCTTCTCGACGCGCTTGCGCAGCGCCGCGAGTTCCGCTTCCAGCTTCTGCCCGCGCAGATGCGAGTGCATGGCGAAACCGCCAGCGGTTGCGATCGTCTCCTGCCAGTCCTGCATGTCCTTGCGCATCTGACTCATCTGATCCTTGAGATCGCGCACATCCTCTCGCACTACACCCGTCTCGGCCCGCAATTCGCGCAGCAACGTGAGAATGAGATTCTCAGGCTCCTTGCTCATGCCCCTACTCCGCCGCCGCCCGCACAGGCTCGCTGTGCGGATTGGCGGAATAGTCGCCGATGCGCTTCTCGATCTCGCCGCGGAAACGCGCGATCAAGCCGCGGAGCAGCTCATATTCCCTGCGAGCGTCGACTTCCTTGCCGTCGATGGCGACCTTGCTCATAGCGCCTTTTCCAGCTTCTCGACGCGCCGCGTCAGCTCCGCGATTTGTTCCTGCAACTTCTTCTGCGATTGCGACGCGTTGGCGGCAAAGCCGATGGCCGTCAACGTTCCCTCACGCAACATTTCGACGCGTTCGTCGAGCGCGTCAAAACGGAGATTGTGCGAAGTCACGGTCCGACGCACCTCATGCAGCACTTCGTCCGAACGCGACATCGCCGTGCGCACGTCCTTGATGTCGGACCTGAGGTTCCGAAGCAATGGCAACACGAGATTGTCAGGCTCTTCGCTCATTCCCTCACACCGCCGCCGTCACGCTCTGCTTCTCGATCTGTCGATTCACGGTCATTTCACAACCACCACGCCGTGCATGCCCGCCTCGTAATGGCCGGGAAGCAGACAGTCGAATTCGAATTCGCCTTTCTTGGTGAAGCGCCAAGTCAAGGTCGCCGTCTTGTCCGGATCGATCGTCTTGGCGTTCGGGTCGTTGTGGCGCATGTCCGGCATATCCGCCATCATCTTGGCGTGCGCGGCGTTCTCCGCCTTGTCGCCGATCACGAATTCATGCGTGGTCATGCCGGCGTTGCGCACCACGAACTTGATCGTCTCGCCGCGCTTCACTTCGACGCGCGCCGGGGTGAGCGCCATCTTGCCGTCGGCGTCGGTCATCACGACCTCGATCGTCTTGGACGCCGCCTTTTCCACGCCCGGTTCGCCGGCGCCGAAATGCTCGTGATCGCCGTGCGCAAAGGCCAGCGAGGCCGCGCCGAGGACGCCCGCTACGATAGTCGCGTGTTTGATGAACCGCCGCATGTCGTCCCCTCACTCCGCCGCCGCGCGCACAGGCTCGCTGTGCGGATTGGCGGCGTAATCGTCGATGCGCTTCTCGATCTCGCCGCGGAAATGCGCGATGAGGCCCTGGATCGGCCACGCCGCGGCGTCGCCGAGCGCGCAGATCGTGTGGCCCTCGACCTGTTTGGTCACGTCGAGCAGCATGTCGATCTCTTTCTTCTGCGCGCGGCCCTCGGCCATGCGCGTCATAACCCGCCACATCCAGCCGGTGCCCTCTCGGCACGGCGTACACTGGCCGCAGCTCTCGTGTTTGTAGAAATACGAGAGACGGGTGATCGCGCGCACGATGTCGGTCGACTTGTCCATGACGATGACCGCGGCGGTGCCGAGGCCCGAGCGCAGCTTGCCGAGCGAATCGAAGTCCATCGGGCAGTCGATGATCTGCGCCGCCGGCACCATGCGCACCGAGGAGCCGCCGGGGATCACGGCGAGCAGATTGTCCCAGCCGCCGCGGACGCCGCCGCAATGCTTGTCGATCAACTCGCGGAACGGCGTCGACATCGCCTCTTCGAAGTTGCAGGGCTTGTTGACGTGGCCGGACACGCTGAACAGTTTGGTGCCCGCGTTGTTGGGCGCGCCGAAGCTGGAGAACCACGAGGCGCCGCGGCGCAGAATGGTCGGCGACACCGCGATCGACTCGACGTTATTGACGGTCGTCGGGCAGCCGTAGAGGCCCATGTTCGCCGGGAACGGCGGCTTCATGCGCGGCATGCCCTTCTTGCCCTCGAGCGACTCGAGCATCGCCGTCTCTTCGCCGCACACATAGGCGCCGGCGCCGTGGTGGACATAGAGATCGAACGGGTAGCCGTGGATGTTGTCCTTGCCGATCAGCTTGGCCTCATAGGCCTCGTCGACCGCGGCCTGCAGACGCTGGCGCTCCAGGATGAATTCGCCACGCACATAGATATAGGCGGCCTGGGCGGCCATCGCGAACGAAGCGACCAGCGCGCCCTCGACCAGCGTATGCGGATCGTTGCGCAGGATTTCGCGGTCCTTGCAGGTGCCGGGCTCGGATTCGTCGGCGTTGATGACCAGATAATGCGGGCGCGCGGGGTCGACATTCTTGGGCATGAAGGACCACTTCAAGCCCGTCGGGAAGCCCGCGCCGCCGCGGCCGCGCAGGCCCGAGGCCTTCATCTCGCTGACGATCCAATCGCGGCCCTTGTCGAGCAGCGCCTTGGTGTTGTCCCACTGGCCGCGCGCGCGGGCGCCCTTGAGAGAGCGATCTCCCAGGCCGTAGAGATTGGTGAAGATGCGGTCCTTGTCCTCGAGCATCGTCGATCCCTTACGCCTTGGCGCCGTAGAGCGTGTTCAGAGCCGTGAGCTGCCCGCCCTCCGGCTCCGACGAAACGCGGCCCGTCTGCGAGCCTGTCTTCACCGGACGACCCGCCTTCAAATCGTCGAGCAGCCTGGCGAAGCTCTCGGGCGTCAGATCCTCGTAATAGTCGTCGTTGATCTGCACCATCGGCGCGTTGCAGCAGGCGCCCAGGCATTCCGCCTCGACCCAGGAGAACTCGCCGTCCGCGCTCACATGCCGCTCATCGCCGATCTTGCTCTTGCAGACCTTCTTGATGTCTTCGGCGCCGCGCAGCATGCAGGGCGTGGTGCCGCACAGCTGCACGAAGTGTCTGCCAACCGGCTCCAGATTGAACATCGTGTAGAAGGTCGCCACTTCCAGCGCGCGGATATAGGCCATGCCCAGCGTGTCGGCGACCTTCTCGATCGCCGCGCGCGGCAGCCAGTAGTCACTTTGCGCCTGGGCGCGCCACAGCAGCGCGATCACCGCGGACGCCTGACGCCCGGGCGGATATTTGCTGATTTCCTTCGCGGCCCACGCCTGATTCTCGGGCGTGAATTCGAAGCTGGCGGGCTGCGTTTCGGCGAGACGACGGACGGACATTATTTGGACCTCGACGCGCGGCTCTTTTTCCGAGCGGGAACCGGCGCGTCGCCCGCGTCGGTGACAACGAAGAACGTCGCGACCAACGCGACCCCAATGAGGACGCCGACGTCGGCGGTGGGTTGAATCAGCGGCTCGCCCTGCGACCAGCGCATCGCGCCCATGACGAAGCCGAACGACAAGGCGCCCATGGCGAGCGTGCCCGCGCGCTTCTTGAGTGTGTCGATCGCGCTCATCGGTCGACCTCGCCGAACACGATGTCGAGCGATCCCAGGATCGCGCTGACGTCGGCGAGCAGGTGCTTGCGACACATGAAGTCCATCGCCTGCAGATGCGCGAAACCGGGCGCGCGTAGTTTTACGCGATAGGGCTTGTTGGAGCCGTCGCTCACCAGATAGACGCCGAACTCGCCCTTGGGCGCTTCGACAGCCGCATAGACTTCACCCGCGGGGACCTTGTAGCCCTCGGTGTAGAGCTTGAAATGATGAATCAGCGCTTCCATCGAGCGCTTCATGTCGCCGCGCTTCGGCGGCGCGATCTTGTGATCGCCGACCTGCACCGGACCTTCGTTGGCCGACTGGCTGAGCAGATCGCAGCATTGCTTCATGATCTTGGCCGACTGGCGCATCTCTTCCATGCGGATCAGATAGCGGTCGTAGCAGTCGCCGTTCTTGCCGATGGGGATGTCGAAGTCCATCTCCTCATAGCATTCATAGGGCTGCGACTTGCGCAGATCCCAGGCGGCGCCCGAGCCGCGCACCATCACCCCGGAAAAACCCCAGGCGAAAGCGTCTTCGAGCGAGATGACGCCGATGTCGACGTTGCGCTGTTTGAAGATGCGGTTGCCGGTGAGCAGCGTCTCGATGTCGTCGAGCACTTTGACGAACGGGTCGCAGAACGCGTGGATGTCGTCGACCAGCTTCTGCGGCAGATCCTGGTGCACGCCGCCGGGACGGAAGTAGGCCGCATGCATGCGCGCGCCGCTGGCGCGCTCATAAAACACCATCAACTTCTCGCGCTCCTCGAAGCCCCAGAGCAGCGGCGTCATGGCGCCGACGTCGTTGGCCTGCGTGGTGATGTTGAGGATATGCGAGAGCAGGCGGCCGATCTCGGAATACAGCACGCGGATCAACTGTGCCCGGCGCGGCGCCTCGATGCCGAGCAGCCGCTCGACGGCGAGGCAATAGGCGTGCTCCTGGTTCATCGGCGCGCAATAGTCGAGCCGGTCGAGATAGGGCACGTTCTGCAGATAGGTGCGCGCCTCCATCAGCTTCTCGGTGCCGCGATGCAGCAGGCCGATATGCGGATCGACGCGCTCGACCACTTCGCCGTCGAGCTCGAGCACGAGGCGCAACACGCCGTGCGCCGCCGGATGCTGCGGGCCGAAGTTGATGGAGAAGTTGCGGAGGTTTTGTTCGGTCATGAGCGTAGTCCGTTCAATGCCGAACGGCAGTCGGCAATCGGCAGTCGGCAGTCGGGGGGCGTCGAAGTTCTCATATCAGGCCTCCGCTGCGCCTTGCACATTTCGAATCAAGCCATAGAGCATACGGCCCACAACTTCACAGCGATCCAGGAGGCGAGACACGATCTCACCGCCCGCATAGCCGAGACGCTCGCAAAGAATCAGATGCGTTTCCAGTTCTTTTAGCGACCCCTGCGCGATCTTCAGGAAACTAACGTAAGAACCGCGACTATCCCGGCCATAGCCCCCGGCAATGTTTGCCGGCATCGACGCCGCGGCGCGACGCAACTGCGAAGTCAAGCCAAACGCCTCCTCCCTCGGGAGGATCTTGGAGAACCGGTAGCTTTCCTCGACCAACGTCATTGCTTCCTGCCAAACCCTGAGATCGCGATAGGACCGGATCTCAGCCACCCACGGAGCCCTTCCGACTGCCGACTGCCCACTGCCGATTGCCGACCCCCGACTACTTCGCCTTTTCGTCGCCCGGCAGCGGCGCGCCTTCCCACGGGCTCAGGAAGTCGAACTGGCGAAATTCCTGAGGCAGGCGCACGGGTTCGTAGCGAACGCGCTTCTCCTGGTCGTCGTAGCGCACTTCGGTAAAGCCCGTCATCGGGAAATCCTTGCGCAGCGGATGGCCGTCGAAGCCGTAATCGGTCAGCAGTCGACGCAGGTCCGGATGGCCGTCGAACACGACGCCATAGAGATCGTAGGTCTCGCGCTCGAACCAGTTGGCGCCGGGGAACAACGACGTCGCGGAGGGAATCGGCGTCGCCTCGTCGGTCGACACTTTGACCCGCACCCGCTGATTCTGCTTCGGAGACAACAGTTGATAGACGACGTCGAAGCGCTTCTCGCGCGCGGGATAGTCGACGCCGCTGACGTCGGTGAAGTTGACGAACAGACAGCCCGAATCGTCGCGCAGGAATTTCAAGACGTCGAGAATGCGCTGGGGTTCGGCGATCAGAGTCAGTTCGCCGAAGGCGTGACGCGCCTCGATCACCGCGCCCGGCAGCGCCGCAAGCGCCTTCTCGCCGATGGATTTCAACGCGTCGTCCATGGAGCCTCGACAAATCTCTCTCGACTTTCCTTCTCCCGCGCCGCGGGAGAAGGTGGCCCGAAGGGCCGGATGAGGGCTTCCCCTCACCCCCTAGCGAACGCTCGCGTTCGCGGCGCCTCTCACGCGAGCGGGAGAGGGGGAGTCACCGTTCGATCGTGCCGGTGCGGCGGATCTTCTTCTGCAGCATCAAAATGCCGTACAGCAGCGCCTCCGCCGTCGGCGGACAGCCGGGCACATAGATATCTATCGGCACGATGCGATCGCAGCCGCGCACCACCGCGTAGGAATAGTGGTAGTAGCCGCCGCCGTTGGCGCAGGAGCCCATCGAGATCACGTAGCGCGGCTCCGGCATCTGGTCGTAGACCTTGCGCAACGCCGGCGCCATCTTGTTGGTCAGCGTGCCCGCCACGATCATCACGTCGGACTGACGGGGCGAGCCGCGCGGCGCGAAGCCGAAACGTTCGCAGTCGTAGCGCGGCATGACGATCTGCATCATCTCGACCGCGCAGCACGCGAGGCCGAAGGTCATCCACATCAGCGAGCCGGTGCGCGCCCATTGGATGAGTTCGTCGGTCGAGGTGACGAGAAAGCCCTTGTCGGCGAGTTCGTTGTCGATCGCGCCGAAAAACGGGTCGTTGGCGCCCACCGGCTTGCCGGTCGCGGGATCGATGAGGCCCTTCGGCTGAGGCGCGATCAGGGTTCCCGAGCTCAATCCCATTCCAGGGCTCCCTTATTCCACTCGTAGACGAAGCCGACGGTCAGCACACCCAGGAACAGCATCATCGACCAGAAGCCGAAGAGACCGACGTCGTGGAACGCGACCGCCCACGGAAACAGGAACGCCACTTCGAGATCGAAGATGATGAACAGCAGCGACACCAGATAGAAGCGCACGTCGAACTTCATACGCGCGTCGTCGAACGGATTGAAGCCGCACTCGTAG
>Ga0302319_10009288_pt1 | contig 18952 bp, 40 predicted proteins | sample Bog_T0_2_FD_203319 | JGI IMG/M metagenome (GOLD analysis project Ga0302319, IMG submission 203319) | Peat permafrost microbial communities from Stordalen Mire near Abisko, Sweden - Bog_T0_2 | ecosystem: Environmental > Terrestrial > Soil > Wetlands > Peat | place: Sweden: Abisko, Stordalen Mire... | reverse complement strand
ATATTATAATTATAGGTAGTACTGCTAAATGGAACTTGCCTCCTACGCAAGGTGAGCTTATGGGCACGTACACTGGTCCATTTGAATTTAAAACCTTTCTAACTCCAACCCAAATGCTTGAAGCTGGCCGCGAGTATCGAAGTTTACTTGGTGCATTTCCTGAATACGCTTCAGATAAAGAAAAAGAATTAGCCTTTGCCTTGGTTCAATTACGGTACCGTATCATTAAGGCTCCTCCTTTTTGGACTTCTACCTTGTCTGAATCTGGATATGCTGGTAATGTCCCTGATACCAATATCATCATGACCGTCTATGTAAAAGCCATGGTTGCTGAATCAATGTTTCAAGAGAAGATCAATAAGGAAAGCGAAACCCTTCTAGAACGCACGATTAAGAGTGCTGAAGCTTTGGTTGATGTAAAAAATAAGCAAGGTCAAGAAGAGTAATGGGAATCTATAGCATTGAATGTCCTGGTTGTAAAAAGTTCTTTCAATGGTTTTCTGGATCGGCTGATCAATTTTGTGGAGAATGTAAGAAGCCCAAAGGAGTAAGCATGAACAATGAAAATAAAGAAGTCGAATATCTGAATCAAATTATAAAGTTACAACAAGATATGATCGATATGCTTAAGGCTGAGATTGGTCGCCTTAAAATTACAACTGTTCAGTATCCCTTACAACCAATCGTAACTCCTGTCGTTGGTCCAGGTTACCCCTATAACCCCCAGCCTTGGGTTCCTGGTACGACTCCAGGAGATCCATTTAACCCACTTGTCGTTACTTGTGGCTCACCCTCTAATGGTGGTGGAACAAATCAATCTGAGTCAAAATGAAATCTTTTTACGACCTATTCGATATCTGTAGGCTTAGGGCTATTGCGCTTGCAATAGATCCCACTACAGAATCCATTTATCGAATGCGTTGTAGGGAATATAGCGAGAAGTTTCATACGCCGCTCCATGTGGTTGAAAAGGAACTCGATCCTATTTTTGTTTTGCAACATCTTTATGAAGTCCAATATTCTCCAAGGGTTATCGATGAAGAGTTGAATGAAGTATTAGAGCAACTGTATAGAATTAAAGATCCAAATTACAATCCAATGACCAAAGCCGAGATGGAAGATCTGGTCGATGCGGTTCTCAATAAGGAAATTGAACGTCTCTCTAAGAAAAAACGTCCTACTCAAGAAACTATTAAGAATGAGATCAAAAAGGAAATTCTCAAGGAAGAGAATCAGAAGCCCAAAAAGGGATCCATGGACTTTGGTGATTTAGAAAAAATAGAAGGTAACTTAGAAACACCTAAAACAAATTTTGACAAAGAACCTGGCAAGTGAGATAGTAGTTATCACTTAGGAGAACAGCATGAAATATTTAAAGATTTTATTAAGTCCAATTAAAGTAAAGGGCGATATCGACGACCAAGAGACTCTGCAAGCAGATATCTATGAAAAGATTTCAGCTATGATTGAAGCCGAGACTCTCGTATGGGAAATCGATGAAGAGGATGAAGACGAAGACGAAGGATATTGATTTACTTCTTCTCTCCATTTAATGTAGAGACTGCCTTCACTACTAAAAGTAGTGTGAGTATTAATCCAATAAACGTTAGAATTAATTGAGACATATATCGATCCATGCCTGTGCCATTAAATGCAGAATCAAAAAGATTATACAAAAGGGCTATTCCACCGCATCCACATAATCCTAAGAACAAATAGGCTACTGTTTTATTCGTATCTAACTCCTTTAAAATATTGATCTAAGTCTGATTTACTTACGCAAAACCGACATTCATTCCATTCTTCGTCATATTCGCCCATCATGCGAACTAGGTCCCTTAGCTTTCTGAATTTACCGCAGCAATCGCATTTCATTTTCTGATCTCAAAAATCGCTTTTGCTTTTAATCTTACCTCTCTCAAATTATTACGTGATGGCCTGGAATATTTTGGACCATTTATAATCAGATCGCACATTTCTACTATATCTTTAAATACTGAAAGATTTGTTCCCATTTCAGCTTTATGGATTACACAAGCGGCACATAAGAAAGACCCGTCTTCTTGTTTAAAGCCTCCACCCAATTCCTTATTACAGGCAGTCCCACTGCAACGCATCTTAGTTCTCCCTATTCAAAGTTCTATAGACACTCTGGCGACTTAATCCAGTAAGACTTGCTATCTCAATTACACTATTACCTTCAGCCTTAAGTTTATTCACAACAGCATGTCCATTTTTCTTAGGTCGTCCTAGAGTCACACCCTTGGCCCTAGCGTTGGCCAGGCCGCTATTTACGCGTTCTCTACAAACAGACGCTTCGAATTCAGCAAATGCCCCAAGTACTTGGAAAAGTAATCGACCAGTTGCAGTTGACATATCTATTGAATCTTTGATAGATATAAATTCTACATTTTGTTCTTGAAGCAAAGTAACTATTTCCAATAAGTTATCCAATGATCGTGCTAAACGATCTAATTTATAAACTATAACCATAGAAATCTTGCCTTTTTTGCAATCAGAAAGCATTTTATTTAATTGAGGTCTCTCTCTCTTTCTGCCAGAAATTCCTAAATCCTCATACACTTCAAAATTACTAATTCCCTTAATATTAAGATAAGATTCAATGTCTATTCGTTGAGATTCGGTTGTTTGTTCTCTACCATTCTTTTCTCCTTCTGTGCTTACTCTTAAATAAACAGCTACTTTCTTATTTTCCATATATCTATCTTTTCACCAATTATTGTTTTTGTCAAGTATAAATAATTTATTTATGCATTGTCCAGTCCATGATATACTCTTGCTAAGATGAAGACTTGCACTAAATGTAAAGAAACCAAAGAGCTACACGAATTCCATAAACACTCTAGTCGTAAAGATGGCCTATCTAATTGGTGTAAGGCATGTAGCAAAGAGCATAATGCAAAACAAAGATCTCCTGAAGCTAAAGCAAAACGCAGAGTTAGATATGCACAAAATCCAACAATGAGAGCTAAGCAGGCAGATTCCCAAAAGAAAAGACGGCAAACTCCTGAAGGTAGAGCTAAGCGTAATGAATACGAACGAATGCGCAGCAAAAGACCTCATGTAAAAGCCAAAAATCGTGATTACCAGCAGGGCAGAAGTCAATTACCAGAAGTAAAAAGCTAAAAGCCATATCACGAAAAAAATACGATAAAACTCTTAAGGGTAAAATTCAGAAAATCAAAAACGATAAAAAATACAAGGAGAAACCAGAAGTAAAGGCCAAAAAATCTATTTATAATAAAAAATACAAGGAAAGCCCTAAAGGAAAAGAAAAAGAAAGGATTTTTACCCAAACCGCACGTCAGACTTCTGAATTTAAAAAAGGAAGAGCCATATATCATAAAAAATATAAATCCACTGAGAATGGACGCTCCAAAATTAATACAAAATTAGCGCATCGCCGAGCCGCTAAAATTATGAGAACCCCAAGATGGCTCATAAGAGATCATCATAAAGAAATATACGTTTTTTATTTGGAATCTGCGAAATTAACCAAAGAAATTGGAATTTTTTATCATGTAGACCACATAATTCCATTACAAGGCGAAAATGTATCGGGACTACACGTACCTTGGAATTTACAGATACTAACCAATTCTGAAAACACTAAAAAAGGGAATAAATTTGATTTTACTTATACTAATGAATCATGGAGGAGATAGCTATCTTTTTTCTACCCATGTAATAAAGTCTTCCCTGATCTTGATGTACTCTTCAATGTTATACAGAGATTCATTCTGTCTTTTAGATCCATGAGCAAAAGAAATTCTGTTGTCCCCAAAGAATGAAAGCATATCATCATTGGCTAATGCTGCCCATGATAGCTCTGAGAATCCTTCGAAATTGTTCCATTCATTCATATTAATCCCAACCAAAACAGCCGTCGTAAAAGCGATCTTCCAATTTACTTGGTCTATATTCAAAAAAAGGGAGATTGACGCCAGATTCTTGTTTTGTGCCACAAATACCGCATTTTGCTATGCGCCCCAGCAAACACGGATCTTTAATTTGGTCTTCGCATTGGCAGATTACGCAAACAGGTTTCCCAGTTTCCATATCTTTGCCATTCGCAGCATGTCCACAAGCCATCATCATATTATGCCATCAAACTTTCTTCGACTAACACGGCACCATTATCATCGAAAACTGTATTTTTTGCAATCTTTTTTACGTGATCTCTGATTTGTTTATTGTTTTGCGCATTATTGAAGTAAATCTGAATATGCTCTCCTTGCATGAATCCTCGCAATTCATTTTCAATAAATCTTAAGGCTGCTGCTTGCTGATATAGATCTAATTCATTAAATGCTTTCATCCATCTTCTCCCTTAAATTCCTAGAGTCCACTCCACTAAGAAGCGCCTGTCCAGTTTCCCAAATCTTTAAAAATATAACCTGATTTTCCTTTACCGAAACATCTAGGATAGCCATTTGATGAGACTCTATTAATTCAAATCCATCATTACCCTCATGGTTTTGAATCGCTAGGCTCATTGGTTTATTACGGTCATTAAAAATACAAATTGTTTGTTTTTTTTCCTGTCCTTAAAAATCTAAACTATATAGTTTAAGAACCTTACTCCATTCCAATAGCTTAAGAGAACTGTTATGCTCCTCTGCATGGTCTCTAAGTTTGGAGATGTCTACTTTCTTCTTGCAGGCATTGCATCTGTAAAAAACACTTTTGGACTTATTGTTATCCGACCTAAAAAACACTTCTGGGGTTGATGTGTTTAAGTTCATTTAAGCGCTCTCCCGATAGTCAATTTGTCCAATAATTACTAAAACATTATCGATGTTTAATGTAGCATATAGGGACATGAGGCGACCATGAATCTCACGCATCTCATTCATATCAGCGTTCCTCTTAGAGGCACTTGATAGCTCAGCCCTAACGTTATCGATTGCTAGTAGAATCTCAATTTCACCTTCACACATAACATTATATCCTTTGATAATATTACTTGACATTTTCGTCTCCTTTTACGGGATTTAGCAGTCCTGTATTTTCTGCTACTGCCAGAGTCTCTAAGAATTTTTGTAGCACTGGCTTAAATGAATCGTCTTGTATGCTTAAGTTCATTAAATCTTGTTTTAGGTCAATTAACTTTAAAGTAGTTCTGTAAAATTCACTTTTCATTTATTCTTCCCTCTCAATAAGAGCGTTACATCCCGCCATTCGCTCATCGGGGTCTCTATCCAGTAAAAATTTAGGCTTTTTATCTTCATAGCTAACCATTTTCTTAAACATATTAAGCTTTCGCTCCTTGTTGCGCTGAGTGATCTTGATGCCCTCTTTAGGATCATATCCATAGTCAATAAATAACTGCTCACCTTTTTTGATTTTTCTTGTTGTCATAAAAACGATTTCTTTGGCTCTAAAGCTATTCATATAGCAAACGTTAGACTTATTTGAATGGTTAAACAAACTTCCATGACCTAGGGCCAGTGCGCTAGAACTCTTGTTCCACTCAAATACATAAAGATTAAGCATCGTAGTCTCAATGGTATCAGCGTCCATTTTATCAATCACTACTACAGGTGCTACTTCTACAATCTCACCCTTCTTAAAATCTCGGACTGCATACAATCCGCGTCCGTACTTCTTGGTATTCTTTACTACTATGTTTGACATACAATCCTTTCGTAAAATTCACTTCTTAAAAACCCAGTATGTCGAGGGGGATTCAACATACTGGGTAGGGGTATCGGCATTTTCGGGGGAGAGCTTGCCGATTGAGGAAACCTAGTGATAAAAGTTGGCCGCTGGTACCGGAGACCCATTAGAGTAAAGCTGTAGAGCTTGACTGCCATTGTATTGATAGAAGTCAAGTTCGAATCCCACAACACCTTCGTTCAATTGGTATGCTTTGGAAACAGTGGTTGCGCCATGTTGACCATCGTTATTAAGTTGTGAGCCATTAATGGTCAAAATAGCACCATCATCTGAAGTCAGAACTATGGGGTAGTAACCTGGCTGAGTGACTACTAAATAGCCATGACACTTAAGAACAAAGTAATTTTGGTATACATCTCTTAGATCGTCGTTAACTGCATTTGGTAGTACGCTTAGCCCTGTCGAGGTAGCTGAGTTTGCTTGGTCAAAAGTTCCTTGATAAAGGAATGCTCCAACATATGTTGTGTCTCCGCTGACATTGACAGCACTATTATTGAATGCTGCAATTGAATTGACTGCGGAAATACCAGCCGTGTTAATAGTCCAGAGCTGGCACTGGAGACCTTGAGTAATTGGAGCTTGGCCATTAAAGGCTAGTTGGGCATTGTAACGAGCTACTTCAGCAGTAATTGCATTGGGAGCTGCTGTAGGAGCTGGCGTTGCCGCTGCTCCGGCTGGGCCTTGAGGACCGGCAGGACCTTGTGCTCCTGTTGTTGAGGTATTGCTACCACATCCGGCCAGTACTGTCATAAGAACGATAATTGTCATTAAATTGTTTTTCATTTTGTTTCCTCTTCCTTCATTTAGTATATCAAATAAGATACAATTAGTCAAGTATTTAATTTTTAATATCACACCAACTAGAATGCGCGGAGTCTTTTACTTTATGGGCACCACACACACAACTCTTTTCTTTTAATTTTATTTCAAATCCTTTATGGTATTTGTGTTCAAAAGCAGCTCTTCCAATACTGTTCTGACTGCCCATATGGGTTGCTATCCATGCATCTCTACTTTCCAAATTAATTTCAAATACGTCATGCATTTTAAGCGATCCATGTTCTGCAATTGAGTAAATATAGCCGTGTACCGACAATGATGGAGGACTCACAACAGTAAAGGGCCTACCGGACCAATAAACAGTATCCCCCATTTTAAATGCCGGATTCACTGGGTAGTCCCCGCTATCTCTACGATTATTTTAGCAGCGTGGTATACTACAAATACACCAAAGCCGATAGCTCCTGCAAAAACCATTGATCCCATTAGCTTCATACCAAACACTCTCTTTGCGATTGCTCTGTTTTCAGACAGAAATACAGAGTAGTGAATACCTTCTTTTTCTCTACTTCTTGGGCTACCATAATGCAATCCATGAGATTAAAGAAAGGGGAAGAATAGATTTTACTATTTATTACATCGTCCATCAATTCTACTCTTGCAGGGTTTGATGATAACCATTTCATTAGTTCATCTGTATACACATCTCCTTGAATTGATTCAAGGGATTTTTCGAAATTACCATCGTTTTCGATCAAGGCTACAGCGGCCTCTTGCATAAATCGGTGCGTAAACTCATTGCAGTATTGCTCTCCTAAGCACTCGTGCATTGTTTTATTTACCCACTCTGAAGGTCCACCCGCAAATTCAGCATGCTCCATAAACTCGTTAGCTAATTCTTTAATCATATATCTAACTCTCCTCTGTAATAGAATATCAAAGCTTACAAGTTTAGTCAAGAATTATTTTGAATAGTTAACAATTTGGCCAAATCGAATATAAGAGCTACTAATCGCTATTAATGGGTAATGGTGGCTATTGGAAGGTACTGCTATTGGTTAAGCCAATACAGCTTTTATGGAATTATATGCCTGTTCCATTTGTCTTAAAAGGTCGCGGGTAGCATTCCTAATCATGTGATTTTCTTTGATACAGTCTTCGATAGTGTATGTGTGGTCGATCCACACCGTTCCTAGACAATCGGAACCTACCATACCTGATAGCTCAGATTCAACCAAAAGGGTTATGAACATGCCCTTTCCTACAGCAATTTTCTCGTACATTTTATCAAGGTCAGATGGAATTCCACTGAAGCAATCCTCTAATCTTTCAGAGGTTTCCCATCTATATTTAACTCTGACTTTTACCTGAAAAGAAGTCCCATCGAAATTCACTTTTCTGGTTAAGGATTTATAAAGCTCCATCTTGCACACCCCTACTTCTGAAGGATATTTGCTACTTGCTCCCAGAACAGTTGGTTACGCTTTACATCTTTAATATCAAAAAAGTCTTTTGTATTGATATCTGTCATGCTCACATTTTTAATAGAATTAGCCAAATCTTTTACCACACGGATAGCATGAAACTCTCCAAGTTGTTTCTTCATATTCTTGGCAGTTGTATTTGGATTCAATTTAAGTCTAGGGACTTGTGTTTTCTTTTTCATATTATTTTTCTCCTTCAAAGAATTTTTTGAATTGTTCATTCCCATACCGTCCTTCAGTAAGCTTAATTACTTCTTTAACAGTATATTTAGATTTTAGTTTTTGGGATTCACAGAAAAGTTTTGTCCCGCTTTCGCACGCTCCTGTTATTGCTCTATATGCAACAATAAGATCGGTAAATTTTTTAGGCTCTGTAAGTTTCCATTTTTTAAATCGACTGGTATCGCGATCTGAAAGTTTATATTTTAGAGATTCTTTTGCCTCTTTAATTGTTTTTCCGTGGGAAAAGAACTTTCCTTTTTTGATAACAAATGAAAAATCCAATTTTCCGACGATCTTAATTTTCATCGTTACAATCAAGCCAATTTTTCTTTTTGAGACCAACCACGATAAAATTCCATCAACTTTGATCAGCTTTTTCTTTTTGAACGATAGCTCAAGTTTTTTGGCACATTTAGGTGCTGCCTTAGGATCATTTTTATTGATTAATTTCGGCGCATCTAACTTCGCGCTGCCGTCCACGTACACATCACCACCGACTGTTTCAAGCTTCGGCGCATCTAACTTCGCGCTGCCGTCCACGCGCACATAGCCGCCTACTGTTTCAAGCTTCGGCGCATCTAACTTCGCGCTGCCGTACACGTACACATAGCCGCCTACTGTTTCAAGCTTCGGCACATCTAACTTCGCGCTGCCGGACACGTACACATCACCACCGACTGTCGTTAGTGCATCTAACTTCGCGCTGCCGGACACGTACACATCACCACCGACTGTTTCAAGCTTCGGCGCATCTAACTTCGCGCTGCCGTCCACGTACACATCACCACCGACTGTTTCAAGCTTCGGCGCATCTAACTTCGCGCTGCCGGACACGTACACATCACCACCGACTGTCGTTAGTGCATCTAACTTCGCGCTGCCGTACACGTACACATAGCCGCCTACTGTTTCAAGCTTCGGCGCATCTAACTTCGCGCTGCCGTCCACGCGCACATAGCCGCCTACTGTTTCAAGCTTCGGCACATCTAACTTCGCGCTGCCGTACACGCGCACATAGCCAGTTACTTCCTTAATATCTTTAAAATCATTTTCATTTTTGCTTGTGATTTCTAAATTTCCAATGTGTTTCATTTTTACCTCTTCTTTAATTTAGTCTACCAAACATTATTTAGTTAGTCAAGTATATTGCTCTGACGAAAAACACTTCTGGGAATTATCATTGAGAAAGGTTGATTTTTCGGGTGGGGGCTAGCTTATCAGTGTGATTCCAGCTATCCCATACGCCTACAACTTTGAGATTCTGCACTCTATCGCCTACTGATAGACCCTTAAAGAGTGCTTGTAAATCAGGTGAGAGCATCTCGAAGGCTATCTGGCTGTATGCGGCCTCACCATTGGGCAGTTTCTCAGTGAAACATACGATGGTATCATTGTCAATCGAACTGCCCTTTGTGAGTTGTCCACACTCCATAAGATAGCCTAGATTATCGAGTAGAGATTTAATGTAGGTCATTTAGATCCTTCTTTTTTCAAGAACCATGCCCAGTGAATGCCCTTCCATAATTCAGGTCGAAACATATCACTGCCTGATGGTGGAATACATGGCGTATCTTTTTTGAATAAACTATGGACATGATCGGCGTGATCGTGAAGCCAGGTAAAGGCGTTGTTATACACTTCTAGTTGTTCTGTTATATTTAAATCGTTGTATTCTTTCATAGATTAAACTACTCCGGTTTCAAGTGTGGGTTTTCCTCAAAAATCACTTTTAGCAATGCGATGCATTCACCACAAATAAATCTAGGGGACGGGTAGCTAGTGACCATTATGCGATTGCATGCGAAGCATTGATATTCTTTATGCATATTACTCCTCAATATTTTCTTTAGGTTGCATATTTAGTTTAAGTGCGTCATATAATTCAATTTGCGAATCCCTATCCATGTTAGTAACTGTATCGAAAGTTAAAGCATGAGCCGCCCTAACAATTTTTGTGATACGAATATCTCTAATTAGATCAGCGTTATATAATTCTAGCCGTGTACTGTAGACAGAAAACTCGCTTCGTTTGGCCGGATATCCGTCTAACTTAAACTCAGTCGAGCTTTTTTCGAGTTTAACTATGCCACGCTTAGCGGTAACTGTTTTGACCCTATCAGTCTTAACCGATTCAATGTTACCTTTTCCGTTACCATTAAAGCCCCGCGTTACGATATAAACCGTATCCCCGACCTTGAAATCAATGTTTTCCATATCATTCCTCAATGTATTTGGTTGAAAATACAGGCTCGTTGTCTTCGGCGTCAATAATACAGTTGGCTAAGTATCTGTATCTCTGAGTTAAAGACTTGTCTTCAAGGTCTTCAGTCTCTTCGGACGCCCTAAAGCATGCTTCGGCAGTCGCATTCCTAAACACCTCATAGCCGTATTTATGAGCTAGTAACTCTAATTCTTTGGCTAGTTCAAAAACCCCATCTAAATCTTTAGTTTTGGTATTCATATTAATTCCTTTCGTAAAATTCACTTCTGTAAATCTCTTAATACCCATATAGTTTTACGATCTACACCTCAAAGAATGCCTTAAATTGCTCATTTCCGTATTTTCCTTTCGTTAATTCAATCACTTCTTTAACAGTATATTTTGGTTTAAGCTTACTTGATTCACAAAAATGTCTTGTTCCAAGCTCACAAGCTCCTGTAATTGCTCGATAGGCGTTTATAAGGCTTGTAAGATTCTTGCTATCAGTAAGTTTCCATTTTTTAAATCGAGTAGTGTCTCGGTCAGAAAGTTTATACTTAATTGAGTCTTTGGCCTCTTTAATCGTTTTGCCATGCGAAAACACTTCTCCTTTTTGAATGATGAATGAGACTTCCAATTTACCAACTATTTTTACTTTAAACAATTTCAGGCTTTTAATTGTTTTGACTGAGATTAAAAAAGACAAGATTCCATCGACTTTAACTAGTTTTCTTTTCTTGAATGCCGCCGCAAGTGCCTTTGTTGCAATTGCCTTGGCCTTATCATCACTTTTATTTTTAATGTTAGGCGCATCAAGCTTAGCGGAGCCATAGACGCGCAGATAACCGCCTACCGTGGTGAGCGCATCAAGCTTAGCGGAGCCATCGACGCGCAGATAACCGCCTACCGTGGTTAGTAAAGGCGCATCAAGCTTAGCGGAGCCATCGACGTACAGGTCACCGCCTACCGTGGTGAGTAAAGGCGCATCAAGCTTAGCCGAGCGATCGACGCGCAGGTCACCGCCTACCGTGGTTAGTAAAGGCGCATCCAATTTCTCAGAGCCATAGACGCGCAGGTAACTGCCTACCGTGGTGAGCGCATCAAGCTTAGCGGAGCCATCGACGTACAGGTAACCGCCTACCGTGGTGAGCGCATCAAGCTTAGCGGAGCCATCGACGTACAGGTCACCGCCTACCGTGGTGAGTAAAGGCGCATCAAGCTTAGCGGAGCCATCGACGTACAGGTCACCGCCTACCGTGGTTAGTAAAGGCGCATCAAGCTTAGCCGAGCGATCGACGTACAGGTAACCAGTGACTTCTTTTAAATTTTTAAAACCTCTTTCGTTGTCTTTCGTGATTTCCAGATTTCCAATATGTTTCATATCAATTCCTCTTTTTGTTTATTAATTATATTTGTAAAAAATTCACTTTTGGTTAAAATACCGCCTCATGAACTTTTTTAAATGCCGCCTCAAGTTTACGCTTCAATTCAGCATTGTTACGCCATGTTATTTCAACTTCACTAGAACCTTCACAAAAAACGCTAGGTGCCCATGAAATATGCGTCCTATGATATGGCCCCTCTGTATTGATAGCGGCGGACACACTAGCAGAGTGAATGCCCTTGTCATTCTTGCCGTGATACATAAATCTAAAGCTATGCATTATAGTTGATTCACTGCAACCTAATTCATTGCATTCTTTATTTTCAATCTCACGTAATACCTTAGCTAATAGCTCATTGTTAGGGCTATTTTCTGCTAAGTCACTGATAGTATGGTAATTACAATCACTTTCATTTAATCCCATGGCTACTAGATCGGCCTTGAATTGCTCAAAAATATCCTTTCGAATCATTTCAAGAGTGTACTCAATTTGACGCTCTATTTCACTAGCCGCGCCACTATGTTTAGTGGTATAGCCGCCGCCCCAATATCCCATTAAATCAGTAAAGTTATTGTATTGAAAGCCGCCTTTATTCCATGAATGCGGAATAAAACCGCTACGGCCTTTACATTCAACCGATTCTAGGGCGTCATCGTCTGACTTCCAACAATCAGGCCCGCGCCGCTCTTGTGCAATCTTTAGAATTGCATCTTTTACAATCTCTTGGGTTGATTCTTTCAGCTCTTCAAAGTATCCGTAACCTTCATGCATTAACTGTTTTGCAGTGCTCATAAAGTTTTCCTTTCGTTATTTGTTTAATTTATACTACGCCTAAAGTGTTTTTAGCAATTTGTTGCATTACTGCATCCATATCGATGGATTGCCCGCTTGTGGTGCGTCCCCAGATATTAAGGTCTTTGAATGTAGTAGTCATTTCACCTTGCTCATCAAGTTTACGCATAAGCCACGGCGATACAATCCAATGCTCTAAAGCTTCGTTCATATTTTCATGGTGCTCAGTATCGCCCGCCGTAGCTTGATCGCAACAATAGTCAAGCTCATCCTCATCGGTAGAGTTGTAACCGCAACCGCTACACTCATACGCATTCTGGCTACTTACTTCTAGAAGGTCATCCATATACTTCTCATCACTCATTAAATCATATACAAGTGAAGATACGCATGCATGCACTTCATTCCGCACAATTCTTTCAGCTACTTCATTAACTTGTTTTTTAGCTTCGTTTTCTGTATTGTGTTCTGTATTCATATTCATTTTAGTTTCTCCCTTGTTAATAGAATATCAATCCCTATAAATCTTGTCAATTATTATTTTAGTGAATGACTCATTTAATTTGCTCCGCTAGCACATACGCCATTAAATAGGACGCCATGGCTTGACTAATTAGGTTTTTGGTTAGGACGGGGTTTTTATCATTACTGAAATTCCAATACTTACATTCGTGTCCCAATTCTTTGAACATGAACTTCAATAAAGGAGTGGATAAAAACTCAAAACAACATTCTAATAATACTTCATATACATTAGAATCATTGATATTGGGATACGCAGTCAATTCCACTAAATAGGCCTTGATACCTGCTAAATCAGTCCCGTTTTTCTTAATGTAGTTCACTACTTCTTTATTCATATTTAAGCCCTAATCATTTGTTTTGTTGCAACTATATTTGTTAAATTCAATATCTAGTTTTTTATTACAAGTCTTTTTAATGCGCCTTACCTCACTCGGTTCTAAGGGATAATCATGGATCGAACTAAAGAGGCATTTTCTATAGTGATAGAGGGCACTATCGCATTCTTTAGACGTTGCATAACAATTAGTTGAAATTAAAAGTATTAATATAATTTTATTCATGCGGCCTCATCCTCAAGTAATGCAACGTCTCTCATTGATACAGTAAATGAATTTCCTTCATCGTCCATTACAGATACCTTGCGTCCAATGATATCTAATACTAGGCATTCAATCTCTTTAGGTTCATGGCTTGTTTTGTCACTTACTAATATAGTCGATCCAATTTCAATTTTATTCATGATTCATTCCTTTCATAGCAGGTTACAATTACAGAATTTACAGGGTTTACCACTAACACTAGGTTAAGTGATTCAACCCATAAGTATTTAGCACTAAAGCCATGGTCACGCTTAACCTCTTTAGTGAACGGGGTGGCCGTTTCAATTAAAGCATTCAGTTCTCTAGGGCGCATGAGTGATGCTTTTTTAGATCTTTTAATCATTCTCTTTTTAGCGTGTTCTGATAGATTCATATTAGCCTCATAACTAGAATAACAAGCCTGATTAGGCCAGTCAAGTATTATTTTAGTGAAACCCACAATTCCATTTTGTCTTCACTAGAATAGTTTAAATCAAGGTACTCAAAGGCCTCATCCTCATTCTTAAATTCCATAGCCACGGCAAAACATGGCTTATCAAACTTACCTTTATAATTCAGAATGTTACCTGCCCAGTCTTTAATAATATACATTATGACGCCTCACTTTCATCAAACCGTTTACCATACGCGGCTAGCTCTTCAGGCGTCAAGGTGCCTAGCTTGGTATCAACGAATTTAATGAAATAGCCATAATAGTCAACTTCAACAATGCTGGGGAATACGCCCGCCTTACGCATAGCGCACTCAATAAGGTATAGGGCATGCTCTTCACTTGTTACCTGATTCTTGGTAAGTTTCAAAGATAACTCACTGCTATACAAATAGTATTCTTTGCGGCTAGCTGGGTCCTGAATGCGTACCGGTTCACCTAAGAATTGCTCAACATTTAAAGTTGAATCGGTGTCTTTATCTGCACAAAAATACAAACAATTAAATTCATTGTGTAGAGATTCAATAATAGCCTCTAACACGTCTGTATCGTCATTATGCCATTCTTGAGGTACGCTAACTTGAATGCGGCTATTGAGCATTCCAGACTCATCAAAGATAAACTCGTTTTGTTTATCATAGCAGTCATTCTGGAATTTTTGGCATTGAGTCAGTAAATCGGCCCATTCATTGGATTGCTTAATAGTTTCAATGTGGCCAGTGATAGCGTCACTAAGTTTAGATGCGTTAGATTGTTTAAGCGATTGAATTGTATTTAAGTTCGTCATAATGTTTTACCTCTGTATACAGTTTACTATATACTATAAACTTAGTCAAGGATATTTATTACAATAATTAATAATAAAACGAAAACAGTAAACGTTTCGCTATCCTCAATCCTTGTTATAATTAGGCTTAATTGCTATCTCTTCACCTTCAGCGGAGATCATTACTTTACTAACAGTATTTCTTCTGTTTCTGATATTTCCTTGCGGAGACATTAAGGTACAATTCTCAGGAGTATAATGTTTATTTACTTCTTTTCGTTCTAATTGTATACTTTTACTATTTTTAACAAAATCTTCCACACTTATACCCAGTTTTTCCATTTCTGTTAATAGCCACGCCCTAAACATGTTGATATCTTTTATCCAAATCGAACTCACTCTAATATTTCTGCCCCCGTAGTTCTTATACGAAGGATCTGCTTCTCGATAACATCGTCCCATCATTCCATCATATCGTTTACCACTTACATAAATAAAATCTTTTTTTCTAGACATACGTCTCCTATGGGCTTACTGTTCCATTAGCGTTAATTGTAAAAGTGCAACTTGCATTTATTCCATTAGAACTATATTGGCCTGGAGGTAATTCGGCCATGAACCCTCCATTTGCTGAATAAATTCCATACATTATACCGTTAATTAGCAATCCGTTTTCAGCAAAAACACTTGGGTAACTTTGCGTGAACCCTTGACAAAATTGAATAGGTTCAATTACCGTGCCAGGTGTACCGGGGATACCTTGCAATCCAGCAATTCCTTGGGAGCCAACCGCACCATTCAAAACAACGTTACTGGTACCATCCGAACAAGTAATCAGGGAACCGCCATTAGGAGCAACCACTGAACCTACAGCTAACATACTTACACTACAGCTAGAGCCGTTTAAGCCATTTTCTCCAGAAATTCCTTGGGCTCCGATAGCCCCATTCAATACAACTGAACTGGTACCGTTAGTGCAAGCAACTAATGTGCCCCCATTTGGTGCCACACTAGATCCTACAGGCAATGTAGTTGCGCTACAGCTACTACCATCAACTCCAGAAGAGCCAGTAGCCCCTGCTGGGCCCGTAGCAATGAATACTGCTGAAGGCCCGCATGCCGATAAACCTACCATAATTAAAATTAACGATAATACTTTCATTTGTGTCTCTCCTATATTTACTTATTATTCCTTTACGCTTGAATGCGTGGGCTTACTTTCACTAGATCATTTATGTAATGGTTATCAAGAGGGTTTCTGGCATCGTATTCCATGAGCAAGTTAACTTTCATCGCACCATTATGGACGATAGGCATATCAAGCTCAACGTGAACCCATTTTTTATGCGAGTCAATCCAAGTGCTTTGAGATACTTGACCACTAAAGGGAGTGCCATAGTAAAGCCCCTTGACCTTATCGAGCACGATACAGTCATAGGCTAGATCGGTACGCTTGCCATTTTCATCAATGTACTTATTCATACAATTAGGATAACATGGCGTATAAGATAGGTCAAGTATTAATTGAAAAAAGGGAGAACATGAGAGAAGTTGAGAAGTTAATCAAGGGAATAAATAGAATAACTCAAAGGATAGATAAGAGAGAACACCAGAGGACTATTCTAAATAAATCGAATAGGTTGATAGATCGAATAGAGAGATAGAACCTATAAGGGATTGATAGGGAGACTGAGAGAATGCCTTAGAGAGTGTTTTTGCCCTATTAGTACGGCAACGAATAAAAGCCAGGGATTAGGGCGCGTAAGCGCCCGTTATTAAAGGCTAATAATGAATGCCGCCATGAATGGGCTATATAACAGACTTGAAACCTCTCGAATCTTAAGCTTGGATGGTACCGCCTAGCACTTTCGAACATGGCGGGATTATCTCCGTTTGAGCGCTTTTTAGAGCACCACAAATGGCCATGCCTTGCGCGGTTTTTAATCAAAATCGTTGCAGGGCATTTGTGTATCCAAAGATCGATTATATCAGCGCTCAGGATTCTCAAAAACATTTGGTTTCATTACACCATTTGGCCTATTGATTACATTAACTTAATATGACTCATATAGAGGGTATTAGTTACAAGCCGCCTTAGTCGAGTATACCACACTAGAGCCCATCGCATAGGTCAAGTATAACAAATCTTTGATGAAAGACACAACACATTGACTGTATGCGAGTTTAAATCAGTTTATAGACGCCCTACGATGAGCATGGTCAATGCGTGGAATAGCTCAGTAAAGTCTCTTAAAACGAATCGTGACTAATCCCTTGACACGCCTGTACATATGGTGTACAGTTAAGGCAATGGTCATGCCATGAGGGTTAAATCGTGTCGGTTGAGGGTATGTGTGGCATGAATTATGCCCGTGAGAAAACTTTAATGTTTACACATATATACGTCGAACCGGTGTTTTGGCATGGTACGTGCATTGAACCCCCATAGATATTGGGACGGTGTTGGATAAAAATTTCCAAAATTTTTTCTACCAAAAAATCACATAAAAATACCTTTAGTAAGTATTTGAAATTACTACTTTTTTTGTCTATATGAATCATATGATATAGATAGACATGTCCAATTATGTAACTAAAATTAAGAAAATTCCAACTAAACCTGAACATAAGTTTTGCTGTAAATGCGGCTTGGAAAAGGCTTTCAACGAATTCAAAGAAAATACTAAAGTGAAAATAGGTTACTCGTCTTGGTGTAATATTTGCACGGACGAATACTATAAACTTAAGTACTTAAAAAGCATTGGATCTAAGACCCCAAAACCCATAAAAGCTAAAGAGCCTAGTCGGCCTATAGGCCGACCAAGAAAAGAAAGACTGCCAAATGTCTTTAAGTCGAAAATACCAGATGGATTCAGAAAGTGCGCTAAGTGTCTCGTAATCCATCCTAAGACCAAAGAGTTCTTCCAAATAAACAGGCAGAACTCCAGTGGTTTCAATTCCCGTTGTAAGACATGTTGGCGTGACCACTGGATATCCAAGGGTGGTCCAGAGAGAAGTCGTAAAATAGCAAAATCACAGCAAGGAAAAGAAGCGCGAAAACGATCCTATCAGAAAAATAAAGCGCAGAATAGGGCGGCTCGCGCCGAGTACGCCCGTATGCTACGGGCTGACCCCATGTACCGAATCGCTTCAAATCTACGACGCGCCAATTCAGGGTTTATTAAATCTAAAGGATTAATGAAGTCCAAGACTCTCAATCAATATCTTGGTTGCTCGCCCGTGGAGTTCCAAAATCATCTCGAATCCTTATTCCAACCAGGAATGACCTGGGACAATTACGGCTTCGGCATGAACAAGTGGAATATCGACCATCGGATCCCGCTGGCTTCCGCCAGCGACATAGAGGATCTTTACAAGCTTTCGCACTACACCAATTTACAACCGATGTGGCAGCCTGAAAACATGATTAAGAGTGATAAGTACTAATTAAACGGAGCCGTTAAACGGACCCAACTAATAGCCAACTAAAAGAAAGTGGCCCTGAACTAATAAAAAAGGCCACCCTTCGGGGTGGCCTAAGATCTCTATTTGCCCATTGCTGCATCAATGGCTTCTCGAAACGTCACAAACGGCCCCATTCCTGGTTCTTCTTGTGGACCCACCCAAGCACGTCCCTGTTTATCAAAAGTAATGATTCCTGGTCTATTTACAAGATAGTTAAGTCTGTCTGTATCGGACATAGATCCGTTAGTCCCAATTCCTGGCTCACTCTTAGTGACGGGCGAGTATCTACCCAGTTCGTAATGGCCGTCGATTTCATCGACATTGGCGAACATCTCTAGGACGATCTTGGTCGTCTTCGCCGGTTTGAACTCGAACTTCAGGAAGGTGACGCCCTTTAGGGGCGCACCATCCAGGAAGATCTGGGTGTTAGCACCATTCGAGATGAATTTCTCGGTGCCTGGTTTTTGTTTCACTGTAATACGGTTTAATGTGGTCTGGCTCATTGGCCCTCCTTAGAAGCATTATTGCTCGCAAGGATTATATCATCTGTAGATGCGTCTTTTTTAGGCAATCTAAACAACCTGAGCCGATCCATAGATTGTAG